>Ga0163217_1082764_pt1 | contig 10586 bp, 5 predicted proteins | sample SynspAceP_FD_185933 | JGI IMG/M metagenome (GOLD analysis project Ga0163217, IMG submission 185933) | Saline lake microbial communities from Ace Lake in Antarctica - Synechococcus sp. Ace-P (PacBio error correction) | ecosystem: Environmental > Aquatic > Non-marine Saline and Alkaline > Saline ... | reverse complement strand
CGGCCATTGACAAGCACGTTAAAGTTTTTTTGAGACACAGGGTACCATTAAATTGAACTGTATTTTGGAAGGAGCACTGCTATTTGAATTTCGTCGCACCTATAGTCGCTTGATAGAAATGGGGGCAGCAGACCTTAGGACAGATTTTATTGAGAATTTCGATTAGATTAAAAATGGGCCTAAAGCCACCCCAGATAATAAAGTAATGCAGCTTACCCAAGGGCCGATATATTCCGAAAAAGAAAGCGGTCAAATCACGACAAGATTTTAAACACTAAGCTGGCAAATCGTTAGAAAAAGCTAAAGCATTTGTCTCGCTACACGAAGACAAGAGTTCGCGATATATCGGGAGGGTTCAAACGCTTTTTAGCTTTGGCTCTTGTTAATTCTAAGCACTAAAAAAATTCGCGGTCCTAAAGACCCCAACCAAATTAGAGCTTATTCTACATAGCCTTCATTGGCTTTTACTGTTAGCGGGTGGTAACCATCTTTTGCTTCAGCAAAAGCCCTTTGTTGCCCATTCTTTTTTTACCCTCGGGGGTTTGTGCATAGCGCTTTGACAAAGGTTTCACTAACTTGGTGACGGCCAATAGACACTAAAGTATTCATGTAAACGCCGGGAACGCAGGCTCGATTACCAGGTTGTTGACGCTCATCAGTAACCAGCTATGGGCGGATTTCATTGTTGTGACTTGCGGTCAAAGCAAAGCTGCATCCAAGTTTCTGCGAGTTGGCGCTTGTCCCGTTAGCTTTTTCAGGCATGTTGTTCAAGAAGTATAACCATTTTGATGCGTTAGCCCATTTGTTACTAGAAATGTCATTTAGCACTAACCTTAGCGCCTAACCAATCATTGCGAGCTGCATCAACCACAGTAAAAGCATCTGTAATTGAGGGCCACGGGCTGCTCCTTTCAGGTACACTGAGAGATGTATGCCACTCATTTTGATTCTGCTCAATCGGACAATACATCACTGTGTGCTTTAAACTAAGTTTTCAATCCAGGTTATGTTAACAAAATTGATCCGTGGTAATACTCTGAAAATTGAAGTGCTTTAAAATAAGCCAATAAAAATTTATCAAACTCCTCCCTACCTACTTTTTTGCCTCTAATTTCACGTAAAACAAAAGCACCTTTTCATAGGGAAATATTCTGAATTACATCGTTCAGGATTCACGGCCACGGCAAATCAACTACAAGAATTTTTGGGTCTGCGCGGCAAGGGTATCAAGATATCGCTTTGTAAGTCTTGGCTGGCCTACACACCGCTTTCCATCAGCAAACCGTTTTTCACCGTAAAACCATTTCCCATAATGCGATAAGTTACGCGTAAGTGGTAAATCCTTCGTTTAACCACAAAATTCTCGCCAGTGGCATTTTTCGGTGACCCGTATTACCTGACCAAGAGTGTGGGCAAGTTCATGGGCAATTTAATGAGCGACTAAACTTTTATCTCCCGCAATAACCGTAGGAGTTATAAAACGAAAGTCTGGGGTTTTTCCATGCCACCAAAGGGGAGGATGGCGGTAAAATGAGGCAGATCATAAATCGGTCCCAACTGTAAGGACCCAAAGGCTTTTTTCGGTGGCAATTAACATAGACTCTGTATGGAAATCAGCGGCTGCTGCATTCCAGGATAGAGGCCTCTGAATAAACGCCGGTGCGCTCCCCCATGGGCTTTGAAATGTAATCCCCCTACAGCGAGGGCTATCAAGTAGGAAGAATTTGGTTTTGCGGCGATGGGAGAACTCATATTCACCATCTCTTGGGGTATTTTATGGGTCGTTTTGAGGCGCTCATGACGGCCAAGAGTGCTTTTAGGGGTATGAATATAGGCCTCATAGGTTACTCAGGACCTGCGGGGTGAATCTTTGTAGCGGAATAAAACACGGGCATGAATGGCTTGAGATTGAGTTAAACAAGAAAGGCTGCTTTTTACCAGCAGTTTGGAGCAGGCGTTAACCATTTGTCCACACCCGAGGCTTGCGGTTGAAGTGTGATACTCAACGTTAACGCATTTCCCTTCTTTGGGCAAAACTCAATGGTTTAGAGCAGCGCCTAAAAATGAGTCTTGGGGAGCTAGGGACGTAGGGAATATTCTCGCCATTTGCTGTGACATTTAAAAATGTCAGATCACGGGTATCTAGCACTAAGCTATTAGCTGAAGGCTTAAGCCTTTTTTATAATCCAGCTCAACGTGCCGGTAATATTTTTGTTTCGAAAATTCGACGGTTATATCGAGGTCTAAATGCGTTGGACTTTTAACTTCATCTGGATTCGAAAAAGGAATGGAGTCTTTACCTACTTGTATTTCATTAGCTTGAAGGTCTCACTTGGTTTCGCCAGGTTGCTGTTTGTTCGGTTTTTAAACACTGGCGCGAAACACCCCATTATAAAAAGTGCAGCAAATTTAAAGTACTGACTATTTCAACTTTGTTGTCATTTATTATTCCTGATAAAAAAATACTGAACTATAAATTTCTGTCCACATTCGTATCACATCTAAAAACAAGAGCAAAATGCTACTAATTGTAAAATTTAGATTTACCTTGGAATTTTTATTCCGCTAAACCCGAGCATATACCGCTGAAGAGGATGATATACACTAGGTCAATCTATTAAAGAGATTTTGAGCATGTCACCAACATAAAAATACCCGATGACAATCGATTTTTTTGCACAATTTCAGCGATTGTTCGTGCCATAGCACCAAAACACCGATTTGAATTTGTGGCAACCAGCAAAAAGATAGCTTCGCTTAAGCAACAACGACGTCACGATTATTGAGTTAGTATGCAATTGGCCAACAATCATTTGAGTGTTGGAATGTTTAGAGCCGCTTGGTCCTTATGATTTCATCTGTCCTATAAAGTTCCGGCGTTGCAGGAAGGGGTATTTAAAAAACCTTAGATTGGGAAAATACAAGCATTTGACTGTCATTAAACTTACAAAATCAGAAATTTTGACAGCGCGGAGTGGGATATTTAGGCCGGATTCTTGAAGCTTACCAAAAAATGGCCAATAGAACCTTGTTAATAAAACATGGTGGTTATCGGCCTGTATAATAAACCACTTCCAGCAATGTTAAAAAGTTATGTTAATCCAATGGCTAACAGAGATGCCAACAAGGTCAATTGCCTTTTCACACTGCGATGGGCTCATCACGGTTGGCAACGGCGCAAACTTATTGTATTATGTGAAAAAAGCATGACCAGCAAAATGCAGATAATAGAGAACTACATCGTAAGCGATAGTCGTTTGACACGGGTACTTATTTAAAACGTATTCATTGATTGTACGATAATTTCTCCATTTGTCACGTTAAGAAATCTATAAAATACAGGATGTTTAAACGAATTTTTCTCTGTGTTTGAGAAACCTGAGTTTGATTCAGAAATTCGCAGATGGCACTAAAAATAGCGGCAAACAATGAGAATTGACTACGGGTGGCAAAAACCCCGCTAACAAATCCTTTTATTTTTTGAACGATTCATATCCAGTCTTCTTATTTTTATATTTGTATTACCATTTTGGCTATTGATGTAAACACTTTTTCAGGACAACAAACATCCATTTACATTTAAATTAACAAACAGGTAACCACTCTCCTTGTTCAATAGCGTTTAAATGTTAGAGGGTATTTCACTTGAATTTACAGGGTTTAATAATCAAGTAAAAAATAATAATTTTACGCTTTTTTTATTTCAATTAGCCATTTTAATTACCCATCTAAACTTATATCCCTTTAATTTAGATGGATTTTTTATTAGCTTTTAACGGCGGGGAATTTGGAGTAGCGCTTAGGCTAAATAAACACGCGCATTTCTAAACATACGCATCCAAGCACCATCTTCTTGCCAATTCTTGCGGATGCCAAGAGTTGGCAACGGTTCTGGAATACGCGCTCTGGATGGGGCATTCATAATCGTTGCACGGCCATCACTTAGGCTGGTTAAACCACGGCAATCCCAACAAAAAAAATAACAGGGAAGGGGGGGGTCGGGGGTGGTGGGGGGGGAAAACTCCCCTCCGCCCCCCCCCCCCCCCCCCCCCCCCCCCCCCCCCCCCCCCCCCCCCCCCCCCCCCCCTAACGAGCAAAAATTAGGGTTGGCTGGATAGCGCTGGGTAATTTCGCCATAATTATCAACATACTGTAAGGCAAAGCGTGATTGTTTTGGGGCTGCTGAATAGATCTTCCTTAGTTTTTTAAAACCGGCACGTCCCTCACCTATGTGACACAGCAATAGGCATTCTTGAGCCTTGCATTTTTACCGTCGAAAAAGATAGAATTATTCTTATTGAAATTCTCCATCGCAAACACGTTGCCTCAAGCGCTTCAGACTGATTAGTAAACAAAATGGCGCGGGAGTGAACTTCAGCACCGGGGATCAGTGATGTCAAATTGACATCATTTGGCAACCATTACACGACCCCTAAAAGAGAATTGAACAGACGAAGAAGAAAGGGCAGGCAAATTGCTCTCTTTACTTGCTCATTAAATAAAATATATTTGTTCCCACCACTTCTCCAGCGCCTAATACGTCACCCGTAAGAAAACCGCCACAGGCCACTAAGCCTTGAAAGTTATCCAAGGATTGTTTTCCGGGCTAATAAGTCGTCTCATATGCACATTCAATTGCCATTAAATCCGGGCCACGATCAAAGCGAGCTGCCATTTCTCAAACATTTGTGAGTTAACGCGCCTGTGTTCACGTCAAAAACGATTTCGGCGCAAAGCACCTTTGGCCAATATAAGGCAGCCACATCTTCGAACATAATAGCTAATTTGGCATGCAAAACTGGATCCCTGAGCTCAAGCTTTGCTTGTATGTTCTTCTTGGGCAACACTAGGGGATTGTCACGCAATTTGCTGCATATGCAAAGTCGTTTTGCGCCCAGATTTGACCCATAATGCACTCGGCTATTGGGCTAAAATCACCTGACTATTCCTGACGAATAAAACAATTTGATTCCAGTGTTATTTAAACGGCCAACGTTATGCACTAGGGAGCCAAGTCCCTTCCTGCCCAATACGCTCATAACCCGAATTTTGTCGCTGGGCTAACTTGAATAACCGCGTCCTATTCTTCATAATAAACTGGCTTAATGGCTCGATCCTGCCAAAACTATCTAAATCGATAGTCGATTTGCCGGTCCGACCCGCAAAGGCCATTTCCCACTAAGTGGGCAAACAAATCCCCCATCTGAGCCGGGTCATTGGTAATATGCCAGTAAATTTTTTTAACCAGTTGCTGAACTAGCTAAGAAAAAAAACCTTTTAGTAGTGGGGGCTTGATCAACATCAGGGGCCTAACATCAGCCCTAGTTGTTGATAATAACCGACTAAACAAGAAGCGCCCAAACGGTTTTGTCCTTTGGCCTAAATCAATAAGGCATAACTCGGATATCATCAACTTGGGTGTTTAAATTGCGGACGTGCAGGGTTTTACGCACATTCTGCCTGCACCCAAAAGCGTGATGGCACCAAAGACAAAGGTGAGGTAACGGCTTTTGCTTCGCCCTTGTCTTGCATGTGTGTCTCATTGACATGGAGTCTTTACCTATCAGGAATAGTCAAATCTCAAAAGCGGGACCAACTCTTCGCCAATTAAGCTTTAACCGCCGCATACACCGGGCCATCTTTCGCGCCAGATGGCCTGCTGCGGCCACTCATATTTGCAGATTAAATTAATACGTTTTAAAGTCTACCGATGTCAGACCGCCGCAATATTGTTAAAGCTTCTCCCACGGCCATTTCTGGCGGGATTGCTGCAGGATAAGTAAGGCGATGGTGTGCGGGTCGCCCATAGACATAGCTTCACCTTGATAGTGTTAATTTCAAAAGCACGGCTGTAAAACACCGAGATCAGCCAACCGGCCACTTTGCCAAGGTACCGACCATTGGTCACGACATACCATGCCCAGTGACCGAGCGATCACCCAATACTGATTAGAAGGTCTTTTCAGGCCACAGTATGGTAGATTTCAAAATGCGCTCAGCCCGGCTTTCTGCCAGCAGCATAGTTTGCATTATCAAGGGCTTTTTCGACTCCACCTTAGTCGTAACGGACGTCGCGATGCCATTTTAGGTGCTTTTACCCAGCGAGTACATTAAGCGGGCAGATCGAGTAGGGTTGTTTGTCCAAAATGAGGATCTGTTACTCAAATGTGGCTGCTCAGTCGCTTCACGACGACCGCAAAAGGAAGCACGCTCACGCTCACATATTGCGCAAATAGTGCTAAATTTTCCGATGCAACCGACATCACATAACGTCCTGTGACTCATTACACAAATAACTCCATGGTGGCGTTGTCATACCCGCTTCATCATTAGCACTTTATCGGCAAGTCGAATATGCCTCCGCGGCCCCCATCAATTTGATCAATTCAGGAAGGGCGTTTCGACAATCCGCCAGCACCAACATCGTTGGAATAAATTGAATAGGTTGTTCTTTCCCTAACTGCCAACCACTTACAGATAAAACTTCCTGACAACGACGTTCCATTTCAGGATTTTGCCGCGCTGTACAGAAGCAAAATCACAGATCTTCAGTAGACTGACGGAAGCCATTGAAAGAAGCGGCCCCGCACGCCTAAACCAATGTTCATAGCGCGCGCCCTACCGACACAAAGCACTTTGAATTATGTTGTTTTACGATTATTGGTCCTAACCAACCAGCCAACATAATTGGCTTATGATAAACACGCACTTCTTCAACCATTGAAGGCGCGAGACCTTTTTGTTTCGTAAGTTTCTGAAGTAACCCAAAATACTTGCGACGGCCAAACTCATTGTTGAAGGCGCGCCGCTTCTAATGGGCCATCTATCATGATGTCATATATTATCGTTCGGTTTACCATAGTGGCTCTTCCAAGGGTTGAGGCGAACTCCTGGAATTATTTAAGTTAGAGACCGAACAAAGGCCAAACTAAACCAGCTTTTCGGTTTCAGAACCTCGTCCGGTTGCCCCTTCGTCACTTCTAATCTATAGCCAGTCGCCGCACCAGAAAAAGGCGAAAGCCGTCGGGGTGATTATGAGGTTTCAACCTCATTAAGAAATATCGAGTATCTTCATGAGATAACGGATATTACGTTTGAACTAGCCTCTGGGAAAAGCTCCCCGCAAAATTACCTTTCCATCACTGCCGTCATTATCTTTGAGGGCAGAATGAACGTTAGCGCCGGCATTGCCTGAAAAGTATTTTTAATCATTTTTAAACAAAATTGATTTAGGCTGTACTTCACCATCCAATGGTCCAGTCTGCCGGTTAAATTATTTTGTGACGACAATGCTCAGAGTTTGCTTGGGCAAACATATACTCACCTCTCGATGTCATTTGGGGGGGGGAAAAATTTTTTTTTTTTTTGCGCGCTATGCCACAAAATTTTTCAATAGAATAGTCAATTTCGTTCGTCGGCTAAAGCCAAACCAAGCAACCCTATTGGCATCAACTAAGGCTTGTTTGGCCTCCACCCAATATATTCCACTGAAGATAAGACTTGCGGCGTATCTTTGTTTTAAATAAACACACTTGGCTTGTGCAATCTCATTAAAAATACCGTTCTCAGTTCAACGGTCATGGATTAATGCCCTTAGTTCTGCTTTACTGCGCAATATTAACCCGCAGTTTGCACATAATTAATACAACCCGCGTTCAATTCCGATTTCACCTTTAGTTTTAAACCACAATTTTATGCGCGATATTCACTGGCTTTGGAAGACCAAGGATGAGATTTGCTACCGGGGGACGAGGAGTCACCAAATTATAAGGTGCCTTGGGTTTCCATGTGTGTGGGAAATTTTAGGCCATAGGTCAAAAGTTGTTCAAGTACATTGTGTTTCGTTTGTTTGGTTAAAGCATTTCGGCTGCCTGCTTTCCAAGATGCACAAAATGAACAATTCAGCGTAAGCTGCTTTTATTTGTGTAAACGGGAGAAGCAAATTGTGCTTACAAGTTATACAATACGAAAATTCAGATCAGAGCAGGTGTTCCACGAAGCACTAACATAAGGTCATTACCCATTTTAGCAGATTGACAATCAATTAAAGAGTCGCTCAATCGGTGAGAAGGGAATTTTTAAGGGCGCCGGTTATAGGAGTAATTTTTCGCTTCAATTGATAACGCTTGATGGACTATAAAACCGTCTTTCTTAAGTAAAAATCTGGATAAAAAACTAAAGCTGATGAAAAGTAATATTTTGTACACAATAGTATTCATTTCAATGAGTCGGAGAGACGGCATTATTCTAGTTCGGCTTTTGTAAGATTGGTTTTCTACTGTTTGGCATTTGGTTCTTTGTATGGACGACAGGACAATCAAATAGTCTAAGTGACGTTCTGGATTCTGGTGCTTAAAGGGTTGGGACAAACCTATGGGCTTGACCACCTATTTATAACGGCGCACCGGGCCCGGTTAGGCTTTGAGTATTGAACTAGCTGAGGCCTTAATGCTAATTATCTTGGAGGCAAATTAGAACAGTATTTCCTTACTACAATCTCAAACGGACATTGTTTTCCACAGTTGCAAAACCAGATTTTAGACTTATTGCCCGCGGGCATAAGTGTCAGCCCTGATAGGGCAGAAAAATTTTAAATTTGGTCCCGGTTAAATCAGCGGAGTAATAGTGAAAAAATTAGTATTCAAACAAGGTTAAAATTTTGGGCGCGGATATAAGCACTCTAAAATTGGCAACCTCTTTGGTCGTTCGAGGCAAGTTAATCACCAGCGAATCACTTAGGAACTTATTCAACAAACTCAATGAAACAACTATCGTGGCAAGAAAACCGATGGACACAAAGATGTAGAAGAAATTTATGGAAAAATGCGTGCTTCAGCGAAGAGTTAGATTAACACCATTGCGATTCTAATGATATTGGCCTTTGATTGCGCCGCCGTTATCCCCGAACTCTCTATCGGATTTTTCGGTTAGCCCCTGAGCAAGATATTGCTTGGGCGGTGAATAAAGAAACAGGCATGATTCCTGCTCGCCTGCCCTTGTCGAATATTTTGGCCTTATTCAAAGTAATGGATGTTACTGGCCACACTGGCGAAGGATAAATACTTTGGTCACTTACGCCAATTTAATTTATGTCGATACAGTAGGAATTTATTAAGGCCGCGAAAAACAAAAACATTACCAAGCTATCGCCCTTGGTTTCAGGGCGTATGCAAGCCGATGTTCGACTGGCAACTTTATTGCGGCGATGGAGGCTACAAGAAAAAGTCATTGGCAAACCGGACAGTATCAGTTACCGCGAGTGCGTGGCATGATGATGTTAACCCCTAGATTTACCGCAAAAGACTTTAGGCATTTTGAATCCAGGACTTTGATCCGGAACAAAGTATTAAAGGGCGGAGCGGCAATTTGTCTAATTTAAAAACCAACGGAATTCCTGATCGAAAATCGAAATACCTGACAGGGACTGTGGTTTTGCATTAGCCGCCTATAATATAGGATTGGGTCACTTAGGAGGATGCTATCAGAGTTATTAACTGAGCGCCAAGGGGCTAATCCAGATCTTGTGGATCGATGTTAAGATTCGACTACTTCAACTAAGACAGAAAAAATATTACAAAACAACAAACTATGGCTATGCCCGGTGGCAATGAAAGCCGTTATTTATGTTGACCAACATCGCCGCTATTACGACAGTTTAGGTGGTTTAGATGAACAAGAGCCAGACACATCGAAAGTCGCCCCTGAGCTTGACTCCCAATAACGATGAAGAAGGACAGCTCATTTGTTCAATTTATTCCTCGAATAATCCCCCACTATGGCTTATTAAGGTAAAATTTAAAGAGAATATTTGATAGTTTGCAAAAAAAAACCTTCGTTTGGGGTAGGCCTTCCGAGTATGCTTATTTGACCCGAAACTGGTGACGATTAAACTTAAACAGTGCTCAATCTATTTGAGACTAGGAAACTGCCACATCTCCAACAATAAGCGCTAAAATTAAGCACTGACTTCGCTAGCCAATTAAAACGTATTCGACGATAGGCTCCTTGGTCATATCTTACTGCAGCTTAAATCGAAAATAGCGTTGAAATATATATTAATCTTTCTAGATAATTGTCAATATTTCAAGCAATATTGCGCTTGTAAAAGGTTCGACTACTTGAAACTTTTTTCACACTAACTGTCTATATAAGAGAATAAATTACCTGCGCACCAGCGCTAACAAGGAGAAAAAATGAAAAAACAACGCCAATAATATTGTTGAAATAGAAACCCGATTTACCAAATACCAGTCCGCACGACGTTCAGTTACTGAAACCTGTTGCATAAAAAGTAAATATCTCGCCGCCAACAAACTTTCAAATTTGGAAAATTTCAACAAACCCTCGACGTTAGCTGAAGCATTTTAATCAGTGTCAGCTTTATCGCTTTCTTTTGTGCCTCGTAATTATAAAACATGATTCCCGATATTTTCTTAGCACATAATTCCTCAGCCACCACGGCCTAAGTACCTCAATTTGATGCGATTTAACTCACGCATTATACACCACTAATCATGACCACTACCAGCGTTGCCCCTCGTTTATAATCAGAGGCGCCATATACTAATCTCGAAATTCGGCTGTGC
>Ga0163217_1057532_pt1 | contig 10586 bp, 5 predicted proteins | sample SynspAceP_FD_185933 | JGI IMG/M metagenome (GOLD analysis project Ga0163217, IMG submission 185933) | Saline lake microbial communities from Ace Lake in Antarctica - Synechococcus sp. Ace-P (PacBio error correction) | ecosystem: Environmental > Aquatic > Non-marine Saline and Alkaline > Saline ... | reverse complement strand
ACAACCACCATAGCATTTTTGCTCGAAATTAAATGATAATCACGATCCTTTTAATGCCAGCTCATTGGTATGGCTATTTGTACTTTTTTATGAAAGCGTAGCGGTTAGAGAGTATGTCAAAGGCAATGTCTTTTAGGGTAAGCATAGCGGAGCAATTCTCCTTTTGGACCCTCGTCAAAAATCAAAAACAGTACATAACAATATTTAAAAAGTGAGCTATTGGAAAACGAAAAATCATCCTTTTTGCCATTCCTCTCCTTAGGCTATTTAAGTTGCAAACAGGCGAATAAAGGAGGACGCAACTTCAAAGGAGACCTATATTACAAAACGGGAGACGAAAAATCCGCATTTGAATAAATGATTGGCGTTGCGGAAATGGCCCTAAAACAATGGGAATTAAAATTGGGAGGCAAATCTGAGAACACCTTCTGGGGGTAGTTGCCATGTCTAAATGATTGCGGACCAAAACCCTATCTCTTTGAAGACTACAAAAACTTGGGAAACGGCTTTTACGAGGTGAAAAACCCACCATTGTTAAGGAAGCACCATGACCCAGGAGCATCGCGTGAGCTGGCATGTTTTTCTTACATCCGTTGATCCAAAGATTGAAATCCTGCAAAAACTACTAGCCACAGACGAAGGTGCTAAAACAAGGAAAGTATAAATGTGCCACTTTAAAAAGCTATTACAACTATTTTGACTAAGATATAAACGGGATAATTTTTATTTAACGGTAAAAAAATGAGCATCATCTAAAACAATATTCAGCAATCTTACGGTAAAGTAAAAGCTTTGGACGATATTCCTTTTGAGGTTAAAACCAGGGGAACTGTTTGGTCTGTCGCGGCCGGACGAGCGCTGGAAAGACTACCCTTTTTCGAATATTTGACCACATTGCTCATTCAGGATGAGGGAAACGCTTCCAGTAGCGGGCTATGATGACTAAGGACAATATAAGGATATTAGGCATCATGTGGGTTCTATGCCGCGGTAGGTTTTCTTTGCTACCAAGACCTTTACGGTGGAAAGAAAATCTAAATTTTTTCGCATCCATTTTTGGTAACGACCATAGCGGAGGAACTATGATTTGATCAAGGAATATATGTCCAAATAGAACCTTTTAAAACCGTAGGGCTGCGAAAAGTTATCTGGTGGACTGAAACAAAAAGTGGCCCTTTGCTGTTGCCTTGATACATAAACTTAAAAGTATTGTTCTTGGACGAAGCCCACCACAGGGGTAGATCCCGTTTCTTCGAAAGAATTTTGGGAGATGTTAAAACGGTTACAGCAAAAGAGCATCACTATTTTAGTTTCCACCCCGTATATGGATGAAGCTGAAGCTTATTTGTGATAGGATTTGCCTTGATCACAGATGGGAGAATACTGGCAGCATAACACACCTGTAGAAAATTATTGCGGGATTCGTTTCCAAAGGGAAAAAATATATAAGGTGCGTCCTCCAATAACCTATCAATTTAATCCAGGATTAAGAATTTTACCCAGATACCCATTTAGTGCCTATCCATTTGGGGAATACCTGCATTTTTATCCAAAATGCATCTTTTGGCGCAAAGGATTTTGGAAGGCTTTTAGAAGGAAAAGCAACACAGATAATATATGGGTCATTAGAGCACCGTGCAACTTATTGAGGATACTTTTATGGATTTGTCAAGGGCAAATAAATTGATCGGCAATCAGATAAATAGTTAGGCCGTGTTTAATAAACTAAGTGCTTCCTTAGAAGAAATATGAAAATAGATAATGTAATTCAAAGTTGAGAACTGGACTAAGACGTTGGCGGACTTCACCGGCCGTCAAAACAACATCTCTTTTGAGGTGGTAAGGAGAGATTTTTTGATTTTGGAGCTTAGGGCGGCCGCGGAAGGACTACTGCTATGAAGATGTTGATTCGGTATTTCCCAAACCTACCATGGTAAAGCCACAGTGGCCGGATATGATGTGCTTACACATGCCGAACAGGTGAAAAGGAATATTGGTATATTTGAGCCAACGCTTTTCCCTGCTATTAATGATTTAAACCATAAAGGAAAAACATCGGTCTTTTTTGGGGTATTTTATGCTTGACTTCCAGCTACAATAAAAGAAAAAAAATCCCAGGCCCTGATCAATGAGTTGGGATTGCCATGATATGGCCGATTCCCCTGTTTGGTTCCCTTCCCTTGGATTGGAAACAAAAAGTAGCTTTTTCCGTAGCACTGCTTCACAATCCAAAAATCATTTTTTTTGGATTGAGCCAACAGGAAGGAGTCGACCCCATTTACAGACGCCAATTTTGGGAAATGATCTATAGGGAGGCCACAAAGGGGTCAACCATTTTGTGACCACCCACTATATGGCGAGCCGGAATATTGTTGATCGGGTATCCATTATGGTAGCGGGGAAAATTTGCGGCTTTTGGACACACCAAAGAACCTTAAAGGGAACAGTTTCAAGTGGCATTCCATGTAACAAGTATTGCCTAAAAATTAGCATAGGAAACATAGAATTAATTATGATGAATTGAAGAGATTTAGAGGATTCATTCACAAAAGAATTTTACACATTTTAAGGGACCGGCGTCCCTGTTATCTTGCTTGGGATGCCCATAGTTCCAAGTGATGCTTTTTGGTTTCCATTTACCACGAAATCAATAATGGTGATATCGCCATTTTTAGACCATTCCAAGGACGTTATACCAAGAGATCATTATAAAATAAGCGACTTCAAAATATTTTAGTTATTAGGGGTTTATAAGCCATTGAAGATGAGATTCGAATCTACTTTAAAAAAGGAAAAATAAAGGCGGTAACCAATTTGGAAAAGGGATTTTTAGCAAAACTTTGGTCGCCCAAAAAAAAGCCATTGTTCAAATTCTTACCGATGCTACCGACCCCAATACAGCGAATACCATAAGCAATTATGTAGGATCTATTTACAGATTACCAACAGGAATTAAATAAAGTTTAACATGCCTTATTCAAATAAGTACCAAAAACAAGAATGGTAATTTTAATCCGGAAATAAAGAGTGTATATATGTTTGTGCGGGGGTTATGACATAATATTAATGGTTGGTATCGCCATGGATGACCTCGATATCCATTACAAGGGAAAGAATTTGGGAACTATGGAAATTTTGTTGGTGTCTCCCTTTAAACCCCAATTCAAGTTATTGTGGGCAAGGTGGTTCCATATATTTTGTTATCCATCATAACGCCCGCCAGTTATTTTCTTTTGAGCATTTTGTTTTTTAAAAAATGCCAGTGCAGGGCAGTTTGTTTATTGGGGGCCGCAGAGTTACCTTATTTATAGGTAAAATGCCCGTCGCTCGGGATTTTCTAATTTCCACCTATCCTCACACACAACAAGGCATGATGATTTCTTAATGGGGCTTGCTCCCTGTTAGATATTATCGGGATTTATTTTCCCCATCTCCAGGTTATGCCTTTGCCCCTTGCAAATGATCAGTAATATAATCCTGAAAATGGTTTATAATTAATCCTAAAAGGGCATTATTGCTCAAAGGAGTAGGATTGCTTATGTTGAAAGAAACCCTTTAATATTAATTGGGATGACCATATTTTTTTATTGGTAGCGTAAAAAAATATTAAAATAAGATTGGAATAAGCAGTTGTTAATTGTGATGTTTTGTCAGTTAGTACGACAGATGCTTTTATTTGAGGATTGATAAATAAGAAGGTATAAAGACAAAAAATGAACATCATCGCTATTCTCATACAAAGGAGGTTTAAACAGATCTTTAGGAAAATAAGGCGGATGCCCCCTATTATTTTTGTTCTTGCCATTGATCCAGCCTTATTTCATCCATCATGCGGCCACTTTGAAGTGAAAATATAAAGTTTGCCTTTGTTGATTTCTCCTACCTCTCTTCACGGCAACTAGTCGAGGCCTGGCGCGCTCCGATCTTGGGATCATTGACGGTGACGGCAACAGATCTCGACAAGCGCTCCTCTTATTTTATGTGATGACCGATTTCCATCAGCTCGCCCAGTAAGGCAATGCTGGAAGGAAGGTGGATGATATTGAATTTTAGAGATTCCAGTCTTTATTTTTTGAAAGGGCAACTGCTAAAATGAAAGGCTGACTGTCTCTCTCTCAATTGCAATAGATGGTGCCGCTGCGGGCAGCTAGCTCGCTCATAATTCAAATCAATTGTTACAACAGTTCATAAAAAGGCACAAAGTAGCATTATTCCATATATAACTCCATTATGGGAAACCACCGCAGTATCATTGAGACATTCCCTCTCTCTTTGCCGTATAATGAAACCTTAAATTATAAGTACTTTTATGTGTGCCCTGGATATTGGTTTATTTTGGTGACATGATTAACCCTTTTTCCTTTCAGGGAGCATGAACAATCTGTTTAGGGAGAAGGAAATAGGCACATTGGAGCAAATAAATGTAACCCCAATAAAAAAGCACAGTTTATTATTGGAAAATTATTTTCCTTTTTGGTTCTCGGAATGGTATTGTTGACCGTGGGCTATTGATCATTTTCTAAACTGCCTGTGCGGGGTTACGCCGACTCTCTCTGGGAAGCCTTTACCTTATATGTAGTCTATATACCATTGTCTACTTTTGGTATTTTGGGTATGGGTCTCTTTATTTCAATTTTACGGTATACCCAACCGCAGGCCATGTTTTATAGTCCTGTTTTATGGTTATTTTTATTTAAATGAGCGCGTTTGCTCTCTCTCGATCGAAGTATTGCCCCAAGTGGGCGCAGGTGTTAACGGAGTGTTTAATTTCCTATATTTTTAAACTAGACTTATACAGCGGTGCAGAGATGGTCATGTTTTTGAAAAGCGGGCCGCCTTTCGATTATATATACCCGCCGAATTTAAAAACATTGCTATTGCCATTGCCATGAACGCTTTGGGCGGTTATTAAAGCTTATAAAAAAAGTAGAAGCTCTCGTTATTGTTTTTTATAGACCTCAATTTCGGTTATACTCCACTTATCCCGATTTTTCTATTCAACTATCTAAGGGCATTGGGATGTAACCACCCTTTAACCTCTCCCAACATTTACCCCTATTCTATTCAATAACATCGTGAATATAATAGGATGATGGGCAATAATTTTGTGTTTCATAAAAGGGTGTAACCTCAACAAAAAGATGGATCTCTTTTTTGTCCCCGTAACATTTGTTTTGCTGTGTAAATCGCGTTCTTTAATGTGTGTGTAATATAATTGTGAGGAAGGATGAAGAATACTCATTTACTCTCTATCATTTTAAGGAACTATGTTTCTTTGTACATGCTCAGGAAAGGGGTTGTTGATCGCAAGGAGGAAGTGTTGCTCAAAGTAGGGGCTAATAATACTCGTGTAAAATGTCCCAGCAGGAGTGTGTTGGCGCCTCAGGGGGTGATTTCAATCACGGTTCCAATGCGGTGTAATTGCCCCAACTATAAGCATATCCCATACCGCAATAGGCTTACCAACCATCCCCTGATTGGCTTTGGTTCTAAATTGTTGAACCAGGAATTTGACCCAGGCGATCTCTCTCTCCCCTTTTATTGAACACTCCCCCCGCCCCCCTCTAGTCGTATGAAGAATATAATGCCAAACTCGTTATCCAGTGCTGGCAAAACTTTTTGGTTAAATATCTAGAGTATTCTTCAGCGCAGGCGGCAAAGAGGCAAATTTAAGTGCCATGCGGAGTTAAAGCAGAATAAGGGACCAAAACGCATACATGGAACTTGATGACGAGTTGCATCTCTCTACTAATTGCTACCTCGGACTGGTGATTGTTCAAACTCGCACTAAAAGATCGGCCTGCGGTGAAATTTCCTTGTTCAATTTAGAACCCAAAGGCCCTTTGCGCGCTCTCGCTCGGTAGCATAATTGCGGTAGGGATATGCTATTGTCATATTCGCGCGCATCTCCACCGTTGCGGACTGATTTGAAATCATCCTTAGCGCGCCCTCCTTGCTGGCGCCAATTAAGAGAGAGATATTATTGTTGATATATTTTTCTCTTTCATATCACCGCTCACTTTGGTCAACACTTGTCCTCGCCTTGCCTGATCACACCCTTTCCCCCCTGAGCACGTACAAAGAACAAGTTACCTAGAAAAATGAATATAGATATATGGAATGATATTCTTCAGGTCCTTTCTTTTTTACTTATATTTACAAAATTTAGTTGTGGTCGAGCAAGTAAAGGGATTACCATCAGCATAGCCACAACAAATGTTCGCGACAAATAGAGTGATCCTATTCTCTGTTTGTTCTTGTTTGAAACAAATTATGCCATCTCTATTATATTCACATGTTATAATAAATAGGGGTATGGTGGAAGTTAAGGGTGTTACCATTCATCCCTTAAGTAAGTCTGGAGTAGAAATTCGCGTAATGGAGTATAACCGGAAATTGAAGTCTATACGCCGTACCATCAGCTTACTTTTTTATAACTGATAACCCGCCCACAAGCGTTCATCGGCAATGGCAAATAGCAATGTTTTTTATAAAAATTGCGGGTAAATATCGAAAGGCCGGCCCTTTTACATGACCATCTCATGACCTGTAACAACGTATAGGATTAAACTTCCGTTAACACCTGCGCCCAGTCGGGGGTCATAACGTGTTCGGATCGGATTGAACGCTCATATTTCAATAAACTACCATAAAAAAACCAGGCTATAAACCGGCCTATTGTCGGGTATCCGTAAAATTGGAAATAAAGAGACCCATACCACAAATTACCGCCAAAATGTAGACAATGGGTATATAGATACATTAAGGTAAGGCTTCACAACATCCGCGGTACCCGGAACCAGCAGCTTTATATCGATCCCACGGTCAACAATACCATTCCGAGAACCAAAAAAGGAAATAATTTCAATAAAAACTGGGCCGTTTTTTGGGGTTACAATTTATTTGCTCCAATGTGCGCCTATTTCCTTCTCGCCCTACAATGTTCATCCCTGAAAAGGAAGCGGGTAATCATCGGTTCACCAATAAACCAATATTCCAGGCACATAAAATTTTTATAATTAAGGTTTCATTATACCAAAAGGGAAGGATGCGTTCTCAATATACTGCGCGGGTGTGTTTCCCATATTGTTATACTAGGAATAATGCTACTTTGTGCCTTTTTATTGATACTGTTTGTTACAATTTGATTATAATACATCTATTCCCGCTAGGGCACCATCTATGCATTGTATAACGAACAGATCAGCTTTTTCAGTTTAAGCAGGGTGCCTTTCAAAATAGGGATGGAATCCATACATAAATTACATCACCTTTCCCTTTCCCCTTTTGCTCTACTGGGCCAGTTAGCTGTGGAAAGTTCGGTCATCACATTAAAATAGAGGACGCGGCGCGGCTCGCGATTCAAAGTGTGTGTGATCCACCTAGCTTCCTTGGAAAGGTGAAGTTTCTTCGTTATATCAACAAGGCAAACTTATTTATTTTCAGTGTCAAACAGTAAGGCCTTCCTTCGAGTAGGATGATTAAGCTCGTGATCAATGGCAAGAACAAACAAATAATAGGGGCATCGCCTGTTATTTTCTAAAGATTTGTTTAAACTCCTTTTGTATGATATAGCGGATATGTTCATTCTTATTTGTCTTTAGTACCTTCTTATTTATTCAATCTCAAATAAGCTCTGTCGTACTAGCTGCTAATACCATTGCAATACCAAAACTGCTTATTCCATCTTATTTTATATTTTTTTACGCCTCAAACCAATTAAAAAATATGGTCATCCCAATTAATTTAAGGTTTTCCTTTCCATACATATAAGCCAGATTCCTACTTGCCTTTGAGACATAGCCGTTAGGAATTATTAATAAAACCAATTTTGCAGAGAGACTTTTCTGATCATTTCTCAAAGTGGCTCGCGCGCGCTTGCTACTGGACGATGGGAGAAATAAATCCCGATTATATATAACAGGGAGCATAAGCCCCATTAAAGAAATCATCTGGCCGCTTGTTGTGTGCGTAGGATATCGGTGGGGAAATTAGAATCCCGAGACGAGTTTGCATAAATAGGTACTCTCCTGCCCCCATAAAAAACAAACTGCCCTGCACTGGCATTTTAAAAACAAAAAAATTGCTCAAAGAATAATAACTGCGGGTTTATTGATGGATAAATCAAAATAATATGGAACCACCCTTGCCCACAATAACTTGAAATTGGGTTTAAGGGAAGCACAACAAAATTTTCCCATATGTTCCCAATTCTTTCTCTTGGTTATCGATATCGACGGTCATTTTCAGGCCGATACCAACTTAATATTATTAGTCATAACCCCCGGCACAAACATAACTATACACTTCTTTTAGCGCGCGGGCATCAATTACCATTGTGTGTGTTTTGTTACATATTGATAAGGCAATGTTTTAACTTTAATTTCAATTCCTGTTCGGTAATTCTGCCTCTATAGATCCTAATAATTGCTCCTTGCCATATAGATATAATTCGCATGTGTATGTGCGGGTTGGCTTCGGTAGTAATTGAACAATGGCTGGGCTTAAGTTTTGCGTAAAAATTCCCTTTTTCCAAAATTGAGTACGCGCCCTTTATTTTGTGCCTTTTTTTTAAAAGTGATTTACGATTCATCTCATTGGCTTGTATTAAACCTTAAATACTAAAAATATTTTTGACAAGTCGCTATTTTTATTAATGATCTCTTTTTGTATTTAACGTCCTTGGAATGGTCCTAAAAATGGGCTGATATCAACATATTGACTTTCGTTCGGTAATGGTGCAAAACCAAAAAAGCCATTCACTTGAACTATGGGCAATCCCAATACAAGAAGATAAACAGGGAACGCCGGTCCCTTAAATGTGGTAAAATTCTTTTTGTGATGAATCCTATAAATCTCTTTTCATTTCATTTCATAATATTCTATGTTCCTAGCTCTAATTTTAGGAACTCCCTTGTTCATGGAATCCACTTTGAAACTGTCCATTTAAGGTTCTGTTGGTGTGTCAAAGCCTCAATTTTTCCCAGCTACCATAATGGATACCCGATCACACCTATTCGGGGCTCGGTCCTCTATAGTGGGTGATGGTCACAAAAATGGTGAACCCCTTTGTGGCCTCCCTCTAGATCATTCCAATTGCGCCGTTGTTGGTAATGGCGGTTCGATCCTCGTTGGCTCAGTCCAAAAGATAATGACTTTTGGATTGTAAAGCAGTTGGCTACGGAAAAAGCTCTTTTTGTTTCCATCCCAAGGAAGGAACCAACCAGGAAATCGGCCTATCATTGCAATCCCAAACTTCATTTGATCAGGGCCTGTGGATTTTTATACTCTCTTATATAGATAGACATATAGACATTTCTCTCACCCCCAAAAAAGACTCGATGGTTTTCCCTTTCATTGGTTTTAATCATTCTTACAGGGAAAAGCGTGGGCTCTATAGCCATTATTCCTTTTCACCTGGTTTCGGCATGTGTAAGCACATCATATCCGGCCACTGTGGCTTTACCATGGGAGGTTGGACTTAAATTTACCGATCTACTCACATCTTGTAGCTCTTTGTGAGGTCTCTCGGTTTATTAGCTCCAAAATCCAAAAATTCCTCCCTTTACCCACCCTCAAATAAAGAGATGTTGTTGACTGGCGGTGAAGTCGCCAAAACGTCTTAGTCTCGCTCTCCTCAGACTTGAATTACAGTATCTAGTGTTCTGGTTCTTCTTTAATGGAGCCACTTCAGTTTTATTAAACACGGCCCTACTATTTATCTGATTGCCGATCAATTTATTTGCCCTTGATCACAAATCCATAAAAAGTTCCTCAAATAGTTGCCACGGTCTCTATGACCTCAATACTTACTGTGTTGCTCTCTTCTTCTAAAATAGCCTTCCAAATCCTTTTTGGGCCAAAAGATGCCATTTATTGTTTATTAAAATGCAGGTATTCCCCAAATTGGATAGGCCTTGGTTATTGCGGTTAAATTCCTTAAATCCTGGATTAACTTGATTTAGGTATTGGATGCGTTGCACCTTATAGTGTGTGTCTTTGGATAACGATAAGCAATAATTTACTACAGCGGTGTTTATTCTGCATCTATTCTTCCCATTCTGTGAATCTAAGGCCAATCCTATCACAAAAGCTCCGCTTCATCCATATACGGCGGTGCAAGGACTCAAATAGTGAGTGCATCTTTTGTCATTGTACTCCGTTCTTTACATCTCCCAAAATTTCCTCTTTCGTGTGAGAACAGCGTTCTCTACCCCTCGCTGTTGGGCTCGCTGCCAGAACAAGTTACTTTTAGGTTTTATGTATCAGGCACAGCAAGAGGGCGCCAGTCTTTTGTTTCATTCCCACAGATAACTTCCAGCCCTACCGGTTTTTAACAGTTTCTATTTGGACCATATATATCCTTGATCAAATCTAAGTTCTCCGCTATGCGTCGTATATACCAAAAAACTGTTTGAAAATAATAATTTAGATTTCTCTTCCACCGCTAAGGTTTCTTGGTACAAGACAACCTACTCGGCATTATAACTCCACATGATGCCTATTATCCTTTATATTTGTCTTAGTACATCATAGCCCGCTACTGAAGCGTTTCCCTCATCTCTGAAATGAGCACTCGCGGTCAA
>Ga0163217_1095217_pt1 | contig 10587 bp, 14 predicted proteins | sample SynspAceP_FD_185933 | JGI IMG/M metagenome (GOLD analysis project Ga0163217, IMG submission 185933) | Saline lake microbial communities from Ace Lake in Antarctica - Synechococcus sp. Ace-P (PacBio error correction) | ecosystem: Environmental > Aquatic > Non-marine Saline and Alkaline > Saline ... | reverse complement strand
ACATTCAAAACCCAGACGCATTCAAAAACGGGTTTATGTTTGAAAAAAAAAAAAACAGGCATGCCAGCCGCACCGGCATTAAACACACCCCAAGCAAGCGCCTATTATTCAGTCGGCTCGTTCCATAAGCGGCGCTGCCAGCGACGGGGCAGCACATGTGTGATCGCCAGGAATTTACAGGCAACACCGGTTGTTAAACGCGGAACAGCCAAAGGCGGGCCATTAAAACTTGTTGAGAGAATGCCACACCGGCTGTATTGAACGCTGTCAACGAGTATTTGTTTTCCAGCAACAAAATAAGGGAAGGCTGATCCGTAAAAAAAAAACCATGGTCGCTGGCTTAGCTTGCAAATTTATGTTCGATTCACCCAAATAAAAACCCCGGGGCAAACACCGCCGTCAAAGCACCGGCGCGCCGAGCGATGGCCACCAGAGCTTGACCCCAACAGATACCAGGCCCCAAACGATGGCCGGGGAAGGCAACCGACTCCACCAGGTCTTTGGGTGTTTGACTAGCTTACTTTTCAGTGGCCGTGCTGCTCATAGGTTTTTCCACGATTAAGGACGACGAAGCACCGGCGACGAACGCGCGAGAAAACGCACTCTTCATGCAAGACATATCGTAGCGGATGAAAAAGGAGGGAATAAATTAAAGGAATCTTGAAGGCCACAAAAAAAACGCGTCCGTGCACCGGGCACGCGCACCAAAATAAAACCGAGCAATCACCATATTCCCCGCACCAGTCCCAAGCACCCGCGACGTCAATCTGGTCATCACCCTAACGACACCCGATGAACGAGCAGCGCCCGGCCGCAGGTTTAATGCGCTTCACGAGCGGGCACCGACGGCTCTGATGGGCGCGGCGACTCGGGGTCGGGGGCTCGGGCCCGGACGGAGACGTGAGACTGCTTCAGCACTATGTAGAGTGTTCTTGACCGGAAAAAAATGGAGAGACCGGAGTTTTTATTTACAAAGCCTTGCATCCCGCTGGCGATTGATTCACTTTTGACTTGAACAAGTCTCGCCGTTGGCGCACCAATCCGCGTCAATTTATTTCGACGCGCTGGATTTTCTGGGCGCGCCGCCGATATGAAAGAGAGTTGCGATAGGTGTGAGTGGCCGCCGCACGAACAGTTACTGTAACTGCATCTGGCGCCATTCTTCAAACCAAATATTTCAGCAACGAATTCAAGTTTACTTTCAGGAGTTTACGAGTGGCAAATTCCCGCAATCCAAAAAAAGACGTGCACGTGCAAACGAGAAACAACTTGATCGCAAGGCACAAAAACACCCAGGTTTCGGGCGCGTTCCATTAGGCTTCGTTACGCTACATGAAAAAGATTCATGTTCAATCGCTGAAGGCAAACTATGAAGGGCGAAAGCTGCTTTTTTGGCAAGCCCAGCCGAATCGGACAGCATGATCAAACAAAGCAGGCCATCTTCCCCAAAGAAAACAAGGTTGCTCGCATTTAAGAGGCCGCCTGAATGTCAAAGGTTGGAAGGCACTGCCAAGCGGGCGTTAAGGCCAATTTTAGTGCACGAAAAAACGGCCAGCTGGCCGGTTTTTTTTTTATGCTTTGCAGAAACGGCGAGAAAAACGCTAACAAACTACCACCACCTAAAGAGGCAATCACATGTTTTCGCGGGCTTGAATTCAGCTCTTCACGGTCATAAAACCAGCAAATTTCCCATGATGCGATTCACTGGACTGACCAGCAATCAAACGTGCAGCAGCGAGCGTCGAATTTTCACCAGGGCCACGAAGCCACTTCATTACCCTGCTCATCCCAAGGACCCGACGCCACCATCTCGCCGCGGCGGAATTCCACACTGATTAACGGGTAACGCCCACAGGCAGCAAAGCTGCGGAACCCACCACTTCGCAACACCCGCGCCGCGCCATCATCAATCACTAAAGCACCCCGGGTTTTGGCAGGTTCGACTGGCCAGCACTGTTTGCGAGCCGCCTACCACGGCCCTGTTTCCGGCATAAATAAAAATAAAAAGCGTACCTAGGCCCCCACGGCCTCTTTTGCGTTCACGTGCAGCCGGCCCACGAAACATTGTCGATAGCGCCCGCCCACAGATTCACCGTTTGAAGGCCCCTGATCGGCGTTGCCGCTAACCCGCGCCGCCACGAAGCTTGGTCTGCATACCCGCGCGATCGCCCGCCCAGGCACTCACACCCGCCTACCTCCTACACCCCCCAGCCCCCACGACCACGCCCTGGGCGCCGCTGCGCCATAGCATCCAAGTTTTTGCGGTTTGCCTGGCGCCGAAGCACTCGTTCCACCAATGTTGCGTCGATTTGTGTTTACGCGGTCTTTATCAAACAGACCCAGCTGATCCTGTGAGGATAATCAGGCCACGTCCGGCCTCGACCCGATTGGGCCAAACCACGCACCTTATGGGCTATCGTTGTCACCAAAACAGAGATTTCATCGGTCAACCACCGTGTCGTTTCTCGTTCTACGATCGGCACGACGCCCAACTCAATACGCCCGCAGGGTGCAGCGGCCATTTCAGATAACGCTTGCGATCAGAACAGGTTGTCGTGGAGGTCCAGGAAGAATCTGGGCAGGTGTTGTATGCCGTGGCGCTTGCTGTGCCTTCCCAGGGTTGTGTACCCAATCCCATCTGCCCTACGGCCGCCGGGCTTGCCTGCAATTCATGCGCTCGCTGCGGGCCGGGGGCGAGTTCTCCAGCCTAACCGGCTCATTCATTGCCCTCGGGCAAACAGGCCGGATGACACCACCACCCAGCTCTACACGGCCGCAACCAGCGCGGCCCATCTGATCTACCCAGCGGGGCCCAGGGAGCAGGCACGCCGTCACAGCCCTTCACATCGTTGGTTAGCAGGCACTTATTCCGATTTTACCACCAGGCGGCGAGCTGTTGCAGCTGGCGCGTTCAGTCATTGATTGGAATTAACGGGTTCTCTGAACAGGTGCCACTTATTCCGCGCCCGTTAAACCACTTCTACAATCACCATCATTCGTCGTCAAAGTCATCATCGTTGTCTTCTTCACGGGCTGCGCGGCGAGCCATCTTTTCTTTCGGATGCGGGCGCGGGGCCTCTTCATCATCTGGCGGACGGGCGAGCGGCTTCCTGCTCGGCCGTTCGGGGTTTTCAGCCTCTTCTTGCCGCACGCTCCTCAATCCAGCGCATAACGGCTTGAGTCAGGGGTTTGGTAACCTCGCCGCTCAGGGCAAGAGGGATATGAAATCCGGACTTCCATTCCAAGCTCTTCAACAATGGCCTGACAGCGGGCCTCACTCTCGTCTTCCGGCACCATGTCCGACTTTATTCCAGGCACCAGGCCAGGCGATCGCGATTGGGCCAGGGTTTCGCGATTTTTCAGCTGTTGGGCGGTGGTTTTTACCGCATAGGCCGCGATTGAACCGTTCATAGGGGCACGTCTACCAAGTGAAGCAAGTAGGCGAGTACGCACAGGTGCTTCAGAAACGGGAATACCCAGACCGGCCGCCTTCCGGCTTTGACCTTCGATCAGGGCCGGGATGTCGGCAATTCACAAAACCTGGTGATTTTGCACTCTGACACGCCCCAGGTTTTGGCACCAGGGGGTAAACGGATAGTTCCGCCACTTTTGGCGGTCGCCGCAGATACAGGAAACGATGAGGTCGATCCGGCATTGGGCATACCCAAACAGCCCCACATCGGGCCAGTACTTTCAGCTCTAGCCGCAGATTCCGGGTTTCACCTTCAGAGGGCCTTCGAGTCTGCCGTGGGCCCGGTTAATAGAGGACCTTGAAGCGGGTGTTACCTAGGCCGTTTGGAAACCACCTGAGCGGACTTTCTGGGCGCTGACCTATGCGGGTTAGGTCACCCAGAAACTTCGTGCGTGTCCATGTCCCACTATGGGTTTGGTGCCTACCGTGGTACCGGAAGCAACCAAATCTTCGCCTTTGATACCGGTGTGCAATTGCGGCCGGACCCTGTTGGCCGTTTATGGGCTCTGTGCTGGCCGGCTGAAAGCGGTAGTCAATCAAAGTTGTTCAGGGCATCGTGCCTACCAGATACACAAGAACCGCCATCGCCACCATCGACACGTCGGCCCGCCGGGGCACGTATTTTTTCACGGCGGAAACTCAGGCAACCGTGGCCGCCCGTACCTGCTTCCACAAATGCAGGGTGGCTTTCGTCTACAAAATTTCACATTAGCTGTTGCTCTTTATGGTATTGGCTGCTGTCTTTACGATGTTGCTGAAAGCTCTGCTGATAACTGTGCACTAAAAGCGAAACCTACAAACCAAAAAACCCCGCAGCCTCAATGAAGCAGTGCGGGGCTTTTCGGAGACCCCCACTACTTATGCAGCTGAGACGATGCACATATTTGCGTTCTTAGGGCCTTTTACTTCAACTTCACCTGACCTTCGGCTTTCGCCGAACACAAGGTTTGTGATTCCTTTGCCCAGTCCAAACGTTAGTGCCTGGGTGAAAAGCGGGCTGCCACGCTGACGAAAACAATGATTACTGCCTTGCGGATACGCTTTCGCCGCCGTAGCGCTTACACCAAGTCGTTTAGGACTCGGAATCGCGACCGTTTACGGGTCTACCTGCTGCTTTTTTTATTGAGCCCATGTAAGCCTCCTAATTAAGGGGTGATCCGAGATTAGCCCTGAATACCCGTGATCTTTACTCAGTAACCACTGCGGTTGGCCCTGGACGCTTCATGAATGCTTCCGGCGACGGAAACTTGATGAATTTGGATCTTGTCGTGACGACCGTGGCTGTGACAACTTCGCAGTCACTTTGGCGCCTTCAACAACTGGTGCGCCTACTTTAACGTCGTCGCCGTTGGCGATCAGCAAAAACACGGTCGAATCAATGTTACTACCGGGTTTCTACTTCCAGCTTCTCCCAAAGCTTTCAGAGTTTTCGCCTTTCCTTTACACGGTGACTGTTTGCCACCGCCTAACAATAAACTGCGTACATGTCTACTCTCCGCGATTGGACCATCCCTGTTCTTATCTCACCTGGTTTCTAGGGAAGCGCTTTGGGCAACCTCCTATAGCAGGGAGCGCAGGTTGGGGTGAGTTGGGCGCGTTGATTGTACGAAAAGCCGGCACGCAATACAAGCTTGTGATGACACTCTTCGCCCTTGTACCTAGCATTGCCCCGCACGACCACCTGTTTTATCGACAGCAACAACACCGCCAAACACCGGAACCTTCATGACAGCCCAACGCATTCTACGGCACCGGGGCAGGACGACTTCAAACGCTGGTTAACGAACTATCATTCCACGCGTTGTTCATTCCGATGTTCCGGATGGTCGAAAAAATGCGCAGTAACCATCATTTGAAAAGCGGTGGCAATGCGCTCGGCCCCTACTGTTCTGCTTTCGCAAGCCGGCGCTACCGGCTATACGAAGGACAATCACCTGAAATTGGCCGTGTTATCGAATTTTTGCACACCGCCACCTGCCTTCCATACGACGTGGTGGGACACTCCGACATTGCGCGGGGGCCGCAGCACCGCCAACGCCAAGTGGGGCACGCCACCCAGGCGTTGCTTGGTTGAGGCGACTTTTCTATACGCCCGCGCGTTTGAAATGATGGTCGAGCTGGGAAGCCTGGCCAATTATTGAAGGTGCTATCACACGCCAACCGCGGTGGATAGCCGAAGGCGAAGTAATGCAAACTGAGATGTGAAGGAACCCAGACTTGACCGAAAAAACCAGTACATGGCAGGTGATTCATAACAAGACGGCGATGCTGTTCGGAAGATTCTTCGCAACTCCGGCGCCTTTGCTAAGCCGGCGCAAAAACCACCGTACAGGAAAGAAAGCGCTGAAGAAATTATGGAAAAGGGCCATCTGCGGGCTGGCATTCAACTTGGTGGACGGACGTTATGGACTATCGCAGGGTGACGCCGAAACCATGGGTTAAAAACGTGGGGTGACGAACTGGCGAAGGTAAAACCACATTACGCTGATTTATGCCATCGCCAACAGCAGGCGATGACGAAAAACAGCTGGATTCGCCGCGCGATCCTGCAGGGAGGCTAGACGATCTGGCAACGGTTCTGGCGAATTATAAACACCACCGGCGCCGCTTGGATTACGCCATGGACAAAGCCAAAGATCAGGCACAGCAGGCAAGGGAACGCTTGCAAAGTCTACCCGCTAGCGAACCACCTCGACGCGCTCCACCTGCTGAACCGACATTCGGTTTGCCCGCATCAGCTAAACAGCAAAGCCCCGGCAAATTCAAAAACCCTTATTACCACAAAAAACTGCACCATTGCGATGCAGGTTTTTTTGTGGCGCGCAGCCTTTCCAAAACGTGAGCGTTTTCGAAAAGCCCAGGCGCAGGAAGTTTTTTCTTTCTCTTCGTCTGAGGCGTTTGCCCACACAGCCTTCGAGTGCTCCGAGGCATTGCCCTTTTGCGCTGCGGGCTGATGTCGCTTGGGGCCTTGCTGTTCCCGGAATAGGTGTTTTCTGGCCAGTGCCTGGCTTTGGCACGTAATTCGTTGATACGGTCAGCTAACTGCGCCAGCACTGCTTACAATCTCCGCTGGAAAAATGTCTTTCATCTCACGCTCGGCTTTCTCTTACGCCGTTGTCGGCTTGTCAAAACGGAACTCGTAAAGACAGTGCCGGCTTTGGCGTCAAAGCTGGCCAACTGCGGCTTGTTCAACAATATCCAACCTTTGGACTCGCCATTATCCCACGACGGTGGTCTTTTGGCCCAGATTGGTTTTGTACACAAACCACCACATCGTTTTCTGGCGGGCCAAAAGAGCGTAGTCGAGCGCCAGATCATCCATCCAGGAATTGCCCCGGAAGCGCCCGTTTAAACGCCGTTACCCGAATTTTCTCCCGGTTGCTTTTCAAGTCGCCGCATTCACGGCCTTGGGCCGGGTTACCTGCCAGTTTCTACCGGCTCATGGAGCTGGAACAGCCAGCAAGAACGACCAGCAATAACGCAGGAAGCAGCAACCTGAAAAACAGAAAAACGAGCCAGGACAGGACGCGATTGCATTCATTGGATCTCTTGATTGGCAACAATAAAGAAAAGGTGGCAAATCAACTGTATTCGGCTACAGCCAGCTTTTGTCTACGCATTCTGACCAGCGACGTGAGCAGGGGCAAGCCCGCAGGCCAATTTCACAAAAAAACCATGGCCGTTGTCAGGAAAAAAAACCTGCGGCATAATCCATTAAATCATTCAAGTAAAAGGCAAACCAGGCCTTATGGCGGCCACTACGTCCATCCACCATAATACCGAACCCCCAGGCAGCGCTCGTCCAGCCAATTAATGGGGCCCACGGCTTTATAATGTCAAACAAACGGAACATGACGAAACGCAAGTAATTACGGCCAACAATGTGGTCTGGAACACAAACCCAAGGCAAATTCCAACATTGCCCACAAACTTTCGTCCCAGACATTTTACCGCCCGTGGATCGTGCACTTTCAGGTCGCGGGGCGCGTTTTTCCGCACAGCCACCACTCCACAATAAACGCCAGAGCCACAATGCCCAGTATATGGGCTGGGGTAGCCAGGAAAACGTATACCAGATAGGGAATGGCCGCCAGACTGCCCCAGGGTTTCCGGGCGTTGCACGGGGCATTGGCCGCTGCCCAAAAAAAAGGGCCCCCCCCAAAACCCCGCCAAGAAGGTGAACAGGATCGCGCAAAATCCGGGTTGCAATAACGCCTCCGGCAAATCGGTCCTGTTGAAAAAGTCGTTCTGGCTTCATCGGGGCCCTTGACGCAGTATGAAGAATTGTTCGGCCACCCGCTGCTAAGTGATCGAAAAAGTAGATCGAAAGCCCGGACGCTGTGAATAAACCATACCTGCGTCGCTTTAGCCGCAAGCTGGCTCCTGCTGCACCTGCCCGATGTAACTCAGCTTGCTGTTGACAACTCGCGGCTGGCGGCGCCCAGCGCTGTTCTGGAAACCGTTTACGCAGAGTTCGTAATCGTCGCCGGACTGCAATGCAAAACCCTTGCCGCGGCCTCGCCCTTGATATTGCCGCAGGGCTGCGACAGAGGTGCGCTGCAAGATCGATTTGGTTGCACCCACGCCAGAGGTCGCAAAAATATGCAGGCAAATTCGGCTGCAACCCATCCAGAGATATCAACCGCTGCTTGAAGCCACCCGAACGCAGCGGCAATACCCCAATTCAAGGCCGTGGCTGGCGGGTAAGGTAGCGCTGCAGTACACTGGCTTTGCGTCAGTTCGCGGGAGCCGTGTCGTACAAAAAGTCCAGCGCTGTGCACCGGCATCACCCAGCTGGCCGCTTAAACGCACACAGGTCTCCTCACTTGCGCCGTCGCGACGCAGAGCCTGGCCCCCTGGGGACGGTGCCCAGCACTTGCAGAACTCAGCCGTCAGGGGGGCCTCGAGTTCGTATCACTCCCGCCAGCACAATCCAAACTGTTGCCGGCCTCGGCTAGCCCGCGGCAAAGGCCCTTCCAGCCAGGTCATCGGCTGGCAGGTAAGGTCAGAGCCAGTGTAAAACACACGGCTGTGCGCCCATAAGCGGGCCAGATCACTTCACTGCCACAGGAGGGCGCGCCACCCCAAAAGCGAGGACAATAAAACAAGCGGAAAGTGCACCCTTCAAGACCCAGCGGTCCACTGAAAACACCAATCTTGATTTGGCAGCACACGCTGAATAGCGCAATCGTCACCTACTCCCAAGCAAACCCAAACCGGAGCCGTCCAAGCAGGCCTGGCGCCGTTCGCCATTGGCGCAAAAGTAGCGGTGAATCAACTCAAACTCCCCCATTCGCTGCCACTAGCGCGGGGGTGAATCAGCCAAGCCGCAGGCGCGGCGGCTTTAATTTGTCCAGTATGCTGTTTACAAACGGTGGGCCCTCGGTACCGCAAAGACGGTTTCGCCATTTCAATGCCTTCATTAATGTACGACCTTGTAGGCACATCCAAGCGAATTCAGCTCATTAGGCGCCTAAGCGCACCAAATGGCAGTTCTTACGGATTCTACCTCTTGCAACGGGCGATCTAGAAAACGGTTCGATCAAAGCGGTTCCAATCAGCCTGCTCACGGCTGGTGCCGTGCAGCAGTCACGAAAAATACAACAGACTTCACACTTGCTTTCATTGTCGTTATCGACCATAACTCGGCTTCAATGTTAGAAACTGCGCTTTTGCTGAAAATGGCGTTGGTATAAGCCCTTGCTCGCCATTCCCGGGCGCGGCGGCGATCACCGGCTTTGGGCTTGGGCGGCTTTTCCGGGCTGGAAGTCGGCTCGGGGCGTTGAACCGGGATAGTGTCTTCTGGGTAGGCTCATTTCTCACCAGCTTCTTGAAACAGGCTGACCATTTCAAGCGCTGTAACGGCAGCTTCTGCGCCTTTATTACCGGCCCTTGGTGCCTGGAACGTTCAATAGCCTGTTCGATGGAATCCACAGTCAGAACACCAAAGGCTACCGGAATATTCGGTTCCAGGCTGACAGCACCCAAAACCACTGGCAGGCTTTCGCCAAATAGCAACAGTACTCCAAAGTTGCGGGCGTTGCCACCACGAATAACAGCGCCCAGGGCAAATAATGGCGTCGTTAATTTGCCGGTTTCTGCAACTCGCTTGACCGCCAACGCATTCGTAAGGCACGGTACACGAATGACAACAATGTTCTTTCATCGCGATACCGTGGCGGGTCAGGGTATCCAGAGCACCGTCCACCCAGGCTTCTACCACAAATAACCGTTAAAAACGCCCCACCAACCAGAGCATAACGGCCGCTTTGCAGTGGATTAAAATCGCCTTCCAATATACATTTGGAAACTTCCGCCATCGGGTGGCTCCTGTCAGGGGGGCTGCCCGCAGCATAGGACAGCGGGATTGATCATTCGGGATATAAGGCACGTACTTCGGAACCACTTCCAAATCAAAGCCGGAAATGGCGGGAGAATTTTTCATTCGGGCGGGCTTAACAGGCGGCATTTTGCCCCACACAATAATCTTCGCCGGAATTGCGAACCAGTGCCCCACCGTAAAGTTACACGCCAGAGCTGTCTTTGCGCACCCCGCTTACGGCCATGTTTTCTCATTAGGAATTCCTTGGAATTACGGGTCTTCCAGTTGTAAACTGTCTTCCAGGCGCCGTTTAAGCCCCAAAACCCACAACACCGAGATCCTCAGCAGCCACTTTTTTGCAGGCGCCCGATGCAACGTGGGCCCCGCCAAAACTTACGAGGAATCGCGGGCCGGCGGGCTCCCAGCAAGTCGCGCAGGGTATCGGAATGTGTTGTTTACACGGCACATGCACCGGGGATGCTCTGGGGAAATTGTCCCCCATGGTTAAGGCCAGAATGGAAATTGGTTGCCATGAATTGCTGTCACGGTAACAGTGTTGCAAAGCTCTTCGGGCTTATACACAGGCTCGTAGTTCGGTGTTCCCCAAGCTTCGTTTTTGCTCCTATGCATGATTCAACCGTGCGTTCGTTGGTGGTTTGCTGGATAGTTGGGAATCAGGTCTTGCGGATGGTGGCCGGGATTTTTCAAAGGTTTTTGGTGCCCTCGGCGGGGGGCAAAAAAAAAGGGGGCCTCTAATTCCCTCCCTTTTTTCCCCTTTTCCCTTTTTACCAAT
>Ga0163217_1083439_pt1 | contig 10587 bp, 4 predicted proteins | sample SynspAceP_FD_185933 | JGI IMG/M metagenome (GOLD analysis project Ga0163217, IMG submission 185933) | Saline lake microbial communities from Ace Lake in Antarctica - Synechococcus sp. Ace-P (PacBio error correction) | ecosystem: Environmental > Aquatic > Non-marine Saline and Alkaline > Saline ... | reverse complement strand
ACCGTAGGCACACGTTTAAGAACAAGGCCAAATGTATCGTGGAGGAGCAAGAGCAACTCTGTTTTCCTGGCTAGTACTGGTAGAACACGATAAATTTAAACCACGCATTCCCTGCTGGAGCCACACAAGAAGAATTTAATCCGTAATTCTAGTTCTATGACCTAGTCCTGCAAAATCCACCGGTAGATATGTTGAGCGCTTATCGCATTTACCTATTCAAAATATTTTAAAACTACAACGGAAAAAAGAGATTTATGATAGTTCATTGTAAACCGCGCTAATACGAATGATCCGCATGTTTGGATAGGCGGACTATTATCATGAAATCACGATGATTATGTTGCCAAGCTTTTGGTTTGTCTTCATGTTACGGACGCTTTCTATAGTCCTAAATCGCCCTTATTCAATCTACGTACGTGAAAAATGGTCTAAAGAGCGATGATCGCGAGAATCAGTATTTATGAATCGCACCCACCTTACATTGCGCCTATACTACGAGCTTACAGAAAGACCAAGATGGTAGGCGAGCGCAGTGTGAGGATGCCGTTTAAATTATGAGAGCAAATGTATGGCCTGGTTCGATTTATGTTGAAAGATGCAGTCCTAACGATTTTAAAGAAAAAACACCCAGAGTACAATATTATTACTATGGGAGCAATACTTGGCAATCCTCGGAAGAATGGCCTACCAAAAAAATGCAAAAAAATGACCAGCTATCTATTTGCTAGTTGCGTCAATGCCAATACCTCTAAACAGGGCGATGTGTATTAAGTACAAAAACCAACCTAAAAACAGATATGCCTGACAGCTTTCCAGATCCCATGAATCCTGTAATGTCGTACGGAGGTAATGTATTGTTGTAGTAAATGCCGTTCAAGTGGTGCCTTTGATCAAACAGCAAATGGACGCAAGAGTAAGATTTATATTGGTTATACCCACAGCTCCTTTGAAAGAGGAGTTAAGAAGTTTCAGCCTTTATAGAAACGAAAGCTCTTTATGCTACTCTTCTGACGTAAAAAGACACTATTTACCATTAATTAATGATGGGTACCAGACGGCTCTGCCTATAATTTGGATGAAAACCATTACAACCGTACTTTATAAGAGGCTTACGATTAAAGAAGTATTATATGGAAAAAAAAGCAAAGGTCTATGAGGTTAAATCTTAACCCGATGTTCTACAGTAATTACTTTAAAAGAGGGCACAGCCATACGCATTGAAATAGTCGAGTAGTAACTATTCGCGAATTTGCAAAACTAAACCTCATAACGGCGCGATAATTTACAATGAAAAGAGGCGTGTATTGCACATAATAAAATACACCATTAGCAAAAATCAGCTCTCAGAAAATACGGCCTGCCATGGTAAAAAAAATAAAGCGAATTACACACCATCGCAGCGCGCACTTACATGCTAAACCATAAAAAAAAAGCCCAACACTGTAAATTACGCTTGGGCCTTTTTTAACTACGTGAAACAACAGTATTACTTAACTCTACTTAGTTTGTTCTTTACGCTTTTAAGCTGACGTTCTAAGTCTAATCAACAGATTGCATGATCGAGTTCAAAATTTTGCCATTTACTTGATTCTGCAAAACAAACGAGGGTCCAGGAATACTCACTAGCGAATATACAATCATTCCTGTATCAGGGCTAGAGGATGTTCTTCTGTTTTAAAAATACATTCAGCTCGGATAATGTTATCAAACTTATCAAAAAAGCCTTGCCATACTTTTTACCAGTGAAAATTTCTAGACGTTCACTCGCTTTAACATTCGTTCTTACTCATTAATTGATATTCATACTATATTAATTTTAAAAATGATTATTTGATACTTCTTTAATGTAGAAAAACTTAAACTATACCACATTTTTTTGAATCTTGACATACCAGCGTTACAATACCATGTTTAAATTAAGGTATATTGAAGTAAAATTCGTACCTTAATGGAAGACTTTAAAACCTTATGGATATGGACATACAAATCAGATTTACGGACGTCAAAAAACCATTACGAGTAGCAACACGCATCCTTATTGCAGTTAGAACGGTATATAACATTGAAATTCAAAGTTACCATTCTGCTTAAAGTTATTGATTATTGACCAAAGACTAGTGAGTTATTTGAGTGAAAAGTGGTTCTAAAGAAAAATAAAAAGCTCTACAGAAAATGCGTAGCCTTAAGGCAAGAGCTGCAACAAAACAAACGGATCTAACACACTTAGGATGGGTTTAAGCCGCAATTAAAAAATAGAGCAACTGCATAGGATAGATTAAAGAATACCGGTTTAAGCCATAACGATCGCAATTTATGGTCATAAAATTTTTGATGCTTATTTAGGAAAAAAAAATCTATGAAAATACCTTTAATAGCAAGTTATTGTTTCTTTCGCTTGTGGGAGTACCCAGAGGCCGTGGCGCCAAGTGCTGAAAGTAGGGCAATTAGACAATACTAGCACTAAAAAACTTTGCATTAGCGCTGATTGGCCTATCCAATGCCACTGCGTATTGGCACCCTTTCAATACGGGTTTTATGGCATGGGATACGGCCAATGCTATTAATTAATTGGAAATCCCTAATTTTTTTAAAGTAATAGGAACAGTCATTCGCCTTTTTGCCCTATATATGGAGACCGGACAAATGGGCTGGTTATGCTCGGATAATGCATTGGAGTTTATCACGGATTCCGAAAACCTTTATAGCCTTAAAAAGCGAACAAAAGCACGCTATACGATGAGTTACCATCAGCGGTAAAACTACCGAAGTCTTTAATTGAACTATTGATTTTTCCCTAACACACAGCGCAAATAAATATCTTCATTCACACGCAGAGGATCGCTATCAGGGCAATGTAGCTGCAGTTGAGAACGAAAAGTAGTGCTCATCTTTAACATTCTTAGACTTGAAAAGTAGGCCTGAAAGACGATCTGCAGTAACAGTACTCAGTTAGCAGCTTTTTTAAGGTAATTAACTCAAAAAAATGCAAACTATTAAAATATGACAGAAAGGCACGAGTTTTTTAGGAAAGAGCTATCGCATTGGCGGCTGAAGGCATGAATGCCGATTGCAGGACGACCTTCGTGGCCAGTGGTAGTCATAACGATAATGACTAATACAGCTGAAGCCTATAACCAATAACTTACGATGAATGATCCCACGCACACGCAGGAAATTGTGGCGATTCGTTAGGCTGTGAAGAAGCTTAAGAACTTGAATAGAAGTTGTATTCAATTTATACTCTGTAAACCTTGCCATGTGTTATTAGGGCCATTTATTGGTCGACAACTAAATGGTCTTTATGGTTGTAGCCGCCAAGATGCTGCTTGCCTATATTTTGACGATTCAGTTTATTTATGACGAGAATCGGTAAGAACATGAAAGACCGTTAAAAAATTTTAAATTTGTGCAAATCGCTCAAAAGAAAGCGGACCATGTTTAGGCTTGGAAATTGAAGACATGGAAATTATAACATAGCTTAACCTTGAAAACAAAAAAAAACCTTGAGCGATTCAAATGTTTTTACTTTATTACTAGTTTATTATTTCTATTGTTAAGCTTAATACCAATTGTTACGCACACCTACAACAGGTATTATTGTTTTACTTTCTTTAATAATGGCATAGTGTTCATTGAATCTTATTTAATTTATCTAATTATTTTATTGCCGTCATTATCCAATTTGACTAAAGTCTCACTTATTTTACACGTTACAATATTTAAATAATGGCATTTTCCCATTATCTCTAGCAATATCAAAGCGTATAAACGCAGATGAACCTGGAATATTGTCCCTGTTAATCGATAAGAATAAAAGTAACTTTACGTTATTATCTTCGGTAAATTTTAGCTTTTCCGCGAATTCTGAACCACTTAAAGGGCACATTTCAAATTCTGTTTCTTTGTAAGATTACGTTTTTCATCTGATCGTATCTTTTTTACAATCAGTAAAAGTATAACGATAAAAATTAAGATAAAATGCAAGGGGGGCGGTTTTCATAAAAAAATAGTGTTGAATTTAGGAACAAGGTAGTATTAACCTTTCGTTAAATCCGATTATCGACGAAATGGAACAGTTAGAGTAAGTAGCTGGAATACTATCAGTCGATAAGAGACAAAACACAAGAGTTATATTATCTTACGATAACTGATTTAAACTTACACGGTTTTTGTTTAAAAAAAACACCAAAAAAGTTTACATGATCGTAAGCCGAACGATTTTACTATTACAAAGTAGTGTTGTAAATTTTACTTATGCTCAATTTTATGTGGCATGTGCATGATTTAATAGTCCGGGGATGTGCGTATGGACTCAGAAGTAAGCTTATTAGAATTCAGTAGATGGATATTTAGAAACAATATAGTTCTTATCCTTGATATATTCTATTTTACATAGCGACTAATTAAATAAATCTGTGGATCATTTAATAGGCGGCGGATGAGCCGTTGACTTTAAGAGATAAGTTATAGAAGTTGGCAGCATGTGCCTTTAGAAACATATAAGTCTATCCTGAGATATTCTTATTTTACATACCCGCGGCTATTAAATCATGCTTGTGGATTTTAATTGGTCGCGGACAATGCCGTTGACTAGTTTAAAGTGATTAGAGTTATGTAGGATGGAGCAGTTTACAAGAATAGTATCTACCTTGAAATAACTATCTTTACATAATATAAAATTATAGAACAAATATGTTATGGCGTAAAACGGCGTATGCTTGATTTGACATAATTGAGATTATAACAACGCCGTAGGTTGTTTTAATCGTCAGCCATTATGATAAAAGCGTTTACTGAATGATGAAATACCAACATAGTCGAGCTATAATTACGTTATTGAGTTCCTGTAAAGAATTTATACACTGGAATTATGATAAAAGCTTTAATTATGCTTCGTAGAATATAACCAAATAATACCAACGCTTGCCTTAGCCTGTACTGAGCGCTCGAAGGGCCAATAAATAAAGCTAAGCTTTTGCTGATATTTAAAAATCGCTATTCGATATAAAATTTACGTAATTAAAAAAAATTACGAGAGTATCACGTCTTATTATCTGTTCTAGACGTGTTCGTGAATGCGTTTGCATCTCGTAGATTGCCACAAAGAGTATAAAATTTTTTAGCACTAGCAACACGTTTTTCTCATAAACTATTTTTTAAAATTCTATTTAAACATAAATGTTTAATATTGCCATTGATAAGATTACTACTTTTAAATAATTGTTGACAAAACAAAAGTATCATTTCTATTTATTGTAACCTATTGATATCAACGTGTGAGGATGTATTCAAAAAATTAAAAATCACGGAGCAACCACCGACGACACCCGTTAGATAAGTCTATGGTTAGCTTGATATGAAATCATCACCAATTTTCTGAATTTTTATGCGAAGGAGGTATGAGAACCATGATGTACGTATTATTTTATTGTCAGAAAGAAAAAAGAGAATATTAACATCGGTTATTTCAATTGAAACTCAAAATAATCTCTATGGTCAATTTCATATGGAACATGAAAACGCGACTTCTGTCATAGCCAGAAGCTTATCGATGACGCTGTTATATAAAACTTTGTCTTTGTTTATTCATCTCCCACTTAATTTCAGCCCCGTGCCGATTAAAATTCCAGTTGTTTGTATTTTTCCTCGTCTATTCGATAAACAATAATCGCTAAATACCAAGTTCTTTCTCCTAATTGTATCGTTTAACAATAAACCTATTCCGGACAGAAGTTGTCTAGTAATCCTTAGGCTTACCACGTCCCAAGGAAAACTAATTATTCATCATCAGCCATGAATGAAATGAGTCCATAGCTTCAAAAACTTTCTTCCCGTATTGCATTTAAACGTTGAATTTCTACATTTTTTCTGTTGTTTTGGCGCAAAATTTTGTTATCCTTTTTATATCTATAAGTTGTTGCGTAAAGTTGCTGTCCAAAACAATATCCAATCTTTATCCTTGGGTGTTTTAAAGCGCAACGCTTTCAAAATGTTTTATAGTCAATACCATCTTCTAATGACTTAACCAATGAAAAGCCGCGAGAATCATCTTCAATTCATATGAGACAACTCAAGAATTTTTCTTGGTTTTCCTTCAAAAGTGACTTTAACCAAATTCTCGAGACATACTTTCTCCCACTACCGTTCTCTATACGCGAGTTTTCCAACAGGAATTTTTTATGTGAAAACTATTCTTGTCTCACATATATCAACTTGTTTGATTGCCCTGCTTCTTTTTAGTTGTCATAATTAAAATTGGTTAATCTAAATATTAAAAAATGAAGACATTTGTCCTGAATATAACGACAATTTACAAAATTTATTATTTATTGAATCTTAAGATCTATGAATGACCATTCTTTTTCTTGATAAAAAAAGAACAAAAAATATCAAGGCTAACAGATAATTTAGAAACAATTACGCTCATTTTCGCTATATAATATAGAAAGCATCTTGATCTAAAGAACTGCTTTGAACTCTTTTAATATTCTAAGTGATTCAACAACCGTTATGCGAGCCCTCTATAATATGTGCCGACTCCTCGCCCTTATTTTTTAACAAAAACTCTTAGGCCCAAAACACAAGCACCTTACTAACTATTACGTTAATTCTTTTTTTTCCCAAATTTTTTCAAAAAAACCCCCCCAAAAATATTTTTAAATCTTAATGTCAGTGACACAAAATTTTAAAAATATATCACTTGTTTGTAATTTCTTACCCCAAATAATTGTTCGAAACCATTCTATCTAAAACATAGAAGAAATTAATATATCATTTGCCATGGATTACAAAAATAAAATAACCGTCAGATAGTAAGAGCTATAATGGGATTATTGAAACCTAAAAGTTTAATCTTTCGATATTGATGCATAGCCTCAAGAAAATTAGAGAGCTAGTAATCTTATGGCAGCACACCCTCTATTCTACAGATCCTTTACCCTTAATGAATTACTCTGGATTGTTGTTTCGAACAAGCTAATGAAAGAGTTATGATTTTAAGGGCGTAGCGCCTGCTGGCGACCCTTTTAGATCCGTTTTAAACAGATCGTATGGCAATTTGAATGAATTGAAGATGTTGCCTTTATGGACGTGGGCAAGGAAAACGTCGGAGTATACTATTGACGTTATTTGGCCTTGATATCACCGGAAGTAGTGATGGTTTTGTATTCGAATAGACGAATTATTCGTTGGTGCAACATGGCACATTCTAACCGAGCTGTGCAATGCTGGGAGACAAGAATTATTTTATTAATAATTCCAGCAAACCTGTTTGAAAAAGCGTATTGCCAGTGAAAAGTAAAAGAACAACTTTATCCGCGCTGAAACCTTAAAAAAAGATTTTAGAAATCAAAAGAAAGAAAGGGAGGAAATTTCAAATGTAAGACTGAATTTTCTAAAGAAGAAATTTCAAAAAAGAAGGACCTCTTAAAGAAAAGTGAAAAAGTCGCCATAGAATTTTAAAAAACAATGCTTTCGGTCTTACATCTGACAAACCATATTTTATAAGCGAACAAATTTCAGCACGCGACCGTGAAATAACAAGAAGTAAACGCTTTGCTGAAGCTCCAAAAACAGGGAATATAGTTATCAAATTGTTGCCTGCCCACGTACAATCATTAGCCAAACGATTATCTAGTAAAGAATTGCGCTGAAAGTAATATTCTACATCTACCGATCCCTGATGAACCCTCTACCAAACCCTTCTTATAAAGTATCAGTAATACGTTTGTTTATGATAAACCTCACATGCTGTTGGACGGAAACTGGTCAGAGTAAAACATTAAAAAACTTGATGACCAAAACCGACCATTGCAATTCTGAAGATAGCTTCCGAAGTAGATACCGATGTAATTGGAATGACAGAAAACGAGGATTATACATTGGAGTGGACGTGCCTTGCAACAACGAGATTCAGGCTCCTATAGAGCAAAACAGATAAGATATAGTTAATTCACAGCCTATTAGAAAAGAATTTACCTCGTCAACCTTTGCAAGCTTACAGGCAGAGTATTAATAATGCGTCATACACCTGGCCTGCAGACACATAACGTCTTCCACGATTTTCACACACTGCAAATTGCTTTTGGAATGTTTGGACAGAGGTCATTATCTTCTGTTCACAAGCTTGGATTCACTTATCTATGGCACAATGGTCGAATAAACAAGAGTTTGTATGACGTGTTGACCAAGTAGGCTCTGTGAGAATTATCCTCTTTAGGCGAGTTATTTGAGTAGGTCAAATGTTGGCGCCTTTGGATGATTAGCGTTTAATCCGTCCGAAGCTCTTCAGAGAATGTATTTTTCTGTATTCCAGAGTAGAAGCTATTGATATTGGTGGTATTAGCCGGAGGTAGAGAAAGTATAGAATCGTTAAGTTAATAAAGATTATAATACGAAAACGTGATGAAGACGACAAATTGATTCCAACAAATGCGCCTGCCAACTACGTGAATAATTATAAATGGTTGGAGAAATCTTTATCAGGAGTATAGAAAGACGGAGAAGAATTTAATATGACTTATTTAAGTCTTATCTAACGATGTATCCAAGTGCATGAAATCGGTTACTGATGAACTACGAAACGTGAAAGACCAGATTTCTCGACTTTAAATGATCTATCATAATATGGTTAGTAAAAATTATAAGTTGAGCACTCGAAAAAAAATTCAGTTAATTCTGTTATTATTACTACCATAGAACACAATGAAACCCTGTGCATATCAATGTGAAATCTGTAAAACAGTACGTTAGCCCCAGGTGAAACCGTCATTTGAAGGAATCATACTAGCAAAACCAGCCTGCTAGAAAGAAATAGAAAAAACGCAGTCAACACGTCTTCGATTTCAACCTCTACTAGTCGTTGGATAATGAAGATGTTCGTCGGCAGGAGAGGCAACAAATTTTCTCACAAATACGTCAGGCACTTTTAACTTTGCAATAGTATTATTACTAATACAACGTCTTTCCAAGCTGATCAAAAACGGTGCATTTCTCAAGACACCAAAAAAATCGTTCTCGTGAAGCAATACTTAAATCAGCGGAAGAAATTAATAATCTGAACAGTTTAGAGTTCAGTTTTACAGAATTTTGACTATTCATCTACAGAATCGTGAGACTAAAAACCAAACAATTGAATAACAGTAATTATTTACTATATGAGCTTGAACGCAGTATAAGATTTCAAAAAAATCACGCGTCTAACTCCTTTGTTATGGTCGCACAGGAAATGCAGCCCCAGATGATATTAAAGAGTCCTGGCTGTTTGCGTTATGAGGATTTTTTAAACTCACTTTCTAGATAGACTAGTTTACCCTTCTATTGGATGTTAGAAAAATTTTTGTTTTCAAATGAAGTTTCTAAACTCTTAAAAAAGGCTTCATTGCAAAACGCATGATCGTATTGTGGAAAAACTCAAAGGTGAATACTTCAAGAATTTTAGAAGGAAAAAGAGGTACATGACACCAACTGATTAATGCGAATTTAGCTTGACATGGTAGTGCTGTAGGATAATTCTGGTGGTTTTTACATAAAATGCCAAAGCGATTCCCCTTTGACCCTTACACGTATGGCTGCTACTTCAGAAGCATTGTCAACCAAGGCAAAAAGTATGTTAGAAGTTGCAGAACAGAATCTGCCAACGCCGCAGAGAAAATTAGCTATCTCGAAGAGAGGCGTAATTCTGCGGCCAAGGAAGATAGCAACGAGTAGAATCGACAACAACGAAGAACCTAATAGAATCATTAAATTCATGTAAAGATAAGAATCCTTCATTATATAGCACTGTCTCTACGAACAAATGATCAACGTATTTTCCGCTTATTACACGAAAGTGTTTTGTCTATAAATACGCACATCCGATTGGACTGTAAGCGCGCACACCAACTGATTCAGATGTGTACATATCCCAGGAGTCCTGGCCAAATGTCGTGATTGAAGTTCTAGTGTGCCAGATGGATCTTGCTGATCGGACTTTATATGCCTTTACATTGAAGTGTGCGGATTTAGAAACCGTTAGTTTTAAGGCAATTATATGTTGTTCCCATTAAAGAGTGTTAATGTAATTACCGAATTTATTGATGTCAATTTGTTGATGGATATTTTGGTTGAGAGACTTGATGGCTTATAGAATTGCAAATAGGAACGACCGAATAAAAGGTGCTCAAACAAAAAGCAGAATCAATTACGTGGAGCAGGTAACATTTATGTGAGCAGATGCAAAAAATGCATGGAAGCCAAATATTGAATCAATAATTGGAACAGTCGTTTAGACATCACTCCAGAGATGTTGACACCATTTCCCTGCAAATGGTCAGTTGTATATGAACATGGTCGGAAAAAACAACTTCTCGAACCATTCAAACTTAGACATCTGTGTATTGATGCGCTTCTGCACGTGAAGCTTCGCAGAAAAGGGCTTGAAAATTTCTATATGTAGCTAGAATGACTTCCGAACACCGGATTTGAGATTCCTGATGTGGATTAACAATGTGAAATTAAGGATTGGAGATGTAATTGTAAAACATATTGATGGTCGGGACAACACCTTTAAATACACATCCTATACGGTGGGTAGAAATGGGAAGTCTA
>Ga0163217_1035616_pt1 | contig 10587 bp, 6 predicted proteins | sample SynspAceP_FD_185933 | JGI IMG/M metagenome (GOLD analysis project Ga0163217, IMG submission 185933) | Saline lake microbial communities from Ace Lake in Antarctica - Synechococcus sp. Ace-P (PacBio error correction) | ecosystem: Environmental > Aquatic > Non-marine Saline and Alkaline > Saline ... | reverse complement strand
GCTTGCCGGTGCAAATATGAGAACAACATTTGAATCATTGCAGAGGTGGAAACCAGGATTCGTCCTTCCCCATACTTTATTTCTCCATTCACTTAGAAGAATCTCAGTCTTATGGATATAAGAGCGTGAGTTTCAATCTGCTTCTATTCTGTTGGAATGGCTTACAATGATATTTGACTTAACACAACTGGTAGTATGATTTGTTCATTAGTACTTTGGCTATTAACAACAAATAGTATTTTTTCTTCACTTCCGTGCGGCGGCGTGTTGTATTTTGATCAGATTGATTGATAGTGCCAGATTGGTTCTTCGTAAGTTTAGAGCACTTATGACGTGGAACTAGCGTTGAGCATTTTGATGCTTACAGAGAACTTTCTACTTACAATTCTGCTAACTTCTTATAACGAGTTCTGCTGGATCCATCCAACATCTCTAACCGAATATTGAACTGAAGCAATTTACTACAGTGAAGTAGAGTTTTGTGATGACTTAGTAACATTTTTCATTAACGTTTAGGTTTTGATATTTGCTTTTATCCCCCCGAAAGAACTCACCAATGATCAATGCGAGCAGGTTATAGCTAACCTCAGGTTTCATTGCCCGGTGGTCCGCAAGGATAAACTAGTAACAAAGGACTTGAGGTAAAATTAGTGATGGGTGTCTTATTAAACGAAATTTTCACTTGGAATTTCTTCAACTGTCGAAGGGTAGAAAGAATACTAAGTACTGATCTAATACCATCTGTACTTTGTGGTCAGAACGAGCTAGCTAGGAAAATGAGTTGAGCATAACGTAGTAGGAAAAGCTGAGTCCTCAGATCAGAGCTATGATTATGTTACAACGCTGATGGAAGATCAAAGTAAATGGGAGACTTTCAAGTTCGTGGAGATTTGTCAATATCGGGAACTGTATTGTTACATTTATGGTGGATTGCATAACGTTTTATTTACAGGGAATGATGTTTTCTATTCTTGATTGACTATAATATCGGTAACAAAGTGCTTTCTGCAAACTGTTTCTACTCGACTTTAGAGGTCTAAATTCAGTGGACACTTGAGCTGTAGAGAATCTGGTAGTGAAACTACTAATGGGGTGACTGCAACGCAGAAAGGATACTTACCAAGCGTTGGCACAAAATGTAACTTAAGACAGTGTCGTGGATGGGAAATCATTCAAGTTTGAGAACAGTTAACGCTGGGCATTATAGCTTTCTGCAAACTGGTTTATGTATACTCCAGTCTGAAGGTTTGAGTGTATTCACTTGTGGGTAGAAATATCGGGTTTTTGATGCGTAAGCTAAAAAACATTGACCTGAGGCTAGTTTTGCCTTAATATTAAACTACATGGCATTGAGGTTAACCTTCCTAGCACTGATTTTTGGGGTTCAACCTTAATTTCAAATTTGAATTTATATGAAAATTTAAGCATAATTCATTACGGGGATTTTATATCCGTATCGTTGTGTGGAGATTTTTGGGAATCAATACCGATCAAAACGTGCGGATGGAAGGTATTCGATCAAATCTTGATCTTCTACTGGTCTTTAACTTGGCGGCACATGATGACCTGGATATAGTGGAGCACTTTTCTTTTTCCAGGAGTATTGGGTACAAGTAATGGCTGTCACTTCTACAGGAGGGCTACTTATCTCCATTGCCAGATAAATATATGAAAGCTCAGAAGTACAAACAGTTTATTTCAAATGTTTGGAATAGTGGCTTTCTCTACGCATTCAAGAGTTTATCAAATTGCAGGCTCTTTGCTGAGGAAAAAAGGGGATTACCAACTTAGTTGCAGTTCGGGAGAAGCTGGAAGTTCTTACTCTTTCGTTTGTATCTGATTAGTTATGGAGACATTCCGTCTTGAGATTGAGGCTGAAGCAGGAATTCACTAAACCAAAAATGATTTCTCAATTGAGTTATGACAGGCGATTGCTTTCTGATCTTTGAGCAGCACTTTCTAATTAGTGAGTCAGCGCGGAGATTCGAATTCAAAACGCTGTTTCTTTTATAAGTGATGTGACTTAAATGAAAACTAGGCTATTCAATCATGGTGCCGATATGGCATGCGATTAGTGATGCGGATCGCTTACGGCTAGGGACTATACGTTCAAAAGCTATCGCTGGGAGGTATCTTTGCCATCTCTGCGGCGAAAGCGTTTGTCTCAGATTCAAGCAAATGGTTTATTTCCCCAATTTCAAGTGTATGCGCTAAACGCTAACTGACGATGTTATATTGAAGTTAACTTTGGTCAAACAGTTGATAGATTCCTTAAGTCAAAAAAACGATTCTTGATTTGTCATTAATTTGCAGACATTCCTGTTGCAGGTTAATAGGAAATTTAAAGTACGCGTTGGCTGATAATGATTCTTGCTGTTCAGATTGGATGCAATGGGCTAGATCTGAGAGGATTGACTACTGATATCACAAAATTCTCAAATTATCCAGGTTCACGGATTACTGGATGGTGATATTTCTTAATCGGTAAATATTCTAGAACCTACTGCAATATACAGAGATCGCAATGCACCAGTTTTCAATATCTTGACTATGCAGAGATTCAGTTTCTACTTGCGGAGCTGCTACAAGAGAACTTCACATGTCCCGGGTTTTACAGCTTCCGTCTATTATTTTGCCGTGAGATTACAAGGAGCAATAGTTACTATGAGGTAATTCGGAGAGATCAATTTCTCCGGCTACAGCTTCAAGCTTTGATTCGGCAATCCATTAGATGTAAGTAGTACTTCTGCAGTTAAAAATGATTAATTATCAAAATTTGGGGATATAAGGCTTGTTCTGCAATTTCGTAGAATTTAGGGAATAATTGGAAGCGTTTCGGGTTACCCCTTGTTTTAACACCAGTAAAAATTAAACTCGGAAACTTCTCTGGTGGACAAATCCAAGGAGACATTATACCTGCTTCTGAAAAGCACTTTACTAACCAGCAAATTTGGTTTGTGCTATTTCTAATATGAGGAATACTGGGTAAATCCTTGTTTGGTAGGGATAAGTAAAATTCTCATTTTAGAACTTTCATTATTAAATTGCAGATAGAGGTCTTGGTATTTTCCAGGCTCTATCTTATTTATTTACCAAAATCACTATTTCACTTATGCGATTTATCATTTTCTCCTTTTTCTTTGTTTTCTTATTTTCTTTCGAAGCTGTTCCAGCAAGGAGAAAAAAGTAAGTCATCGGTACGTAGCTGGATGGAAAGGAGTGGGTCCGGCAAGTTCCAGCTGGAAGCATCACCCTATCAAACTATGCATTTGCAATGTGGTAGAGGGTCTGGTTACGTACTGGTGAAGGAATGGAAGAGCGGATAGCTTAAATTTTTTAAAACTTCATTCACTCAAATTCCAGGGAATCCAGACCTTAAAAGTTATTGGTGTCTATTAGGTGTTGGACGTGGTATAAGGCTTCTCCAGGATGCTGCCTTAACACCTGAAAGCCGAAAGAAACTTACGGCTTCAGGTATTGATTTTATCAAAACAAACTTGGATGGATTGACTTTGACTGGGAATTATCCAGCATTGCAAGAGCGATTAATTAATTGTGGTGAGAAGATATTGGACAAGAGATTTTGGTTCGCGATGCTTAAAAAGCTTCCGAAGAAGCATTGATTCATGGGAACGAATCCACCAAAAACTTACTTGCAGTCACCATTGCCACTGGTTGGCTTTCGAAAATATTGGAGTCAATTGATCTTCGATCTGCAGCAAATATTTGGACCTTGTGAATATTATGGATTATGACCTTATTTTGGTCCCGGAGATCAGATCTACAGGGATCATTTGCTAATCTGTACAAAAGGCATCCCGAAACTCGCCTGAAGGGAAAAGGAAAGAGGGTAGATTTCAGCAGCTGATTGATCAACTAATCGCTTTTGGGATTCCGGCCAATAAATTGGTTCTTGGAACTTCCCTTCGTTATGAGCAAACGCATGGAAGAAGTTGCCTGAAAACAAAACGATTACGTTTATTGGTAAATGGATAGTGCGCTGGTCCTTCTATGAATAAGATTCAAGCTACTCCAGAATGATGTTCCTTCCTACACTGATATTGGGACGAATTTCAAAAACCTTTTTCTACTATTCTTCAGAAAAAAAAGAATGGAACACCTACGAAAGTCCTGACATCAATGCAGAAAAATTAAGTTTGTCGAAATAATGATTTGAGCCACGTTAAGTTTTAGGGAACTTCTGAGAATCATCGGAGAATGCTGGATGCAATCGACCACAGTTGGAACTTCTAGCCTCTTAATTAATCCTCAAAATCGGATCTGAACAATCGTAAACATGAACTATCGGAGTAGACCATTGGAGGATCCACTATTTCAAGCCGGCTTCTTTAATTTTAAATTCCAGAGAAGAGGCGCAGTTTGTTCCGATTTTTTCGGAGAATCATTGTGGATACCAACAGGCCTCTGCCGATAGTATTTTAATTTCTGCTTGGTCTGACGGTGATCGGGCCAGTGCAACGGATCAAAAAAACTACCAGGTCAGGAATCGCAATGCCTGGGCCTTAGATTACCCAATGGAATATCCCTGATTAGATCAGGGAAAAATGAAGTCTCTCTTTCAATTGTCAGTTAAAAATCTGGCTTTTGCAGATCGCTCGATATTTCCTTTCAGCTAGCATTCAGTTCACAAACGATTGCAGAAAGCATTCTTAATTGGGAGAAAAGTCTAGCAGGATCCTGCAGGCTTTTAAAAAACCTATTGGGATCATTTGGACTGGTTTGGCTCTAGCGATCAAATGTTGGGCGGATGTGGTTAAAGGACGCTAAGCTTTGGACTGCGCCGTTCCGTGATGGAATCGCTTGAGGGTTATCTGGGTAACAAAAAATTGGTTTGTATCTGAAGCCAAAAAGCATTCAATCTTTATCTTTTCAGGGATAAGAGATAACATGGCATGATCAGATCCATAAACAAGAGGCAGATATTCTATTCGGAATTTTCGGCAAAAGCACTTGGAGAATTTTTTGTTCACCTATTGATTGGCTTTCAGTCGAAGGTGTTTTTGGGAGGAAAATAAGGCCTTGGGACGAATACTCGGTTTTTACCTGCAACTACTTATTTGATTAGAACGGACTGTATTGGCTTGAAGATTAAAATCTTACGCTAGGTGAAGCAAGGCAAGCCCTAATCGGCGCATGTCATCGTTTATAAACAACAAAACATGAAGATTTCCATCCTAAAAAAAATCGTTTTTATTTTGGCTTTTTAGCACTTTTTAGCTGTTCAGGGTTATTCTCAACAAACTATGAACTATTATTGATAGAGTGCGAGGAGCCAGTGGGGCTTCTGCCGGTATTTTCTGCAGGCAGGCTGGGTTACAAAAAAGCTTATCATCGGAAGAAGTACCTGGGCTGGGAGGGATGCGGAACATCTGCCCGGCGTATCAGCAATAGATGGGCAATGATAAAATCTTTTTGGTCGCGGTTTTACGGGGCAATTTAAACTGGCTTTGGAAACGTAACTTATGTGGATCAAAAAACCATGGCATACAGTTGGGTTGAGTAATACACTTTTTGAACCGCAAAGTATGCCATGACTGCTGCTTCAAGGAAATGGCCTCCAAGACCCCAAATCTTACGTTTCATACAAGTATTTGGAAGACTGCTGTCTTATACGAAGGGGGAAACTGGCAGGTGGACTTATCAAAATGGAGGAATGCACATCATTGTTACGTCTACGTTTTAATCGATGCGACAGGAATTGGGAAGATGTCGCAGCGGACTCAGGGATTTGCCTATCGATTGGGATGGAATTGCTACCGAGAGGTTATTTTGGAGAAATCTATGACACCGCTAAGGCGAATAACACATTCAAGACTTGACTTTATGTGGACCACACTTCAGGATTATGGAAATGAGTAGATTAAGACGATCCCAAAACCTGCGAATTACGCATCTGACTGATTTGTTTGCGCTTGTGCCCGCTGATCTAACCACTGATAATGCGCCGACTTATAGGGACTTGTGGCAAAATGCTCGACTACGGGCAATGCCTAACGGGAAATACATGATCAACATTGGCAAATTGTGGGAATTTGCATCATTACCTCCAACCATCATTGAGATGACTCTGTATGGAAAGAGTCGAAGGCACTCCAAGCTTGCTTTTAAGCTGCCAACTTTGTTTTTGTCTATTACATACAAGGTTGGTTTAGGATTTCAACATCTCACTAGCCGAGGAAGGAATATTCCCACTGATGATGACTTACTATGATTCATATCATTCGGGGAATCCAGGACGGGCTATTATTGGGCTTGTAGATTTCACGTTACCTATGTGCTTGATCCTTATTACAGCTCCTAATCCGTGATTACGGTACTGGAGTGATTGTTGGGGTGTTTTACACTATTGTCATATCACAAGAGAACTGGATGCACCTGCCGTTAGGATTTTATTCAAGATTCGAGTGCCGTCTTACAAGTGCCTTTGCGCTTTAATCCCTAAAGATCATCAGGGCTTGATCTTAGCTTGAGAAAAGTGTTTCTTTCCAATATCGTCAACGGGGAATCGCGGACTCCGGCCGTAGTATGGAATCGGAACAAGCTGCCGGGAACCTTGGGTAGTGTTTGCGTTAAAATAAAAAATGACTCATCATTACAGCAGAAGTTCATATTCGTTCAGTGCAGCAAGTGCTTTTGGATCAGGAGAACTTACTTGATGCTTTTTTATTGATGTTCTCACCTTCAGATCCGCAATTTTTGAGGCAGTTCAGAAAATCGGGGCTTAGTGGAATACTGAAAGGCGTAGAGTTCCAGTATCTCTGGGCAAAATTCAGAACTTGGTTTTTATCGAGCGTTTGTTTTTTCAGAATATGAATGGTGGATGGTTTGAGGCCATTTATCCAGAGTGAAAAGAGTTTTGGGGGTGATCCGGAGACTTATTTGGCTGGGGAGGGAAATTCCAGGGGTTAATTCTCGAAAAAATTCAACCAAACACACCGCTTCTTGAAATAGCACAGGTTGGAAACGAGCTTGAACTGCCGGGAATTCATGCATCTGGAAAAGAACTTAACTCGGCGCGTGAAGGTCGCAGGTACTTTTGAGTGAGCTTAACTAGAGGGCCTTTTTGGAGGTAGAGGTTGATTGGGAGGGTAATTTTATTAATGAGAATTGAATTCAGGAATTATTTCGACACTTACCCAAATCATATCTCCAATTTCTTTATATCCTTGACTTACAACCCATTATTTTCATCGGTCCGATGTGAATTCCACCATAAAGTCTTGAAATAGCAGCTTCCTCTGGGGCAGTAAAAAGATTTAAAGGGCGCTCAGGCCAGTTCCAAAAAGAGTTCGGAAGTATCAATTGAATCATAATTATTCCAACAATAACCAGTTAGCACTCGCAGAAGCTGACTGATGAACTGAAGTGGCCTGAAGTGTTCAGGAAAGGAGGAGTCTGAAGCAAAGGTTCCATTTGGATCGAGGTTTTGATTAATAACCGTTTCAGGTCGATCCGTCGGCTTTCGTATTTGGCTATCCAACAGAGATTAAAAAGCATCATGAAGTGTCAAACCTACCAAGCATGCACATGGGGCTGTTTCAGCAAAAGAGTGGATTTCTTGATGCGGCTAATCACTGTTATTCCCGATCCAATGTTCACCGAGGTGAGATCTTTTAACTTCCCATTGGCCATGTGTCCGGAGATTCCAATTTGAAGGATTTTGCATCCAGAAATTGGCTTATTACTTTTTCTTCGGCACTGAGCTTTTTGTGTGACTTATAGACTATTCAATCAATCTGCTTTTCAATGAGGAGGCCTTTTTCCAATCAAAAGTAAGACCCCCATTGGTTTTGGCTCAAAATTGCTGACAGATTTTGGATTAAAGAAAGGTCGAATTGTTTTTTCCATTCGGGTTCCACCGCGAGCCATATAGGCAGAGGGGCTACGGATACCAATTCCAGGTCTATGACTTAGGTGTGTATCGGAGTCTTAAAGGGTAGGAAAGCCTGTAAGGTAACCGTCTTTTTTTTGCCGATAGTCGATGACTTTGCTTGGCAGTTCTTTGAAAGGCAACATTTATTTCCCAATTTCCTTTTTTTTTGAATTCGTTTTTGCTTTGAGAACTTTCATGATCCATTTTTCCGTGCTTTCCCTCAATATAACCAGAAGGCATAATCGCCTCGCCAACTTTTAACATAGGCCCAGAATTGCCGAAATTCTGGGACTGGAATTCGCGTCGGAGGGAGCTCCAGTTTCAAGTCGGTAATATAGCAGCTTCTAAAGCGGTTGATACTTGAATTCCGTCCTGCTCTCGGCATCGTTAAATAAGAAGCTAACGTTAGCATATGCATAAAATTACGAGGCGCAACCGGTGGGCTAGCCAAATCGGTGACCATTACTTCTGTAATTGTGAAATAGGCTGTTCAGCGTAGGTTTTGGCCAGTTTACCGGTTTTTGGCTCAAAAGAGGAACTGTGAATCAGGGATAAATGAAAAATTAGGAAAGTATTATGGAATGTAGCTTTTTCATTTCAATTGTTAAGACTCAATAGTTGTTGGTGAATGCCTAAGAGATTTGCTTGACTCCCAGAATCAATTCCAGATCGCTTTAATATCTCTTTAATCGCAAGTCCTGATTCGGCTAGGTGATGTATGGCTTTGGAATTACTTTTTCCTCGCCAAATCAATACCAAGCACCAATCCTGACATCTTCAATCGATTCGATTCGAGTAAGTTTTTCATTTCTCTTATTAATCAAATCAAGTATCTCTTTTTAGATCAGTTGGTAAATGCTCGATCGGAAAAGCTTTGTGCTAGTTTAGGGAGGCACTTTTGGAGATTACCGCCCTGATTTTTCTAGGAAAATAAGATTTCCATCTGTATGATTTCTAATCTTGGAGCGGATTGGAGCTCTTTGTTCAGAAACAGCTCGGTTAATCGTCGGCCTTTGAGTAGCTAGCATGTCTGTTGCACTTGCTTCGCATAGAACCATCATGACTCTAGCAGTTTCGTTCGCGAACTTATGGGTAGGGATAGGACTTGTTCCGATAAGCATTCCCAGAAATGGGATCAATTGGAACCATTTTATCGAAATCTGACCGGCATTTTTACAATCGGATAAGTTTTTTGTTCTGGAGCTCCAATTGGGAGTTTGTTCCAAAGTTTCCTCGATCAAATCCAGCACTCACCATCTCCGTCCGTATCAGCTTAGAGAGGACTTCCCCACCAACCAGAAAGTGGATTTGTAAGAAATTTGATTGCTTTGATCTTCATTTTGGATGGTTTTTATTTATCAAAAAAAGTTGCAAAATTCAGTAAACTCTCCGGCCAGAACCAGTTTGCAAGCATTCCTGATTTAGATCTTCTTCTATCGAGGGGTTACCAATTCCCAGTTTCCTTCTTTGGGTAGAAAGTGCTGTTGATCGGAACAAGTCCTTTCCATCATGATCAAACAATTTTGCTTTGAGGGGAGGGATGATGGGGTATTTTCCGGGAATAACTTTGCGCAACAATAAATCTGGGATACCGCATCACCGTTGGCATCTAAATGATAGCTGTACCGGTGCTGAATTTGTAAGTAGGGAAGTTTGGAAGTTTTGGTCAATTTTCAGTTCCGTTCAATTGAGGTATAGCTCGATCTTTCAGTAAGGCTTCACTCCGAAACCGGTATAATTCTTGGAAAACCGCCCCGCTTCCCACAAAAAGATCATCTGCTCAATTTCCATTGAAATTCTTTCGAATCGCTTAACCGCATTCGTAACCAACTCAGGGGTTTTGATCGGAATCCTGAAAAAGAAAGTCCTTTCCCGTCTATCCAGACCAGATTTCAAGCTGCTTGCCTTTTGTTCCACCAAAAAATACTTCTTGGATTGCCATCCCCTGTTCCAGATTCCTTGCGCTAAAATTGGGCTTGACAATACTATTAGGCATTGGTGAGCATCAGGGCTGACGCATTGAAAGTCATTGAGCTGCAGCCTTTTACCTTAAATGGGGAAGGGTTGGAGGTTTTGCTAAAGAGGGGAGTTGGGTGTTGATTTTCGAATTGTTTCGAAGCAGGTTTGAAGCTGTTGTTTGTTTTGGATTTTCGCAGTTGTTGATTTTTTGCTGTAATATTTGTAAGTTAATTTTCTTCTTTTGCCCGTTCGGCCAAAATAGCCTGAATTGGAATTCAATCTGAGTGGCTATTCACCAATCCAAAATGCAAAAAGTTGGGCTACAACAACTTTGACTGGGAAGCCCTCGCACTGGCTGGTGCTCAAAGGTCGGAGTTTTTTCCATCGGCAAATTAAGCGTTTATTTTAGAAACCAAAATTTCCCTTGGTGTTTGACTGGACTTTCCGGACTAAGGCTTTTATTTTTAAGGGAAAAATTCTTATTGGCGAAAAAGTTAATTTTCTTATAAAACCCAGTGTTTTTAATTTGAGGAATGATTGATGGGACCAACCCCAAATTTCCCCATCATTATCCAAATCAAGCCATAGGGGACTGCCAGCTTGGAAAAAAAAATTTTTTTCCCAAAACCCCACATTCCATTTCGGAATTTTCTTTGTCTTGGAAAGGTCAAAATTTTTCCTTTCCTTTTTTGTTTTTTTTTCGATTCTCTTTTCTTTTTTTCCCCCCCCAGGTT
>Ga0163217_1028782_pt1 | contig 10587 bp, 13 predicted proteins | sample SynspAceP_FD_185933 | JGI IMG/M metagenome (GOLD analysis project Ga0163217, IMG submission 185933) | Saline lake microbial communities from Ace Lake in Antarctica - Synechococcus sp. Ace-P (PacBio error correction) | ecosystem: Environmental > Aquatic > Non-marine Saline and Alkaline > Saline ... | reverse complement strand
CCCTCAGAGAAGGTGCGGCGATGGGCGTTAAGGCCACTTGATCATTCGGACTTGAACACCTCGGCTCACCGCCTTCAACAGCGATAGCCGTCACAAACCGGATTCTCATCCTTCGTATAACGGAGACCCGCCAACAACACGGAACTGGTCATTGATTGAAACGATATCCGAACTTGGGCGAAGGCTGCCCGTAACTGCGGTTCCACTGCCAGATTGTTCCAGTGAGCTCGCCGTTCAGAGTTGGAATAGGGCAGCGTGTTTCTGCCCCAGAACTTATCCTGCTTATTGACGTGATCACGCTGCCAAATAGCCTCCGATAATCCAGTCAAAAAAAGCAAAAAATAAGCCTTGACGACCGGTGTGGAGCAGAACACTAAACGAATTCCTGTGAAAACTGTTTAATCTCTTCGGTTTTCATTCACTGGGAAGAGAAGGGTCGGAGGAAATTACCACTTGATGCCAAACCCATTATCTGGACACGATACCTGTTCTGGTCATAGAGATTGAACGCCCGCCGTCGCCTTGGCGAAATCCGGTTATGGCTGTCGCCGTGCGAAATCAAAATCATTCTTAGCTTCAGGCTGAGCCAGGGCTATCACGATCAATTGCGCGGTGTTTCCCTGAGCAACGCCCTTTGTAACGTGGCCATTCAGGCGGCTTCGCGAAGCCGAGAGCGTGCGGCCGAGACCCGCGCTAAACAAGTTCGCGCGCCAAGCTCCAACCGGCCTTGACCGGAAATGGATTCGTCCAATGGCGACGGAATGGAAAACATTCGACTTCTCCTTCGTGTAGTTCAAAGCCAAGCTTTGCAGAAAAGTCTTGAGTTTCAGGTTCGAAACAGAAGCTGTGTGCGAACTGACTGAGTCGATATTATCGAGGTCGACCATTATGCAAATGTCTTCGTGGAACCGTTCGTTTTACGGGCCTGGAATGAAAAACGTCCGGCCAAGTGAATTGTGATCGCTCCGGTAATATGTCCGTTTCGTCAGGACTTCGCCATAATACGTAGGACGCCGAGACCTGACCGCTCGTTCGAACTCAGGTTTCTGGCGGGATAAGATACTAATGGGCGCCGCCGACGACATTGCCGACCCAGCAGCACACCTTGTTGGACGCGAACAACTTCGACCACGGCCCATATTCGGTACATGGTCGAAGTTGAAAAGACCGACCGTCGACCATAAACATCGTTCAAAGAAAGATGCGATAGATTGTTCAGCGCGGAGAGTCCAGCGTTGATTGGTGATGCCGCGGAATATTAAATTCTTTGGTCCAACGGCGATATAGCGCCGTGAAGGAAAAGAGACGTCGCGCTACCCGCGAGTTCTTCGAAGCTTAAGTCGCCATTTTTCTTAGGTTTCTTCACCCGTAAAGGCTGAATGGCGCTGATGTATCCTGAACACTTTTGACCGTCCGCTGCGCTGTGACAATGATAATTATCGAGTTGAAAATCCTCAGCCGCCTCATCATTATCTTGAGCCCAGGACGTGGTTGAGCGGTTCCATCCCACCCAGAGCCCAGCCCCATGGTCAAGGCGAATTACACTGCTCTGCAACCTAAACTCATAAGATTCCCCGAAATATGATGCCGTCTCACCCATGCGCGCATTGTATAAACAGGACTGATAAGTGAAAATTAGTAGGTTCGTCTACGCAAGTTACCTAACGCAGTCCTTTTCACATATTTGACTAAGGACCTTACTCCACACGGGATCCTGTAGGCGCCCATCGGGCATCCCAGATAGACATTCGCGTCTAAAGCTGTGGGAGACCTTCAAAACGCCCGTATTTCCACAAGTGAAGAGGGCCAACCCAAAAATCAGGGATAACTCGACCAACAGTTCGATGTTGTACAGTGTCACGGAATGATCGCGGCTTGCGATGCTCACTCTTATATGGAAGTCTCAAGGAGGCATTCGCAGCTAGAGTGGATATAGCTAAATTACAGTCGTGAGCGGCTCTAACAGTCAGCAAACTGTCCAGCCCCTAAACACTCAAGCGTCGTGGGTTGATCCAGAAAGGGGGGAATTGGCTTATAAAGGTAGTGGCGGAGACGAAGATTTCGAACCCTCATGGGGCTTTTGACCCATACTCCTTAGCAGGGGAGCGCCTTCGACCACTCGGCACGTTCCGTCGGCGCGTCTAACGATGCCGAATCCGCCCCCGCAAGCCATTTGTCTGCCCAGAATTCAGTCAATTACAGGAGAGGGGCGCGATTGACCCTTGTTTTGCTCTCACGACCGTCCCATTATCTGCACAAAACAAGCGAAACTGCAGATTCGTAACGCTGTTACCGGCATGTTTCCGTGCCGCCTGTATTGGGGCCGCACAAGAAATGGTGGAAAGATGCTGAAAACCTTTGAAAAAAACGGTTCGGACGAGACTGCGGATATAAACCGCGCCGAACCCGAGCGAGACGCGAGATTGAACGCCGGGTTCGCAAGACCCGACCGGACGGTACGGCGCCGGCTGTCGGAAGACGGCGGAAGCGCCGGACCATTGGATTGACCTTTGATCGTGCCAAACGCGGCAGATGAATATGGGAACCTGTTGCCCGCTTTCGCATGCAAGCCGTCGTATTGCCGCCGTGTCGGTGTTAGCGCGCTCGGTTAATTTGGCAGGGTTATGGTCGGGGTGAATGAGAAAACCATTCTGGCCCCGATCATCGTTCTCGCTTATTGCTCAGCGGTCTTTCTCTTTTGATGTTCTTTGCGCGGGCTTACGCTTCCCGCCGACCGAAACGACGGGATTCCCATGTTTAAAATGTGTTCGTTGCTGGCGCTCGCAGCCTCGCATCTGGCTCTCGACCGCCCTCATCGTTGCGCCCCTGCATAGTTGGCTGGTGCCGGACGCGCTGGCCCAAGGCGGGCTGTTGCGCCATCGCCATAGTTGATTGGTCTTGCACACGCTTTAGTCGCGTCAATTGCAGCGTCTGCACGCCAAAGGCGGCTAGCTCCAAAACTGTCGGTCGATGTCGGCGCAACCGAAGTGCGCGTCGAATTATCGAAGAAAATTGCCAAAACCCAAAGAACTCAACGATCGTCGCTATTTCGCACGAACTCTGGCGCGTGCCACCGCTCAATATTTACGGTCGTCCCGTTGTCGGTAAAATTGGCGATCTGCTGCAAATGGAAGGCTGCCTTACGGTCAACCGGATCGTTGTCCACCCTTGCCAGCGCCGCCGCAGCGCGGCAGAAAAGATTTCGTCGAAAAAGTCCGGCTATTGCCAAACCGCATTGCTTATGTGGCCGATGCGTTTTTGAAAAATCTGGTTCACGTCAAACAAGCCGCCTCGCCCGAAATGCGCAGAAGGTCTCGCTTCAACGACATTACCGGCAATCCGAAATCCGGTAGCCCATACGCCCCGATAGCGTCTGACAGACATTGTCATCGGGTCGGTTAGCCCTTTGTGGTTCGGGTCGCCATTTCCGCTTGGGCATCATTGCTATCATGATCAAAGCGGCGACAAGCCCGGGACCTGTCTTGTTCCGGCCGCCCCGCAACGGGTTTAACAACCGCATTTTCGGACGCTGTTGAAGTTCCGCCAACCATGACGGAACTGATCAGTGCGATCGAAAGCCGAGCGTTCAAACCGAAGCCAATGTCCGCGCATTACACGCCTACGGGTCGATTCATTCGAAAACCCAATTGATGAGCTGCCACAACTGGTTTCAATGTCATTCCGTGGCGAAATGAGCCTAGTCGGTCCTCGCCCCCATGCCGTCGCATGAGACAGCCGGGCGGCGATAGTTATCAACTGGTCGAAGAATATGCGCATCGTTTCACAAGGTCTTTAAACCGGGCATTGACCGGTTGGCCCAGATCAAACGGTTCGCGCGGCCCGCTTCATTAATGCGGACGATGTGCAGCGCCGGGTTCCAGCTGGACGTCGAAATATATTGAACGTCCAATATCTTCTGGGATCTGCTGAATCAGGCTAGACCATTCCGGTCATGTTGGGTGATCGGAGACAATCCGGCTGAAAATGGGTCGGTCGCTTCTGGCCTACTGCCCGCAATCTGGCCAATATCTGGTCAGTTTTCGGGTTGATTGTTTGGTGCTCACGCGTGCTTGCCTGGGAATTCGGGCGCTATGCGGATTGCGATGAGTTACCCTGCAATTCGTTGCATATGGGCGCGTTTAATGGGCTCGAAGCGCCATGGAGGCCGCGCTTCAAGCGCGGGCAGAAAAAGGACGGCGACGTGCCGTCCCATCTCGAACTATCTATCTACTTGGTGCAGCATACGGCGTTCTATCGTCGGGCTTTTTCTCCGGCATTGTTTATTTCTGCCTATCGCCTGCGACCTCAAAACCGTGCCTTTGCTTCGCCTCGGTTACGGCTGGGCTACACGTATTTCAATCTCGGCATGGAAGCGCACAAAGCCGCGCCACCGGGTGATGACGCGATAGCCTGACCTATTCGAGCAAACTGCTGCTTGTCCTTGAGATTGGTATTCGCCTGGTGATCGTTCACACCGTGCGTTGAAGTGGCCCATATGTCGGGATCATTATCGGTCTGTTGATCGCTTTGGCGAATTGTGACCTGCCCTTCATTGCTGCTGCGCCAAAAGCGAGGCCGGTTTCAAACCGCGCGTGCCAAACGCTATGCCGCCTATGGCTTTCGATTTGCATCAGTCTGGCTGCTCGGTACACGCTGAATTCCCTCAGATGTTTACATCATCGCCGCCCATGGATGGAGCGAAGCCTTCAGCGGGCCATTATAATGCGGGCATAAAAACCTCGCCAATCGCGCGTTAGAATCCTGTTTATTGGTTGTCTATGGGCCGTCACGCCCGGAGCGCGGTCCACAGCCTTTGAGAAAGCGGGCAGACGGTCCCGCGGACATTATTGCGCGACTATGGCGCGAGCCTGCTACTGGGCTCGCCATGGCCGGCCGCGATGGGATCGCACTTGTGTCCAAGGATTGCAGGTTCATCTTAGGCGAAAGCGTTCGCGATGAAGCCGTGACAGGATGCCGTTCATCGCTTTTGCAGGGTCTGATCACCGGCCTGATCACCTACTACGTCCAGCGCGCCTTATTGCTGTCTGGAAGACCCGCGACTTGTCTGGGTTGATGGTTCCGCCTGTTCGTCCTCAACATCGCCCTCAATATAATATCTGGTGCCGAAATTTGGCCTGATGGGGCGGTTTGGTTCCACTATTGCCGGTTACGGCCTCGCCTTTGTCTTCGCCGTTGCTGCTGGCCGTCGTCATTACCCACTGCCTTGGCCCCTAAGAGCGACGTTCGAAATTGCACTGCCTGTTTTGCAATGGCCGCCGTCGTCACGCTTGCCACTGGATGCTCTGTCGCCCCGGTCCCTTGACCCTGATGATTAAAGCCTTCAGTCGGAGCGCTCGTCTATCTCGTGACTGCTGGATCCTGAATGCGGCTGATTGCCGGACAATCATCCGAGGTTTCGTCCAAAGGAAGAAGGAATAGGGGACACCAGATTATCGAGGCGTCGAAATGACCCCTCGCCTGTCTATCCTCATTCCCTTCTATCGCGATGATCCCTCAGGGGCTTTTGGCGGCTCGCTTGACGCCCAGACGTCACGCCCCAATGTGGTCGAAATTCGGTATTATGGATGACGCACGGGCGACCGATTTGACCAAAACCGGCGCAGACCAACCCGTGGACGGAATGGCTTTGCCAACGCCACCTGAACAACGGCGCCTGCCGAATCGCGGACCGATCCGCACGCGCAAACGCGCTGCAAGAACAAGCCAAAGCCGGCTGGGTCCTGTTTCCTCGACGCCGGATATGCGGGTCGACCATCCAGATTTCCTGCGCCGCTATCTTCATCAGATCGACGCCAATGACTGCGATATCCTATGTCGCGGCTTTGGGTCGAAGATCATTTCTGACGACCGCGATGACGGATTTGCACCGCCTGCTATCCCACAGTTCCGATTGCCTCAGCGCGGCAAGGACCGGGGCGCGGAATGTGCGCGCAGTAATGTTGCCTCATCCAACCTCTGCGTTGCGCAAGAGATGTGCTCGACGCGCCAACCCTTCGATCCAGAATTTAAGGGCTGGGGCTGGGTAAAGATAGCGAATGGGCGCGCGCGTGCGCAAAGCCATCGCCTGCGCCATATCGACAATCCAGCGGTTCATCCTTGGACTTCGAGAGTACGGAAACCCTCTTGTCTCGTTTCGCCACGTCCGGGCTGCGAATTTATCGCCCGTTTCGTGCAAGCCATCCGAGCTTAGCGGAGGCATTACCTCTTTACCCGCATAACGACACGTTGCGCATTTGCCGGGTCATAGGCCTTGCCGGTCCGCTACGATGGCTCGTTCGGAATGCAACAGCTACCAACACGGATTTCGGTCTTAGGCGCTCAAAATGTGGCGGGCGTCGCACTATGCTGAGGCGATGAAATGAAAGCGTAGCAGCCTACCAGCCACGAACCTATCTGATCGCCAAGCGTGCGTCGGACGCAGCGGCGCGCTATCTGTTCGTGCGACAATGTCCGCCCGCAACTCTCACGAGGGCATGTCCAGGCCTATCTTCGAGGGACTGCCCTCTATCGGCCTACCGAGACAGGCTTGCCGATGATCGAAGCCAAGGGGTGGCGCACGACGATTTTGCGGCGATTGGGTTATGCGGACCACCAAACCATCTCGGGCTTACATCATGAGCGGCAAGAATGGTTGAGGGCTCACACGCGCGGTCACGAGATCGGCGATTTTCATACCTTCTCGCACATTGACGCTCTGGCCTCTGGGCGCCAAGCGCTGTGAGGGCTGATAATCGCGCTCAATCGTACCTGCATTCGCGCGGGTTCGGGCCCCTAGAGCGACCACGTTCGCCTATCCGTATGGCGAGTCACTTCCGGACGGTTAAGCGGGCGCTCGCCTCAGATCGAAGCTCCTCAGAGCATTCACGCCACCCCGCGAATGATCAGACTCGGACCTTTCGATTGCACGGCCTCGGCCGACTTTACAGCAGTTGAGATCGACGCCACCCTGTCACTGCATTCGAGACCGCGCGAAAGGCACCGACGCTGGTTAATCCTGTTGGTCACGACGTGCGTTGAAAAACCCCCTCTGAATTTGCTGTACAGCACGTCAGAGCTCGCCACGGGTTTTGGACGCCCATGAACAATCCGATCTCGACGTTTTGCCCGTGCACGGGACGCTTTTGGAGGCAGATCCGATGCATGGACAGTCAAGCACCCCTTTATAACATCGCATTTCCGGACGTTCAAACGACCGAAAGACTCACGCGTCTGCTTAGCCAGTATCAACGCGGATCTAGGCCAACGTGATGACACCGCCATCGTTTTGTAACAGGGACAATGACCGGTCGCTTGAGCAGCGCGGAGGCCGTCGAAAACATTCACAGCTTCAAGACGGGTCGATCCGTCGACTACCGGAGTTTGCCCCGGAACACGGTGTTTCCAATGCCGAAATGTTGGCATGGTCAGGCGTTTCTCTCCGCTACGTTCTGTTTCTGGACGATTGATATGGAATCGTCCCGCCCTATCTCGACCCGATATTGAAAACTCACGCGAATCTCGGCACCGCGCTGACTTTTTGCGGCCCGCTATAAGCTGCGCTACCGCGGGAACAGAAATGCTGGTACGCTGGGCCTTTCACCGCTCTTCTCACGCTGTTGTGACGGGGCGACACGCGCCGTGATCCGAAAAACGCTCGCACAGGCGGTGCCTTGTTGATTTAAAAGGAATGGTCGCTACCACTCACCGTCTTTGACCGGCGCTCAACGAAGGGGGCGGCGAAGATGATGCCTTTTTGCCCACATTATCGGCCGCAAGGCGCGGAAACAGTCGGTTGGTGGCCGGCCAGAAACCAAAGCCTGGGAACATGTTCCCCCGCACGCGCGACCCCCGTACCTATCTCTGCGTCGGGCATTTATGCCTTTTGCGTTTCAGACCCCCACGCGCGAAGCGGGCGGATCGCGGGCCTGCGTGGATGGCTGATCGGCAATGGACGCTGATTGGGGTGCGGGCGCAGACCCTAATACCACGACCTCTATACCTGCTGCATCCGTCTGGCTGGAGGCGCCCGTGCCCGCATCGGCCATTTTGGCCGATTAGCGCAAGGCTTAGGAAGATTTCGTGGTGGGACGGTTAAGTCCCCGCCTTTACGGTTCAAAAGCGCGCTAGGCGAAAACGCCCGCCGCTGAGCGGCCCCCAGACCAAAAATAGGATTGTCTGAAGTAGCTCTTGGCCCATCATGCTCATGTCAGGACTGTGTGCCTCCGGATAGGCTAACAGGTTTCTGTGCAGGCGGCTGTAATTAAGCCTGCGGAGGTGTTGGTCCCATTCAGAATGGTTGCTGTGGCGGTTGATAGTGAGCCGCTGGCTGGTATTGCTCGGTGCATAGGGATCCGTCACGGTCTGGCGTGGCTGCGGGCTGCGGCGCGGATCATATGGCTGTAACGGGCACCAGAGGACTTGACTTGCATTTGGCCTTGAGCTCTGGACTGCGGCTCATGGATTGATAAAAAGGGACCTGTCTCGCATAGGTTCCGCTCCAGCAGACATGGCGGGCGGTCGCATTAGGAGACGGGGATCGAAAACACGCGGAAACAAAGGGCCAGGCATGAATAAGGTGAAGGCCCAGGCGAGCGGCCGACGCAAAATGCCATTAGCCGCGTATTCCGGCCTTGATCGGATAGGTTTGCCGCTGATAGGAGCGCACATTCTTCAGCTGCCGCCTCAGCCTGTTGCTGAATTGATCAGTGCTTCTTGTTCCTGTTCAAGCATAGGTTTTGAGCCGCGCTACTGAAGCGTCTCTTTTTCCGCGCAGCAGATCATTGTAAGCAGCGGCCGAGCGCGGTCATCGACGGAGCTTTCCATCAACGCCTTTCAAGCGAACGCTGCATCCGCTGATTTCACGCTCGCGCAAGCTATCTTGCTGTTGGCTTGCAATGTATTGCGTGAACGTGTCAGATCCTTGAATGGACCAGGTCACACCCACACGACGACCACCTGTGCACGACCTCATTGCTCTCCTGTAAAACCTAAGCTGTTCAATTTCTTGCTGTTTTGACGGCACCGGATACGGCGGTTGGCAGAATTATTGGCCGAAGCAAGTTGTTTCAGTTCCAAACTCAGCGTTGGCGGCAACACGGTTAAGAGACACGGTCGTCGGTTATAAAGATCAATCGAAGCCGGGGTCTGACCGTAGCTGGTCTTCGACGATGGCGAGCGAGCGTTCTGTTTTCAAAACCAATCTAGCGCGTAAGTATTCAGGATGCGCGCAAATCTTCGGTGCGTTTACTCGCGCCCTTTCTGCTCGACTCAAAAATCAGAAATTCTGGGTGCGGCGCCAAGAATGACGCCATGCGTCTGTTCATTCGCCTTAAGTTGACTGTTGCGGCATCCTCTCGGCGTTGAGGTGACAAGGCACTTCGCCCCATCGACAAAAACTGGCGGCGATAGTCTGATATAGCAGCAATAAAAAAACGCATTGGAGCGTGGAGACGCGAGTTTGCGGATCTTCATGCCTGAAAGGACAGATCAATGATCGGAAGATCTGAGCCGGGCTGGCAACATGGGAAATTACTGTCATCTTCTTGCGTAAATTCCATATAGGCCAGTTGTACTCCCATTGACCCTTCGGGTGACCGGGCCATCTTCTTGGCGATGCCGCTCGTCAAAAACGCCAATCAGCCCGCCGGGGCTATCGATGATCAGATTGGAATTAAAACCGGTTCCATAACTTCAGGGTTTGAATTCAAGGCCACTTCGTTAGAGCAAAATTGTGTGTCGGGCGTTTGCCAATAAGCTCGATTGGGCATCGCTCCCGGGCAATCGGCTGATTAGACATATTTTCGTCGCCGAGCGGGACAGCAACGTCCCCTCACCGTATAAAGTTGCGTTAAAAGTCGGCTGTCATTTGAAACCACGGCCACGCCCCAAACAAATCACAGATAAACGGTATTGAAAGCCACAGGCAATTGGCCGCCAGGAAAATGATAAGGAACATCGGCCCAAGCTATGTTCGGAATTTTGCTTCGCATTTCTAATTCGCCAACCGTTCCAGAGATCTGCTGCGCGAACAGGCCGCCGGCATTTAAGCGGGCTGTGCGCTGCTTGAACCTGGTTGCAGGAGTTCGATTTTACGACTCCCTCGGTCGCGGCGTTTTTAAAAACAATTTTCCCATCGAAAAATCCTTCGAAACCTCCACATCCCTGAGGTGGGGCGTTAACGTGGGTTTAATGGCCTTGGGGCTATTTAAACAATTCCTTATCCATTCTTGTTAAGAAAACCAAAGGGAGCTTTGCAGAAACCGCTCAAACGGGGATGGCTATGGGCCGCGTGGTAAACGAACACGAAAATGGACGACCGCCCTTGGGCCCCTTTATCCGCCCAGTTCTGGCGCTGGGGGTCGGCGCGGAGGCGGTGATAAAATCCGCGAGGGCCAGTCTCCGATTATTGGGCAATACCAAACACAGCCAAAAAAAAAACCCGCCCCTCGTTGCAGCCTCAGGGCTTCCAATTTAATTATCGCCGTGCCACCACCACCCCAATCGGCGATTGATTGGACGATACGGCGTTGTTCCGGCACCAGGCCCAAAACTTCGCAAGGGGCCTGCACGCAGCGCGGTATCTCTCTC
>Ga0163217_1023147_pt1 | contig 10587 bp, 12 predicted proteins | sample SynspAceP_FD_185933 | JGI IMG/M metagenome (GOLD analysis project Ga0163217, IMG submission 185933) | Saline lake microbial communities from Ace Lake in Antarctica - Synechococcus sp. Ace-P (PacBio error correction) | ecosystem: Environmental > Aquatic > Non-marine Saline and Alkaline > Saline ... | reverse complement strand
CAAAACGAACTGGACAGACTGGAACACGCTGGTGTAGATTGGCTGGATCAACCATTGCCATGCTTGAGGGTCATTCGGCAAGTGATCCGGTGTAAAGCGGCTCCTGCAATTGTTGTGATCGACCCTGGTGTGATGCAAAGGAAAGGCCAAATTCCTGGATGGATCGTGAATGGATTCAGGCACGCTGAGATCGGCCGAGGACGGCCCCAACTTGACGACCGCAGGATCGCAGCGATTCAGCCAGGTCGTCAAGTTCGGAGCTGGGACGGGCCAAGAGCAAAAGATTCCAGCCAGCACTGCAAAACGTTCTTGCTGCAGCAGCAACCGATGCCCTTGAGGCACGGTGATCAGGAAGCAGGCAAACATCACCGTTTTCAAACACACTTTCGACACGGCTTCAGCCAAGGTTTTCAGGAAAAAATACATACCAGTTACCTAAGAATTTTAATAAGTGCTTACGCGAAGAAATCTGTGGCCTCTGCCTCAATGAAGCGACCACGCGCCGAAACTTTGTCGTGTGCGCTGCTTACGCAAGCTCCGATTCGGCTCAACCGCCTTGAGCTCGGTCAATCTCCAGCAAGGCTCACGCAGGTGTGGCCGCTGGACCGGTGACCAGTGGTTGCCTCCGGAGGGTTCAGCACAGCACCAAATCGACGACCGAGTGAAGGCAGGTCGGCGGCGGTGATTTTCAGTGCACGCCGCCGCTGCCGGCGCTTTGGAGGCATTCTCCACAAATCGAGCACAGGCTTCCGGGCTGGCACGGTGTTAGACACTGTGCTCAAACATCAACAGAGCGGTTCGGCGACAACGATGCGAGGGCGGCCGCCGGACCCCCTTCGCCGATCCGGTGCGTGACCGGAACCCGCAGGCGAAACATCTCCCGCAGATTGCGGCAATCGCCTCTCCTCTGGCCCTGCTCCTATCTGCCAAAACCCGATTGGCGCCGGGAGTATCGATGAAGCTGGGAATCGGCAGGCGGGAACGATCGGCATTGGTTCCATCAGAAGCATGGCCTTGCGTAAGGCCGCCCGGTGAGGCCATGCCGAAATTACGGGCCCACATTCTCCTTGGTGTCCGTCCTTTCTGGTGGACCGAGCAGCACACGGGTTGGTCGCCAGATTTCTGCGATGCCCACAGCGCCTGGTCTCAGGCCGGCGGTAGCACATGCAATTCCAGCCATTTCTTCGCTGATGAACCTGGATGTAATTCGAGCGTGTGGGCCGCGGTGGGGCGTGGCCACCCTGATCTCTGGAGGGCTCAGAGGCACTGAAGATTTCCTCGCGCCGGCGGTGTGGCCAGGGTTTCGAGTTGGGGAGTTGCCTGACTTTTGACATCGACTTTCAGAATTCCTTGGCGAGCTGGGACGGATCCTCGCATCAAATATGCTCGTCAGCGTCCACCAGAGAGACTTTCGAAATATCCAGCAAGATCGATCGGGCAATCGGCGAAAGCAGGGGAAGTGCGGAAACAGTTACAGGAGGGTCATGTTTCAGTGAGGCGTGACTTGGCAAGAAGAGGAGAAGAGTCGACCGGGATTGAAGCCCAAGGGAGACTTGAAAAGGCCATAGGAGCATGGAAGGACCTTGAGACCGATGGATTTGCAATGACTAAAATGTCGATGGAGATGCAGGTTGCGCCCCAGATGAAAATTGGTATTGCACTTCGAATTCAGCAAAGCAATCGCATTCAGCGAGAACAGGCAAACATTTGCGTTGGGGATTCTCCATGTTCAGCACAGCCATCATCTTCCAATCAATTGTTGCTGAAGAATTCAACGATTCCCGGCCTTTTGAGAACGTGAATGCGGCTGCGGAGCACCTTTTGCTGTCAAGGTTTTTGGGATAGCCCCATCAATCATTAGGCAAGGCTTTTTTCAAGGGTCCCGATCGATGGTTCAGTTGATTGGGGAAGGCTTCGCCACCCAAACCACACAAATCAGCTTTCGGAAGTGCCTCTCGAAGCGCAGAGTGCGACACCTCCAAGGGAGGTTGGGGAGAGATCGAGCAGCGCTGCTTTGGTGAGGGGCACCAGCAGCGCTCGCCAAACGCCGGTTTTCTTGATGCAGCAGCGGCCGCAGACCACCGTGCCGATGTCCCAGGTAGCGACACCACGGGCTAACTTTGGCCCGTCTCAGACATTCCAAGCAAAGGGGCGTTGATCTAACTTGTTGGCAAATCACCCAGGCGGTATGGGTGTGCAGTGTGAAAAGAGCTCCATTTCCAGCGTGGGGGCGGAATTGCTGGAAATTGGAGAGACAAAGTTCTCGAGCATGATCGATTGAACCCATTCCCAGATGCCCGTTGATGGCGATGTCTGTTTTCTGGGCAGCTCCATGAGCGTTTTGCACTTTCGAGTCGCCGTCTTGAAACGAGACAAACATTCTCCGGTACAAAGCAGGAATCGAGTTGTAGCTTGCCTCGATGGTATGGCCCGTTGGCGCTGGTGATGCTCAAGCGTTTCAACAATCTGAGGCGTGCGCATGCCACCACATGTCGAGATCGGCCATCTGGCAGTACTCCTGTAAGCCGAGTCGCGGCTTTCTGACGCGCTTCTCGAAATTACTCGAGTGCAATTAAACGAACATAAAAACCGAACCTTGGAATAGCGAACCCTTTGCAGAGAGACCGTGGTCTTGAGCGCTTGGTGCGCACGATACTCGCTGCCGCAGACACAGAACCATGGCCCCGACGATAGATCAGGGGGCCATGGTTTGGCTTCGAGACTATGGTTGAGCGAAGGTGTTCAGGGCCTGCCAGAGCAGGGCGGCATGCGGGCAATTCTCGCGATTTGCTTTGAAGCCGATTTCGCCAAGGCCTCTGAATAGGCATCAGGAAATTTCGATCAGACCTTCCTTCTCCATGCCGATCACGGCAGCATCGGCGGCACTTGATCCGCATCTGGCGAACCAGGGAGATTTTGCGGTTGCAACTGCCACTTCAGGCCGGGCTGGCCTCAAGATTGGCTTGAGCCATTCCTGGCGTAATTCAGGTGGGTGTACTCATCTTCACCACTCTTCGGATTTGCGGGCAAAGGGATCGGCGACGGGATGTAGATGTGATAGCGGCGATCGCGAAGGCGTTCGATCAACAGCGCTAGGATCAGCAGGCAGGTGCCACTTGCCTCGGCAAAGGGCGTCTTTGGAAATTTGCATAGAGCGGTGAGAAAAAGCGAAGCAGCGAAAGGATGTCGGCGATGACGCTGAGATTTTTGGCACAGGCCTTGAAATCCCTTCATGTGCTGGCTCCATGCGGCCAGCTTCGCCAGCTCCTCGGCCTGATCTGGAATCAGGGTGCCAGCGGATTAGTTGTCGTTGGGCTTCTGTTACCCCTCGATCACGATGCATCGATGCGGCGTTGTAAGCGTCCTTGTAGGCGCGGTGGTGATGAATGTCGGGGAATGGTGTTCCAGAAAGGGGAGGTTGTCGAGATGGTCCGTGGTGCTCTCGGCAACGGGCATGGCACCAGGAGTCAGTGAAGATCACAACTGTAACCACATGGGACTAAAACGGGTTCAATCACCGGGGCCAGGTGGCCTTGATGAGGAGCCCTTCAGTAGCTGCCTCCAGCCGATGCACCAGCGTGTTGAAGGAGGGCTTCACCCAGATGGCATTGACGCCGCGGGGCATCACGATCACCCCGGAGGTGGAGAGATCCGCTGTCAGCCAGCCGTGGTACAGCCCCTCCAGGCTCCACCAGGCGGTGGGGGTCCCAACCGCCTGCTCCAAACCCCAGGTCCACAGCCTATCGGAGCTGGGCATCCAGCGGCCGCTCGGCTCCTAAAAGTCGGGGGCAGTGCAAGCATCAGGTCTGGTTTTCAGCCAGGCGGCATGGAGCCCTGCTGGCGTTCGGGTTCGCACCAGGGGGCGGATTCCAGCCGCCGGTGGTCCGCTCCAGAGAAAGCAGGGCAGACGGCAGGGAGGACGGCTGGGCTCATCAACTGCCGCGCTGCACATGGCGGCAGGGCGATCTGTCGCATGGGCGTTTGAACAACAGCAAACCGCTTTTGAGCCGGTGGCCGCCAGATCCTCACCAACGGCCATCACCTGGGCGATGAAGTTTTCAGGCAGGAGGCTGAGGGGTAACCAGGGAAGCCAGATGCTTCGGCGAGAAAGCCAATGGCTGGGAGCGTGGAAGAAGCCAGATCGGCAGGTCGCGGGAGCAGGCTATCGAGCACCGGCCTCGAGAATCTCTCTGCGAAGAGCGCATCGGTTCAGGGGGAGGTGGGGACGTGCTGCTCGATGGCCGAGACGGGCCGATCCGGTGCTGCCTGGGTTGCGCTTGCGGCCTTTTGCAACGAAGGCAGCTGAGCCGCTCAAGGGCCCGTTTGCGGTTTCGTCCCGGGCAGGATCGGCTGAGGCGGCACCATCGCCTTGGGGCAGCGCTTGCATGGCTGAAGGTCTCCGAGCTCGTGATCCTTACAGTGTGGAAACTACCAGTTGTTCACGTGGGGACCATGCCGGTCCGAGCAGCAGTCAAACGCAGCAGCCCAGGGGAATCGCTGCGGCCGTTCCCCTTCCGCCAGCCGTTCCGCCCCCAGACTCCCTTGGCGCAAACCGCTGCAGTGTCATCTCAGCCGCAGGAAGGAGCCAGGCAAACCGTTGCAACGCCGCCAGCGCTGGATTCAGGTTGGGCTCTGCCGCAGGCCCCACGTGTTGGAACAGAAGAACGAGCCACTGAACCGGCCCGACCGATGCGCCCGCCAAGGCAAGGGCGCGTTGCCTCAGCCAGCAGTGGCGCGACGGCACTGCTCTCGATGACGAACGCTTCGAGACGGCAGCTCGAAGGATTTGACCATGGCCGACTTGCTGGCGGTCCGGGCCGTTCAGGGCGGGGCTACTGCCGGGAAGGGGTGGGCTGCCGGAAGAGAGGAAGGCGCTGTGAAATCCCTCTGCCCGGCCAGGCCCCGCACGGTCGATGAGTTCGCTTTGTTGAAGAGGCGTTACCTGCGCTCTCGGATGTGAGAACGAACCAGTGGGCGCCACCGGTTGAAGTGGATCAAAGGGCGTGGTGATCACCGTCGAGGCGATGGGGTATACGTCGGACATCGGTTGAAGGCGCCGGGCTTCATGCGAAGGGCGAATGCGGCCTTGGGGTGAATCGTCAATCGTCAAGGAACGCTTCCCAAGGGGCTTGCGGTCGAAGTTGCCGTTCACCGGGGGAACAGACGCGATGGCATAGGTCACTGGTGAGTGCCCCGCGCCCTTCGGCCCTGGTCAGAGCTGGAGCACGTCAAAAGATGGAGAGGGACGCAGCGTCGTCAGGTAAAGTCAGTGTTCAACCGCGCGCTGGACCTGTTTTGACTCGAAAGGGGCTGCGGGGCTTTCATTCGCGCTCGCAATTTGCTGCGGGGCGAGTCTGCACGATTGGCTTGGTGGGTCGTCCCTGGGCGTTGCTTTCCTGGGAGGTCAAACTCGAGACCGCAAATTGGTGCTCTCGGAAAAAGCGTGCAACCACGGCGGTCGCTTCAGGAATTGGAAGGTGGGGCAGGTGGTCGAAGGTCAGGCGTGGCGGTCAAGGCCATGGGCTGTTCGTGGTCTCGGTTAAGTGTCACGGCTGCTGCAACCGTTCTATCCGTCACCGGCGGGAGCCTGAGGGAAGCTGGGCGAGTGTTGGGCCATGGGCGATCGCTCAAGGCACTTGTCACCAGATCGATCCTCCGGGGCCGCATCGGCCTGAGCACAGCCGTGTGGAGAACCAGCCCGGCGAGATTGCTGATTGACAGAGACAAAGGTGATTGGCGGAGAACGAGGACGGCTCGAGAGCGCAATGCAAAAGCAGCCAGACAGGAAGCAGGACCGCGGAATGAAGCAGAACGACCCTCTCGTTTGCAGATCGCCGAATAGACTAGGCGAGAACTCGAACTACTACTTCACGCCCGTCATGGAGGCCGATGGCAAAAGAGAAACGCTGGGAGCTTCTGATCTGCGCCACGCCGACCTTTGCCAGGCAAGCGGATGAGCGGATTCCGTATGACGTCAAAAGCATCGAATGTCCCCGCAGACAGGTCAATTACGATACTGCTCAGGAAGAACCATGCAAGAGGCGATCGACCGCGCATGCACTGGAAGGAGGTAACCAGCACACCTCGAGACCGACTTTCGCTTGCTGGACGCGCTTCGATGCGAACCATGGTGCAAAAAGGGCGGCACGGAGGCGATCGGGACTGGAGGTTGTGACAGTCCGCGGCTGTATATGCCCTGGATCGAAAATGGAACTGCGGCGAACGGAGCTTAGGATCATATCCCGCAGACCGAGAGCTACATTGGACCGGTCCCCTGGCTTCCAAGGTGACCAGGTACCAGGTAACCTTCAGGCCTCCGGATGCAATGCCCAGAAATCGGTTTCAGGGGTGGACACTTGGAGCTGGGCACCCTGCGAGCCGTTAAGCAGTAGCGGGAGGCCAGCGACATGGGACATTGGGTGTTCGATGGGTGCTAGAACGCCTTGCCGATGGACGGACTGATACAGGCTGTTGGTTTCACCGGCATTATCGCCTGATTTCAGTTGCCAGCCGGCCATTGGCATCGCCGGTGGATGGCCGGACTCGAACCGGTGCGTCTGGTAGTGGGACATCTCGCTGTTGACTTGGACGAGCTGCGAGAATATGCTGGCTGCTTAGGCGCCAGTTGGATCAGAGCCGAAGCGACGCCGCAGCCAAGGCCTTCGAGGCGTCCGAGGCGAGGACCAGGATGCAGAATTCAATTGCAGTGCAAAGCGAGTCTGATTCGGAGGCGTTTCGATGGTTTCTGCTGCGGCGTTGATTGCCGGAACTCTGAGTGCTGAAGCTCGAACCCCCATTCGATCGGCCCGATCTGGGGGCTTCACAACCTGCCGGGCTGGACCTGGGTCGCCTACGGGCGGACACCTTTCTGAGGCGACTGCTAGCGGATTTCGAAACAATGCTTTTCTTCACACGCCAGTGGGCGGGCGTGGTCTCGAGAGTGTCAGCAGCGATCAGCGCCGGCGTAACGTGGATGGCGTGCACGGACCCGCAGATCACAGTGTGTTTGGTGTGGGGTCGGATTCAGGCCAGCGCAGGCTGGCCGGAGGCGATGCCTGTTCAGCTTGGGCGGCGGCGAAGTGTGTGGGTTTGTGGCGCGGATTGACGCCGGTGCTGGTGCCGATCCAGTCAGGGACGGGTGGCAGGCTGCAACAGGTGGCGAGGATGGCGGGGGCGGCATTTCTTCGCCGAGGCGATTCGTCACCTGGAGAGCTTCAGCAGTCGTCGTCAGGATCTTTGGTGGCCTCGGTCGGCGATTCAGTGGCTCGCCCTATCGGTGGCAGGCGGATGTGGGCCCTGCAGGTGCAGAAGCCTTTGGACGGCAGGTCTCCGCCTTGGGCCGTGTTGGGGGCGCGCTGGGCGGGGCCTGCTGGAGGAATCCAGAAACCGCCGCTACGCTGGAATTCCGAAGCGGCGAACCTTGGCCAACTGCAGTTCGAAGTTTGCTGGAGCCCAGATCACGGTCTGCCCTTTTGCCGCGTGCGGAAGCATCCGTTCAATTCTGCGCCAGCGAAACCAGGTTCAAAGCGGTGCTTTGCAAATGAGTGGGCATTGTCCCAAGGCTATCACCCCGAAGGTTGATCATTCGAGTGGGCGTTGTTTGATGCTGAGTATTCATTTCCGAACACCGCTTCACGAAGCGTTTGCCTGCGTTCTGATCTTCAGTGCTGCAGCCGTCAGGCATGCGCTGGCTGCATTGACGCGTTTGTTTTGACTTGTTGCACTGTTTGGAATCATGGCCCACGGGATCGCTGGGATACTTGAGGCAGGCCGGGAAATTCATTGCGAAACTTGCCAGATGGACGACTGCCTGTATACATAAAGTTTTATGCGTCAAACGAAAACACATGCTTACCGGTGGTAACGATTTGTCCTAAGTCAAAGAGTTGGGGGACGTGGGCAATCTGATAATTGTATCGCGCCTGTGGGGGCTATGTCTCAGCTAAGAAAGATTGGCAGTGAGCGCCTGACTTTCACCGCCTTCTTATGAAGCACTTCCTCAAGCCAAGGGTGTGGATTTTTGGGTCTTGGGTCCAAGGTCGGGCAAGGGGGAGCAAGCTCAGCTTCACCAGCCAAAATTCAGTTCGCAATTGGCAATTTGTGGTTAGGCAGCTACACAGCTTGTGGATCTCAAGCAGGCGATGAATTGAATCAATAGGGTCGCAAGACGATTCGCTGGTTTCCCTTTGCGACTGAAGAAGAAGACGAAGTGAGCAAAGAGATTCTGCCACTTGATCCGTCGATCGCGCGAAGAATGCCGCCGGCTGAGCAGCTCTTCGCCGGGGATAGAGCCCAGGGTTTAGGCTTCCAGGTTCTCCGCGGGGGGAATCCTCACGGGGAGAGGAGGTACGGTCTCACTTTCTTCTCACGTGAGCGGGCGTCAGCCCTAGCTGATAGCCAGGATGCTGCGCTCAAACGGCTGGCAAGTTCGCGGGATGGACTCGGTCACGTCGGGGAGGCAATCACCCAGATCGGCTGAGATTACCCCCGGCTTATAGGGGTTGTGGAACAAGATGATGTGAATGGTTCTGCTGGCTTGGGTTTCGACCCAAACGTTCGTTTGTTGTTTGTCGTTTGTCTGTTTGCTTTGTTTTCTGTTTGCTACGGTTGCTTTGCCAGAAAATCACAAAACTCTTTGGTAGGGGGCCCGATATCTTTACGCCGAGAGCGAAGGCTCTGGCTTCCCAGTGGGCGCTGAACGCCACCCCTGCGGGGATCACCCAGGCCAGAGGCCGGAATGGAGCCAGGTCCTGAGCTCCAGCACCACAACGATTGCCGCTGTTGCATTGCGTCATTGCGTGAATGTATCATGCGTTGGGTTACAAAGGGGCCTGTTCGGAGGCGGCGGCCACCCCAGGCCCCCTGGGAATGCAGAAGAAGCTGTAGACGGTTCGTCCATTCGGCAGTGATGCGACAGCTTGTTACTCGGCAGCGCCAGACGTGGATGGCCGGCGAAGGCCCCCCAGCGGCGCTGGTCGACATCGGTTGGGGATGCTCGATCCGCAGGCCGATCGAAACGCTTTGTTCGATGGCGCAACCCTGGCGGATGAGCATGGCGAAAGTGTCGCGGGCGCTATGGAAGACGGCCCAGGCACAAAACTCTGATTCGGCTGAAAGACCTGAGCCATCAGCAAGGCGCCCCACCACACGCTGGAGCTCGATTTGGGTGCCGAGTCGGTCGCCATTACGGTCTCGAGTTGCTTTTATTTTTTTTCGGGGGGGGGGAACTTTTTTTTGGGCCACCTGGGGGAAAAAGCGGAGATTCGCCCCAGGCTTTCCGATCGGGAGCGGCAGCCCCCGCACACGGTGCCCAGCTTGAAGGTGCGATGTGGGGGGCGATGCAGGCTGAGAGTCGGGGTTGCACCACAGGCACCAACTCTCCAGCACCTGAGAGCCATGGGTTGCTGGGGATCGCGCACCTGCTGTAGAGGCTTTCATCCGAAGAAGTACCGGCTCACCCTCGCGGAATGCAGGTTGTGGGATTCGGGGTCGAACGGCGCTTTCCTTGCAGAATCCGAAAAGGTGTCGGCGCTGCGCTCCTTCACCGGGTTTGGCACGATCCAGGCAAGCAGGGGCGGAAGCCCATTGGGCCCAGCAGCAGGAGCAAGCAAAGTAGCCGCAGGGCAGCCCGATCACGATCGGCCGCAGGGCGTTGCCGCCGTCTTGCCGCCGTGGCATGGCCACGAACGGTAGGTCAGTGTCGGACTGGGCTTGAGCTGGGGGTCGCGGCGAAGCGCTTCCAGGATTCGTTGGATCGCGGCAGTCGAGATCAGGCTGTAGCTGAATTGAATGGCCTCAACGCTGCGGGCGTCGACCGCTGCGCTTCACACGCGGCAGATTCGAACCGGTTCTTCACGTGGGAATTCCGAGCGCTCAAGCACCCATTGACGCAGTGATTCGCCGTCGCGTGATCGAGTGGAGCTTTGAGTTCGATCAGCCGGAGCACGCTGCATGCGTCAAAGGGGATGTTCACTTCTCGGACCATTTCAGCAGCTCCGCCTCGGATCCGCTGCCACTGCCAAGCTTGGGGGGACCTTTGAAGCGGACTCGTGGTTGCGATCTCCATGGGTTGAGCCATTGCCCTACTCTGCGTTCGCGTTGGCTGTGTTCAGCGTTGTTCGCTACAGCGCTATTTGCGGCCTGGTTTTGGCAATGGACTCAAGTGAAGCCACAAGCGGCTTTCCCAGGGTGGCGCGGCTCCCCGTTTCCGTTCAGGCCTTCCGCCTGTTGAAACGGCGGGTGCGAGCGATGTCAGGGCGGATTTTCTTCGGTTGGCGAGAAGGCAGGGGATAGGTCCAGGGCGGCTGGCCGGCGGCCTATTGACAGCAGCGGCCGAGGCCCACTTCCCAAGGGCTTTGAGGGCAGCACCCAAAGCTCAAGGTGAGGAGACTTTGGATGCGGGCCAGGCAAGCCCAGCTATGCCAAACGGCGTTCATCGCCTCAAACATGGGGCGCTTTATCAGGGGAAACGGCCCAAATTTTGGGGCTTGGTTCGTAAACGGGGGCCGCTTTTTTTTTTTTCAAACCAGGGGCCTTGGTTTTTCCCAAAAAATCTTTTCTTTCTTTTTTTTCTTTGGGACCGCCCCA
>Ga0163217_1013672_pt1 | contig 10587 bp, 8 predicted proteins | sample SynspAceP_FD_185933 | JGI IMG/M metagenome (GOLD analysis project Ga0163217, IMG submission 185933) | Saline lake microbial communities from Ace Lake in Antarctica - Synechococcus sp. Ace-P (PacBio error correction) | ecosystem: Environmental > Aquatic > Non-marine Saline and Alkaline > Saline ... | reverse complement strand
GCAACTCAGTTCCCTTCGCTCCAGCATTGGGAGCGTGTCTTTTTTACGGTTGGGAATTGGGGAGTTTGGGTTGCGTTCAGTAGGGGCCACGATTCTAATCTAGTCAAGAACCGTTGCCTTTACCCACACAAGGAAGATCGTCTCTACCTCTGGGCGAGATCGGCTGTACCTAGGAGGTTGCAATACTGCAGTGCGCCCCTTTAGCACTAACGAATGATGGCTGAGGGAAACCCCGTAGGTTCTGTCTCCTTCTGGGTGGTTCATTGAGTCAAGGGCTCCACCACGCTCATCTCAGGGTCCAAACCAAGAAAAGTGAAAAACACTGTTTCACCAGCTACCCCTGCACCGATGCCTCTCACCACCTTCTGATATCTCCAATCCAGCTCTTTGATGGACAGCTACGGTCAGGCCTTCAAGAGATCGAGCCCGCATTACGGCCGGGGTCTTGGTTCACGGCGTGCACCAACCCTGACCGTGAGCCTGCAGTGCCGCACAGCTGCTGGATCTGTTGCTTGCGGTGCCGGGATCCATCACGCCCCAGTTGGAGGGATCTGAACTACCACTGGGGCTCACCCTTCTCCAGCCCGCCTTCAGTTAAACTTCTGCCAACTGCTCGACCGCCCACTTCCCGGAAGAGCCTCTCTCGCCGCTTCGCAGGGCTGGCTGACCGGGAATTCGGCTCCCTCGATCGATGAAACACTCGTAGGCCTTGTAGCGAGCAGCAGGATTCACGGTGGAAAGGCGGAGGGACATTTGCGGCCATTGGTGCTGAGCCAGTCCGTCCATGAAGAAGAGAAAGTACGGCTGTATTCTCGCCGATCGTTGAGCCCGTGCTGCCAAGCGTGGTTGGGAGCTGCCGCCATGGGGCGCAAGGAACACACCTTGGAGGCAGAAAGGTGAAGGAGACAGCACTTCATTCCGTCCCTCCACCTTGCCTCTATGCCGATCGGGGAACCAAGCAGGACGAGGTCCGTTTTTCGCTGTCGCCTGACAGTCTTTACTGTTTTTCACCTCATCATGCAGGTGAAAAGTCTTCTTCACCTCTCCCTCATCCACCGGTTTGGCAGGTGGCAATCCGTCATCCTCACCACAATTGCCCCCTAGGGCCCATGGCACCCGCCAACCTCGCCACCGTCGAGCCCGGGTTTATTGAGCGCCCGCTTCCGGCCGGAGCTCAAGGCCCTTCGCCTGATATGGATGCCGCTTCTCTTGGCCTACGGCCCCTGGGCGGCCCCCATCGACATGATCTGCTCGTTACGCCCGCCTCCGATCGGGGGGCCTAGGAAACCCTCGTTGACCTTCAGCCTCAGCGAAGGCTCGGGTAGAGGTTTGTCGTTCTGGCCGACCAGCGGGCAGCGCGTCGATCGGGCTCGCTCAAAGTTGCCAGCTGGGAGATTCAAATCCTGCAGCCCGGAAGCGGTGTGTACTTCTGTTCAGCAATCGATCGTCTCAAACTGGCCAGCACACGCCGCAGGGTGAACCTGGGCGCTTGCCACCAACGCAGGCCATGTTCGTTTTGGATCGAGCCATTGTAGATGGGTAGTTCCCACCACGTTTTCAGCTGACAAGGGGAGTGTGAGGTCGCCAGGGTCGGTAGTGTTCCACCACCGTCCCAAGACCTCACAACACCATGCATAAGGCCACCCTTCTGCCCGACTGACACCCATTCCAGTCGGTGGGAACGGCTCATTCCGCCGGCAATCTGCGATGAAGCGTGCCACTCAAGCCCTTGCCAGCACAAGCCGGGAATCAGCCGTGCGTACGGCCTACAAGTTGCTTCTCCAGGTTTCGAGCAGGCGGGCGTAGCGGCACTGGCGGATTCGACGGAGTGTTCGCCGCACCCAGCCCGGCGGACGCTAAAGATCCGCAGCAACTCCAGCAGGCTTTGTAGACTGCGGCACCAGCGCTGCACGCTCCGCCGCATCGCCAGGGCTCTCTGTGCGCCCCCTCTCCACCCGTTGCGTCGGCTCATGAAGGTCCTGGCGTCTGGACGACTGAAAGAACCTTGACCACCCCCAACGTCTTGTTTCGTCGCTTACCAGTGGGAGCGCCCGGGGACATGTGATCCGTGTCGAACATCAAACAGCTGGCCCGGATTGAGCGGTTCGGCCACCCGCATCACCGGCGACCGTCGTCAAGGCTCCTCCCGAGGGTGCCGGCTACGAAAAGTCGCACGTTCGCGATCGGACGACGCCACCCCGCCTGGCCCTACGTCGAAGTGCTGGCTGATGAGCAGAACGAGACGACGTTTGGAATTCCTGCCCGTGCCGTCCGGCTGGTTTCTCTGGAGCAGGATCACCTGTCGGCGATCCTCCAGACAAACGGCCCCTCCTACCGCTCTGGAGGAAAAACTTTTTGGGGCGAAAAAGCCTGGTCGCGCCTTGGATCTCAAGCCCACCGCACCAAAAGCCCTACCCGCCGCAGACCAACGGAAGGCCGAACGGTTCATCAAAACCATCCTGGCGGAATGGGCTTACGTGATCGCCTACCAAAACATCGGGGATGAACGCAACCGCTGGCTACCCCGCCTATCTGGGGATCTTAACGCAGCAGGTGCCACTGGGCTCTCGGTGGCCTTCACTCCTCAGCAATGCCTCCAGCCGGCTTGCTGATCGCTGAATGACCTGGTGAGAAACACATCTAGAGGCCTGGTCCGGATTACCTGAGGTGGCACGGGACACGTAGGTGATGTCCTCTGACAATGCATTGCCAGTGAATTTCGAAAAGCTGCGTCGCCTGCCCGAAATGTCGGTTCACATGCGCCTGAGGGCTGATCGGGACAAGCAGCATCTCACCCCCTACTCCTCCAGGCACAGTATTCAGCCGACGGTTCACCGCTGGGCTTACAGCCCAAACAGCCTGTTCCGATGCGAGGGACATTTCCTGGAAGTTCACATGGGTAGCTTACGCCAGGTTCATGACAGAAAACCGACGGATGCATTTGACGTGCTGTGAACAGCATATTATGTCGACTACTATTCTTGTTGGAAACGTGTCTTGAAACTGCTCCTTCCCCTGTAACCGCCAGGTCTTCCTCCATTTGAAGAGGGTGATCACGTGAATGCCCAAGCTTCTCTGAAATCCGGTTCACGTTTCTGCCGGTGCGGCGGGCTCATCCGCCTTTCACATCAGCCTTGACGGCCTCGCTGTATCCGTGCATTGAACTGCTCCATCAAAGCCCCCTGGTGGAAAAGGTTTGGTTCGGATGGAGAGGCGTCATCTTGTCAGGCCAGAGGGGGACCAGCGCTATAAATGAAGAGCGTTTAGCGGAGACCTAAAATGTTTGACATCGGACTATTCGAGTTAGCCTTTGCGTGTTAGGGGGGCGATTGAAGGAAGTGAGGTGATACTTACACAGGCGTTTTACGTAGCCTTGCGTTATGTAGCCGAACATGACTACGGACCCCAAGTCCTGGTAGTGATGGACCTGGGACAAAGCGTGACGGTACCCGTAAGGTAAAGCATACCAGGGCGGAAGTGAGGTGGTAAGTACTGTTGCCGGTTCCCGCGCACATCCTCTAAGGAGGTTCGTTCCATCCGGATTATCACCGAGCTGGCCGTGCCAGTTGAAAGCACCGACATCGATGTAGCTTTAAGTTGGGGAAATAAATTGTTGTTATTTATTCTAGTGACCAGTATTCCAATTACCCGTATTGAGTGCGTTAATCGAGCCTACGCCGATCACTGATTGAGGTTGAAAGCCGCTACATAGTTGCCTAAGCCCGACCTGCCACAGTAAGCCGCCACCGGCCCAGCAACGTATGAAGAGGCAGCCCGACGGAGTAGAAGGTGAGAGCGCAGTGTTGATTCAAAGAGCCTTGAATGATTTCCTGATGAATACGAAGAGACTGGATCACCGGAAATATTCCCAGGTTATGTACCAGCGGTATTGAGACTAGCAAAATCGAAAGACGCACCCAGTAACGCCCAAGTTAGGGCAATTGAAAGCGTAACTCGAAAAACTATTCGCCAGTTATCGTGCCTGATTGTATCTGATAACACCGGTAGGTAGTAGCCATGGCTGGCTCCGACCCTTCCGGAAGTTACCGCAGGAATGGAGACGACGACCCTATAGCTCGCCAGTACCACACGTCCATATCCGCCCGAAGCCAATGCACTTTGCAGAAAGGGTTGAAGTCATTGAGATCGCCAATTGCTGCTAACCAGTGGCAGCCGGATGAGGTCATAATGATGGTGTTGTAGCATGAATGGGTGTTTATCACATGAGTACCTGACCTGGACTGATTACGGTGAGCACTTCACTGCCTGGTGCGTCGATCCAGAGAGGAAACTCAAGAATTGTTGAAAATTAGCAGCATGGCTTTGATATACTCCCCGCCAGCAAAGCCACCAGTGATTTCCAATATCAGTGTATTAAGTACGTAGGATAAACCTGGACTCCTTTGATCTAATATGACGATTTGAATGCTCAGGGAACAAACATTTTATCATTATCGGGGAAAACGATGATGCTCAAAGACAGTATCACAGTGGTTAAAGATAAGTATTAATAGACCCCAATAGCAATACTGAACCACATTGCCAAGCTGAACTTACCTGCGGGGTGAAGGCACGATTAAAGCAATAACCCAATTTAGCGGTATCCGTTCGACCGCATGGACTGATGCCAAACAGACTAAGCTTGTCTGGGTTTTCCTCGACAAAGCCCCCATCGTTAACCATTTGCAGGCGGGGCACCCGCCCCTGAAAGGGGGCTCCTACCGTTGGCAAGCCTTCTCCGAAGGAGTGAGCAAACAGCGCGTACCACAGCCCTGAGTTCAAGGCCAGAGTCGCCCATGGAGGCGATCGTGGCCGCCAGGACGCTCCAGGAGAATATGCCGCTGATCAACGCAGAATCCAACCCAATCCAGGTGAGCCAGTGTGGAAGAAAGCAGATGCTGGGGGCGCCAGCGAGCTGTATAGGGCCGAGGCAAGAGCAGCAACCCAAGGAGGAATGTACAGGCCAAGGGAAGGCGGAGCTGTTCCAGCCAGATCGGTCAGTCTCCAGATGGAGCTGGTGGACTTAAAAAAAAGTCTTCAGCTGCTGTAGATGCCCGTGAACTGCGCAAAGCTGTCGACCACGATCACCCTTAGAAGATTTCAGCATCACCCGCCCAGTGTTGAGCTGCTGGGGCTGCCACGATTTCCACGCTCTAAAACTAACCGGCCCACACACGATGCGTGAATCGACGCTGCGGATCATGGCCAGGATCGATGCCTCTCTATCTGGAGAGATCCTGCAGCGGCAGCCAGCCGGAATGGTGACTAACCTGGCCAGAGAAGGGATCCCGATACAGCAGTAGAACGACGTGCAGAAAACCTCATGCCGGCAGCATGGGTCTACGGCCATCTACCAGAAGACCACGCGACACAGTGCCAGTTGATCCATCGGAGCGCTTCCCTGCCTGGTGGACCTCCCCAGCGAGGTCAAGGGAAGTGGGAATCAGGTTTGGGCAACACGGATATGCACCTATATTTCCCGCGCTGCGGAAGGCATTCCTCTAACCTCGTGGCTGTTGTGGGACTTCTTGTTTTGGCCCGCATGTACTCAGTTGGAAACCTCACGGGCAAGCACTTGACACGGAATTCTTGCCTGGACGGCCTTGGAGGAATGCTTTGCTGGTGGAGAAAGCCACAGATCTTCCACTCCGATTCAGGTGTGTCAAGCTCGGTTTCCAAGGGTCGTGCAAAACCACCTCATTCACGTGAGGGATTGGAGGAACGAGCAAGCATCAGCGGCAGATGGCCGTTCGCCTCGAATGGAGGGGGAAAAATCCCCTCCTGGCCGTCCCTCGACAGCTCAGCACAAGCATCGAGTCTTTTCTGGATGGGCGACGCTCAGGTTATCCGAGCGAGAATGCCGCATCCGAGCGGGCATCCCTCAAGCGATTGGAACGCGTTGGTTCCGCAATGCTGCGGATGCTCCGATGATCTGACCCCGCCTTCGGGCCGTTTCCATGTCCTTTTCTGAGCGGGAGGAGAGATAGCCATCCTCTGGGCGAGGAATCGGGCCCGCCGCCATTGCCCGTAGCTGGGTCGCCTCCGCCCTCGACCATCTGCCGAGGAGTTGCGCCGTAATTCCTCAACACGCAGCAATGCGTTGGCCTATCGCGAGCCACAACGAGCACAGTGGCATGCTGAACGTCGCGCACAGACGTCCCAAAGTGCCAGGTCGCGGGAGGCCACTGCACGTAAGTTATGCAGGAACGTCTTCTGGCCAGATCACCCGCCCCGAACGGTGAGGTCGTGCCGGGGTCCTGTTACAAGCTGGACGCCGCCAGCAATGGTCGTCGGTCAGACCGCTTTGGCGGAACCTCCTGGAGCCCGGGAGCAGATCTCGAACCGGCTCCCGTATCGCATTTTCCTGATAGATGCGTCGATGCCGGTCTCTCAATGAGGCGATCTATCAGGCTCTCTATGTTCAGGCCGTGAGACTTTGAAACAGGGAACTTGTCGCGTGCCTGCGCACTGGCGTCTGCCTACGTGTTCCTCGACGCAAGGCGCCCAGGCAAGCGCAAGAAACTTACCTCAACCCCGGAGGTCAGTTTGATTTACCACGCCGCCGAGGTCTGACGAATCGCGCACATTCGGGGCATTGGGAAGGGCGACCCATCGTGGGGATCTCAAGAGATTCAGCGGATTGGAAACGCTCGTGGAGCGACACCACCCGATTCACCCTGCTGCTGCCACCTGCCCCGCATTGCAGCCATGGAAGAACAGCCACGGATCAAGAACGGCCCCCCAACTGACCGGACATGGTTCCAGAGCCGGTTCGCGATGCGATCGCTGCAACGATCGACACGCTTCCTGCTCAGCTGCGCAGATCCCTGACCTGCGGACCCAGGGAGCTGAGATGGCACAACACGCTCAACTCCGCATCGACACAGGGCCTGAAGGATTCTCTTCTGCGACACCGCATAGCCCCTTAGGCAACGCGGGTCGAATGAAAACACCAACGGGCTTGCCTGCGGCAGTACGTTCCCAAAAGGTACTGATTTGTCCCGACACTCACACGTAACGAGCTATGATGCCGTCGCCCTGGGCACTCAACTACACGCCAAACGGCCCAAAAACCCCTCGAGATGCGAAGGGACCCCTGCTGAGGCCATTGACAAATCATCTGAGGGCTTTGTGAAATTCCCCTTTCGAAATTCGCGACGGTGTTCTCGCGCATCGCTGCCAATCGGAACCTAAGCGACAGATCTGCGCATTCTGCTTCTCCCTGAAAAACCACTGTGCATACTGGCTTTTGGATCACATAAGCACCGTCTGTTGAAAACGATCATTCAAAGTAGCCGGTGATCCCATTTTATCCCTCTGAACAAAACCGCTTGCGAGCAAGCGGGGGCGTGCAGCCACCGATTGCGACGAGGTGGAACCGGCCCGCAAAGCGGGCGGGGCCCAGCCGCTGCCCTGCTCGTTACTAACTGATCCGAAAAGAAATTTAAAAATGATGCAGCTGGAAAACCCGTATCTTACAAGCCCTATGCTCCTTTTCCAACCGGATGTTGCGACGACCGCGTGGAACCACCCAGTTCACCTCCGGTGACTCGTGGCAAGGCTCAAGCACAGAGGAGATCAAGGTCAGCTAGGTCGGGACGGAGGACCCGCTGTTACGACCAACATCCTGGTGGAGAGGCTATGGAAACAGTCAATATAGAGGAGGGTATCTCCTGCACCTACAGCGATGGCTGGGAAAGCGGAAATCAGGCTTGCGCCCGATTCCTTTGGAGGTGACTGCCATGTAAACCACCATAGCTTCATTGGGCGGCAAAAACCCCCAATGAGATCTACAGTCAGCATCAAACCCTTGTTCTTCCCCGCCCCGAGGTTCACAGATGTCAGGGCCCGAATCTGTCCAACTAAAAAGCCACCACACCTCAGATTCCCAAGGCTGTGTGGCCTTTGTCCTGTTCAAATAGTGGTGCCAACGGCAGCATCCAATCCAGGGAAAAAGGTCGGACAGAAGTTTCGCCACGTTTGCATAGCATCAATATGTCGATCGCCCCAAACAATTCGGAATAAAATTCCTGGCTGTATTTCCTGGTTCGCTCGATGGAATCGAGCAGTTCTGACTGGGTGGGCCGGTCCAGCCCGACAGAGGCGCTAGAATCCAGTTTTTACGGGACACGGCTGGGACAAGAAGCCCTGGCAGCCCAAGAACCGGGAATCAGTGAGGCTATGAGGCCAAGAGATTACAGATGGGACGAATTGCGCGAAGTGGATTTGGCATGGAATAGCGATCGGAACGAAAAAAATGCATGCCTGCGATTCCGGCAAGAAACCAGGGGCTCACAAAGGGTCCGAAGTCAAGATCCAGTTCGTACTCAAAGCATCAATAAAGGCGATCGGGATGACAAAGATTAAGACTACATAAAACAAGTGGTCGGCTAAGCTCTCGCTCAAGAAAAGACATCGGCTTTCATCCCACTTCAAGATCCACACTTACAGGAGTTGATCGCTGTGCAGCTGTAGACGAGGGCCCCGCCGATACTGGACCGGGCAGAGTATACTCCGGCCTCCCAATCAACTCCGACGCCCGCAGCATGATCGCTACAGATCCCGGCAATCCTGCATAACTGGCTCTCATGAGAACCTCTCGTCCAAGCGTCTCCAGATTAGAGTGGTAGGAAACACAGCACAATCGATCCTTGCAAGGAAAGTCCACAGATCATCGGCACGCGAGCGTGCAGTGGAATAGCTATAGACCATCGGAATATGCGAGCGCCTGTTACCAAACATCTGATCAACTAAAATGCGGCTCACAGCTGAGGAATGGTTGTGGCCCGCAGCGGCGAACAACCCTGTAGTCCGACGGCGCATGACAAACTTTTAGTCTCTTGATCTCAGCTCAATTAAACAAACGCAGCGAGATCGGAAAGTTCTTGTCTTCCGAGAATGACGCACCTAGATAACAAGATCAAGTTCGCGTCCAGTGTTCCGAAGAGCCGCTTAAGACAAATCCGCTCACGCTGCCGGAAAAGCCACAGCAAAGTGAGATGAGAAAGAAGTGAAGGAAAGGCTTGAGCCCTGGAAAGATTGCCTTCCAATACGCCCCGAGCGTAGCGGACTGGCCACCAAAGAGCGTGTCGGTCGTACCGAAGAAAAGGATGACAAGAAACTCTTGAATAGATAGCCGCCCAGAGAGCAGTAATTGCACATCACCGACGAATATACGATAGAAAGTGACGTGTTCTCGAGAAGAAATAATAAATGCGCATTGAGGACATACATGCTCCACTACACAGTCGGCATTGGCCAAAACATTTACGACTTAGCGTAGGTCATAACAGAAAGCAGCCGATTTAAAACATGGAGTGCACGTTTTTTAAGCAGGCCCTGAACCGATGCTTCACAGCCAAGTCTAGTTCTCGTGGGCAAAAATTTACGCGGCGCACGACGCTGTTGGGGCAACGCTGTCGGATTCGGTCTGTAGTCATGAAGGGTAAACTCGAAATGTCTTCAGATCAGGCTCTCCCCATCAAAAGGCTCAGTTGCTTGAGGCCTGCAAGAGCAAGGATGGTGGCCGGCAGGGTCCTCCAGTCGGGACCATTGACGCAGCTTTCAACCTGGCTGATTCCTGGACCAAAACAAGCCGAGAAAAGACAAGGTACTGACCTCGCGTCTCCATGCAATCACATGGCCCTCCAGAACAGAAGAAGGGAAGAGGGCCAATTCGACCAAACTCCATCGCTATCCAATCTCAGCTGGAGGGCCAGAATCACCCCAGCCCACAGATAAGGTCAGGGGGCAGGTGAGAACTTCAAAAAGGCGTTTTCTCGCCATGATCAAAACACATCAATGTGCCCAAGAATATTAACCGGTACGGGGATTCACGCATCCGCAGAAGCAAGTACACGTAGCTCATGAAGAGTGGGGAGAACTACCGCCAGACATCGAAACCCAGGCCTATCCACCTCCTACGCCCACGGACGTTCAGGACGCACAATTATAGCCCACTTGCCACACTGGGGAGAGCGAAAGCCCGCATTGCGGGCCATAAGTTTCGGAAACCAGTTTGGCGGGATTGCCAGCTGAGTGGATCTCCCGGAAGCCTCCTGCTCAAAGACTGGAAATCAGAGCCTGCGCCGCTCCCCACGGTTCTTCCAGACTTCAAGCCTTCCCAGTGCTCTCCATAGTCAGTAGCGCCTAGAAGGCACTGGGGATCCAACCTCAGAAGTTGAGCCAATAGCGCGTTCTCACCTGGAAAAGCCCAGCGCATACATTCAGCTTCTGGAAGAAGCGCCATACTGGGCACCATCACAAATATGGTTGGCCGATACTTGATTCAATGGAATGTAGGACAATAAAATTGAAGTATTCGTGAACCCGGCGCAAGGTGATTGTACAGCCTGGCCAAGTGAAATCGAGTCAAAATTTTCGCGATTAGAACCTTCAGATGAAGCGAGCGAGAATTCCCTTACAGGAAGACAATCAGCCTGCCGAGAGGGCAAGAAGCTTACCTTCCCCAAATGCCAAAGGAGCAAATGTGGATTCGCTGATTGGCTTTACTGAATAAAGGAGAAAGAAAAGAGATACCCAGTAACTTCTTGCTATTGCAAGGAGCTCAGCCGCAGATTAGCCGTT
>Ga0163217_1102798_pt1 | contig 10588 bp, 6 predicted proteins | sample SynspAceP_FD_185933 | JGI IMG/M metagenome (GOLD analysis project Ga0163217, IMG submission 185933) | Saline lake microbial communities from Ace Lake in Antarctica - Synechococcus sp. Ace-P (PacBio error correction) | ecosystem: Environmental > Aquatic > Non-marine Saline and Alkaline > Saline ... | reverse complement strand
AAAAGAGACATCCTTCCAAACTGAAAAATATCAAGGGGGCAGTAAAATTGGGGTGAGTTTGGACAGTGTTTTATTTTAACCAGTCCAATTCCGTGTTTTACACCCCACGGACATTTGAGGAACGCCAACCTGAAAAAGTACAAACAACAACAGGAATCTATTCACTGGAGCAGTAAAAAACAGGAAAGCCAGTTCCGATTAATCTACCAATGCATGGGCTACTGCTGCATCAGAAAAGGACCACTCCGGTTAAACCATAAATTTGCTGCGAGAAATCCTGTTTATACGTCCAAAGCAGTTTCCACAGGTAGGCATATGCCTCCTCCTGAACGGGGTTGACTTTACTGCCAGCCTCCGCAAAGCAAAGCATGACGAAAGCGCATCAAAATATCCACAGAACAGGTATACAATAACCCCGAAGATCCCATGATTCTCAGCCACAAAGCGGTAGGACAAAAGATCCCTGCACCTACAATAATGTTGACGAATTAGCAGAGAGTCCCCAAACACGAATTTCTCTTTTAAACCCGTTTCTTTAAATTATCCATTGGAATGTTATCCTTTAAAAATTTTTTATATCCTCTCGCCGCACCATGTCTTCACTCGCCGAATCGGCAGCTCCTACAAATATTCCAAAGCTTTGCACCATAGGTTGATTCCCATTCCAATTACCACCGATGTTGCCGTCGTGGCCGAGGGTGTGGCCCATTTTTTCCAGCCACATCACGGCGTATCAGGCGAAAGTAAAATTTCGCTCATATAGAATCTTGATCGGGAAAGCCACTGTGGGGAATTTTCATTCCGCTTTCGATCGGCACGGTCTATCCGCATGTCATAGGCTAAACATCAGGGGACGGTTTGAAAAACGGTATGATAATCGTGCGTCCTCCAAGGACTTCCGTATCACTAAAAGGCTTGCCATCTTTCGCTACTATATTGGGTCATGCTCGAAAGCATGCGTTTGCCAGGAGCTACCAAGTGGATCAGAACCAATTTGGACCCGAGGAAGTAGTTTCATCCCAGGTACGGGCTTTGAAGTCACCCATTTATTGTTGAAAATAAAACCGAGCTTATTCCGATCCCATTGCCACGCCGTAGCATTTTCCAAGGTTGTAAGTTCATCGAGATTGCGCATTTCCCTCCGGAATCTGGTATGGGAAAAAATGAGTTGGTATGATTCCCCCACCGTAGGAGTGCCATACTTCGAAGAGTCACTAATCGAAGCTTCGTCAAATCTAGATTTTCAAACCGTTGCTTTGCAAAATTCCTTGGAAGTCAATGCTCGGATGGGGCATTTCTGGGATTGAAATCTGATCGCCCAAGAATTCTGCTCGATTCGCAAAAGCTCGGCGGCATTGGCTTCAGCCACAAATGGGACGTAAAGCAGTGAGTTAAATTCAATCTTAGAGATATCAGCCCACCCTCCATCAGATTCATCCATCTCGATCAAGGCAGGCCACCACCCGAACTTGGAGGAGGCATGGGCGATGATTCTCATATCTTTGAAAGTGGATTTCAATGGAGCTCGTTCTACTGCTCATAGTTTTGGCTAAATTCTCACTGGGTAATGACTCCTCCATGGCTTTCATTGTAAGATTCGATCTCAGGGCTATGCTTCCTTTGTAAAAAAAACCATCTCTGCCTTGATCACGAATAGCTTCCAAAGTTTTTGGGCAAGTGGGCGGGCTGCTTCCAAAGTTCGCCTGGAAGCGACCACTTCTCCCATTCGCTCCGCGAAAGAAATTTTGCCATGATGTCATAGGAAGCATCCCATTTTGGATTCGCTGAACTGCCAACATTAGAGAGGCCCATTGACATGGAAAAACCATTTTCGCCTGATCGATGCAGGTTGCACCAGTGGTTTCCGCCCAAGGTAATTTTCCGTATTTTGGGGCTTGATTAGAGTCCAGCTACTGTCCCCGGCACACCCACAAGAAAGTAATCCTTTGTGGATTTGAATTGTCTTCTGATCTTCCCATTTTCATCCAAAAAACATGGTGGGGACTTTGCAGCCGAAAGGTGCTTTTTCCCGAAAATCAAATGTAGTCGCCTCTCCATCAGACTTCATAAAACAATGAATCCCCGGCCGCATGCTTACCAGGCCTCTGATGTGTCACCGCCAGCGATAGCGCTGTTCGCCAACTGTCGCATCGATGGCATTTCCTTCCTTTTTTCAAAACATGGCTATTCCCACCTCCGGAGCTTAAATATATGGTCGGAAACTACCATTCCATTTTGCCATAGGTCTGCGGCTGTAAGGTGTTAAAGCTCCGAATTAGAGAGAGTGCGCGAGAGAGCAGGACTAGTCGGCTGTAAATTTGTCTTTTTAAAAACATTATTTGGAGCGGAAGATAGTCGATTGTAATGGATTTGGTGTGGAACAGGCAAACAATCACCCCCTACTTTTTTGAGACCAGCTTGGACCACCTGGAAAGCATTTCTTGATATTTTTCAGGGAATTCTTCTCGAAGACATTTTAGCTCTGCTAAATCTTTGGAAAGGTCAGTATAATTTAAAAATTTCGAGAGCAAATGGACGGTCAATTTGTGTGATTTCCAGTCTCCTTTGCGCAGCATTGCATAGCCGGGCATTGCTCCATCCAAAGACATATGTCCATGTGAAACTGTTTTCTTTCAACCGGTCAGAACAGGCTTACTATCGAAGCCCCGAGAAGTGGGCTGACGTCTTACCATTCCATTTATCAGGAAGCTAGTAAGCGGCCCGTTCATAAAAAGTAGGTGCAAGATCCAGTAAAGTTAAAAAATGAATCATTGATGCTTTCTGATTTGGCCACCAGCCGGGCCCTGCAATGATTTAGCGGCACATCATTCCCCTTCAGGTCGTGAAGCCTTTGTAATATTTGAAGGGAGAAACTTCCTGCCTCTGCCCCATTGCGGCCCATAAGCGATATAAGAGTATTACTTCCCATATTCAGCAGCATATTCATCGAGTAATTCTCTCGAAGGAATGGGCCGTAATTCTCGTTTGTTAGTAAAAATCTTCTGCGGCGGCTCGTTATCCGGACATAAGACGATTAGCGTATTGTCATATTCTCCGATTTCTTTTAAATGATTGATCCCAATCGCCCTTTATGTTTGTTTAAATCCAAGTATGGTCCACCCATGCCAAGGCGTATAATCCATCTTCCGAAGGCTTCCTTTTTTCTTGCTCCTCCGGAGAGAAAAGGGGATCCAAGATTTGATGTTGGGGTGGCGAAGAGGTAAGGGACCGGCATTTTCTGGGATCATTCCTGCTTTTTTCAAGCTTTCAAAACGCTTTTCTTTTAAGGCCTCATTAAGCCTTCATCATAGCCGCCCTTTCGTATTTTTCCAATATTTTCTCATCCACCTGAAGTGGCCAGTGAGGGAGCCGTATACGCAGCCAAATTCCGAAAAATGGGCGATTTTTCATTTTGGCGTTGGCTGATATAGGAGATCAATTATCCGTGTACACATCCGTAGGAATTTCTCCTTCTTTCCACGTAGTTCAATACCGTCGTTCAGCTGTTAGGGTGAAATAGGGTATTTTTCCATATTCCCTTTGAACTATAATGGGTTGCCGCTGCTTTCCAATAAAGCAAAAGGAATGTTGGAATTCCTTTGTGATGAGGGTTGTTTTCAGGTTTTTTAAGCCAAGCATAGCCATTTCCCTGCCATGAAGTGGAGTAACCTTCCTTTTGTAGTTAACTGCAGGAAAAGGTACAATTCTGTCTGTAAGGTATCCTTCATAACCCGTAGTATCCGCATTTAAGCCCTGCCACACCCATTCCTGCAATATGATTGTTCATTTCCCGAAAAGGAAACATCGCCCGACTTGGTCGCCACAACCAAAAGGAAGAGGAATGAAACCTACTAAATCGTATACCTCGTCTTGCCAATTCATCTTACGGTTGGTGTATTCGATTCTCCACCGAAGCTTCCCCAAGTCCGATAGGCCAAGATCATCGGCGACGATAAGGGCAGGATGTGGTTTTTTTAGGAAGATCCGCAGTTTTGGGGCGCAAGCGCAAAAAATCAGAAAAGACTAAAAAATGGGAATCGGCAAAGCTTCATGAAGTGCAAAAGAGTTTGTTGTAGAATTTAGACGAAAAATCTGATTATAAAATCTAATTTTTGGCCAGGACAATCAATCAAGGTGGAAATTTATATTGATCATAGCCATGCTATTTGCTCTAAACCCAGAAATTGTCCTTAAAAGTTCAAGGTCCCGAAGAAGAGCCTACCCCGATCGGAATAGCCTAAAGTATTCTATTGGAACTCACCGTGCCTCATACTGACTGCTACTTCCTAACTGGACGCAAAACATTTTTTTGTGCATTTAAGAATTTAGGAAAACGAAAAACTTTTCCCCCATTTTATTCGTGCTCATGATTCCATTCGATGTTTCTTCAGGATATCCTTCGCCAAAGTCATTCGCTTTTTCTCTAAAAAAATGGCATGGATATGATTGCCATATTCATAAAGCCGACATTGTTCATACTCGATGATAAAATCCGGTGTATGGATTTAAATAATAATAGCCGTTTTCTCGGTTGGAGCCCACCCGATCCAAAGCAAAAAATAAAAAATCTGCGTCTTTGGAGTTTCATTGGAAGACGAGCAAGCGTAGGTTTCGCTTTCATGTGCTTCTAAGATTCCTACATATTCTTCGATGATGTAGTGCAAGATTTTTCTCTTTGGCTTTGAATCCAATTCCGAGATTTGCTTGATCCCCCAATATTCAGTCAACCGCTCTCGGTTCCGGGAGCTGTAAATATATCACCAGGCACCTTCCGGCTCAGAATAGCCTTACTTTTCTTGATCCTCAGTAAAGCAAAATTACTAGCCAAAACCCGTAATCCTCCTCCTGCTCAGCGGTCGTAATCCTGCATTACTGAGTCCTTCCACTTCGCCGCGATCGCTCCCTACGAAAAGCGGCGTCATGAGTACTATCTCCCCTCTACCGACAAGTGATAGAAGGTGATGCCCTTCAAATTTTAATTCCCCAAATCTCATCTTCAGCTGGATTTCCCCAGATGGCAAAAAAGTAATTGCCATTTAGTCCCAATCAAGCCCACGAACCATCTTAATCGTGTTTTCATTGACCTCGCCCTCGCTCAAAACCATTTCAAAAAATTCTCATGAAGGATATCATCCCAATTTGTAAGATTTGCAAGTTTTGAGGTAGCCCTGTGAACTGAAACATGTTGTCAGCAAGCGATGAAATTTGACTTTACTTTTCTTCCGAAAAATCTCAAAACGTAAGCCGGGCTCTAGGGCGAGGCCAAGCGGAAAATTCGTCCATTTGGTCCGCATTAGAGTCAAGCAAGCCGTCAAGCATTCGCTTGGCCTCTTTTGATTCTTGGTTTAAAGTTTTTTTCCAATCAGAATCAAGGTTGATTTTTAAGATCCTGAATGGCATTGACTGTAGCAATTGAAATCAGAAAGTTACAAAACATAATTGAAAAGGATATTTTTCATAGAATGGTTGTATTTGGGCTTTGGAAAAACAATATCTAAAAAAGTAATTTACTGTCTACAGCCATAATAATGTACTTAAAAATTTAAAGCTTCTTGAAATAATTCATTCTAGAAAACAAGAAAGTATAAATTCAAAGTTAGCTTAGCAAATAATTCAATCTTGAAAAAACTACTCAATCACCCGATTTTTATTAAACTCTTTCTCCTCATTGACAGGATTTGATTCCTTCATCCTGGGAGACATAAAAGTAACCCCAATCTCCCACGGCACGCTTGTACTCGAATTTCAAGGCAAAACTATCTATGCGATCCTTATGGTGGGCATCTGTTTTGATGGTCAGAAGAAGAACAACCTGACTTAGTGTTGATCACAGATATCCCACGGCGATCATCACAACCAAGGAAACACTCGATGGATAGATTAAATAATGCGATCATAGCTTGCCTCCAAAGGCTAGTTGCGGATTTGCTTCCAGCTGGGCAGGCAAAATCCATTCAAGTCCATGAAATAATGGCCAGACAGAATGATTTTCTGGGATGGACTATTTCAGCGATTTCCTATGTACAACCTTGCCTGAAACGGATGATAGGGCAGACACCCCAAAAGGAAGAGGGAATGGTTACATCCTCGAACTTGGAGGGAAAAAGAAAGTTACCTGTCCGGAGATACCGAAGATATTCCCGGAAATGCGTGCTTTAAACTGGAATCGAATGTGGCATTCGTTCTGCTATTGAGAAAATCTCCCATACACCATGGATGTAGATCAAGCTGCAGATTTGCAGTTTCCAGGCCTTCAAACCTCCCATTGTCTACCCGTATCACTTTTAGAGGGTGGAGACGGTTTGGGCTGATGTGGAAAAAAATTCAAAATCAACAGTCAATCCAAAGCACCCGAGAGTAGAGGTTAGACTGTTAGAAATTGGTTATCCTGGGAATATAAGCATCCAAAAATAAAAAAGGCAGGTTTCCACTGCCTTTTTTTTCTGCTGTCTTTTGAAAATATAAATTTCAAGTTCAAGACTAATTTCTTACCGTCTGCTTGATGTTCTTATCCAAGATTCAAAATGACTATTTGTCAGCGCCGACTTCGTACCACTTTGCTTTCCGGTAAGGCCCAATTGTTTTACTGCCAAATCCATCGCCCCGCATCATCGGGCTACTTTTCGGGTTTTCTTTGGCAAGGTTTGTCGTTTTCACCCGGCATCATTTTTAAGGTTTAAAAGGTAAAGTATCGTGGGGCCTCAACAGCTTTCATTGCCTCTTGCTTCCAGCATAGCCACCAAGGGCGCTTGATCTTCCAATCGCCTTCTCGAAAAGCCTCGCTGATCTGAAGAGCATGTAGTATAGAAAAGTGTCTCCTTCACGATTGCCATTTTCAAAAAGAAAGAACTGCCGGGGCAGGTCCTTCCATCTATTTCCCGATCGGAAGGAATTTCCGCCCCGACTAGCTTGCCAAAATGTAGAAAAACAATCCATTTGAGTTGCCAAGTTTCCTCATACAAACTTGGACCAGGCGCATTTCCCTTTTCACATCCGCGACCGTAGGCACTCGAACCCAACCTTTCGAAAAGTATATTGGCTTGCCTTCTCTGTGAGTTCACCGGCGCCGAACCTCCATGATCTTCCATCACCAGCAAGTCATTGTCAAGGGAAGACGATCAGTATGTGTTTTCAAGTATTCCTTAATTTTCCTCCAATTCTTTAAAATCTGGACCTACCCACTCAATCCAATCTCCTCGATCACATTCACCATAAAGTCCACGAGCAGATTTTGCCCTGGTGAAAGTCTGGTGAAGCATTAGATCGTTACGTGGGGTTGCATTGTGCGCGAAGATAAAGCAGGAAATTGGTTGATTTGGATCTGTTGATCGATAAATTTCAAAGATACTCCTCGGTATAAACTTTTGTTGCGTGTAGGTCTGATTCGGGATTGAATTCTTCGACTTCATTGTCCCGCATGTAGACTACCAGAAAGCCATGTCATTGCGAATAGGGCAATCCCAAAATATTGATCGAAGCCTTGATTGAGTGGCAGGAATCGCTCCAAGATGTCCAAGGTGGCCATTTGCCAAACAGCAGCAGTTTTGGATAACCTTCCCTTTCAGGGATATTCTGCAAACGTGATTTTTTTCTTCCGGATCCATTCCGGTTAAAGCTTTCTGGAAAAAAATACTGCATTAATTCCCATCCGCTGATGGCATTCTACCCGTCAAAAGACCTGGCTCGAGAAAGGACTACAAAACAGGTGAAGCGGAAAGAAAGGAGGTTGAATTTTGATTCCTTCATTTGCGATTCGGTCAATATTGGCGAGTCTGATATCCCGTGGCCCCAAAGGCCCAATATCACCGTAGCGCCAAATCATCTGTAAAGATGTATACAAATTGGGATAGGTTTAGATTTTGATTCTTCGGCTCTTCTTGCAGGAAAAAAGCAAAAAAGAACCAGTGCAAAAAGAGGGAAAAATCGATTTCATAGGCTGTGGGGTTTAGCCTAATTAAATTTAAAGAAAATTATCTAGAAATCAGCCGCATGCTCAAGATCAACTTCAGTGATCGCGTCGATCCGCGCCCTTTGGTTTCCACTGCAGCAATGGCATCTACACTTCCAAGCCTGAAACTACTTCTCCCATAAAATCGTTATAATTCTTGATCCAAATGGGGCGTTCCTCCGATTTCCTTTATAGACTTTCGACGATGCGATTTTCCGCGGATCTCATAGCAGTTCAAAATTTGCTTTATAGTTATCCAACAATTCTTTGACAGACTATCATGAGGGTTTTCTTGCGATAGTATCCCTTGATCGCTCCTGCTTTTTCAAAGCGAATCTAAAAGTGGCTTAATGCCTCGATCATTTACGCATAGTTGTCTCGCCAAGCATTTTTGTTATTTCTACCCTTCATTATGATCCAGCGGAACTGTCGGTATGGATGATCCCCTGGACGATGTTAGAACTGGTGTGCTACCTCGAAGCTCCGCTCGGGATTTCCCTGGTTCTTGCGGCAGCCAGCACTTCCTTTTTTGTGGAAAAGATTCGGACGAATTGTCCGCCGGAATCTGATAATTCAAAATCAGATCCTCCGAGGGCGACTTGTATCAAGTTGGCATTTTTACTTTTGCGTGTCCCCTCCTTGAATCAAAACCTTGGGGTGATGACCCGATGAAAAAGTTAAACTATCGTAGGTTCCTGACTCCACCAATTTGATAAAATTATCCCGATGGAGCGGTGTCTTCGTCATAGAGGCGAAGGGACGATCGTTCCATAGTTGGTAGTTAATTCTACGTTCCGTTGGAGATTTGGGAAATTGTCCCAAAAGTCAAGAGGTCCAAAGCCTAGATATAAAATTGGAAAACAAATTTCATAAGCATGTATAATTTTTGGCGCTCTTCCGATGCTTCGTCCCTTGCTCGTAAGCTATTAAGTCAAGCGGATTCAAGGCGGTTCTGCATACATTCTTCCCAAAAACTGAAGCCCCTGCTGGGTAGATTTCCTGAGCTTGAAACCCATAGGAACCGGTTGAAAGGTGGCTGACCGGAGCAGGTGCAATGATCTGTGAATTATCCCCCGATATCAGCCTCGGAATTATTCAATCAAGCTGGGCGATTATTCCAAGAAGGATTAAACCATATGCATCTAACTGAAGTGAGTCCATAGTTCTTTTCTATCCGCTCTCGCGGTAAGCAAACTCTTCGCTCATCTTCATAAGCATTGCCACAAGGAATTTCAGGGTTACCTCTTCTTTGGGTATTTCCGGCCATAGATGCTTTGCGATTGCGAGTATAATTCTGGACTTCGTCCCACTCGGAATTACATCATCATAGCTGCTCATGGTATCTCGCTTCACATATGTCTGGAGGAATCTTCCAAATTCAAGTTCGGAAAAAGTAGCGACCACCATTGACTTGTCTCAATTCCTCAAAATTCGGCTTACAAAGGCCACAAGAATCCACCAAGGAAACAAGCACCTAAGGCTTCCATGTCTTTTAAAAAGCCTTGGTTGAAAAGTGCGGGAAATCTTCAGGGCAGATCTTTTTCACCTCAGCGTTGCGGAAAAAGTACGCCGAATTCTTGCTCCCTTTCAGCCCATTCTTTATCCAAAAACTGTAAATAATCAGTTTCTGCTTTTCCTCCGATAAGGCTGTCAATCCAATCTTTAGGGTCGGATTTCAACCATGACTTGCAGGGACTCTAGTAGCATCTTCCACACTTTTGACCATTGGGCCTACGACATTCATTTCGGAGGTAAAAGCGGGACGATTTCCTTTCTCGGCTGACTAGGCCAAGGTGCTACGAAAAAAACCCTACCAAAAGCAATTATGCGAGGAAGGGCCTCGAATGAATATTTCCAGTGTCTGTTCCCAGGCCGATTGTAACCCAAGATTAGAGGCAACTGCGGCAGCAGTTCTCCGCTCGATCCGCTGGGAACATATCCAGATTATAGGGTTTCTAGTCGTTCCGGGCTGGGGAGGCTTTTCGCGAGTGCATGGGCCGAAAAAAAGGCCCATTCCGCCATTAGTTGGATTTGGCTAAGATATTGCGCCAGCGGGCTTCGAGTTTTTGGATGATTAAAGGCATCGGTTTCAGGGATAAAAAAATCGGCCAACGGTGTCCAAGGCGAAAAAACCGGCTGGTTCGTTGGGGATTCCGATTCGTATTGAATGTGTCTTTGGACGATTCATCGGAATTCCATGCAGTGGAACGAAGGATTCCAGTTTTCTTATTTACTCGGCATCCCAAAAGGGCTTTGGCCGGATTTCAAGGGCTTTTGATTTGATTTGATCGGAGGGCAATTTATTTGGGGGATAAAATGCGTGTCGATTTCTTGCCAAATAAGGAAGCGGGACTAGATTCTGAGAAGTGAGGGCTTCCAATCGAACATTTACATTTCGGTGTATTTTCTTGTAGAAAAGTGCCTTTTCAAAAAATTCCCAAGGTTGGATTTCTGGTTTTTCTGGAAAAGGGCAGGGGGCCACCGGCAAAGTTTAAAAAAGAAGAAAATTAACAAGGGGCAAGGGAAAAAAAAAAAACAGGTTTTTGTTTTTTTCATTTTAAAGTGGCTTTTTGGGAATTAAGTTTTAAAAAAAAACTTTAAAAATTTTCTTTTTTCCTTCTCCCTTTTTTTTTTTTTTTG
>Ga0163217_1069696_pt1 | contig 10588 bp, 16 predicted proteins | sample SynspAceP_FD_185933 | JGI IMG/M metagenome (GOLD analysis project Ga0163217, IMG submission 185933) | Saline lake microbial communities from Ace Lake in Antarctica - Synechococcus sp. Ace-P (PacBio error correction) | ecosystem: Environmental > Aquatic > Non-marine Saline and Alkaline > Saline ... | reverse complement strand
GCTCGCCCTCCTGGCGAAAAACCGGCCGCTGAGCACCTCAACCGGCTTCCTGGCTGGCAAGTTCTTGGCCCCCCCCAAAAGGGGGCCCCCAAAAAACCCAAGGGAGCGGGGGAAAAAAAACCCCCCTCCGGCAGCAGCAAGGGCCCCAGACCTCCTGGGCAGGCTGGGCTTTTTTTTTGGGGGCCGGGGCAGCGCAGCTGCTCAAGCAGGCGTTTCGTTGCCGGCCCCGGTTCGAACTTCTTCCCGGGTCGGCACCCGCCGGCTGCAGCACGAAAACCTCGACGAGCCCCCCGCTCGGCTCGAGCGGGGGGCAGCCTGACTCCACCCCAGCAGATGCAACGCCGCGGTCAGGGTTGGCAAAGCCAAGCCACCAGCTCGATTGCCGCTTCGCCGTCGCCCCACCTTTGCGCCACTCTTCGCCGCAGCCGTCGCCATCCAAGGGCCCGCCAGGAGCGCCAGGCGAATCAAGAGCTGCGGCGCCGCATGCCACCCAAGGCGGCCCCACCCGAGGGCCTCCAGGCCGGCCAAGGCCGGATCTCCCGAGCAGGGGGGTGAGGTTCCAGGCCGATTCCAGAACAGGGTGGGCTGCGCGATAACCAGACTTCTGCCAGCCCCCAAGATCGCTGCGTCAGCACAGCCGTTGCTCCACCGGCGCTTGGCCCCAGCCAACGCACCCAGCCACCGAACCAGTGCGCCACCAGGATCGGCGCCGCCAGACCGCAACCCCGAAGCCAGAAGCGCAGGCACACGGGCAGCTTGGCGGCAAAGGGATCCCACCCAATCGAGTGGGTGCAGCCACAACAGCCAGCGATGGCTCGCCAGCACAGCCGTGTGGCCCCCTGCCCCACGGCCGCCGCCCAGACGCCGGCGCCGATCCTTTCCTGCCCCGCGCTCCGGAAATCCCGCTAGTGACTGCCCCCAAAGCGGCACCAACGGCCAGCCAGACGCAGGGGTGGCCAGCCCCAACGGGCCAGGCTCAGTCCAGCCGAGGGTCCCGGCTTCCAGGCGCCGCAACGGGTGTGAGAACCAACCCAGCCAGGTTGCCGGGTTCCATCGCCCATTGGCTTGGTGCCGAACCTGCTTGACCATGATTAAGGACCGCCAAATCCAACTTCGCCATGGACCGGGACAAACCTGCTTGCAACAGCTTCTGCTCCGTGGACTTGCCCACCAGCCTCCTTGGTGCAGAAAAACGTCTGCGCCAGGTGTACCCAGGGCTGGGTTAGCAGTGGCCAGTTGGATCCCCGCCCAGGCCAACACCCTTGGTCGACGACGTGATGGCGAAGCGCTGCGGGGGCGATAACCCCGGAACTGGAGAAGGCCAAGGCGCGTCGTCAGATGGACGCGCAACATCCTGACCACTTTCTCCAGGACGTGGGCTTGGCCCGACCAGAAAGAGAATCGCATGAGCTGCGTGTCGCATTCGGACGCCTGGAAGCAACCAGCTGCGGCCAGGCGGGGAGTCGGAGGGACCCCCGTATGTTGAGCGACCCTCCGCTGGCTGCGAGGTGGGCAACTGCGCAGAATTCAATTCTCCTGAGGATTTAGACCCGTGCGCATGCGGGCGAACATCCTGATCAGTACGGACCGTCTGCGTGCCTGTCTGATGGTGGCCCTGTTCAGCCAGATTCTGGCGCCCAGCAGCGGTTGACGGCTTCCCAGCTCGACGCTGCAGGGTGCTGACCAAATCGCCCTCCAGGCGGTGTCCCCAGGCAGCCGTCCAGGGACAGCTGCCGTAAGACCCGCAGCTCAAGCGGCTGTGGCCACCGCCCCTGACGCCTTGAACTCGACCCCGACGCATCCCAAACCCCACTCTTTTCACGACTGGACTTCCTGAAATCCGTTGCACCTGAAAAAACCAATTGTCCACGTGACAGCAACGACCCTGTCCCAGGCGGCCAATGCCTTGGTGGCTGAGATGGTGGCAGCCAAGAACGGATCACGGCAAGCGGGCTGCGGATCACGATCTGATCGCGAGGCGAGGCCTATGCAGCGCGCCAGACCGTGTCGTGAATCTATCGCGGAATCTGGAAGATGGTCTATATCCGTATATTTTGTACAGCAGCTATGTGGTGTATCTGAAACTCTAGCCCTTCTCCTCCCCTCGTGTGCCGGTCGCGTGTGATCAAGTGGGCTGGGGATGAGCGTGATGGCATTGAAGTTGGGCGCTTTATAGTCGTCTTTAATGTTGGTGATTTCCTTCCGTGGCATCTGCCGTTACGCGAGCGTGGGGCTGGCGGCGTGATTTTCCGGGGCCAATGCCACCTTGATCCTAATGGAGCTCCTCGCCGTCGGGCCGCTAACGGCTAGGGGCTACCAGAACATCAACCGAATTCAATTGTGACTAATGGGTGTGTGTTGTGCGTTGTGATCCCGTTCCATGACCTCTGTGTCGCTCTGTGTTTGCCTTGTTCTGTTCACTGTCTTTTTTCCCCGCCTGCTTCTCTTGTATTTCTCTCTTCTTTCTGAATCTCCTATTTGTATCCTTTTTCAGCTGTCTCGTGCTGCTCTCTCTACGTGATACTTCGACGCCCTTGAGCCCCATACTCCCGCCAAACCCTTGAGTTCCACCACGGCAAGCACCACGCCGGGCTACGTCACCAACCTCAACAAGATTGGTTGGAAGTCCCGATTCTGGATGGGCAAGGGTCTTGAAGAGGTGATCCTGCGGGTCGCCGGTTTGGACGCCGGCAAGGCAGGCTTTTCAAACAAACGCGGCCCAGGTCTGGAATCACACCTTCTACTGGCAGGGATTCAAAGCGGGTGGCGCGTGCTCCCAGCGGAGCCCTTGTCGCGACAAGGATCTCCGCCGATTTCGGGCCGCTTCGAGGAATTCGCCACCCAGTTCAAGGCGGCCGGATGCCACCCAGTTCGGAGCGGCTGGGCCTGGCTTGTGGTGCTCGATGGCGCACCCCTGAAAGATTTCACCAAAGACCGCCAACGCGACCTTTCCCTCGCCCATGGTCAGGAAGCCTTGTCACCATGGATGTCTGGGGAGCCACGCCTACTACCTCGACTACAAGAACCGGCGGTCCTGGATTACATGACACCTTCCTCGACAAGCTGGCAAACTGGGACTTCGTGGGCCGCCAACCTGCCGCCGCCTGATTCCAGACAGCGATTCCGGTGTTGCTTCCCTTCAGCATCGTCTCAACCCTGTTTTGATGCCTCCGCCTCCGTCGGGGGCTTCTTTTTTGATCCGCTGCGGAGCCGCTTCGGCTTGGCTGCTGCAGCGGGTCTTGCCGCCGGCCGCACGGGCGGCCTGGGGCGATCCACATCGCAATCGCACATAGGAAAATAGAAAGCGGTAGCCCGCCGTTGATCGCTTCGGCATAGAGATCCAGCAAGCGCTGGCGACCGAGCAAAGCGCTCACCAGCTAGCAGCAGTGAACTGCGCGGTAGTGGAAGTTCGTGAGCAGAACCCTCCCACCACCTGGAAGGCGGAAACCGGGCTTGGATCACTAGGTTCACCTGGTCCCTGGTAAGGGGTCAAGCCACCCCCCGCCATGGAGCGCTGCGACCCCTTCGAGGCTGCCGCACGCTGGTGGTACCCGATTCGCCGATCACCCGCCGTCCCCGCCGCCGGGCAGGCCGCACGGCCTCCACGGTTCGCTCACCTCCACCCATTCCCTGTGAAGCTCCAAGGCCGTGAGGTCTTCGTCTTTCGACGGGCGGAAGGTTGCCCAGGGCCCACATGCAGGGTGATTCCGGGGTCAGCTCGACGCCCCGATCGGCGGAGGGCCTTCAAGCACGGGCATCCGGCTGAAATGGAGGCCGGCCCCGTGGGGTTGCGCGCCACCGCTCCGGGGTTCTGCTGGGCGCTTAGCGGGTCTGATAGCCTCGTCGTCGCTGGGATCGTGTGCGAATACGGCGGCAGCGGATTTCGCGCCGTAGCGCTGCAAAAACAGGGCTTCCATCGCCGCCGCCGTGTCGCGCTTCGCTGGCAAAGCGATCCACCCGGCCGCCGCTTTGGCCGTCCACCCCGACGACCTCCACGGCCAACGGCGGTTGATTTTCGGCTTCGCAGTTTGCAGGATCTCGCCTGCCTTGAAGCCGTTGGCCGGTCTTGGCCAAGGCCCGCCAGCAGGCCATCTCCGAAGGGGATCGAGCAAAGAAGCTCCACAGCTCCGCCACTGGCCCGGCGGGCTTCAAAGCGGGCCTTGAGAACGCGCGGGTGTCGTTAACCACCCAGCAGATCGCGGGTTCCAGCCTCGCCTGCAGATCCAGACCTTGCAGCGGTGACGGGCCGAGCCGTCGGGCTCGACCGCCAGGAGCCGGGGAGGCGTGGCGGGGGCTCCACCGGCGCTGGGCAATGCGCGACTCAGGCAGATCGAAGTCGTAGCTGTGAGAGTCGGTAGGTCGGGTGGAGATCTCCGTCTTTCAGGCGCTGCGCTCACGTCAGAGGGCCAGGCTTTCCGGGGTCGGTTTCGATCAAGGCGGCAAAGATCCTTTGAGGAAGGGCCGCGCCGTGGTGCCATAGATGAACCCGGTGTGTCGGCTGGTTGAGGTTTCACCTGGCCATTCTGGCGCTTCACCGAGATGGAGCGTCGCTGGCCGCCACAACGCAGGGCCGCGAAGCCCGCACAAGCCAGGATGGCGCCGGTGCCCGGCGCAGGATGGCCATCAAAGCGATCGACGCCATACCATGCCCAGTTGGAGGGTGAAGGTGCCGGTGCTGTACTCGGCTGGCTTGAGCTGTTTTGCGTGCAGGGGAGCGGGCCACCAGGTCGGCCAGCTGCGCGAGAGGCGAATAAAGGTCGGTTTGTCGGCGTTGGCCAAGAACGGGGCTGAGCAGGGCCACCGTCATCCATGGCCACGCCACGCCACATTGACGCTGGGCCGGATAGGCCATTGCCGGCCTCGCTGTAGGCCGCATTGACCTGAGGATGGCGCAGCCAGGACCAAACCGCCACGGCCTTGGCCAACAGGGCCGTCACATCGTGACCCCTTGGCCTTTCACCTGCTTGTAGAAGGCATCTCGACGATCGGTGGTGTCTGTGTAGCCGCGTGGAAGCAGGGGGACGGTCAGGACTGGCCGCCATGTTGCGGATGACTGCCTGCTGCGGGTGTTGAAGGCCACGGTCTCGCCGGGGCTTGCCGAAGGCCTGGCCCAGAGGTGCAAACGCGCCGCTGCCCCTGCGGCGGAGGCTCCGTTTGCCTGCCAGCGCAGCGGTGGGCAGGTTGCGTAGGAACTGCTGCCTTTCCGATTACGGGCACGCTCAGCGGGCTGCCGCTGCCGCCCACGTCCTCGGCCTGGATGCGGCATGGGGGCCGCTGCCGCGCAACTTTCCCAGGGCCACGCCGAGCTGCTTGGCCAGTGCTTCCTTGGCCCGCGGGTGCTTGTGGCCCCACCAACCGGCCGTTGGCTGCAGTTGTCGTGGCGTTGGACATCTCCGCCACCGGCGCCGTTGCCGTTGACGCCGCCACTGGAGCCACGAGGGCCTTCGCGCTGGAGCTGGTTTCAGCCGCCGGTTTCCACCGGGGCCGTTGCCGCCTGCAGGCGGCTTGGAGGTGCCCGGGCAACGGCAGCGGGCAGAAGAAACTAGGGAGCGCTGGCCTGGGCGGCCGGGCGATCTCCGGCCTCCGTTTCGACGATCAGGCCGATGTTTCGCCACGGGAGCTGATTTCTCCTGCTGGCATCAACACAGCGGCAAGGAAATCCCTCCTTGGAAGGCCTCCCACATCCATGTCTGCCTTTGTCCGATTCGACCAACCAGCACGGATTCACCGCCCGGGCACTTGGATCGCCCGGGTTTTTCAGCCACTATCGACGATCTTGCCCCCGTCATGGCTGGAGCTCAGGGCGGGGCAGTGAAATTCGTGGGTCGCCAAAGTCTTGATCCAGAGCTGCCGGCCACGCATTTTAACCGGTTGAATGGGGCCGTTAGGGTGGAGCTGCGGCCCCGCTTTGGGCGGTAGCCCTGATGAGAAGGCCCTTCATGGAGGTGCTCTTTCCAATGGGCGACGCCCTCAGAGGCGAGATCGACTCAGAGGTCGATGCGTCTCAGGGGCGGTGGTCCTCGCCTAACCCTCGATGGATTCGATCACGCCGTCACGCACCAGCAACCGCACCTGCAGGGCTTCTTGGACCCAGTGTTGTCGCCCAACCCTGATCTTGCAGGTTGCCCTCGATTTGGCCCTGTCAAACGATTTGCGTCGAACACCAGTTCCCGCACCTGGCCGTTGCTGCTCGAGGCAGGGTGCGCTTTCTGCTCTTCGAGTTCCGCTGCGGCTTTGCTTCGCCACCTGTTGTTGCACGGAGCCCACCTTGCTCCTGACGGCGCGGGCGAGCGGATTGAGGCTCTGGCCGGCGAATCTCGCTGACCAGTTGCTGACCTCCTGTTCCAGCTGGGCAAGCTGTTTGGTCGCTGTTGCGCTGGACCGCGGCCACTGATGTCCCGCTTCGCTCCTCCTTCCAGCGTGGTTGTCACCACGGCACGCACGGTGATCGTCGCGTTTTGATCGTAAGGGGATGGCCGTCAGTTCATGGGAAGGGGGAAGCGTCCCCCAGGCTCTCAGGCCAGCGGTCAATGGGTCAACCAGCAGTCAAGTCAACTGCGGTATAGCGACTCGATGGCCTCAAGCATCGCCGACTTGCGCGATCCGATCCGCGGCGCTGCTTGAGGCTCTGGCGGTGAGCAGTCCGTTCTCGATCGTGAACGGCTCCACCAGTGAGCTACCCACAGATTCCGTTCATTTCGGAGCGGGAAACCGGGGCGAGCGGCCAGCAGCCGGTGAACTCTCTTTTTGAGTGCACGCCAAAGCACCTCGGGGTGGGCCTCTCTGCTCGGGACCACCATCAGCGTCCGCCAACTGGCGACGGTCTGGTCCGACACACAATGCTGCTCCACCAGCGGGTGGCCACCAGGGCGTTCTTCCAGGGGGGGCCGGGCTCGATGTTTTCGCCCACTGCTGGAGCACGATTCGTGTCCTTGGCCCGCAGTGTATGCACCAGGGCGTCGGGCATCAGGTGGCGAGGTCGCCCGGTGTCAAACCAAGCCCTTGCCATCAAGCCACCGGCGGCTTTTGGGGGGGGTCCTCGGGATACGGAAATAGCCGCCCACACCTGGGGGGCCCCGGCCCAGTACCCGGCCCCCGCCACCCCAGGGTCAGGGGAGCCGCCGCTCTCGGCACGAAACTTCAGGGCCCGGGCAGTGGTTTGTCCGGCGCTGCCGCGGCGGTGCGCAGCGCCGCCGGCAGGCCAGCACCGGGCTGGTTTCGGGTGAGGCCCGTAGCCACACCAGTGGAGCTCGCATGCCGATCGGCTTTCGAAGAAGCCATCCACGTTGCAGGGTCCGCGGCCACCGGCCGCCGCGTTATGCTGTACGCATCACCCCCACCATTTTGCTGGCGCGCACCTTGGGCCAGAACAAGGCCGGGAGGCCACGCCATGCAGCGGCAGCTTTGCCAACGCCAGGGCTGGCCGCCAGCAGCGCGGGCCGCGCCGGGGGTTTCGTTTCGTGAGGGTGAGCATGCAGGGCCCGCCGGCGCTGCAAGGCATGAAACCGGGCTTATGCCCCAGCGGCCGTGCCGAATCAAGCGGGCGCCGGGAGGACGCATGGCAGCGAGGGCACCTCGAAGCGGCCAGGCAGCGCTTCCCGAGGCGGGGCACGCTGATCATGTACTGCGGTTTTGATCCCGCTGAGATCGCTGCGCAGGTGCTTGGAGCGTGGTGTAGGCGCTCTTGGCAAGCGCAGGAGAGCAGGAAAAATATTCGCCATGCGCTCGTAGGCCATGCCAGATCGGCAGCACGCTGACGGCGGCCCCGAATCTCCTGGCTGGCGGAGACACCGCCACCCCGAGCTGCCGAGCTTGGTTGCAGGCAGGTGCGTGGCTGAGGGGAACCCCTTTGGGGCGCCCGGTGGTGCCCCGAGGTGTTACAGCAAGTGGCCAGGCGCTGGGGGCCACCGGCGTGGCTAAGGCCGCAGGGGCGCCGCCGCACCCCGCTGTGCAAAGGCGTCCCAGCTCAGGGCAGGGGCAGCACGGGCTCCGCACAGGCCGTCTGTGGTGGGGCTGGTTCGGGGCCACATGTCTGACTCAACAGCCCGGACTGTCCTCAATCACCAGTACCGAAGCGCAGCGCTGCCCGTTGCTGGGCTTGCCTAGATCCGAGATCCCGAAGCAGCTCGGACGATTCCACCACCAGGCCAAATGGCGCCGGATTCTCGAGGATGTAACGCAGTTCATCGATTGGCGCCCGGCTTTCCCCCGAAACCGCGTCGCGGGCGCCGCCCGCAATTCAGGCCCTGATTCGGCCCCACAGCCAGCGGGCGAGAATTTTCGGGCGAAGAGGGCCACCACATCACCGGCCCTCACCCCGAGGGCAAGCCAAAGGCGGCGGGCGGCCTCGCCGATGCGCGGTGTGAGGCCCGTTATAGCTGAGCCACTGGGGCGGATGCTGTGGGGGGCCTTCCAGGGCCAGCGCTTCGCCATAGCGTTCCGCCAGGGCCGGCCAGTCTTGCTCGAGGGCCGTTCAGGCCGCTCCAGTCATGGCGCGCGGCCAGGGCCTGCTGAATCAAGGCGATCGCCCGCCAGTGGATCTCAGCTCTGCCTATTCACGAAGGAACCCGCTCGGTTGGCCCTAGCCATTCACTCAGAGTGCCGCTCAGCCAGGGTCGAGCGAACGCAGGGTTCCAAGCCCAAACCGGCTGGCCAGCGCTTGCTGGAGCAGGGGTTCACCTGCCTCGGGGAGCAGACCGGGATCCCAGTCGCAAAGGCGGCCCTACGGACGATCAATTCAGCCCACAGGGTGCGATGCGCCAAATCCGCTGAGATCGCAGTTCACGTTCAGCGCTAGACCGTGCTGGCTGATCCAGCGTCGTGCTCCCACCCCGAACGCCGCCACCTTCTGACCCTCTAACCAGACACCGGTCAGGGCCCTCGATGGCGCTCGCCGGCAAAAGTCCGAGGACAGCCCAAGACATCGAGCACCGCCGCTTCCAGCTCGCGGGGCCAGATAGAGAGGTGGAGTCGGCGCCATGACGGCCACGGTTCAGCACGGGATTAAGGCCACCAGTGACCAGGGCAGGTGGTGGGTGACCTCTCCTCCCCGATCGATCCGGGAACAGGGGGGCCGGCGCTGCGGGCCGGATCCAAAGCGCAGGTGCGCTCAGAGCCCCCCGTCCCAGCGGTGTTAGCAATCGGGGGTGCCTGCACAACAGCAAGGCTTTCAGGCCCGCTTGGAGTTCGGCCAGAGGCGCGCCATGCAGCACCCGCTTGCCAGCCCCAGGCCAGCTGGAAGGGGAACATCGAATGGGATCGAAAAGGATTGGCGTCAAGTCGGGAATTCTGCCAACTCGCCTGCTTTAGAATCAAAAACCAATTCGGGATCGCTGCAAGGTGTTCGATGGCAGTTCAATTCGTTGCAGTGGTGAATTTTTGATGCAGTGAACGTTTGCTCCGGCCGCTTGGGCAGGGGTGATTGCTGTTTCCACTTGCTTCTTGATGCAGAGGTCGTTCGATGAAGCTCTTGATCCAGGAACGCAATCTTAGGTCACTCCAGCCACCGTCGATTACCACGCAGGCCAAGCTAAGTCGGGCGACATCAAACCATTTCGGGTCTCGTCCAGGGAAAAGGCCGATGTCCATCTTCTCCGTCGACGCGCAACCGCGGGTGACCCAAGCAAGACGGCCGAGCGGTCACGGTCTTTTGCCAACTGCCATGGTGATTCGAGCCCAGCGAACGCAGCGAAAAACCTGTACTCCAGCACGAACATGGTGGCCGGAAGCTCAATCGTCAAGCTCAAGCGTTACAAAGAAAACGTCTCAGCGGATCATCATGGCGAAAGAGTCTGCCTTGAAGCAGGTTGATCAGCTGGATGATGAGGGCCCTGTGGCAAGCCATCCAGCCGGGGTGATCTGATCTGATCGTGAGGCCTGCCCTGCCCCGCCGCCGGCGGGTGCGGCTGAAGTTATTCTCCATGCCAACGCATGGGGCCTGCGGGAGGAAGCCCCTTCAACCAAACTGGAACTGATTGACCACGAGGGAGGGGGTTTTTTAATGTTACCTCGCGATAGCCAAAAGCGGTGAAATTCAGGTGGTCTATCACCGTAATCACGGCGGTTATGGAGTGATCCCAATCCACAGGGGGAGTCCTGAGGCTTTTTTGGGGCCCGCGGATCGCCCTGACCTTGCTCCTCTGGATCGATCATTTGTGCCCTGCTCGATTCCCCCACCAAAGGTCGGAGGGCGATTGGGCCGTTGCTGCGACCCAAAAGCCAGGCCATTTCGGCTTTTGCCGGAGTGTGCGTGTCCTCCCCGGCTTGCCCGGGTTGCCCGGGAGCGGAACTCGAGCGTGACAACCAAGGTGAAAAAAACTTATTGGCGTTTTGTGGCCTTCCCTTTTCGGCGCTTGTGGCCCAAACGCGATTTTCAAGGCGACAGCTTTGAGGGGCTTGAGGGCCGGCGGCGGAGGGGGGGGGGGGCCGCGGGCTTTTGATGAGGCTCGATTTCTGGTTTTGCCGGATTTTCGGTTGCCCCCTTTGCCGATGGGGAAAATTGACCGGGCGCCGTCTTTACGGACGAAGAAAAATTGGCTTTTCGGGGATTTGTCCCCGGAAAAAGGCTTTGGGGATCCCTCTCTCTTTG
>Ga0163217_1041018_pt1 | contig 10588 bp, 4 predicted proteins | sample SynspAceP_FD_185933 | JGI IMG/M metagenome (GOLD analysis project Ga0163217, IMG submission 185933) | Saline lake microbial communities from Ace Lake in Antarctica - Synechococcus sp. Ace-P (PacBio error correction) | ecosystem: Environmental > Aquatic > Non-marine Saline and Alkaline > Saline ... | reverse complement strand
TAGTATTCCTAATAAATCCATTTTTTTTTTAATTTTTATAGGGAAAATATAAAGCCAATCCTATAAAGCAATCGTTATTTCCCTATTTTATTCCTGCATGTCCGACATATGTTATTTGTCTATGTACAATCATAGTAAAAGGCCTTTTACATCACTTATTAATCTTAACTTAAGATTATGAATGAGCAAGAAATGTTGTGGACTTTATGTGCAAGGGGACATTCAAGGACTTGCTTACCCACTAAAAAAATATTTAACATCGATGGACCTTCGTGGAACTATAACAGGAATTTATTCCAAGAGTAAAAATCACAAACTTTCCAACTAAAACTGTATACCGGCAGGGACAAACAAGCAATCCGTCAGCTATTCTTAATAAGAAGAAATCGACGCAGGCTTATCGGGGATTCAAATTATTCCGATGAATTTCTAGAACGCAATTCAATGAACAGTTGGATTGCACAATAGAAAATCTGAATTTGAAAGACAAACCTATATTCCGTGTTCACTTCCTATTCTAAGCTAGTATTTGTACAACTTATCGCTGGACATTTTCAATGAATCATTGACCATGGACATTGGAAACAATACGCCAAGATCATGGAAGAGATTTTATTGGAACATCAAAACAGTATGATGGATTTACCTGTCTCCCTAGTCATATTCTCTTTAAAGGGATTTGCCACGGTTTCTATAACAGTTATGCACCCAGGTGCCTCATGAACTTCAAGAGGAGATTTTCCTTATACTTACAATCTTAAAAGCATATTTTTGGTCAGCAGCTGCAACCTAGGATTGGATTATCTACAGCTCTTGTATATAAAAGCCCAGTTCAGGTATTAGCCATCTTATGTTCTGGATGGCTCCAAGGGAGCGTTCAACTGGGAAAGACCACTTTTCTTAGCAATGCCCGTTAAAAACGTTATTCGACAATAATTGGACCTATTTAACCCAATGGATAGCTTCAGCATGTACAATTTATTCGGATTGGAAATAACAAGCTGTTGATCGATTAGACTGAGGTCCTGTTCAACAAAGAAGATTGACCTGAACGGAAATTCAGTACCTGAGCACACCCATTTCAATAAATGGAAGCAAGGGAAAGATAAAAAGAGAAGTTGAGGTTTCTTTGGAAAGTTTTATCCTTTTGTAGCAATAACGAAGATAACTTATAAAAATTTTTGATTCCAATGAGACTCGGTTTTGGGTGCTGAAATACCACCATTGAAAAAGGAGGGTAACAGGATCTAGGCTGCTAGAATCCGAAACTACCAGCATTGCTTTATCATTTACACCACCGAGAACTAACTAGTCCCGAATTAGTACCCGAATGTGGCTCTCGCAGCTCAGATTAAAACTATGGCTTTGAAGACTTAATGCAAAACAATTGGAACCGATGGAGAAGGAATTAGCAGCATTTTTCTGAGTGCTATGGAAACTCTAGAATTAGATGGAAAATAAGCGTATGTCCTTTAGATGCCTCGAGCTATTGAACCGCACCCGAACAAAACTGATCTCACTTCAATTAGGCATATTCTTAAAAGATTGGAAGCTTTGTGAACCAGAAAAACTCTATGGCTTATAGAAAATTTAATGAGTTTGGCAGGGTGGAAGGAATGGGATTAACTGATTTTGCTAAGGAAGATACTATTCTATAAAAAAGATTTTCTCATAGAAGAATTTTAGAGAATGATAATAAGCCGAGAAACGATTTTAAAACGGATTTGATGCATGAACAATTGTAGTATTCATAGGTGTTGCGGATGAATTTTGAACCATTCTTCTAAAAAAGGTGCTAATGAAAAAGTAAAAAAAAACCCCTTTATAAGTATACTTTATTTTGATGAAACGATGATATATAGAGTTAAGACTTAGTAAAATAATGGGTTTAGGAACGGTCATCGTTTCTTTCATCATTTGTCATCAAAAAATAATGTTGATATCCAATTGGTACTAAGATGATTAACATATGGACACAAAAGAACAACAGGACTATCGTGTGAAAGAAGCTCGGCCTTTTTCCATTCGAAAGGGCCGCTGCAAACTCGGGGCAGCTTTCCGACCAGAGAAACGGATTAAAGAAGTTGTTTCTGAGTCCGTATCGCTCAGAAAAACCAAGCTCTTTTCCAGGTGTGCAAGAAACTAATAAAATGGTACGACCATGGTCAAGGAATCGGTTGGTAAATGTTTCGATTTTTGGTTATGCTTAATCAAACAATCTCTCTGTAATGAAACGCTCCAATGGTTGCGAAACAGATCAATATCTCTTTTTCTTTTCTCAGCAGTCTTTTTTTAAAAAGAAAATAGATAGTGGTTGCAGATTTTACATGCAAGAAACCATGCGGGCATTTTGGATTATTTAAAAGTATTTGTTTTGAACGAAGGAATTTCTATTTACACGGCTTTCCTTGATTTGTAAGGAGGTTACATTTTTATAAATAAACAGAAAGAAGGTACTTCGCGATAGGGATTACAGAAATTATTTCAGGGGAGATCGGGGAACTTCGAAATAAATATTATAAAAGTTCTACCTTCTCAAAAGATATTATCCATTTCAAAACGGAATAGATAAATGTTTATTTACCGAAGGAATGTTTGACATTCTCTCTCTGTTGGAAATCATAACCTTAAGGAAGAATATGATTTTTTAGTATTGACACTCCACTACGTTCATAAAAAAGAGTCATGATTTATTAGAGGGTCTATGATCAAGTCGACCTCTATCTAAGATAATTGATTCCACATGGAAAAACTAACGACTGAAAACTGATACATCAGTTCCAAATAAATTTCAGGACAAATCAAAGCATATATGACGGATTCAAAGATGGCTTGAACGATGGGCTGATAGATCATGCTAAAAAAAGGATTAGTTAGGAGGCGGCAAGATGTGTTTGTTGTTGGCCACCAAAACAAACTTGCTTTACGCCGATGGTTTGCAAAAGAAAATTTAAAAAATGAAAGAAAGACCTATATCAGATTTAGATGCTCTATTTACGAGGAAGAAAGCTTACTAAAAAAGAGAGCAATACGTGGCAGGATATCGCTTTTCGAATGTCTGCAGAAGGCTCTTGCATTTGAAAAATTCGGTTATCGAACGTCTTGAACCAGCGAACAGCTAGCACATTATCAAATGTTGTAAAGGTACTAAAAAACAACTTTTACAAGCATTGGTAACATGTTTTCAAAAACGAATCCTTAAACTAGCCAATGAGGTTATTCAATTTAGCCGAAGAAATACGAAATTTCACTTGTACAATTTAAAAAATATCATGATTCGGAAAGGGCCAATCGTCATAACACATCTGGAGCTCAATTTTCCTATGGATGGATCAAGAGAAGATGCCGAAGTAGTTTTTAGGCCCAACAATATAGCGGGAAGATATTACAAGCGCATATTCAACCGAAGAATTTAAATAATCCAAGACCAGAATGTTACGCTGTCATAAACAATTACGCTTCAGTTTTCTAACTAAGTCCCACCCCAGAGATGGAATGGAATTAAGCCAGAAAGAACAATTAGGAGAAATGACTCAAGAATTCATACAGGAAATGAACTTAAAAAGGACCGTCAAGGCTGTTGCCTTTGTCATAGAGATAAGACAGTTACACACGTTCACGTTATGTGAATAGAATAGGATTTTTGATGGAAAAAAGATACAACGACTGCTTATATCGGAAACGAAGCAGTAGCGGGCTGAAGGCGTGGCCTAAAGCAAATGGGGCTTACCACCGTCAAGGAAGGTACAACAAGAAAAGAATATAACACTACAACCGGGATTACGTTTTAGAAATTAAAAACATCCATCAAAAAGTGATGGAAATGAAAGACCAAGAAGCTTAGGGGATTACATCAAAGCAATGAAGCAACAAAATGTACAAGGTAATTCCCAAGGTATCACTAAGTCCAAACAAACTACAAGGATTTAGAATTGGTTACAAAGGTTATATTTAAAAGCAAGCGGAAAGATACATTCGTTCCATGTCCGGCGGAAAGAATTACTAGGGCAACTGAGCCAAAATGACGGTGTAGGAAATCAATTAAAAACCGATTTGATACCGTAAAAATTTCTTGGGAAGACAAACAGACTAACAGTAAACTTTTGAAGGCAAGTATCGCAAAAGAACTTAATAAAAAAAGCTTATCAAAAGAAGTGTTTAGTAAGGGAATAGAATTTTAAAACAAGAAATAATGAGCTTATAAAAAAAATTAAGTGAAGTGATGGAGCTACTAAGTGACGAATTAGCCTGGGTTCAATCAGGTATCAATAATTAGGAAAAGTTAATCAAAACACAGAGAAATAATAAATCAGCGGAAACTTTCGGGGCATTGAATACCTGCTCAGTAAGAACACTTACGAACTTGAAAGAAAGGAAATTGGAGGGGCTTCAAGAGGTTTATTCAAAGTATGGCAAGCAAGCTATTCCAAAATCAAGGGGATGATTCAAAAGTTCAGCTTATGGGATTCATTATGGGATTTACTGCATTTGCTTTGATTATATAGGCTTACTTATTGTATAACCAAGCATAATTTATCAAAGAACTTTAAAATAACCTTTATTTAAAATTCTAAACTTATAAGAATAGGAAAGTACTCCAATCAAAAAGTAGGTACGCCTATGCGATTTTTGCTTTCGATTATTCTATCAGAACACTACAAAAACCGCCACAGGGAAACACGCAGCAGATAGTATATGGTAAGATTTGGGGAAATGGAATTTTCATAAAGGACAAAATTACTTAAACAGCTAAAAAACTTAAGATTAGATTAAAAAATATTTAGAGCTTATTTTAAAGGTACCTTACCAACCAAAAAAACAAATCGATAGGAATTTTTTATTACCCTAGTGGTCGTTTCATTCAAGGCATAATTTCTGAGTTTTATTCAGAAAATTAGTCTTTTAAAAGTGTAAAACTATGTGCTGTAACTTTTGTAAAAGGATTGTCCCTTTAATGTTACCAAAATTGTTGGGGTAAACCGTCTTCCGTTAGTTAGGAAGCGGATAGCGGTGTTAAAAAGCCAAGAACTTTTTCCTTTAAAGGACTGAACTTTATTAAAATCGAAAAAATTTGAATATAACCACTGATCTGTTATTTTTTACTATTACATAAATCGTATAGTGGCTTGGGTGGTATCTTTCTTTCAAGTTCTCTTTATAGTTATTAGATTAACATTCGTCTTTTAAAAATACTCAAAACACAATACTATTTCTTCTTGACCGTCTGTCTGGTTTGTAGGTTATTATTTCTTAGGTACTCCTTCTACCACGCATCCAATGCTTTTCATCGCATTTATTACTTCTTATGTTTTCATTGTCTGCTCTGAATTCCCAACTTCGTATTCTATTTTTCAAATTCAATGCAAATTTCAGAGTAAGATATTTGCAATTTTTATTAATTCCAGTTCCTTTGAAACTCTTTCCATACCAAGTTAAAGCCAAGTTTGCAATGAAGCATTGTCACTGAATGTCATAAAACTTATGTACTGCCTGCATATTGATTACTTTCCGGTTGTCAAAATAAGAAATGCATATGAAGGTCATTTTTTTTTCTTCCTTCTAGTTGCCTTGTCATATAGATTTTCATTTTTTCAGGTGAACTTGCCTTGAATTTAGAGAATATTTTCCATAGTGTCAGGTTCGTTAATTGAAAAAATAAAATAAATTATTTCAAGTCACGCTCTTTTAAAAGGTGTTTAATTTAACGATGCCTGTTTTCAAGAATTTATATTTCCTTCATTTAAAAATCTATCATAATACCTTTACTTTACTAATTTCCATTAATTTTTCTGGATTTTCTCTAATTGTTTAGATCCATATTTGTTCCATAAGTTTATGTCCGTCACTAGTAGCAAAGTCTCCTATTTTTTAAATCTTCTACATTCGGATAATTCATTTAATATAATCCATAGATTTTTGATAAACCTTTCCTGGATTATGTCTGTTATAAATACATCCATTGATATGCAAACTTGTCCATAGTTCTGCAGGTAAACTTCTTGCATTTACAATTAGAAAGTATTAAAAACTCCAAAATTAAAAAAAATTATTTCTAAGAACTTTTCATATTTTCTAAGTCCCGTCCTTTAGCCACATATGATTTTTTACACTATTTGTGCAATGTTATTCATTTCAATTTTTTCAACTAATTCAATTCAATTTCAAAAAAGTGGTTTCAAATTTTCCCTTTATTTCAATTTCGGTTTCTATTCAGCAAAATGTTCGGAAACGCTACAAAATGCATTTACAGTCTGCTGGTCCTTCCACATTTTCGCTTAAACTGCTGTTGAATAGATAGCAATGGAAATTTTTTCCTATTTCAATTTTTGGCCCAATATCTCAGTGAAATCTCCTCTTTTCCAGGTAAACTGAATTTAGCATTATTTATTGTAAGTGGTTTAAAAAGACCTAAATTCTCCAATTCTAAATTGAACCCTTTCTATACTATCATTTAGATAAGAGTATAAATTTTCATTGGTAAATTTTAGACCTATCTAATTTTGTTAAAGGCAATTATATCAAAGTAGCCTTTGGATTTTGTCCTTGTTGGCTGAAAAATATGATCAAAATGATTAATTAATTTATTCATTTAAATTCATCCAAACTAAATTATATATTGCTAGTTTTTCAGACTTTCATTTCAAATTTATGATTAGTCAAATCCTGACATTGTCATAAATACAACCATATCCAAATTATCGTTCTTTTTCACCATTATATTCAATTCGATTTCTTGACAAAATTGATAAAGTGTAGTTAATAGGCAGAATGTAGTAAAATTTTATTTTCATTAGTCCGATTTTTTGTTAGGTAACGGTTCGGCTCGTATGGTTTGTTTTATAGTTTGAAGATAGATTTTTTTTGTGATTTTAGTAGGTTCGGCTAGATACAATTTAAATTGATTATTTCGTTTCATAGAATTAAGCTCCATTTAAGCTATTATGTTTTTAAAGACTTAGCTTTAGGGTACTCTAAATTAAACTATAAAATTAGAGGATAGCGAGTTCTCGGCTAGATTACCGCAAAGTTTGATATCGTTTTTCATAGAAATTCACCCTTCTATAATTTTCTTTAGAATCTGAAAACGTAACCTAGATCCTACATTTAGAGATCGAATCAAACGCCAGAGCAAAGATGATAAGAGGATTATTAGTTTTTAAACTGACCGTTATGGAAAGATATTAAAAACAAAGCTAGGCATCGATGTTCAAAACTAAATCTATCTTGTCTTTAGGTTTTCAAAAGAGATAAATTAGTAAAAAGAGTTTAAGGTTCATAGTGATGTTTCTAATGATTTATCAGGTTTATAAGGAGTTATTAAATGGCTAAAAAAAATTCTGTATATGATAGTTCGGAATTATTGATTGTATTTAGAAGCTACAGGAGTTTATCATCAAGGGATTGCACATTATTTGTATGTACAGGGTTATTCGGTGTGTGTGATGCATCTGGTCGCGTTAAGCGTTTATGCACAGAGTTATAGACCAGCGTTCAAAAACAGATTGCTTTAGATAGGTAGAATGCTAGTATGTAGGTTTGGAGCGAAGAGCTACGCCTTTGGCATCCACTAGTGAAGAACTCAAGATTTAAGTGCGAAGTCGAGAACGCAGTTCTTTGATAAAAGAATTAAAAGTTGAAACCAATAGGCAGAGTTGCTTTGGTTTCAGGATTTTAATGCGATAAAGCAGCAGTAAGAGACATCAGCAAAGATTGAAATACCTGAATAATCGATAGTCTCTAATAGAAGAGAGATGCGAGAATGATATGGATAATGAATTTTTTAAAAAATAAGGTTAAATTTTTTTTAGGAGAGTATTCCAGGCATTTCTTTTATTTCAGCAGCAAACTGTTATAGGAGGATGACTTTTAGGGTTTGAATCGATAGCAAGTAAAGCAGTTAAAACAAGTTTATGCAGGTGTATTTATTGTATTGAGGAGTTGGAAATTTTTAAAGGGAAAAAAACAAGAATTAGTAAAAAGGAAATAGTCATATCCGTGCAGCATTACATATGCCCTCGATGACCTGTTGTACGTCTGTAATCCAACATTAAACAAGTTCTATAGCAGGTTAAAACCAAGAAAGCCAAAACCTTTTGTAGGCTTAGTGGGCTGTCCAGCGAAGTTATTAAATCCTGATGTTTATGTTGTGGGGAAAAATGAAGAAGTTTATGATGCAGAGTTGAAAATAAAAATTGCAGCAGATATAGCTTTTGCTGCGCAGGATACAATTGATACTATCAACTTTGTTTCCTAAATTTTAAAGCAAAACTGTTTTTTTAACACAAGTACTATAAGGTGTTTGCTTAGGGTAGCCATTTAACTTTGCCAATGTATTTACCACCAAGTTAGAAAATTCCGTAGGAATTTCCAAAAGTAAAGCAAGAACAAGCAAATTATTTATAGCCATTGTGCTGTTGCACAAGTATTGTTAATTAGGGATTTTTCGTATTTAAGTATGCAAGGGCACAAAATCATATCAAGAAAAGTTAATTTTCTCAATTCAGTTAAGTAACCCGAGTACATCGACTAATTTTTATAGGCGTTTAAAAGTGTTTTAGAACTTAGATTATTCTTTATCATTGAAACAAGTGTTATTATTGGAGGAAAGTGGTCAGAAAAGTATTGAAACCATGTAGTTTTCTTTAAACTTTGTTTAGTAGGTTATTAGAGAATTTATTTGTGCTTCGTAAGCTGATGGCACATTAGTCTATGCGGTTTTGGATATTCTTTTCTTCTTTAGGCTATGGATATGATGAAGAGCTTCCTTTGTGTTACCATTTTAGTCGCACACGTCAAAACTATTACCTGAAAAGGTTTTGAAGAAGGTATTCACCAAACTGTCTTTGGATAGTGTGTTGAGAAGGGGAAGGTCAGCGGTCATACCCAAAGCTAATTAGATTCTGCTCCTGTAAGGCAAATGCGAGCATGGGGATACCTTGGAGTAAGGGTACCTGAGGAAGATTAAAAGGAAATTGTAAGCAAATTACGTGCGATTTAGTGCTGATGGATAGAAGTACCACAGCGCAATCTAAGGGTGATTTAATCAGTTATAACCAACGCAATATTAACGCTCAGTAAAAAAGAACTTGGGAGAATAGCGAAGCCGCAATAAAAAATGGGCAAAAAGATCAAGACCAAACGACCTGGAGCAGGTAAATAGGGAAGCAAGTTACGAGTAACAAAACACATTATAGTCCTACGATCCAGGATGCAGAATAAGCGTTAAACCTGGTAAGCCAGAAACTTATATTACCTCTCTCAGCTTAGTGTAGTATGCTTGTCACGTAATAACAGGACACATCCAAGCCATATCATGCCGACGGTAAAGACAATCAACAATTCAAGATATCGTAAAAACGACTTCAAGGGAGATTATGGAAACAAGGTTTTGTATGGGAAAACTGTGTTGCGGTACCAGGGGTATAGTTAGGGTGAAAATTATAGTTTTCTAGAGTCAGAATTCTTACAAGCTTTATTCACAGCATTGGCCTTATTAAAGGAGCGGTCTGTTGGCTTTATTAACCATCAAGAACAAGATCACTTATATTATGTCCACAAGGAGAAAATAATTTTCCGTTTTTAAAAAGGTTGTTTTTTTAGATAGTCGTACTCAAAACCAAGAAAAAAAGCCTATCGTGCATCGTCTAAATCATGTATTGAATTGCCCTTTATAAAGGCTAGTTGTTGTAAGGTAAAAGAAAGAGTTTTTCGGTCAACCTATTGGTGGTGGGAGGCCGAATATTGAGCGAAAACATTGAACGCGTAAAACATCGCTAGGGAGGTATATGAAGGGCAAACGCAAAAGTACGGGTTAGAACCTTGTTTTCGGAACACCTTTACTCATTTTATGGGCTTCCGAAAAAATACTAACCATAGGAATAAACAAGCCACACAAGGTGATGCATCTGTTCAGCATTGGCCTATTAACTTAAAGAAAACCTAAAAATTCACAGAAAAACGCTCGAAAAGTGAGCAAAACATACTGCTTTGACGGCTTATGTTAAAAAACTACCACTTGAAAGTTATTTTCAGGGCCTTTTTTTGAAGGTGGTCTCCCTAAATTCCACTTTTTAATATTAATTGAGAAAGAAAAACCTCTAACAAAACCGTTCATAATGGACTTTTTTTGAGCCAAAAATTGGGACTTGTGCAAACGGATTACCATTGTTCTTACACGTTTTTTATCCAATTTAATTTTTTATTAAAAACTAAATATTCTCTAATATACAAAAAAAAAAAGCTAAGTCTAGCACGTCTTTCTCCAGTTTCGTTTAAACTGCTTAATTAAAATTAATTTGTAAAAGTTGTACAGTTTTTTCATTCACTATTAAGATTAATATTCCCCACCCGTTGGCGCCTCGGCTTACAAATTTGTGGTTTTAACGTTCAAAGCCCATTCCCCAAACTAACTTGAAACGGATTTTTTATTTTCCCTTTTTAGCAACTTCCCATAAAACTTGAATATTTCTGCTTTTCCTTGGTGGAAGAGGGATTTAGGATTTTACCCCCAGATTATGTACCCTTAAATTTGCGACCCCGGCATTTTTCTGTATTTCCTCCTTCTTTTTTTTTTTTTCCCTTTTTTTGG
>Ga0163217_1038217_pt1 | contig 10588 bp, 6 predicted proteins | sample SynspAceP_FD_185933 | JGI IMG/M metagenome (GOLD analysis project Ga0163217, IMG submission 185933) | Saline lake microbial communities from Ace Lake in Antarctica - Synechococcus sp. Ace-P (PacBio error correction) | ecosystem: Environmental > Aquatic > Non-marine Saline and Alkaline > Saline ... | reverse complement strand
CCGCCACGGCCCACATGTGGGAGACCTTGATACATTTACTTTTCCAGTCAGTTTTGCTTTCCTCTCGATGATTTTAACAAAGGTGTTTTCCGAAAAGAATTTCCTTGATCAATGCAGATTCATCGACGAAAGGTGTAAAACTTGGTTTGGTGCTACCACCGCAGGCAATGACCAAGCAATGAATCTTTGCTCAATAATTTCAATATGTTTAACCATGATTCGGGACATAAATGTTACGCAGGTGGGGAAAGAACTAAGTTTTCCCATATTACAGGAGCCCCCGGAGCTGGATCGGTTGAGATCAGTATTTGCCTGAAAAATAAATCAAATTCTTCTGGAATAGCAGGATCATAACGATTCAGCGATATTTGTTTCAATACTTTATTGAAATGTCCCATGGCGAATGCAGAAGTCAATCAGTGGAACCCATTTTCCAAACCATTATAGAGTTTCCATAGATTTGCATGACCAAAAGAAGATAACGACGATCACATTCACCCTGCTTGGATTTTTTCATTGGATATGACCTCATCTCTTTCATCGACAAGGACGTGCTATCCACAAGATCGTCCGCACCAAATTCGCCTTACGTCGGCAGATTTCACCTCCTAGTGAGGACGCATTGATCCTTTGTCTCGAAGCATTTTGAAGCTACTTCTTCAGTGCCTTCTATGATGGCGAGATGACTTCTCTGAATAGGTTTTTATTTTCTTCCAATGTAGAGGAAACTAGGATCATTATTTGATTGGCCCGACGAAGTAAATCATCAGTAATTTCATTGATGATTGCATCCTGAGCGTTCCTTTCACAAACGCTCAAATCGCAGTTCTTTCAATTACAAATAAGCCCAAGAGGACTTTGGTGCCTGCTCCATCTTGCGTGCATGGATATTACATAGTCATCAGATCATTACAAGGTGTCTTCTACGATTTTTGCAAAAAGCATTTGGAAAAAGCCTTTATCTAGCTTAGAAATAGCCTAGATGTAATCTTCTTCGGAGCAGAGACGCCTCGCTGACTATATCGCTCATCTATTCACAAGTTTAAGTATTCCATGGATTCGGGGGATTGTAATTGGAATTTGAAAAATGAGAATTAAAAAAAGCGGTTGGTCATTGAGACCAACGCTATATCTTAAGGACAGAAATTTTTGAAATCGGAATGCCCTTGAATTACTCCTTTATCTCAGTCACCTTAAACTCAGTTCGTCGGTTGACTTTTGGTGTTTCTTCTTCAGTGGGTTGTGCCATTCTGGATTAATCAATTGGCGCTTACCGTAGCCTTTGCATCACGTTTACTTGCTATTACCTGAGAAACCAGATTAGTCTACAGCAGATTGTGCCTACGTTTTGGTTATGGTCATCGTTGTTGCAATCTGTAGATCGAGCTCCGGCATGAGGCTCAGCTCGATTCGATCGCTGGATTGTCTTTAGAATTTGAACAGCTTGTTAAGTTCAGCAGCAGCTCAGGCGGATAGGCTGCCTTGTTCAGATCGTAATAGATATTTTACTAAGACAATGGACCTATCTAAGATCAATTGATCCAAGGACTTAGTGGTATTCAAGGGGTAAATATTGAGTTACCTCTTGAATTAGGGCGTTGCCGGAGTCTGGAGTTTTCCCTTTCGTGCTGTAAGGACCCCCGCTTTGAGGAATAACTGTCTTGGAGCCATGATCCGTAATTTGCATCCAGGGCTAGGTGTGTCGGGACTCTTTCCTTGTTTGAAAATTCTCTGATGTTTGATCATTAGCTCCCGAGTTGGTCTAGAGATTTTGTCTGTTTCTGGGCGCTTTGTGTTACCCGTTGGCGACATTGACGATTTTGCCTTAGGTTGTTTTTCGGTCAAAGTTTAAATATCTCATCACGAACACCTTCTCGATTGGGGAGTGTAATCGGCATTAGTATTCTGGGAAAAATATTCAAGTCATCAATTTAGGTATTGAATTCTCCCCAAGGTTGGTTGATCCACTTGCTTTCGGATTATCCTTATCAAGGTACCAGAAAAGATTTCCATGCAGGATTCCGATCGGAGGAGGAAAAGATTGCAGTCAGGAGGTTTTTGGGAAAGCTCGTTGCCTGGAGTATTGATGTTTGGACCAAGATTCACGGGGTGCAAATCTTTGGTAGCTTGTAGGCTTTGTAGCGAATCTAGTCCCCCAAAACCCAGGCGATTCGAAGCAATTAGACTCAAGAAACCATTGGGACTAGGGCAGGGTGTGGGATAGGTCCACCAAGTTTTATCTTCATTTAATGGATCAGGATTGGTGGGTAAATCGCGCCCGGAAGTAGGTACAATAAGGTGGTTTTCTGGAAATTTTTGGAGAGGTAGAATACTTACTGTAGTAATCGTACATTTCCACAGGACTGATTGCGTGGCAGTTGTATGGCCTTCTATTTTTTAACTTGCGGCCTGAACAGACTTACGGTTCCACCTTTACCCTCAAGCTCTTGTGCGAATAACTTGGTGTAGGGAGGCACATATGCGGCATACATTCAGAGCTTGACGACAGGAGGTGAGTAAATAAAGTTTATGAGATCAAGGGCGTAATCGCGCCGGCAGTTGAGTCTTGTAATTTGACGAGCTATGATTGGCAATAGTCTGCATTTCCTCCGTGCCATTTGTCGCTTTCGAGTTGGCGTTGAGTTTTTCGGACGAGAACCGATCTTTTGGTATAGCCTCTTGCAGTTCGAAAGCTGCTTTTGCTTCTTCATTTTGCCTTTGCCTTTAGTCAATCAGTCCGGTAATAATCTCAAAAGTAGGGGTCGTTTCTACTAGTTTTGGTAATAAGGCGTGGCTTACTTCGATTCGGTTGGAGAGGGCGGTAGCTCTCAGCTGGTCTGATTAGCTTCCTTATTTTCAGCTCATCTTCCAAAATCTGCAGGAATGACGAAATGCATATTAGGTATTGCCGAAAGGTATTTGCTAATTTCCTTTTCTGCAGGCTCTGTGCAAGAATGATCGTAAGGAAGGTAATAAAGGCACTAATCCATAAAAAAATGGGTTTTCATCTGAAGCGCTAGGGTTGATCTATTCCTGATATTACTAATTAATTTGAAAAGTATTTGTTAAGCAACTTTCATTGCGGAAATCCATACTTTTTCTAATTCTTTCTTATTTTTTTACTAGGGATTGAACACCAGTGTTTATTGATTCAATTTCTTCTGAAAGCACTCTGGATTTAATTCCCATGTGGGTTATACTGCTACTTGTCCTCGTTATTTTTGAAGCTTACTTTTCCTGATTCGTAAGGTTGACATTTAAAGCATTTCTAGCTCGCGACCAAAGTTTCTACGGAACTGTAATTGAACATTCGCTAGCCCAAGGGACTATTTTCTTACTCCTATACAATAATTGTTTTCCAAATTTTGAAATGATAGGTAGCATTCAAGTTACTGTGTGTTCCAACCTTGCACAAAATTTCTCAACAGTGCTGATTAGTTCTTTTTCCTGCGAGGAGAAAAGCTCTATTCGGCTTGATAAACCAGATTTAGAATGTGTTGGTAATTGATCAAATGGTACGTACTCTACTTAATAATTTTAGGCAAAAAAAACCCTTTCTTTACCTACGGCAAAAAAAAAAAGGGGTCAATTGATTCAATCGTAGATCAATTCCCATGTCTTTTGCAATCTTTTCTGCGGAAAGGGGGGGGTTTCGGGTTAAACTTTTACATTTCTGCTTCCCGCTTCTTTATCTTTTACGCCATCGCATCATGGTGAGACAAAAAGGAAACCTACCGCAAATCCATACTGCCGCTGTTGCTAATGGCATTCTTCAGTACGCTCGATATTATTTCTTTATTTCCGGGCTTGCTTCTTTGAACATTTGGGGCACAGCACCACAACAGGGCCCTTTTGGTTTGCAGCGCTTCATTTCACTATTCAATCAAGCTTTAATCAGATCACGAGAGGCCTCGATATACATCGTTTGCTCTGCCGAGATAGCAGATCATGAAAAGTAATCTTTTTGCTTTGAATATCTCCGCCACCTTTTAAGCCACCTTCCTTCACTTGTTAGTTGCTGTTAGGAACTGGGAATGATGAATTACTTCATAATTCCCGCCCAATGCCGGTATTCATTCTTTGATCGTGTTGAAGCAATGAGGGACAAGCCGGTCAACTACTTTTTGATTCGTAAGAATTCATGATGGGTTGGCAGCGGCCTGCTTTGGATAAAACTCGTTCGGCGCGTTGGCAGGATGCGTACAGCTTCCTCTGGGACGAGACAAGCAAGTGACCACCCACTTTATTTATATTTTCCGAAAGCCTGTGTTACGGCTTTGTATCGCTTTCATCGAAAGAACCGCACATCTACCAAAATAGGACTTCATGAGTTCTTTTTCGGCCATATTCGGCAATCGGTGGTACTTTATAATTTTTTAGATGTATCTATGATTTACGATTGGATTTACGGGACCTCTTTTGTTCAGGGAAATCACAAAACCTCAATTTTTTTCACTTGTAAAACTATATTATCTCTATTTAAACTTTCTTTTACGACAACCGAACGGACAACGGAAACGTTACTGGGAATCTCCTCCCTTCAACTTCTCGCCAATTGATCGAATCTGAGGGCTGATTTACCAAGGAGAGGACTGGTTTCCATATTTTTGGAACATGGGCTTCCATTGAGCTGGATACGGGACTCATTCCATTGCTACCCGTAGCGACCGCATTTGGAGTATGATTGAAAGCGGATCGATAATTGATAGGACAGGCTTCACGCAAGCATTGCACTCGTACAAGCATCAATTCCTCTTTGGTATGTAATCCCCAGAAGTGATTTTCCATCCTCCAATCCAGCTCGCCAGCTCTATACTGTTTCCACCTCTTTTCAGCGCGATCTCGGGACATCCATCATGTTTTCGGGGAAGTTTTTTCCCGTCAGATTCGCAGGACATTCTGAAGTACACCTCCATTCTGTTGCAGGATAAGCATTCATCACATTGCCCAGACAGATCATTGACATTTTTCGCTCCAAATTTACCAATCTCAGCAGGCGGAGCTAGCGAAGTTTCTGTAGAATACCCAAGGATGATATTCACCTTCATTGGTGGGACACTTCTTGGCACTGTTGACATTTCTCTGTTTTGGCTTGAGATATAGAATACCAAGTATTAGGGAAGCAAGAAAATATGGAGAATGCTTCGAATACGTCAACATAAGGGAAGCCTTAAAATGCTTATGATATGAACCCACCATGCGATCGTTCGATAAAATGTGGGCTTCAACGGGACTCCCCTCAAACAATGGACGAATAATCCACTGAAGAAAAGCGGCCGAGCTAAATAATGGTCAAGCACCTTGTCAGCTAGATTTGATCAGTTAAGCATTCATTGGTCAGCACGGCCATCATTCAGGATAATCTTCTACCCCGAATAAGGTGGCGTCAAGTGCCGGCCCAGCCTTCATTTCAGGTTTTTGGATCGCTCACTTTTAGCACGTACCTCTAGTCAGGATACCACAACCGAAAAGAACTGCAAAACTGCAAGAAACTCGACATCTCATGGCGGCAGTGTAACCCTCAAGAAATGGCGCGAATAGCCGGGTGTTGTTCCGTTATGTCCATTCCGAGATAAATTTCAAGTATTCAGATTGATACCACAAATCCGACATAATCAAAGGTGAAGTAAAGCTGTGGAATGATTCGTTTACATTTTTTGCTGACCAAAGCGACCAAAGCATGGTCTTCAGCTGGTCTTCAGCGTGGGTCATTGGCGGGTCTCGCTTGTCCCAAAAAGTGGTTTCTGCGGGAATTTGATCCTTTGGCTGAGGTATAGCCTGCAACGCCCAAATAAGCACAATGCAATTGTGTAAAAGCCTATATTGAATATATTAGCGTGTTACTTGGTTTTTGTCAATAATTTTTTTTCAAAATGATTTTGGTACATAATCCAAAATACCACTTTGCATCACTTTACGGTTGATATAGCCTCAGTTGATAGAGCATCGGGACTGAAATCCGTGAATCGGTGGGTTCTCGGTCATTATTCCACCAGCTCGACTTCGGTCGGGGCTTTTTTATGTTCTTTTTTAATCCTGATCTCTCATTTTGTTCTTATTTTTACAGCAGCATTAATAAATGTCTGATGGATCTATTTTTCAAATTTAATTTAAAAATCAATCTATGTTTCATAGTTAAGATTTTCAGATAAATAACTTTAATTGGAAATCTGGATATTTCCTTGGTTTCGGCAAGCTCCTTTTTTCCATGAAAAATTGTAACAGCCTGTAACATTCGATTTAATCCGCATTACTTTTAATGAAGACATTTTTTTGGAGAGGTATTTTGGCCCGCAGGTGGCAAACTCTACAGTCTAGCCTTTGTGGGTTAAAAGATGGGCGCTGGCCGAAGATGATTACTTCAGAATGTTTTTGAAATCGGTTCGCTCGACAAAAAGAAATCAGTGCTCTGCGAATTTTGCCGGTTGGTGGGTATTAGTTTGAAATTGAGGTATTGGACTCACTTTCGGCAAATAGAAAATAGATGCTCTGGAAGATGCCAATCAGTTTCGAGCTGCATGAACCAAGCAGAGGATGTCACGAATATTCAAGGTGATGTCGCTTCTAAAAGAATTGCCTTGAAAAACAACGGACATTTTCCAATTGAGAGAAGTGGAGGGCTAGATTTTCGGAATAGCATCACACTTGGATTAAGTCTTGATCAAGTGAAAGTGAACTTCACCGTGCAAGAAAAGAATTCGAGATGGATGATCAACCAAAATAGAAATGAACGAACGAATAGAAGATCTACTTGCCATATTATTGGATGCAGAAACAGCTTGGCGAAGAGCAGGAGTTTGAAGGTGTTGCTTCGAGTTTCGGAAGGGACTCGAAGAAGAGAAAATGCCTTGAAGGTTCTTTGCAGATTTAGAAAAGGCGAGCCTTCCAAATAGTTTGACTGGATGCGAAGTGAGAATTGATTCCTTTTGGATTGAGTTGGGCAGCTTCCGCTGCGATTCTATTGGATTCTATTTGGGTGGCGTTTACGAGCAAAGGCATCGGAGCAAGCTGCCTGAGGAAGTGATGTGGCTTTTGCCTTATCAACAATCTGTCAAAGGTCAAAGTCAGGCTGTTACCCGTGAAATAATCTAAAATTTTGATACTACGACAGATTTTGGGTCAATCAAAAATGAAATTGAAAAAATAGCCCTAATCCATTTTTACTATGGCGCGATTTTTTTCAGGCGCAAGCTCAAAGATGATTGCCATCCGAGTTCTTCTCCAAAATACATGGGCGACGACGGTTCTCCAGAGTGTACATTTCCCCTAAATGATGCAATGCTGGAGGATTTTCTAAAAGTAATGGTGGCACAGATAAAGAGGGAGAAGAACTTGGGACGTAATCTCAAGTCAAAGGATTTCGGATTCTATCCCGGAAGAAGTGACGGAATCGCTATACAGCCAGTGATGAGCCTTGACTAAAAATAAATTGAGGGACTTAATGGACGTTCAGGATAAAGTTCAGTCTAATTTATGGGTACGAGAGGAAAGTGGCTGATCAAAAGAGTTGCTGATGATTTCAAAGTGTTGGAAATGACTTTACGCTTTTGGTTCTATGCAGGGAACCTTCACTTACCAAGATCTTAAATCTTTGGCAGAAAATAATATCCCGGAATGAACAGTATGTAAGGGTTCAAAAAGGTCCCAAAGGAAATAAATAAAGGCGAATTTATATTTTAAACTTTTAAATAAAAACTTACCATCAACTATGAAAAAGTAATCCTAACCCTTAGCATAATCCCGCGCATCGTCGGAATGGATATTCCTTCACAGTCGTCTGTACGTAAGAAGGCAGGCGTCTCAATTTTGTTGAAACGCTGATCGTTTACAGTTCGAAGAGCGTTTCTATGTGTGCGTCTCGCGACCATGCTTCATGGGAGTCACTTGGTCGGAGGGAACTTTCTATTGGATGTGAACCATTTCGAACGACTGGAAGGCATAAGGCGACCAATGAAGTATGTGATTCAACGGAAAATTCGAGCATATGGCCTTGGTGACCGAAATGTGGAGTCCGATCGGTGAGGGCCGGATGTGTGTGGGTGGGTGTGTTTAGGCTACAACCACGAAGCGATGGTATTTTCTTTAACCCTTCTCCATGGTGCCAAAGTTGTTATTGAATATCGCCTGGAAAAGAGAGCGTGAGGCGTATAAGAGCTAGCGTCTCCAAAAAATAGGCCTGGAGCAAGGAGTCCCCGTATGATGTAATGGTATAGTTAGTATATGAAGAACGTCGCTCGTCCATCTCCGCACAAGCGCGGATGAGATGGTCTGATGTGTTCGTGTAAATGAACAAGCAGCGTAAGACCAGTGCGTTCCTGCTTTCCTGACTACTCTCGCCGCGGTAATCGCTGTGTCCCCAGTGAAGAAGGAAAACGGTGAGTTTTGAGCGTGTTTTTGAAGATTTTGAAAGATGACGACCTTAGTCTAGAGAGTTACGTCCGAATAGCGCGAAGGATATCATAACCGATATGACGCGCTGAAAGCCCACTCGAATAGATCAAGCAAAAGGCAGTATAGTTCGCCGCTCTTAATACTAATATATCTGATACAGAATTACGCGATATGGTAGCCTTAATCGAGACTCAAGTCCGTGAAGGCTAGGTTATCCCGTTAATTGTGAATTCTCAATGACATAGTCCTGTCCCGGTGAGCTTCGCTCTGACCCAGGTCTGTTGGCTTTGAGGTCGGAGAATGTTGCTTGTTGCCCGCTATATATTGCTGCGCACCAATCCTGTTGGCGCCCTATATTATCTATATTAATCACGACTTCAAGACATTCTATTCTCAGGACTCTTCTCAATTGAGACTACATTCTGTTCGTGGGGTCTGAGAAAGTTTACTCCTCTTCCCAACGCGCTATACCTCCCTTGTTAACTTATCTTCGTGCCCTTGTGGTATTAAAAAGAACTCAAGCGCGATTCTTATGTGCGCATGTGGGGGCTAAAAGTTCTCCTCGAAGCCGCTCCATTATTTAACCACTGTGTCGATATCTCTGTCGTGTGTCCGAGTACTATTACCTACAAAGAAGTTGTCTATATATGAATGTCTACGTAGTAAGAATTATGTGGTAATAAACGATTCTTCCCGCATTCCGATGAGGATATGGTGTCGGCTTGTTTACGGTAGGTAAAATTTCCAATTCAACATTATGACTTGTTCTTGATAGTCGCGACGTGTTGTGTTAGAACGTATCTATCGTTTTAGTCGCCGGAGATGGCACTGAGTGTATGTGAATGCCTTGCGCGATGCCTCAACCTTGATCGGGGAGTGTTAACTCACTAGTCAAAAATTTTACACATCTGAAACATAGCTGTTTCTCACAGACATATAGCGCATTATGGTGAGCGTGCTTGAGAACTATCTCTTGTCCATTTTTGTATTGTTCTGTGTGAAGAAAAGTCCGGGCCCGCAAATGGCGTTATCGCGATATCGCATAGATATGTTCTCGATATATGACAAGTCTCTGGTACTGGCTTCTGCGGTCTGTACCTAATTTGCTTCGTAAGGTTGTTTTGTCGGCTGATCGCTTGTTCAGGTCTCAATTTAGTTGAGATAACCATTTATTGTGTGTGGGTGTGTTCCTGTGTTATGCAAGCATTATTATAATTAATGACTCCAAGAATCTCTAAGATACCAATTCTCCTTGCGAACTGTACTCGAGCTCGACTTTTTTTAGAAAATTGACGCTGTCTTGTTTCTCGGTTTGTGCTTGTCACCTCCCAGGCGAGCCCAAAAAAAGCCAAAAGTCTGTTGGGGAAAACGTAGCGAATTGCATCGCGGCTTCCGTTTATTACAAAAACTGCGCTTTTTCGCTGAAAAAATGCTGTCCGTAGAACGCCCCGTGGCGGACGGTTTCCCATGTTGGGCTTTTTTTCATTGATCTGTGTTGAGCGGTGACGCGATCCCAAAACCGTTTGTGCGAAACAGTTTAAATAACTTAGCGGCGGCTTGTAAGATTGCGCTGGACTTGGCGAAGTTTGTTCATTTTGTGCTATTCGGGTGTGTAAGGCATGGTTTAGTCCTCCTAAAATATCGTAAATCTTTTGATCTGTCAGAATTTAATTTTACTCTTCGAACGACCCCCTTTTTATCTGGTAGTTCTGTTAGGGCTGACGATTTGAATTTTAAACAAAGAGTGTGTATTGTGTGTAACCCACTAATAATAAATATACTATGACATATGGTTCATATTGAAGGAATAGAAGAGAGGAATGGCGTGCATTACATCTAGTGCGCGGCATCATAGTGTGGGGCGTGAGTTTTCATCTCGCGACACGAGAGGGAAATATTATCTCTTGTATATATAGCGCGATTTTCATTTTTATATGGTCGACTTTTAGAAAGAATTCGGCGCCTCGCGTGGGGGTGGTATTTACTTCTCGTCTTCCATATAGAGAGTCACATTCTCTGCGGATTATATGTGGTGTGTTCTTCATTATAGGAACACCACTAAGGGGGTTTTAATAGGGAACGATTTCTGTGTGGTGGGGTGGGATATTTTTTTTGGGGTGTGTGGAAATTTTTTTTTTTTGGGCGCCACATTCTGTGTTCGTGTACTCGATTGAAATCTCTCTCTCTTTTTTCCCCC
>Ga0163217_1008647_pt1 | contig 10588 bp, 12 predicted proteins | sample SynspAceP_FD_185933 | JGI IMG/M metagenome (GOLD analysis project Ga0163217, IMG submission 185933) | Saline lake microbial communities from Ace Lake in Antarctica - Synechococcus sp. Ace-P (PacBio error correction) | ecosystem: Environmental > Aquatic > Non-marine Saline and Alkaline > Saline ... | reverse complement strand
TTACTATGGTTTAGGACCAAACGCGCGACAGCGCGCTTTGGTCATGACTGCAACCAGATTGCCGCGGGAATCGGCCCGCTGCCGTGCAGGTCGCTGGATCATGCCATCGCCAGACACGCTCCAACCCCGGACAACGCCTCGGGTGTGAAATTGCCGCTATAGCGCGGTTTCTGCCTCTGACCAACGGAACACCCCTCTTCCGGATGGCAACCGGTCACGGCGACACGCACCCCCGTTCCGCAAAACTTTGGCCACGGAAAAACGGGCGACTAATGGGAAGCGCGAAGCAGGTTGGGATGAACTTTTTTCGTAATTGCGCCTTTTCAGGGGATTGGGAAAGCGCCACTTCTGTAAAAACCAATTCGCCCTCGTCCAGCGGCCGTTGGCGAACATCCCCTCAAAGAAATTCGGTCGGCCGCAATCTCGCGCGCGTTAGTAACCACAATCGCGCCGCTCCTTAAGAACGGCTTTTGCCGGGATTAACAGGCTTGAAGGGTCGTTGTTGGCAACGGAACCCAGCCGATCGTGCCGGCGATTACGCACCGCCGGGATCACCGATTCGTGCGAAGACCAGCCAGCCCAGAGGTAATGCGCCTGTGCTTCCTTGCGACAACCGCGTGCACAGTCCTACGCCACCATGCACATTGGCCATCATCGCCCATACGCACACCGCGCATCTTTCTTCGATCCCGCTCAACGACACCAGAACCGCGGCATCGCAGCCCGTGCCTTGAGCGTAGGGATCAAGGTTTGCCCGCCGCTCAGTGGGTTGTGCTTCATCCTGCCCCAGTGCCGTGAATCGCCTCGGCGACCGTCGCGGGCTTCACTGACGTCGAAATCATACATCTTGCGTTCCTTCCAATCACAGAGCGGGCCTTGGCCTTTACCGCCGCTCTTTCATTTGCAATAACCGGGGGCGCGGGGGCTGGCCCCCGCTTTCCCTTACTTTCTGCGGCCAGGGGCGCTGAGGGGCTGGTCCCCGCTTTCCCTTAACTTTCAGCGCTACGGGCGCAGAGGGGCTGGCCCCGCCCTGCCCTATTCCCTTATCCGTTCATCGCCGCCCCAAACCCGCGGCGGTTGTGACGGGCATGTCGATATGCCCGACATCCTTACCGCCCAACGCATGGCGGTCCAAGGACCGCTTCACCACAGGCCGGAGGAGTCCGATGGCCCCCGCCTCGCCGCAGCCTTTCACGCCCAAGGGGTTATGTGTGAGGGCGTCCTGGCACGAAAATGGTTCCACCGTATAGAACGGCAGATCACTGGCCCGTGGCACTTCGCGTAATCCATGAGGATGCGCTCAGCGCTGGCCGTCGCTGTTCGGTAGGCCAGTTTCTCCATCAATTGCTTGTCCGATGCCCTGCGCGATCCCGCCATGCGACCTGGGACGCTGACGATCATCGGGTTCACGATGTTGCCAAAGTCATCCGCCGCCGCGAAACGGTCGATTCGTGACGTGACGGGTTTCGGGGTCCAGTTCGACCTCGGCAGGGCATAGGGCCCCCGAGGGCTATAGGTAAAGTTTCGCGGATCATTAGGAACGCGGTTTCTTCCAGAACCGGGTTCGATTATCCTCAACGGGTAGTTATGCGGTACATAGGCCGCCAAAAGTCACATCACCCCAAGCGACAGAATTTATCGGTACCAGCCACACTGAACGCCCCATCCTTTCAGCTCGATAATCCCTTCCGAGCTTCAGCAGAGCGAGGCGATCTTTTTGGCCTTGGCGATAATTTTTTCCGGGTGGGCGCGCACCATCGCCGAGCGCCAACCGCAAGGACCGAGACCCGTTTAAGTCCCCATACCCATTGCGCGTATTCGCGTATACACGTGCACGATCTCGATTCATATCCTCGGGAATACGATCATTTTCTCGGCGAATCACCGAGGGAACGAGTCTCGTGGCCTTGCCGTGGCGTGTTGGGCTGCCGTCATCACCCACTAGACCGCCGGTCGCATTGGAACCCGCACGGTGGCGGATTCAATACAGGAACCCGCCCGCGCGCCAAGCTGCCTAGAGGTTCGACGGCGCGATGCCGCAGCCTCGATGTAACAGTTCACCCAAAGCCGCGCAGCTTGCCCTTGGCCTCTGACGCTTTTGCGGCGCGGGCATCAAAACGGCAAATCGGCGATCTCTTCCAGCTTGTCCATTCGTCGCCAACATAGTCGCCCGTGTCGTTATTCAACCTCCGCGACAGGCGTGTGGGCATAGGGGAATTCAAAGGTTGATAAAGTTCTGGCCGCCGCAGGGCAATTGGATCGACCCCCAGTTTTCAGTGGGCGCCATTTTAATCAACCAGCCGTTCCAGCTGGTACGTTGGGCCTTCTGGCGGGCCCGCGCCAGGTATGCATCGACGGGCACGGGTATTGGTAAACACGGGCCTTTACGTACATATATGAGCGGCTCTTATAGTTGGCCGCCATCAAGGTGCCGTGCAGCCATGTGGGACGACGGCGCAAATGTGGACAAATACGCGCCCATGTTGGCGTAGGTATCAGTGCGCAGCGCGGTAAATTATTTGGTCTGCATCCAGCGCCATCTGGGATTCTTGGTCACATGGTCGCGCCCGTGCGCGTTCGGACATTGAAAGGCCTCTGACCGCTGGAGGTCCACTTTCACCGGGACGGTTTACAGGCTCTTGGCGGCAAAGGTGCAAAATGCCTCTCCTTGATAGTTGAAAAGATCTGGTTGCCAAAGCCGCTCGCCCACATCGGGGCAACAACCCCGCACTTTGGTCAAGGATGCCCAGAACAAAGGCCCCCATCAACAGGGACGGATGGACGTGGAGGATTCTGCGACGTCGATAAAAGTGTGTGATCGCCTGTACCGCGGCGTAATCGCCGACAGCCACCACGCGGTTCCTCGGGTGGCGACCAGGCGGTTGTTTAATGAGTTCAAGCGTGGTGAACCATGTACGGCGTCTTCAAACGCTTTATCCACGGCACCCTTGTTTCCCTCACGAAACCCCAGTCGTAACACAAAGTTAGGAAGGTCAGAATCGTCATGCCACCTTTGGGTGCGGCCGTCCTGTAACCGCTTGCTTCATGCCACCACGGCGGGCAGGTCGGTGATATCAACGACAATCGCTTCTGGCCGCATCGCGGGCTTGGGAAACAGGGTTTCGGCAACGACGGCAGGCGATGGGTTCGCCCACATTTGTCGCACCTTGCCCTCTGCCAGCACGGGTGGCGCGGTTCCTGCATTGGTTGCCCGTGTTTGTCGTGGGTAATTTTGCCAGCCACAGGGGGATTAGAGCCTACTTCGGTGGAAATCGGACACCGGTAAAGATTTTTACGACCCCCGGCATTCCCTCGCTGCCCGATGTATCGACGAATTCACACCCCATGGGCGATATCCGAAGCGCAGAAAGAACACATATTGCCTGGTCCGCGTTAGATTGATATCGTCGGTTATAATTCCCTCACCGGTTCAAAAAAACGGATATCCTCGCGCCGCTTGCTGCGGCACAAATTCCGCCGTCCTTTGCATGGTAAATTCCTCCCTATGGGGTACGGATCAGCGTCCGCACCATCGTATGTGGCTTATGCGTTAGCTGTTTCTATTGTCTTCAATTTCTTTAAGGTGATGCGGGTCCCCGGTCCACGTGGGAAGGCGCGGTTTTTCGAAAGGGTGCGCCGTGTTCCTCCCCGGACCCTGGCGCAAACAGGGCCACCACGGCCACACCGGCGTTTATTCGGCGGCCAAAGCGCGTGACGTCTTGACCAGTTGCGGCCATTTGATCGCTTTGACGATGTTTGTGAAGCCGGTGCAGCGCGCAGATATTGCCGTTCAAGATAGGTGGCGAACCTCGGCCTCGGTCGGGCTTGGGGTTGTCTTTCAGGAAGCGACGACGCAGACATGAAACATTGCCCGGCGTCGCAAAAGCGCATTGCAGCCCCAGTGGTTTGATCCTGAACGCCTGCTGGATCACGGTCAGCGACCCGTTCGGATTTGCCACGGATTCGGATCGTCTTGACGTCTGCGCCTTCGGCCTTCGACCGCGAGCATGGTGCAGGCCTTGACCGGCTTCGCGTTCACATGGACCACGCAGGCCCCCGCCACTGTGTATCGCAGCCGATTGTGCGTGCCAGTGAGGCTCAGGTTTGTCGCGCAGAGGAATGACGCCAGCAACGTGCGGCCCTTCGACGGCACCAGATGCAGGTTTTGCGTTTCACGGCATTTTGACCTCGCGTCAATGATGTTCCTCCCGTTTTATGTCATGTTGTTAGGCAGAGTAAGCACGCAAAAGGAGGCGTTGGAACAGAAATTTTCGGCCGCGGTTTGAACTTCGCCGGTTTTATCGCGCGCTCATCACCCGTGCATAGGGGGTCAACCGCGTCTTTGGCTGCGGCGGGTTGCGATCTCTTTCAGCAGACCGCCGACGCCCATGCCCGGATGTCGCGGGGGCGTCACATCGACACCGCAGATCCACGCGCGACAAGCACCCAATCCGCACCATTCAACGCGGGACGCGCACCAGCCGGCAGCCCGATCACATGGGGTATCGCCCCTGCTGCCCGAGAACAGCAGATTTGGCCCGGATCAACGGCATTACCAAAGCGTGAAAACCTCTTCGCCCGCGGCGGCGTAAGGCTTGTGGGGCCACGTCATCAAATGTCGGACGGTTAGCAGAGCCGGTCAGGACCAACGTCCAGCGCCGGTATCCGCCTTTTGCGATTCGCAATCCCGCAACCGCGGAAATTTTCATGCGGCACAATCCGATGTCTTTCAGAGTGACATCCAGTGACTGAAAGCCGGATTCCGCTATCGCCTTTTTTGGCCCTTGTCCCCCGCGCCGCCGTTCGATTTTCGGTGATGATTCACGTGGCGTCCTTTGATCTGTGGCGGCAAGATCCGGACGCGCCGCACCTGCCTCGCCAAAGCGGCGTCCAAGTCTGGTCTGCCACAGGTAGGAGATAATTTCTTGATCGTGCGACCTTCCCCCCCGCTGCCATTCTGTTGAACGGGCGGGCACCGTTGGCTCAGCGTGATCATCGGATGCACCGCATTTCAGCGCCTCAAGCGCGGCCACATCAGATGCACGATTGCCCGGCCCATCGGCCAGCAGGTTTCACGCGGCCGGTAAAGGCTTTGGTCATTGTCAGATGCGGATGGATCTGCAAGGCACGGCCCGCGCGACCTTGTTGCGCGGCGGTGTTTTCATCCACATCGGCCGCGGGGAAAGCTGCGCAACGATGATCTGCTACGATCCCCTTCTGCCTGAAGCTCGGCCAGATGCGGGGCTTCCAGCCGCCAGCCTTTGCGCCAACCGCCAGGACGGCAGCGCTCGATAGAGGTGGGCCAGCACTGCGCCCCCGTCCTGCGCGGTCTCGACGGGTCCGAAACTTCACGGTTTTCCAAGGTTTGGATCATCTGCGACAGGATCCGGGGACACCGCGATTCGGGCGGACGGCGGCGCGTTATCCAGCCGATGGGGCCCGTGATCCGCCGCGATCTCGGCGGCGGTTTAAAGCTGCTTCTTCCGGGGACGCGACACGCGGGGCGGCGTTGGGGTCCGCTGAACCGAGCGGCCCCGATATAGAAACGCGCGAGGCGCAAGGCGATGTTGCAGCGCGGGGTCGTCCAGTTGGGGTCATGGGTCACAGCACGACGGCGCTGCGGGTATCGGGGACGCCGACGGTATTTCATCGCCGCGTTCGGGGCCAGTCATTCACCACTTGTGCATCGGGGAAACGCGCTTGCGACCCAAAACGCCTCGGCGCGGGTCAATCACCACGGCGTCGAACCCCGCGACCTGCGCCATTGGGCACCAGCGCTGGGCGATATGCACCGCCCCGACGATGACCACGCCGCAGCGGCGGGAGATTATGTCGCCACAAATGTATCCGCCGTCTTCCTCTACACCGGACCGGTCCATTTCCGGGAAGCGAATCCGCATAGGCCGTCGGTCTACCAGGCCGGCCGCCCGCCAGACAGCGGCACCTTGATAGGCAAACTGGGCTGACGTGCGGCGCTGGGCGCGCACCAGATCCAGACAAGACGTCCAAACGGCATAGCGCCTGCGCCTAATCGGTTCGACCAACCGCGGATGGCGCCGCCACAGGCCAACCCTTACGCAAAGCATCACATCACTGCGCCACTATTCCAACACCGCGGGCTGCCGTCCATCGATCGCCTTCAGCGCTTCGACCACCAACGGCCCCCTCGACGGGCAACCGCCCGAGACAGATCCCTGCATCTCGCCATCAGTCGCGATTGCCAGCTGTGCCCCGACGCGCCGCTTGGGGCTGACCCCCATGTCTCTACGACCCGTCGCCCAGCGCAGCCCCACGGCCCGCTTTGGCGCCCATGCATAGGCGCCGTTCGGGGCGTTGGCTCGAAAATTTCCATGGCGGCTGGCCTCCTTAACCCTTTGTCGCGGCGGCGACGTTCTTATGTTTAGGGGCCTTCCCAAGCCCCCGCTCAATTCAGATATACGGGGAGATTAACTTGCACGCCGCGTTTCACACTACTAACATTCTTTGGCAAATGACATTGCCAGACGGAGCACCCCACAAAACATGCCCATGGCAAAGCCCGCGAAATCCGAAGACCTGCTTGCGTGAAACCTTTCTAACGCCAAGATCACCGTCGAAGGAAATGACGCGTTCACATGGCCGCGATTGATCATCGACGAAAAGTTTTCGCGGCCAAGAACGCGTGCAACAACAACGTGCCGTCTATGCCGCGCTCAAGGGCCGGATGGACGGGTCGAATGGTGAACTGCACGCAAACTGCACTTGACCACCAAAGCGCCGGACTGATCGGGTGGACCGATCCTGGATCGTTGGATCCTCAGCGTCTGGTTGTTGATCGTGGCGTTTTTGCGCGGGCCTTTCAGTCTGAAGAAACACACACGCGGACTACCGAACGCGTATCAACAATGCCGGGCAAGGGTTATCCACGAAATCGACGCAAACCTATCATTCGGGCGGCGGCGGCGGCGGGCACCGACCAAACTACCGCATCCCCCGCGACCCCCCAAGGAATACGCGAAACGCTTTATACCAAAGGAACAAATCGAATGACGATGCAAAGACGCAAATGTCAGGAAACCATCACAGCCCATACGTTGTGCTGTTCATGAAGGGCCAACAAGACGATGCCGCATGCGGTTTTCTTCCCGTGTGGCAGGGGTTCTTGAAAACTATAATGAACCGTCGATCTTTATACCGACGTGAACGTGCTGGCAGGACGAAGGCCTGCGCCAAGGGGATCAAGGAATTCTCTGACTGGCCACCATTCCGCAGGCTCTATGTCAAGGCGAATTTCGTTGCGGCTTCTGACATCATTACCGGAAATGATGTTGTCGGGCGAGCTGGACACACTGCTGGAAGAAAAATTGGCGTTGGGTTTGACAAGGATGCTGCGACAGGATCCGCGAGCCAACGGCTAAGGGCCAATTCGGGCCAGATTCACCGGCCCAACGAAAAACGGGTGCGCCTTGTAGCAAGGTGCACCGATATCCGTGCGTGAAAAATGGTTTACCCCTATCGCCCGGGCGCTCACGTTGATTGCGTGCGAACTCGCATAGATGTCGTGTCGTTGTCCTGCCACCCGCCTTCATGGCCAGACGAGCGTTTGCAGCGTTCCCCTTGTTCCACCAGATATAACCAGACGTTCCGAGGGCCATTCATACACGCGCGCCTGAAGCTGCGCGCGATTTGTACCAGCGTGAATTTCATGCGGTTTTCGACATAAAGCACCGCAGTCGAATTTTGGCCTTGGCCGGGCTATTGAATATGACACCGGAAACCTCGACGCCCCGCTCGCAGATATAGGGTCGCGAAAAGGGGCAGTTCTTGCGCGACGGCTTGGCTCCCTGACGTGCAAATCACGGCAGCCATTCGCGATGCCGCGCGCGGCACATTCTGGCCTTGTCTTCGATTTCGTCTGCCAAGGCTTTCCGCGGGCGGGGCAAGCCATTTCGCAAGACATCGGTCACGCTTGGGGAATTAACGGCGATTCGATCCGCTCTGGCCTCGGACCACAACGTTTGCGCAGACTGGCAAGTTCAGCGTCCCGCTCTAGCCAATTGGGCGCGGGCTTCCTTTATTCTTGTCTTCGACGGAGGGCGGTCTTATCGGCAAGCAAACAGACCCGCCATCAACAGCATCGCGTTCGGGCATCCGGACCGACCTGATCTGGACAGCACCTGTGCCTCGTCATCCAGCATCATTGGCGGCAGAAGTGCAGGTTAATCCTCCTCGCCCTCTTTGCAGATATTCGAAAACTGGCGACCGCCGATAGAAATGGAAAACTTCGGGCATCAGGCAGACTTCCCGGCAGTGGGGACAAGCGGCCGTTAGAACAGACAAGCGATCGCGTCAGCCTCTGCACATCAGCGCGGCGGGGCGGCGTGCACGGCATTCAAGCTCGGCTTTGCAAAAGCGGCATTGATAAGCCGGCGTCACCGACCTCGGGGGCCATTGGCCTCGCGCAGCGCGGCGCAAGGCATCGGGCATTGCGCATTTGGCGCGGCGCACCCCGTTTGCAAACTCCATATCAAGCTTTTCGGTCTGGGTCCGTGCTGCGTCAGCGTGTTGTTTTTGCCGCCTTGCGCTGTCGCCAGTTCCGCACGAGATGAAGACGTTTCATCCGCAAGGCGCTTTTTCAGAGCGTCGGGACCTGTTCCGCCAGCTCGACGTTGACAGCGCGCTCTTGCGCCAAGATTTGAGATAGATCGGGGATCTCGTTCTTTGGGACGCCAGTTTGTCCGCTCCGCGCGACGCCCTTTCAAGCGCCCGCCAGAATTACGGGTCCTTGCAATGTGTTCTATGTCCCGCTTCATTCGCAGGGTTCACTCGTTAAAACGTCGTATGTCCAGTCGTATATCACACGTTTGCCAACCATTCGAATCGCTGGTCAAATGTGGTTTCAGCCAATCCTACCCAAAACAAAAGGCGGAATACTGCCCCTTTAAGAACAATGCCTTGCAGGGCGAAAGCGATACACTGCGGGTCCTGTGGCCCGATCTGGTGCTGTATTGATCCGCGCAAACCCTTCCTCAAAGGAAGCTTGCCCGTGGATTAACGCCCTCGCCAAAGCCATTCCCGGCCCATTTGTCCAAAGCGACCGTCCTCGCCCCGACAACTGGACGCCGTCGCGCGCAATTCCGCCACCGGCATGCCGATGGCCATGGCGGACGTCGCCACCGTGTTGTTTCGAAAAAGCACTAAAGTTCGATGCCCGCCAACCCACTGTGGCCTGACCGCGACCGGTTCATTCTGTCCGCGGCCCGGGGTCCATGCATCTATTCGCTGCTGCACTCACCGGTTTAACGAGCACTTCCCGCTCGAAGAGCATCAAGACTTCCGGCCAGATGGGCGCTTCGCACGGCGGCACCCTGAAAACTTCCTTGCGATGCGATTGAGACCACCACCGGCCCGCTGGGTCAGGGGATCGGCAAATTCCGTCGGCTTTGACCATCCGAAGAAAATTCCAGGCGCGGCGCAATACGGCAGGAAGATCGTGGGACCACTTTAACTACCGCTGATCTGCGGGTGACGGCTGCCTGAGGAAGCATCAGCCACGATGGGCGATCGCCCTTGGCAGGCCGTCACAAGCTAAGCCAAGCTGATCGTAATGTGGGACAACAACGACATCACCTATCGACGGTCCTGTATCCCGCTGTCCGGGGACAAGGCGATCAGGTTTGCGCGTTTCAAAAGCCGCAGACTTGGCACGTTGAATTCGAGTCGACGCGCCACAATCCTTGATGAAAATCGGATCGCCGCCCTGGACTGTAAGGCGCGCAAAAATCCGATCGTTTGCCACGATGGATCGCCTTGCCAAAGAACGGCATATCGCCCTAGGTCCAACGCCGCACAGGAACACGTCCAAGGCCACGGCGCGCTGACCGGACGCCGGACCAAATGGGCGAGCCGCCAAAGCCGCCTATGGCTGGACAAAAACCGGGCCCGTTCGAAGTCATCCGCCGATGGTGAAAATCCGCATGGGAAGAGATTGGCAAACGCGGTGCGACGACCCGCCTGGCCTTGGGAAAGAGCGTTTCGATGCCATTGGTTCGCCGCAGGCAAAACGCGGAAGAGTTTTCAACCGGCGGGGCATTGGGCCGGTGACGCTCCTAAGAAACTGAGCGCGACATCAAGGCGGTTCAAAAGGCAAAAACCCTCTGAAAACCGCGCCCGAAAACTTGGGCCACCCGCGCCAAGCAGCCGAAAAAAAAACCCATTGAAGGGTTGAAAACCCGCTTGTTACACGAAAACCGTTTGGTGGCTCTTGGCTGGATATTGACCGGCTCGAACAAAACCACCAAGACCGCTGATCTGGGCGTTGTTTCGATTGTAGGGAACAAACCGTGGGCGGGCGCTATGGTCTATTGGGGGGCCATCCGCGAACCGGTATGGGCCGCTGCGATGAACGGGGCATGGCGCTGCACCGGGGGCGGCGTCCGGGCCCCTACGGGGGCGGGTTTTACGTTTTTTTCATGTTTTTGGCTTTTACCGACTACGCCCCCCCGCCCCCCTTGCGATTTTGCGGTGCCCTTGCAGCGTTGATGCCAAGGTTTTTTTTTTACCGGGGGGGGGGAAACCCGGTTTATTCCCCTTTTTTCTTTCTTTACAT
>Ga0163217_1115662_pt1 | contig 10589 bp, 11 predicted proteins | sample SynspAceP_FD_185933 | JGI IMG/M metagenome (GOLD analysis project Ga0163217, IMG submission 185933) | Saline lake microbial communities from Ace Lake in Antarctica - Synechococcus sp. Ace-P (PacBio error correction) | ecosystem: Environmental > Aquatic > Non-marine Saline and Alkaline > Saline ... | reverse complement strand
GACTGCCTCGATCTCACTACCTGCCCCGATGACTACCTGCCCCGCCACCAACTACGGCCGGATGTGTCGCCTGCTGAATACGTGCTCGCACGCCACGGGTGCCGTGGGGAGAAGTTATCCGGGTGACGGATTTTACCGGGTGGCCATCGCAAACGCCTTAGGTCAGTCAGGCGAAAGACTCTTATCCGTCGATTGCTCCTCCCAAGGACTGGCCACGTGATCAAGCGTGGTGACCAACTGTCTTTGCGAGCAGATCAAGGCTTATTGGACTTCTGTGGCACTTGCTGCAGTCAATCCTCTTGACTTCTATTTGAAATCAACAGGGAAGTCGGATCTGACAGCTGGCGGAACATGCAGTTTATTTCCTTCAGGCCACAAGTAAATCGAAACAAGCTGCGTCTACGAACCTTCTCCTCTTCAACTGCCTCACACCCACCTACGCGATCTCTGGAGCGAGTGCTGGGTATGATGCCTTTCCGTCAGCAACGCTGGGCAAAAAACGATCCCCGCCTGTCTAACAGGCTTCTTCACCACCTCACCCCCACCTGCACGCGATTGCGCCCTGCGCCCACCGATTACATGCGCCGCCAAGCGCTGGGTGGAAATCCGAACGTGCTCGTGGCCCAGGCCCTCGCCTCACCCTCGATGAACTTCATCACGATCTACCGGGGTGCAATTCCCGGTTGATGCAGCAATACGAACGGCGGACACCTGGTACACCAGAACGGCCGCATCGTCTTCACTGCCAGCAAGGGGGCTCACAGGCGTTGGCTTCCCACGCAAGGGCTCAGGCCGCCGGCGCCAACAAAACACGGCTGGGAAGACATTAGTGAAATGACCTCCGGACAGTGTCACGCACGATCAGTCGATGACACGCTGCCCGGTGGGCCGTGGAGCGCACGATACCTATGAAGCCCCGTTTGATCGGTGCGATCGTGGGGGATTTTTACCGTGGTGGCTTGGTTTTTTGAGCAGCAACCGCGTGGGCTCATGACCATCTATGAAGACACCAACTCCAAGCCCTGCTCGATCTATTGGATCGGGTCCACACCGGCGATATTGGTGTTGCCGATTCCAGCGCGATTTCGTCTGGGAGCCCAGTGCTACCCAGGCGTGAATCGTCTGATCGCGCAACAACTACCCCCGGCCGGCAGTATCCTGCGCGTGCGTGATTCGTCAGGAGAGCCTTTCTTCCAGCCGCGGTTGAAGGAGCTCCTGCAGCCAACACGACACACGATTCTTAGTGCTCGATGGCCAGCAGCGACTTCACCTCCTCTACCAGGCTTTTCTATGGGGTTTGGCGATCACCGCTACTACCTTCGGAATCGCGCCCTGATCGACGGTGCCGATTTCGAAGACTCCATTGGCTATCTGCGCCAACAAACGAAAAGCCGTAGCCAAAGCGAGAGGCGTTCGAGCTGCAAGGCCGCAGCAGCTGCCTGCTTCCACTTCTCCCTACTCAATAGGGCAGGACAGGTTTTCCAAGTGGGGCATTTCAGGTGGCCCGTACCCGCCAAGGTGAAGAGCGCGACCAATTGGAGGATCAGCTTCAGGATCTGGGAAGCTTCAGTGGAATCAACCGCATTGACCAATACGTCTTCCAGTCGTCCCCCCCCTTTTCCGCAGAGGACCGAGCCCGCGGCCCTCTGCACGGTCTTTTCGAACGCTGAACCGCACCGGCGGTGAAGCTCAGCGTGTTTTTGAGCTGACTCACTGCCCGCTTTCTGGAGCCGAGACCTCAAGCTGCGCGAGCTTGGAGGCAAGGCCCACAGCGATCACCCCTTGGGATCGCTCAGTTCGATGTCGACCCTTACTACGTGCTGATGGCATCGCCCGGCTGGCGGCAAAACCCCCAGCTTGCAAACGCGGCGACGTGCTCAACCTCAGTTGCGAGCAGGTCACCACTGTGGGAGCCGTGACCCGTGCCCTGGCGCCTCTCGCTCACGATCCTCCACGACGACTGCTGGGTGCTCCAGCCCAAGTGGCTCCCCTACAACACCATGCTTTCGCGGCCGATGGCTGCTGCCTCGCTTCGTGCCGGTGCCGGCAAGGGCGTAGCTGTGGGTGCCCAGCCGACAGATCAAGCGCTGGTTCTTGCTCGGTGTTCAGTCCAGCCTACGAGAGCTCACCAAACCCCAGAGCGGCGCGGACGTGAGTGAGCTATCCCTGGCTAAGTAAGCCAACTGCGCCAGCCGCCAGAGAACGTACGCAGCTTCCGATTCAACCCCGACCAGCTCAGGGATGTGAACTCCCGCCAGCGCTCTCTCTACCGTGCCACGATCTGCCTGATCCTCGCCAGTGGCGATCGCCCACTCGACTTCACGCCGTGCCGTGCTTCAACGATTCAGCTGCTCGCCAGCAACGGCATGACGACCACCACATCTTCCCTGCCAAGTTCTTAGATGACCTGGGCATCGACTCTTTCGCCATCGCGACTGCGTGCTCAAACGCTTTGCTTAATCGACAGTGCCACAACCAAGCGCATCAGCGGCAGTGCCCCTTCAACCATACATGGCAGAACTGCGCGACGAACCCGCGCTTCCCTATGCGGGCCGTGCTCAGGCAGCCATTGATTCCCATTGGACGGAGTCAGGGCTGTGAACGACGACTACAAGCGATTCCTGAGCAGCGGCTGCGAGCTCATTGCCTCAGCCAATCAGCAGAGTTGGAGGCCTGATCTATCCACCTGACCGGATGCTCTGCTTGCACCTCTGCGGACCGTCTGGGATTCATCACAGCCATCTACCGATCAGACCCATGACAGATCAAACTTTCCATCCGTATCGCCTATCCTGAGAGGCTAGGATCGCCTTACGTCTCTCTGCTGGGAGAGCGTGCTACGTAGATCGTCACTCGACGAGCATTGGCGCAAAGCTACCGATGAGCAGAGGAGCAGCTGCAAAATCACCGATCAGCAAAGCTCGGGTATACGCCGCTGTCTATGATTTGAGGACTCCCATCGTGACGCCATCATTGCTGGCATCCAACCCTTTCCGACTCGGATCTGCGTTTCACCGCTGATTGCGATTTATTTCTGATGGCCCTTGCTAACGGTTCATCTCTGTGAAGAGCAAGAGTACGTTCTATTCTCGGGCGACAGCAGGAGGTCGGGATGAACCAATCGAGGCGATCAAGCAGGTGCAGTTCAACCTATGGCAGAATCAGGAAATACGCCAAGCGACTCAGACTCCTTTAACAGACTTATCAAGAAAGCGCTTCTAGCCTTGCTTGGTGCTGGTGTTCCCATTGCTGCTATTTCGCCGCCTCGGGCTCAAGTTTTCGGCCTCAGCGCTTTTGCTGGCATCACCTCTGGCTAGCCGCCTTGGCGCCCTTGTCGGCGGCGGCATGTTGGCGGGGGGTGGGGGGTGGCACAGTTTTTGGTCGTCCCGCGCCATTGCCGCAGGTTCCATCTGGGGCGTGGAAAAGCACTTGTGGACCTTGTCCTCAAGAAGGACTGAAGCACGACACTCCCTCATCACTAGCCACCAAGTGCCATGACAGATTCGTCAATCACAACCTAATGAGTCGATGGCAACTAGCGCCATAATTTGCAAGGCTTGGTCGAGAACTGCCAGTTAATCATCGACGGGCTTTAAGTCCACTATGCTCTGGCGAGGCCAAAGAAATGCCTTCGAGAGGCGCTTCAGGCTCGCTGTTGCAAGAGCTGCAGATCAATAGCCAGACTTCAGCCACCCCTTAGTTCAGGGCCTGACGAACTTTTCCAAGAATGAGGGGCTGATGAAGAAAACAAAAGCATGCTATCGAGATATGATCCGCAGTCTTGTTGACCTGTTCGCCTGCGCTCCCGGACTCCAGATGCTTTTTCCGATTTCATGAATTCCTGAGTCAAACAGCATGTGGGGATCAATCTTGTTCGTCGTGGCCCAAATCCTAGGTAGAGTCGTGCTGAGGATATCTTGTCGCGTAGTTCACGGAGCCCAAAGATTCATCCGCGACAAGATCATTGGTTTTGTGTTGCGCAACAATGATCTTGCCATGGCCAAAATCATGGTGCGCTCAGTTGCTCAGCAGGGACAAGACTCTGTTAATGATCTGAAGCGGGAATTTTGCGTGACAAGCTGTCGAAGGAAGAATGGCAGCAGATCTTTTCAGGTTTGATTGACTTTCTCTTTGATTTGAGGGACAAGGCGTCATGGAAGACAGTTCCGCAATCTTGAGTCCATGTTGGGGGCCATTCCAGGCCTTATCTGCGCATTGGTGAACGACTGAGCCATGCAGAAAGCCGCTTGATTGCATTTGCGCTTCAAGGCCTAGGATTGACGCAAAAGAACAGAGCCATTGCCCGTCCGTTGATTTCGCGGCCCCACCCGCTCCCCCAGTAGCGGCCTCGCTATCCGATGCCCAGTTGCTGCAGCAGGCAGTGCTCCGCACGGCCGACCCAGGCTGGATCTGAGCCGCACGGACCTGGCCAGGTGTGGGGAAAGTCGTTTCCACGCTCCACTTCGTGCCAAGGGCATGACCCAGCGATTCCAAAAACGGTGAACTGGCGGCTGCTGCTTATCGTCTTGTACCGGCAGCCTGTCGCGTCCTGTCGGTTAACGACCGACGAGCATCTGCGTCCACTGGTTTCACACCGGCCAACCGACACACCGGTGGTGTGCCGGCCGAGCAAGTACAGCGCACCGAAGGGCTTGTCGAGATTTCGCGCAGTACTAGACGCCATGCGTGCTCCCATCTAAGGGGAGGGTCTGCGGGCCATCGCAGTTTCAGCACCTGAGGTTTCTCTGCAGGGAACGGTGCTGCGGCTGGTGCAACAGGCAGGCGTATCGATAGCTTTGGCCCGTTGGTTGATGAAAACCTCAGGCAGCTGCACGCCTGGAAGCATTGGTGGAAACCAGCAAAGCCCCGGCTCCAACCATCGGGTCCGATGCTCCAGCCATCCGCTCTGTCACGCCATTTCGCTATCCCCGCTTCGGCATGGCTCGCGCTTCGGCAGTCGGCCAAACGAGGGGATGGTTCTACGGGCCACGCTTTGACATACGACCTCAGCTGAGCGAACGGAGCGTAGCACATTAGTGAGAATCGCGCCCCTCCGCGTTGTGACTTACATCCGCCGTGGAGCGTGTCCGTTCCGCGGAGGCACATAGGCGTTGTAGTCGGGCCGCGTCGAGGTACGAGCACCATGAGCTTCTCCGGCGGCAGGACGACGTGTTTTCTCAGTTGTCGCATTCAGGGACTCGCCGCGGATTGCCAGCTGCAGGCCATTGCGGATGTGGCCATTTCCAGGCCGCCCTCGCGATCCGATTCACTACGAGTCACGCAGGCTTTCTGGGGGATGGATTCGAGATCGGGAGTCGAGGTCTTTGAAGTTACCTCAGTGCCCGTTCCAGCGAGACTTGTGGCAGGAGGCGTTCTTCCACCCCATCGGTGTTTTCAGTCCACCCCCTTTGATTCAGGTGGACATCACCGCTGAAGTAACAGCAGACCACACTTCATTTCTGCTTGCCCGAGGACAACGTGCTGCATCGCTACCCGCGTGCGCGGGTTTCTGCATCAATGGACAACTACCAAATGTGCTTGCCCTGATCACTCCTTCAGGTTCAAAACGTGGCTGCATCTATTCATAACCTTTGCAGAAAACGATTCATCGGCTACATTGATCTCTTATCGGCAGCACCCACTTTGCTCCCCTCAGTCGTTGCTAGCGCGCTGGAGCAGGTAGCTTCCGATGCCATCCGCACGGCCTTTCACCCCCAACAACTCCAGGCTTCACAGGCTGATCGAGCGTTTCCTTGCGAGCGTGAGCGGTTGCTCAAGGGTCCCTACATTCCCGTCAGCGCTGCCCTTCCACGAAGGCTCCGGCCGCAACTGGTTTCCCCACAATCCCCCTGCCTTTCCGCCCTACGGCACACAGGAGAAGGCCTTCGATCGGCTGCTGCCCGGCACACCCCGCAACACCCTGGTGCCAACCGCACCGCTCCGGCAAAACGAGTGCTTCCTGCTGCCCGATCTCGAGCACTGCCGCCAGCGCACAGCCAGGGCCGCTAAGGGGATCAGGCGATCCTCATCTACCGATGAATGCCCTGGCCACGACCAGGGCCCGGCGGCATCGCCGATCTCATCCCACTCCATCCCGTCCTGGCCGTCTTGCGCGCCAGGCTCTACATCGGGGCTGCCGGATGTGAAAGCCCCACCGCGGCGAGACCGCCACCCAGGCGCATTCACCGGACAAAACGCCCTGCACAAGGCGCCGCCCGACATTCCTGCTCACCAATTACAAAGCAAGCTCGACTAAACCTCTCATCCAGCCCATGTGCAGGGCCTCTTGGGCCCACAACCATCCCATTGCCGATGGCACCAGCCACCCTGCGGGCTAATCTGGTGTGGATTGAGTTCCACACCTTTCGATGGGCCCAGGGCACCGATCTGGCCTGTCTGTATCCCGCCGCCTGCGTGATTCGCCTCCACTGCCCCGGCGATGCGTTGGGTGTGCGCGGCACCTCCGCCACCCTCGGTGGCCCCGAATTCCCGCGAGGCGATGTGCTCCACTACCGCCGGCCAGATCTTCTCGAGCAGCTTCGAGGCGGCGGCGCTGATCGAGGAGGGCGGCTCACGCCCGAGGAGGTCTTTTCCGCCCCACACCGCCTACGGGGATGAGGACAGCGGCGCGCCTGTTCGCCCCTTGCCCTTGCCCGGCGTTTCGAGGCCATTCCAGCAGGCTCGATCCAGCCAACGCCACCCAAACCCGCAGACCTACCTGGCCCAGGCAGCGCAGCTCTGGCTGGCAGGACACCCTGCTGCCCACGCCCGGCGGTGAATGTCCAGGCTGAGAGCTGCGCCTGGGCCCTGCGGCCAGAGGCTCGGGCACCCTCCCGGCCATTCCACAACCTGGTGGCCCAGGCCGCCGGGCACCCTGCTCCATCGGAAAACCCTGCTCGAGCGCTTCTCCGCCAGCTTGGGGCCTGGTTGATTCATTCCCCCGCGTGGTACCGCGTGCTGCTTGCTGGAGCCTGCTCGCCCTGGTGGGCCCCACGCCCGCCGCACACCACTCTCTCGATGGCCGCCGAGGTGGTGGTTGCCCTGGCTCAAACCTGCGCCTGCAGCTGTGGCTGCGGAGCTCAAGGCGCATGGTGGCCTCGGTGGAGGCCGAAGCCACCAGCTCTGTCATTCCGACGTCTCTTCCGGTGGTGACAGCAGCCCCCCACCTGCGGTTGGTGTCCACTGCCGCGCATTGCGGCGCCACGGGCTGAGACCTCCCACGCCTCCTGCACCAGGCAGCAAACCGCCTCGATCGCCGCCCACAACCTCAAAGCCTTCTACAAGGCCTACTTCTCCGGCGCCCCGGAAACTGCGCTATCTCTTTCCGCAGGCAAACGGGCCAAGGCCGAGCACCGGCTCTGCGCCATCTTGCCTGTCGGTTTCCATCGGGCGGCAGGAATCCCCACGGCTAGCCAGAGCAGCAGCACCCCCAGCGGACAGCGGCCAGGGGGTCTGCCCAAAATGCCAGAGCCCCGAGCTGGCTGCCCGTTGGAAGATGCCGACTGCAAAAACCACCGATGACCACAAACCACCCCCGGCGTCAGCCGCGATTGCCGCCTTACTGAGTGCCAAGCAGGCCTGCTGCTGATCGGTTCCTCCGCCGCCAGCCATCACCAGCACTTGATCGCCGCTATGTTCGCCTCCTTCGTTCAACGGAGAGATAAGAAGCTGCTGGCTTACTGCGATCAGCGTACAGGAACGCCCCGCCACCGGGCTGGGTTCATCGCGCGCCGCGGCTATGTCGCACCACCCTGGCGCACTTTGCCCTGACCCGCACTGTTCAACAGCACAGCACCAACTTTGGCACGTTGCGATGCGCTGGATCACGTTTGCGAGCAGCTGATCGCCGATGGTCAGCAGCTCTTCCCAAGAAGTCGACTTCGCCGCCACCTTCATTGCCCCCTGATCTTGGAGTGCTGGCGCGAGTTGGGACGCCCTGCCAGCAGCAGGACATCCCGTCGCTGAATCCAAAGGCAGTTCTTCTGGGCTGGGCTGCGCGATTCGTCTGCGCTGGGAGGTGGCCGCCGAATTCGGCTACGCTCACGCCTGGGCTCTTCGGTGGAGCCAGGCCGGTGCCCTTGGCCGCGGCGGTGGTCCCGCCGGCCATCAACGCGCTGCTGCCGGCGCTGCCTCACCCGCCTGCAGAACGAAATCGAGCCTCTCCGCCGGCCCGCAGCAACCAGCTCGAGCAGCCTGATCGTGGGGCTGTTTGCACCCTGGCGCCAGGGCGGTGCCCTCGTCGTATCCTGAGCTATTCGGCCGGCAGCGGCCAGGGCAGCAATCCTCCACTCCGGCGGCAACCAACACCATAACCCCTTCAACCGGCATCCCCTACACGCCGCGCTTCTGTCGGGTTTCGGCCCCCGCGCCCCACCTTCCCCACCCAGCTACCGCGGCAAGGGCGGCTTCGAAGCAAGGCTGAGTGCGCGATGGGGGCCGCCCAACCTGGGCCAGCACTGGCTTCAGCCGCCACCCTGGGGCCAGCCAAAGCCAGAAGCCTCAACAGCGAGCAGCAGAAAGAGGTGTTGCTCGCGTTGTGGCGGCCCTGGCGGACGCGGGGCCTGCTGCAGGAAAACCCGCGCGGCGCTGAGCGCATCTGGGCTTATCCACGCCCGCAGTTCAGGTTCAGCGCCACCCCTCAGGCTGCTGCGCTTTTTGCAAAAAAAAACTTTTTTTGGCTGCCCCGGTATGGCCAGAGGCGTGGCTGGCTCAGCAGCTGGCCGCTCTGGGATGGGATGGCCTGTGAAGGTACGCCATTGCTCAGGCCATACCGACCGATTCCCGCGCGGCCTTGCCCTCTACCGCCGCCTCTATGCCGCGGCGACGTGTATCGCATTCGGTCGCCCGTGAGCACACCGGGCCTGTTGCACCGGCCGGATCGCGAGCGCCTCGAAACCAGTCATCCGCGGCCAATACCGCAGCGATCCCAACCTTCTCTCGGCCACCTCTACCCTGGAGTGGGCATCAAATTGGCGTATCTCATCCACCGTGCCTTGGCTCGCCTCGGTGCCGCCCCGAAGCCCGCCAACGTTACCTGCAGCGGAATTCGCCGCGCCGGGCCGCCGGGGATGGCATGCCCTGGTCGGCACCATCGTCACCGGCACCCCCCACCGACCTCTTACTTTCATCGCGGAGCCGGAGGCGATTGCTGGCGGCGGCCGCGTCAAAGCCCACCGGCTTGCTATTCTCGATGGCTGCCGCCATTCCTTGCGGCGCCAGCTGCTCGCCTTTCCCCTGGGATCGGCTGGCGTGCAGAGCGGCATCGATGCCCAGGCCCTGCCTCCGCCAAGCTCAAACCGCCCTCGATGCGGTCGAGAAGGCGGGCAAACGCAGACTTCCAGGACACCTTTCCCTTACCACCTGGGCTGCAGTGGTTGCCAAAGGCCCCATTTTCAGGGCGAGTTGTTGGAGCCGCTTTTTGCAGCTCTTCCCGACCAGGGCTGGTGACTCACCAAAACAGAGCTGCAGCGCATTTCCATTTCGCTCCCAGGGAGGAAAAGCGCCGTTGAGCGCTCCCTACGCCAGGCGAGCTGATTCCAGCGCTTTGAGGAATTTGATTCGCCCGAGGCGCAAACGTCTTTGGCGCTGAGGCGCGAAAAGTTGCGCGAAAGGGCTCAAGAAGCATCTCGGGCCGCGACGACGCCTCCCTCCCACGAGGCCGAACGAGAGGGCGAAAACGGAGAATTCTTACCGAGAGCTCAAGGCCTTCAACCAGGCTCCGCAAAAGAACCTGGAGAACCGGCCCCTGCTGGGGCCATGCTCACGATGAGGCTTCCTTGCCAACTACGCCTTCCCAGAGGCCGGCGTCACCCCTCAAATTCCGTGCTCTGGCGACTGCTTTGCCCAGCCGCTCGGGTGGCTCAGCCGAGCCGCAGCAAGCGAGGGAACTGCCCAAAACACTGAGCTTACGAAACGGGCCTTTGGCGCTGGTCCGCCCATCGCGAAGTGGTGCCCGATTGGTTCAGTTTTATGCCCAGGGCCGGCGGGGGTGAAGTCGATTTCAAGTCACGCCCAGGCCTTCACAGGGCCCGAGCGCTGGCGTTTTCTGCCCCCTCCTGCTCCTTTCGCCTTTGCCGCGGAACGACGACGGGGGACTTCGGGCCGCAAGGAGTGCCCCACCGCGTTGCGGGCCACAGTGGCTATTGCCGATTCGGGGGCCAGGTCGCAAGGGAAGATGCCCGCCTTTTTCCGTCAGGTGCATGGCCACCACAGAAGATTCTGCCCCGCAGGCCGCTTCGGCCGACGACACGATGAAGCGCAAAAACCCAGTTTCTTTCACCCGCCAGGCTGCTTTTTGATCCTTCCCGACCTAAGCGGCGGGGAAATCTCCCTGGCGATTGAGGGACGGGAGGGGAACTTTTCCCCTTCGGCCGCGAATACCTTGGCCAGCAGGGGCCAGCCTTTTTCCGCGAGATTTTTCAAACTTTCGGCGAAAGCCCACCCCCGTCGGGCCCCAGGGGGGGGAAAAAAACCCCAACCCACCATCGGGGGCCGGCAAAGGGCCTTCAAAGGTTGGCCCGGGGGGCTTTCGGAAGGCTTCTTGCAGGGCAGGGGGCTTTGGGCCCGGGGGGGGCAAATCTCTTTCTCTT
>Ga0163217_1090187_pt1 | contig 10589 bp, 15 predicted proteins | sample SynspAceP_FD_185933 | JGI IMG/M metagenome (GOLD analysis project Ga0163217, IMG submission 185933) | Saline lake microbial communities from Ace Lake in Antarctica - Synechococcus sp. Ace-P (PacBio error correction) | ecosystem: Environmental > Aquatic > Non-marine Saline and Alkaline > Saline ... | reverse complement strand
ATTCTGGACCTCAGGCCCCGGTCGACCGCGTATGTTTCAGCGTCGAGAGCCCCGGCGCGTTTGTCGAGTCCAGTGAGAATTGTTGTCCGTGAGCAGTTGCACAAGGTTCTTGGCCATTCGTACCTCATTGATGACACTTTTAGGGAATCAATGCGCGCCATCATCGGAACACCCGATTCCGCCCAAGTGGAGGAGTTCGATGGGTCGAGTCTTTCACCGCCGATCCGAAGTCGAGCGAGGGTATTATAGCTCGGTGTAGGTTTTTTGCGCCGAAACGGAATTACATGTCGTGAAAATAGACCATCGCTGGCCAATCTGTTTGTCGTGCGGTACTGAGCTTCAGATGTCGAGACAGACGGTAATCCGGCACATTGAACATACGGGCTTGCAGGCGCCAGACTGCGCTTTTGCAGATACGGGGATGATGCCTTGGGCCTTGGCGGGTATGGGATGGCTGGGATCAGACTGTCATTCGCTCCACTGCGTTGAACAGGCTGACGATGTCAAGGGGACATGCCGCTTCGGCTTGTTTGGGCTTGGTGCCGAGCGCTCGATGCCGTCGATTGCTGTGCCCGGTCAGATAGCGAAGCCCAAAAACCCGGGGGCAGTTGTATGTCCGAGTGGTGCGCAATGCCCTTGCACGCCCGGAAATTATTTTCATATTTGGGCGTACCGCCGATCACTCCCGGTTGACGACTCGCTGAAGTGCTTGATTTCGGCGACTTTTATTGGCTGGTTGACTACCGCTCGACGCACGGCGCGCGGGATGTGGTGATGTCCTTGTCCTTACACATGGCGCTTGAGCGCCATCAATGGCGCCGGACAAGCAGGCTCTCAACCTTGAAGCGCCAAACAGTTGCAAGCGGCTTCGGGTGCCCACTTTAACCTCCTTCATGGTACGTATAGCTCTCAATGTTGTCATCTCTTAAAGAACGACTGCGCACGCGCAGTCGTGGATCGGGTGTATTTATTGCAGGGGCAAGGTATTCATACTTCCAGATCAAAGACGGATATGGCATGTGAAACTTCATAGCTTTGGACAGCAGCGCATCTTGGACACCCGGTCGCAGATTGCGACCGATACGTTTGTAGTCGTGGCTGCGTCCGGTGTCCGGTGCCGGCCAATGGTTGGCGTGTGCGCAAGTCGTCAGAGCATTGATTGCCGCAGACAGCACACACCAGGCCTTCTTTCGCAGCTTGGCATGGCGCGCGCAGGACTCCAGCGCTCTGGTTGCTGACCAGGAACAGTCACGCAGGGGTCATGTTATAGCTGTACCCGCACAGAGCTCGGCATATTCGGGTATCAGCTTGCCAGGGTAGTGCCACAGATGCACGGCGCTTCAGGCTGTCGCGGTAGGTACCAGATGAAGGTGCCAACTCGTTTCCAGAGGCTGTCGAGATGCGCTGACGGTGCGATCATTGAGTAAGCGGTAGTGGAATCAGATCGGCGATGAGTGCCGATCTTCAGGTTGTGCTGTTCCGCAAAGGGCTCCAGCTCCGGGCGAGCGCGACATGCTGCCTGTCGTCATTCATGATCTCGCAGTCACCCCGGGAACACCAAACCGCCCATTGCGCGCAGGATCACAGGGCGCTTCGGTGTGGCCGGCTCGCGCCGCACACACCAGGCTGCGGCCGATCGCGAAAAATATGTCCAGGGCTGCGATGTCATCGCTATGGCCAGGCGCTTGCTGCGCCTGTACGGTGCGTGCCCGGTCACCGGCGAATACGGTTGGCTGACGCAACGCTGGCTTCATCGACACGGTGAACTTGGTGCGAACCCGGAATTGTTGCGCTGCACATCGCGGCAACTTACAAGCCGCTACAGCTGTTCGCAGGGTCATAGGCATACAAATCAGGCCACGCCGTACGGGCATGAGTTGATGTGTCGGACCTGGCGGCTGCGCCGGGCCATGATCCAGATCACCTCGTTCTCGCGATCTTCGTCTCCATGAGGATACCATCTTGGCCCGCGCGTATATCTTCCAGAGTTTCTTCATTGTATTAATTTTACGGCTCCCGGGCTCGTTGATCAGGATTATGGTAGCGTTTTCGGCACGAAAGGATGTTAGCGTGGCTTGCTGCCAGCGGCTGATCGGCGGCTTTGTCACCATAGCAGCGCTCAGATAGCGCGCGATAGGTCGACCTCCCAGGTCAGGGGGCTTGCGACCTAGGTAGTCCCCCATGCGTTTCCTGCATGGTGTTGCGCACGTATTCAGATCGACCAGCGCCTCAACCTGTTGCGGTCAGGCTGATGCATAGACGTTATCGACACCTTCTCGGCGATATGCGCGCCAGGCCGGGATGGAGTCCGATTTACCGGAATGCGAGGAGCGGGCGTCCCCTATTCATGGGCAGCGACTTCCACGCCATGGAGTGGCGCTGAAGGATGCCCGACGAGCCGACGATTGCGGCGTGGCTTTTTCCAGGTTGACTGCTGCCTTCCTTGAGCGCCGACAGCGCGTGTTAGGCGGGATGGTCTCCTGGTGACATCCGCAGAAGACGTCACCCCCCGAGTTCCACTGCGGTCAGGCAAAACCCCATTGACCGCCCATGCTGTCACCAGCTTGACGTATCAGATCAAGCTTGCGGTTGTCACATATCCAACGCACTTCCCGCGGGGCTGCATTGGCTGGATATGCAACTGCTTCCCGATATTGTGTGACATCGGTGGGCGTCTCGCTTACCTTGAAAAAGGTCCATTCAGCTGACAGCAGTCCCCACCATACACCGCAAAAAAACCCAAAGTTGAAGGAGTAACAGAGGGCGAAATGGCATGTATCATAAAAGTCGCGCGGGCAGTTTGTCTAGCAACATGCCCGCAGCGGACCGATTATAAGAATGAACCCCTACTCGACAGCTAAGTCAGCCCCCCCCATCACTCGGCAGTGCCTTTGAGGGCGGGTTTTCAGCGAGCGTCAAGGGAACGTTGTCGATCAAGCCCCGAAATGCCATAAGGAAGTTGGCCCGAGCATCACCGGAACTACGTCAAAGGGCCCCCCCGTCAGCTTGAGGACGCGATGACCTGAACAGGCCGACAGCAGCAGCAGCGCAGGAAGAATGCAATGCTCGAATTCGATAGCCCGCACATATCAAAGAATGATATTCTCAGTATTTCGTTGAAAACAGTTGCATAAAATCAGGACAGACCCCCGGTGAGGAGGTCAGACCAGGCGGAACGGTACGCGGGCTGCACAGAATGGTTCGACAAGGGTTCAGAGAAGAAGCACATGCTGGGTCACGCGCACGGTGCCCCACCAGCGCGCCGTTTCTCGATCCACTCGCCACTCGGCACGACAGGCCCCCCAGTGTGCCCATAACTCCCTGCATAAAGCCGGCCAGCGCGGCACAACAAATGGGTAATTTTCCTTTGTCGGAAGGAGTTCAGGGTGTGGGTAACGTCACATAATCATTCGCACCACCCACGGGTTAACCCGAAACACGACCAGGTGGAAATTCAGGGTTTTCGCAGTTCGGCTTGAGGTGAGCCAGCCGCACCGAGACCAGCGTTGCAGGTGTTGTCCGGGGCCATGACCGGGACACGAAGCGAATATATCGGTCGAACAGAGCTTTCGCTCGGTGATCTGACCGGGAAGATGTGTAAGAGATGTTTTCAATCCACCCTTTTGTTTAGGATAAGCAAAAGTCATGGTCGCCGGAGGGAAAGCAGGGCTGGCGATCCTATGTTTTCGTCAGCGCTTATTTACTCACCCGCGCGACGCTGTCGGGCGGCTAAACCAGGATCCAGGCAGGCGCAAAACCCGGCAGACCTTGTTTGTTGACTGAATTCGTCTTCAAGCACCAACAGGAAAAGCCGCTATTGCTCGGACCAGCACATGAACTTCCGATTTGGATGATGAACACTTTTCAGGAAGGAAAACGGTCCGCGCCGTGATTCGCCCCATCAGGGCGAAACGCATGCATCACATTCGAGTTTGCATGGGCTTCAGCATTTATCGAGGGAATTACAAAGGTCGGCCCCCGGTGCCCAGCAGCTTGGCGCCTATAACCCGTATTCATCTACAGCCGGATTCAGGAAAGCACGCGCAGGGGACGCACCCGACGCCGCACTTCATTGCGCTCTTTTCGCAGTTCTTTGCAACAGGTTTGAGATCCACGTGTCTGGGGCCATCCGGCGGGTCGACTCCCAGCCGCAGCCAAAACACGATGCCATGACCGCGCACGCAATAGCGGCAGGAACAGCACCGGCCCCCCGGCTTCGCGGAGCAGACGGTTTGCAGAGGGCACGGCAAGCGGACCGTAACAAACCGAATGGCTGCGAGCGGGCCGGCCCGCCCCCCGGCGGATTTGCTCGGGAGACCCCAGCTCTGCCTGCGGCCCGTAAAGGGATTCTCTGGGTACCGCGTCCCCGCGGCCACTGATTACTGCACACTGCGTGCTCCGCCAAGCTGCATCGCACGGGAATACGGCCGTATCCATGACTTTCGCCATTGGCATCGCAGTACGGCGTCAGATATGGCCAATTTGGATCGCCACAAGGCTGCGGTTTGATACGTTTGTAACCGGATTAAGGCCCGCGCCTCCGGTTCGGGCCGCATTTCAACCGAACCGCATCTTGCCCGCCGCCGCCGGACCCTTTCCTGACCGGGGTTAGGGTCCTGGATGGCGCACAACACGCGCAACAGCCTAGCTAGCGCCTTAGCGCAGGGGGGTTTGGCCGGTATTTGGTGCAGGGGGGTCCAGGGTGACATAGCCGTGGCGCGCCGGCGCCACCGGAACCAAGAGCGCTGGGCCAACGATTGACCTCCGCATGCCTTCCAGCCTGGATGCCGCCTCGCAAATCCGCCTTGCCAGCACAACCACGAGCACGCGGGGTTGGGTTCAAGGGTGTCAGCTTTGTATTGCGAGTTTGCAGTGCGCGGCATATGCGGCTTGTCGAGGATGCCTGCAGAAATTCCGATTTCCTTGTCCACCCGCCATGGGAAGGCCGCCCGATTCCTCGCGGAATTGTTAGATCTGGAGCGGCGTCACGGGCAGCGTATTAGGTTATTCGTCGCTGCTTGAGCTGTTTATGACCATTCCCCGCCAACCCACCATGGCCTTGACCTCAACCCCTCGTCACCGGTGGCGCGCAGGCGTGGTTGATATGGCCGATGGCCCCCGGCCTCGATTGTCGACACTACCCCGGGCTTTTCCCCCCAGTGCCGTAGATGCCGGGCGGCAGTTTTTCATCAAAGGGCTGCGACGGTCGTCGCCCTTGACAGGGCGGCACACCAGTTCAGCGGTTCAAAGGTAGTGAAGGTTCGTGGAGGCCGAATTCGCGGACGGGCACCTGTCACTTCCGGTACCACCGCGAATCGTTCTTTAGGTCATTGGCCACAAGAAGGGACAAGGCATAGAGACTTCTGTTGGGCATGCCGGAATTCTTACTTCCGATGTGGCCGGCGTTAAATGACCGGCGCACCGGGGTTGGCCTTTTGTAATTACTTTTGCCAGCCGCTACTTCAGCAAAGTCGCAGCCACCGTGGCTGAGTAGGATCCTTGAGGCTTGCGCTTGGTACTTTGCGTTGTCGTCACGTGGAGATGGCACCAGTGGACTTGTGCAGCGGGTTTGTACGGCCATGCGTGGAGAATGAGTTTTTATCTGTCTTCGCTCAAGGCTGGATCGGTTGTGGCGACTACGCTACAGGGATCGCTATTCCCCCGGCGCCCCCCGGACACCGAAACTGCGCAGTCCAAAACGCCTGGCAGGGTGATATTGATGATCATTTATGGGGGATGTTGACCCGCCGGAAATGACATGTCTGATTGCCCCGGTCCCGCGATGACAGGTTAGCCCCCGTCCTCATCAGTAGCCATGTTACCACCCCGGTGCCCAGTCGTCCAACGCTTGGGGCTCGTCGTTGTTAGATAGGTAAAGTTCCGGACGGCGCGGCGCAATAGATAGACGCGGCTCCCAGGCACAGTCTTACCCTGTTAATCGTTTAATACGGAATAGGTCTGGCATCGGCAAGCCAACCTTCCGGCTTTGGCCGCAGAGGCGGTTCATGGATGGTTATACTTTGCCCGGTTTACTGAGGCGTGTCTTTTCATAAATCACCGGACCCACCCAGTCGAGCTGCCAGCTTACATCGGAGGGGCCAAGGGCGGCGGTAGAGAAAAACGCACCCGGGACAGATCGTTACTTTGCTTGATTTCTTCTGGCGGCCGCAACAGCGGCACGTATGATCGGGACCAGAACGACGATCAATGCAGGTATTGCTCAATCAGGCCAGCGTATTCTGTCGCGTCAAAGCGCGGCAAATACCCTATCAACTCGCTGCAAATCGATGATGGGCAAGGGCTGGGGGCGCTTTGATGAGGGCGCCGACACAACGTGCGTACACAGTGCTCGATGCCGGCGGCCGCGCGGACAACTGAGAATGGCGCGGCCATGGGTTCGCTCTTTCTGCGGCGCAATGCGCTTGGACGCCCTTTGCTTCGCCAGTTAAGTCGGGTGTAGGCCATGATGCGAAGTGGCATGTGGTGGCTCACTGCTGTAAGTGGTCTGTTCGGCCAGCAGTTGTAATCCAGGTGAACGGTGATGCGCACGACCGCCGATCAACGCCATTGACAATACCAACACCGTCAGGGTCAATGACCTATCAGATCATCAGAGATCAGCCTTCAACAGAAAACACCTTGTGCGGAATCCTGCAGCAGAAAGGCCACTTTCATTACGCCTTGACTATGCCAGTTGACCGGGGCAGTTAAGCAGCCGGGCTGTCTGCAGACTCTGGATCGCGTCTTAAAGGCTGGACGATTGGCAGCATCACCGCGATTCACGTCGCCGTCTTCAACCCAGCCGCGCAGGCCGCGGCCAGTTGCAAGGCGGCTGCGCAACTGCTCAAACTTGCGCTGCAGATCACCGCAGATCAGTTGGCCGGTCACGACTGTCTACCAGTAGGGAGCTTGCAATTGCTGTACGCGCAACGGGCACTGGAGTATCGTCCTCCAGTGGCCGAACAGGTCCGCTGTTGCTGGTGATGCGGCGATGCTACCACGCACTGGCCAGGCGCCCAGATTATCGCACAGGCTTGCTTTTGTTACTGCCGCCAGAGCCCGACTTCATGGTAGTCTTGTGCTTCAGCGGTTTGTTTCGGGTCCATCCCGGCGTTCTGGATGGCTGGGCTTGAGATAGTGCCGTGGCACCCGGTGAAACAGTGTGCTGTTAGGACGATGTCATCGGCACTGGTAATCCACCGCATTGGCTGGAGGCAGCGTCGGCATTGGCTTCTTGAGGGGGGGGGCTAGCTGAAACGGGTCCCCATAATACGCGGATCGGCCGGCCCTGGCCTGCCAGCCAGAATCTGTTTCGCCTTGCTAGAGCACGGAAAGGGATTTGATTTCGGGCCATCGTAGAAAGCTGCGAATTTCGAACCAGCGCAAGGGGCTGAGGCTGCCCGGGCAGTGGCGCCAGCGCCAGCACAGACCAGAATGCAGTCCGTCGACGCCAGCCTCAATAGGCTTTGCGCGCGTGCTTGAGTTGATCACATCGTGAAAAGACCGGCGCCATAGCTGTGGATCGGTGCCCTACGTCATTCAGGTGCGCGCAATGTTAATGATGGATTCGGCCCTTGTTATTTCAGCACATTTAACGTCGTGTTGTAGACGGTACGTTACTGCTGTGCCGATCTGATTGGACGCAAAGGCGCTACCACCGTTCGGGATTCGGTCCCTGGAACTGGCCAGCTCGCTGGTAATGCGCTGGCAGCCTACTTCCAACACTCCTGGCGGGGCCGAGGCAAGTTGAGCGCCGGAAATGAGCGACCCGCGGCTTGCATGGACAATCACCAGGTCGGTTGGAGTTGATAACAGCGGCGAGAGATCACGCAGTTTGAGGAGTTTTGAAGAACGCGGGGAGATCATTGTTTTCTCGTGGACCAAGTCAGGGTGATGCGGGACATTTTTACGTTGCCGGGACTATAGAAGTGGCTGGTTGGATCTTCAATATCGCCAAACCAGCCAAAGTTACAAATAGGCAACAATAGTGATATCAAAACCTGTCAGCTCCTCTGAAAGCCATTGTTCGAAGCCGCAGCATGGACGCCGCGCGCGTCTGGCACCTCGCGCTCGCACGTCGCCGCGGCTCAAGCCTTGGACGAGCATCAGGTGCAGCTGTTCCGGCGCAGGCACGCGCGGGTTGGACGCTACCCAGATAGGAGTGGGCGCTGTACGAGCAGCTGCACGCATTTCATTCAGAAGAGCTGAATTCGCGCAAGCACGGTGAGACGACCTGGGCAAAAATCTGCGCGGGGCACATCAGGCTCAGCGTGCGGTTGCGCTGGAGCAGAAGTAGTCATCGGCCCCCCGCTTTTGCTGGAGTTTGCCAGGCTCTACCCTGAGTGGCCTGCAGTGACGTTCAGCAACCTTATTTTCGAATTGGTGCTGCTGAAATCGGACGTTGCCATCTGTTACCTCAACTTCGCGCCGACCGCTGGTTGGCGCGCGTTGGGTCGGTGACTGAGGCACTTTGCGCCAGCGGCTGATCTGCCGCGCATGGAGCCACAGCAGCCAGAGTTGCTTGCATTTGGATGATGGTCAGCGTCATGTTAACCTGACAGCGCTGTCCTGGGAGCTGTTCGAGCCGGGAAACCGAAAGCTGACGTCGGCCCGCGCTGCAAAACCGAGAATTTTGTTTATCAAAGGCGGCGTGACGTTTGGTGCGCACTACTGCCGCTCTACAGGGATGCGAGTAACTGATAGCGGCGAGCTGTTAAGGCTGCTGCACGACCAGCGCGTGCGGTCAGCGGCGGGGCGTTCATCTGTTCTGTGAGCACCCAACCTCTACCCAACGCCTGGCGACACGCCCTGATTCGAGTTCCTGCACAGCGTCTGCGCGGCCACTTTGCAAGCTTGAGCAGGCTTGCGCCAGGCAGCCCAAGACGTACAATAGCCACCTTGCCACTGCGGGACTATCCCCATGGACGCTTCGCCGCCTGAAACGCGACCTGCTCGGTTCTATTGATGCCTAATGATAAACCACCCGGCTGCGGGCTTGCCGGAATGCACTCTGTCTTGCTTGATACGGCCAACCTGATAGCGCCTTCATGCAGTGAGGAAACACGGCATGCTGAGGCAAGCCCACCCTATTGGGGGGAGCTTTTGTGGGGCGCGGCCTTGCTCTGGCCGCTGGGTTACTTGATACCGCACAGGTCCGTGGCAGATACTTGGACTTTGCAGTGGTTCGTGCATTGTCGCACATTGAATGCGCATGCGGCCGAGCGCGCAGCAAAGCATTGGCCTGTTGATCTTGCCATCAGCGCAAATGGGCCAGCGCTTTGAATGCACAGGTGAACGGCGTGCCTCTGACCCTGGCCCGGAGTTACTTTGCCGTGACTCTAGAGATGACCTGGTATCGCTGCGGATGTACTTTACGACGCGAGAACCAGTGATTCATTGCGATTTTGCCATGGTGGCACCAAGGTATCTGGCCGGTATTTCCCGGGTGCGAACCTGGCAACATCACGCTAATAAGACGGCTGCACATGCAGGCCAGGGACTGGCCCGATGTCTGGGTGAACCTGGATTCGAGAGGTAGCGTTGTACGCCGCTACTCAGCTTTATTTAAGCAACTGACAAAACCCATATCGGCCTGATTCTTTCCTTTGACGACAAACATGAAGCAGGCAGGCCTTATATTTTCGATGGGACGAAGGGACACCTCGACCGCTACGTTGCTGGAAGAATTCTTCCTAAGCGGTTGTGATTGGATGGATTTCTGGGCGGGATGGTGCGCACCTTGCAGGCGCGATATGCGATTGCTGGCGAAATTTACCGAAGAGTTTCCCGGGAACTGCTGACTTGGCAAGGTGAACTGCGATGACAGGCCGGCCTTGATGGGGAACGCGTTGGTATTTCGCAGCCTTGCCCACAGTGGTCTGTTCAGGACGGCCAACCCGTTGACGGGTTTGCTGGCATTCAGCGGAAAGCGCCAAGTCCGGCTTGCTTGAGGCGCATGTCTAGCCGCGCGGGCTTGAAACAGCGGAGACGACGTACAACCGATATAAAAACGAGCAGGTCCACCCTGGTTGGCAGCGGCAACCCAAAACCGGGCCCATACGCTCTTGCAACAAGGCATGACAAGCGAACTCTTGACGGACCTGCGCCTGTTACTGGTACGCGCACTGGGGCACTGGATGATCCAACTTCGATGAGCCCGGAGCAAGTTCTGGAGACGGTTAGCGATAGGCGGAAAACACCGTGCAGGCCATCAAGAGGCCTGCGTGCGGAAGCTTGGGCTTTATGCGGGCCAGCCACGCGATTTTTCCCGGGCCGGAGTAGACCCTGTTGAAAAAGCCACTTTTTGCTCCTCAGCCCCCCCAAGAGGGGACAGTTGAAGGGCGAACCTTCCAACGGGCTATCATTCAAGGCTGCCACATTTCAGGGATTTTACGAGATTTTGGCTTGGCGCCACCTGATAAGGCCCCCTTTTTCCAAAGCAAGATCCCGCGGCAGCCTTTTTTTTTTTTTTACGGGGGGGCCGGGGAAAACCCCCCCCCCAAATTTTTTTTTTTTTTTTGGGGGGGGGACCCCCCAGGCCAACCGGGCCCCAAAACATTGGGCCTTTTCACCCATTTTCTTCTTCTATA
>Ga0163217_1051599_pt1 | contig 10589 bp, 15 predicted proteins | sample SynspAceP_FD_185933 | JGI IMG/M metagenome (GOLD analysis project Ga0163217, IMG submission 185933) | Saline lake microbial communities from Ace Lake in Antarctica - Synechococcus sp. Ace-P (PacBio error correction) | ecosystem: Environmental > Aquatic > Non-marine Saline and Alkaline > Saline ... | reverse complement strand
CGGCCCACCGCCGAAAGACCATGAGCCTTTGTGGGCCAATATCAGCGCAGGCATGCTATCGGTTGGCGCACTGCAAAATGTCGTTGACCGGTTGATCTATGGCTATGTACTTGATTTCTTGAACATGTCTTGCTGTGGGATCCAATTAATCCTTTCGTCTTAACTCCGGATATACATTTATTTTCGCGGGCGGGCGTTGCGGCTGATTCTATTTCACGGGCGACCCAAGAACCGCAACAAAGCCACCCCGAAAAAATGGCCCCGAAAAGGCCAGTGACAACTACCGCGTGATGCGATTTCGTACAAAGATCCTTAACAAGTCTTAAGGAAGATTCCGTCATGCGCTTTGTTCGCCGCTCTTGTCTTGCTACCGCTTGGGCCCTCGAGGGGCTGCGCGGCAACATTGGCCTTGCGGGACCTATTTCGCTAGCTCTGCGAAAGGGCCTGACGAATTCATGATCCAGCCCGCCAAGTCGCTTGCAGCAGACCTGACAAGCTTATTCACGCTGCCGTGCCGACGCCGGCAGGCGAACCTGGACGATCGTTAATGCGATTGACGAAAGGGGTCTGGGCCTTGGCGGGCACCCGCAAAGCAATGCGAGGCATATCCGGCACGTCCGGACGTGGCGCTGGTGCAAACAGGCCAGCCGCCGAATGGTGTACCATAATATCCGTCAGGAACTGGCCGAAAACGACGCCGCTTCGCAAACGCAAGGGGCACGGGTTCACGCAAATCAAGATTGTTACCGAGGATCGTTACGACAAAGCCTATAACGTCAAGATATCTAGACGCCCCCGCGAGGCCGCGCGTTGCGTCTGCCGGTTGCGGCGCGACACCCTCTTTGCGCCTCCGCAGAGTGGACGCTGGCTTAATTACAATTTCGTCTAGGTCCCCTGATCGCCCCGCGAGGTGGCGTAAGTAAGACGGTCTTAGACCCTAGCTCCAAAGGACCGTGACCATGATCAGATTACCGGCCCTCGGGCTTTGTCGCGCTTGCTTGGCCACCACAGTTGGTTGGCGCGAACAACGAAAGACGTCACACATTCACGCAGAACAACGGATGGAGGTCGTGCTCGCGAGACCCCGTGCCGCCGTCGCTGCAGCAGATGTGTGTACCGGTCGGGTTCAGTCGGATTTGACACCCAAAAGGGTTTCCGGCGTGCGCACTTTCCTCGAACACTGTTGTTCAAGGCCACCGACAAGAGTGGAAGCCGGTGGATTTTCCCGCAACGGTTGCCAAGAACGGCGGGCGGCGACAATGCCTTACCAGGTTATGTTATACCGCCATTCAACCGGGTTGGCGGATCGTCTCGAATGATGATGCAAATGGAATCGGACCGGATGAGAAAATTCCGTCCTGACGCCGGAAAAACATCCGCGACCCTGAACGCCGACGTGATTATCGAAGAACGCAACCAGCGCACGCGAGAATGACCCGAAGCGCGCTATTCCGCAGAACAGTTGAAAGCGCGGCGCAGTACCTTAACCACCGCTACGGCACGCGGTCCTTGGTGGATCTGCATGAAGATGCCGAGCTGGACCTGCAGGATGCGTTGGATTTCTATAAGCACTACTATTCGCCCAACAAGCTATTTCGTCGGTTCTCTGGCGATGTGGAACTGACAAGTGCGACAGTTGGCTGAGCAATAATTACGGTAAAATCCCCGCCAATCCCGAGGCTGCCTGAACGTCTTGACACCAAGAACCGCCCCCAAACCGCTGACGCCGTCTTGACTTTTCCGCGATGCCGCGGTCGCGCAGAATACGTGACCGTATCGTATTCTTGCCAGGAACGTGACCCCGGTGATCAACAAACGGCAGACGGCCCCGCTCCACGATATTGGCGGGCTTTTGCGGCGGCTGGCACGACGATCTATTTCTCTCGAAAAGCTGCAGTGTCTAGCCGTCACTAGCAACTATTCTGCTGCATTCTAAGTGGCCAATCGCTGGATGATACGACTTAACATTGGTCGTGTCCCGCAGCCCGGGCGTCTTCCCTACAGACGCCGAAGATGCAATGACGCGCCGTATGCCGGTTTCATGAAAGACCGGTGTGGAATGCGAACAGCATGAACGCATCAAAGCCAACAGGTCCGCGCCGAACAATCTATGCGCGCGACAATGCCGATAGCGTCGCCAATCGCCCTATGGCAGCGCTCATTGGCATTCGGGGCTGAGCGTGCAGACGTGCAAATGACTGGGCCGGAATGTGCTCGAGGCCAGTGACAGCCGATGACAGTCATGCAGGCCGCCAAGGATGTTGTTAACGCGAGGTGCTGTCACAGGGTGGCTGATGCGCGAAGAGGTGACAGAATGAAAGACTGTTTTACGCTGTAGTCTGACGGTTTTAGCCGCTCTGCCCGCCCCGCGCCGAGGTGATATCCAGAGGTCACTCCCCCGGTGGGCCATCACCGCTTGGCTGGTAGAGGAACATTCGATCCCCTTCGTGAGCGCTTGACCTGCGGTTTCGCACGGGCGGCGTCGTCGCTGGACATTGCGCCCGAAAGACCCGCGGTGCTACCAACCTGATGACCGGTTACTCGAAGAAGGGGCCAGGCTGACATGGAGTGCACCGCGATTTGCGTCGCCGCCGACCGAAGGTCTCGCCAGCAAGTTTACCCGTTCAGTGTGGATGATGACGGCACTGGCAATTTCAACGCGACCTTTCTGACCAAATCGCCTCTATCGCGCTGCTGAAACAGGCGGTGCAGTCCCCTCGTTTTAATCCCGACGCGACTGCAACGTGTGCCCACGGTCATGGTTCTGTCTGACATCTCCAAGTGCAAGGACCCCAACGCTAGGCGCGCGCCAAGAAGATGGCATGAAATGCTCTATGCGGATACACCCCTAACGGCTCGACCTTCTCGCGGGACGAAGGGACACCCGTGACGCCCTGACCGTGGACGACCTGATCGCGGCACGCATAAGGCCGGTTTCTGGGCCCGCGACCGCATCTTCATTTGGCGCGGTCGGGGATATACCGCCCGAAGCGCTTGGCTCGGACGATGCTGGAGGATCTAACCTAGAACCGCGCGCCCGCTTCGCCCTCGTGCGAAGGTGACCATCCCCCGGGCACGACGTCGTGGATTTCCCACGCCGCAATCGGTTTCGCACGCTTCTTTTGCGCAGAACGGTATCGGGCGCAGAAAGACGGATTGATTTCTTTGCTGCACGGTGTTTATCTGAACAGGTTTTGGCGGCGGGTCTTTTGAAAGCCGTTCTCAGACCGAAGTCCGCGCGAAGCGCGGGCTGACCCTAATGGCGTGTATTTCCTCCTTGGTTCCGTCATGGATTCTGGCAGCGAGACAGATCCAAGGCTCCTTCGCTCGGGCAACGATCGGAATCGGGCAGGCGATGGACGTGATCAAGGAGGGAATGGACGAAGCCGCAGGGCGACCGGTGTGGACACCAGCAAGAAGCTGGATGATGCCAAGACCGTGTCACAGGTATCCTACCGCTTGCGCGTTGATGGCAAACCAGACCATCGCCCGTAATTCCTTGTGGGGGATGGCAAATATCGACCCTGGCCATCGACTATTCCGCCCACCCGCAAATGACAAGGCGAAGCCGTTGACGGCTGAGTTGATGTGAAAACGCGTGCAGGACGAGTTGCTTGATTCCCGACAGACTGGCCTTTGTCGGGCGTCGGGCAACAAGGGGTCGACGACACCGCCGAGGTCAGTACGACTGACGGCTCCTTAGGCAACACACATACAAAAAACGGGCGCTACCACAAGCGCCGTTGTTTCGTTTCAGCAGGACAAGAAGACGTTTATTCGCCCGTAGGGGATCCAGATAACTTCATTGACGAGGTCGCGGCTTGCAGGATCGCTTGCCTTCGCCCCTCTTTGCCTTCCCAGCCGCGGCGCCATGCCGTTGTTCACCCATGTTTGCGTTTCAGTCTGCGCCGTGGCCCGTTCCACCGGTTTCGCTTTGCGGCTTTGTCGCCAAAAAAGCTCCAGACCGCATTTTACATCATATGGCCGGCGCCAGCTTTCTGCCGTTAGTCACTTCTGCGGCCCGGTCACGATATTCACCCGCCCGCCGGTCACATCAGGAAGGTTTCTTAAGACCTGAACAAGTCCGGGTCGCAGCAAGCGCGGGAAGGCGGCCGCTAGGCCGCAGAGATGACAACGGTTTGCCCATGGCAATCGCCGGCCGGAGCCATGCAGCGAGATCAACCCAAGCAATGGGGCCTCTGGGGCAAAAGGCGCGCCGATAACGCCAACGGGTTCTTTCATCGGCAAGCGCGACGCCGCGGATCGGCCGCCATGCACCGACCGTCATATTTGTCGGCCCAGGCGGCAATAGGTGAACAGCGTTTTGACCGCCAGTCTACCTCGGGCGTTCGCGGTCTGGCCACCTGCATCGATCCAGCCGTGCGCGAAAACTCATCCCCGCGTGCGGCCAGATTTTCAGCGATGTAATACAGGATCGTTGGCGCGCCAACAAGGGACGGTTGTTTCTTTTGCTCCAGCCCTGTGGCAGCATTGAGCGGCTCCCGGCGTTGCGCACATCCTTGCGCGACGCAAGCAGAGACATGCCCAGCAGATCGCCGGACTTACCCCCCACACAGGTCGGATAGCCCGCTGTCGGGACGGCTTATCTTGCCCCGATATACAGCTTGGGCGGTTCCGGGTCAATTCGGTGTCCGCTCTGCATGCCACTGGCCGGTAAAGACTCGGCAGCATCCTCTTTCAACGCTTTCTTTGCCGTGGTTTTCGAACGGGTGTAGGTGTCAGGCCTGGCCAGCCGCCCTTTCACGGCCAAGCGCTTATCGCGCACCCCGCCAAAAGCCTGCGGCCGGCATCCATCATGTTGGTCCCGTTCACCCATACGATGCCCCGCGGACCAGTGGGCGCGCGATTATCCAGCGCCCAAGATAGCACTACTGTTCTCGATCCAGACGTCTGCCCAGGACCTTTAGCGGGTGTTATTGGCCAGTTCGACCGCCTCGGGCGGGGGTGGCGGAATGTGGTGGATACCAGCACTGGGGCCAAAAGATTTCGTTCTGCATCAAGGGATCGGCAGGGCTTCATGCCTAGTGATCAAGCGATGGGGGATAATAGCAGCCTCGGTCGCAGGACGATTCGCCCTGCGGTAAAAACCAACTTCGCCAATGCTGCTTGGCGGCGACCATATCGCGTCACGCCGCAACACCCCGCGATGCACGCTGAACGGACGTCGACGCGCCCCACGTCAACGGACTTATTTCAGACGTCTCTCACCGACCCGCTGCTTCGCCATGCGCACCGCGCAGCTTGGATAGAACTGATCCGACCACAGGTTCATGCACCAAACAGGGCGGCGAAGCCTGACACAGCAGACCTGACCCCTGATTGAACAGATCGCGTCGACCAGCCCCTCGACGGCTGAATCGAATCCGGCATTCGGTCAACAACGTATAGGGGCGACTTGCCCCCCAGCTCGAGCCGTCAGCGCCTTGCCGCTCCGGCATGTCACCTCCGCGGATATGCCGGCCACGGGCGTTGATCCAGCTAGAAGGCCATCTTGTCGAATCGATTGCACAATCATCTCGCCCACGGCACGTCGCCTGTCACGATATTCACAACCCCTTGGCAGCCAGCCTGACACAGATATCGGGCAAAACAGCAGGCGCGGTCAGCGACGTATACTCGGCAGGTTCAATACCACCGTGTTCCCCATCGCCAACAGCAGGTGGCGACTAGTTCCACGCAGCATTCACAGCGGGAAAAATTCCACGGATGATCTGCCCACACACGCCAAGGCCACTCTGCGTCGGGACAGGCTCGACTCCATTCAGTTGGGGCCATGCCTGCGTGATAGTAGAAATGCCGTGCGGCAGTGTCACATCCACATCGGCGCAGCTTCGGCGATGGGTTGCCGTCTATCCAGCGTTTCCAGCACGGCAAAAAGCCGGCTGTTTTTTGCAACAACCGCGCCAAAGGCATACAGGAACGCGCACGCCCGTGTCCGCCAAGCTTGACCCCACTTGGCTTGCGCCTTGCGTGCAGCGGCGACGGCGATGTCGACCTCGGCCTGGACTGGTTGCGTCAGCGCGCCAGCACAATTCCCGTTGGCAGGGTTGCTCGGCTTTCGAAAATCATAGCGTGGCGTCGGTGAACGCGCCGTCGATGAAAATGCCCGAAAACGGGCTGATTGATCGGACAAAGCCACGCCAGCCGCGTCAGCGGCATTTTTCAGGTGCCACGTCCCATAGTCCACATGGTTTCACTAGATTTCGACCCGGCTCATGGGATTCACCTTTTCAAAATTTCAACCGACATTTGGTTTCCACGCGGGAGGTCGCTATGGCGTACGATGGTTGCGATAGGCTGCCGGACACATGGTGGTCGAGCTGGCGTTCGATGTCGGCCCAAACAGCGGACGACGCCCGAAAACGGAACAGGTCAGGCTGAACATGCGGTCGCCCAATTCCTCTTTCATTCATGGCAAGAGCTAGACCAAGCGGCCCGTTCTTGCTTGTCGAAGATCCCGCTCGCAGGTTTATTAGCCGACGCGGATAGCCGGTGCCGGCGAAATAGTTCGCGGATCGCCGCGGTATCACGGGGTCACGGGCAGACGGTCGCATTGACGCTTCGCTGCGGTCGAGGTCTTGATGAAATCGCCCCCCGCCATCATGAAAGGATTCAGCGAACGCCGCGCGACGTTGCGCAGAGCTGCCAACATCTCCGGTTGCAAGGATCGCTTTGACGTGGGGCGTTCACGCATCGGCGCGGAAGGCACGAATTTGATCAGAAAGGCGCCTGCCAGTTCGCCCGATTAGACATGGCGGCGTGAAATAACGATGTCGACCTCGGCGGCTCCTGCGGCGACGCTCATCTCGATCTCGCGCAGGCGCAGCTTCGAATGGGGACAAGCCCGCGGGAACCGGTGGCACTGGCAGCAATCGTGGATGCCCGGTTGCTTCCAAGTGCTGCTTGGGGCGGGGGCGATCATCTCGGTGGGTAACAGACCGCGCCCACGGTGTATCCGCGACATGCCAAGCGCGATCCAGCAAGCGGGTGCAATCGGCCTTGACGGCCTTGGCGCACAGCCGTTCCACGGGCGGGCCAGTGTTCATGCGCCGCTATGCGTCGTTTAGATCGATGACAGCGGACGCGCGCAGCGCAGCGCATGATGTTCTTTTGTCACGGACCGGGTGCGGGCAGGCCAGCGGGCACGACGTCTACCGCAGACGGGTGTTATACCGGTTGCACGGCGGCACCCAATCTATCCAGCGGCATCACCCGAATTTGCGGGGTTCATCACCTGCGCAGTGGCTTTGTGCCAGTTCCGGCTCGGGTGTTTACATCGCGTGGGACCATGGGCGCTTTACTGTCTAATCAGACAGTCAATGTTGCCACGGCAAGGCGCCAGCAAGCATCGCGCCCTTCACGTACATCTCTGGCAGGCGGCGTTCAGCTGCCGCGATAGGTGGAATGTACCCGAAGGCTGATAGGCAAAAAGCGGCACGTGTAATGCGCGTCCGTGTCGAATTTGCCAAAACGCAGCGGTATGTTGGTCAAGGAACCGCCGGGGTGACTCGGGCTCTGGCCCCGATCGCGTCGAGATAGCCTCCGGCTGTCGAAACACCAGTCGTAACGTGCCGGCTGCAAAAAAACTGGGCCTTGGGCAGGACGCGATGTCGGTGGCGGTTCCGTCGGCATTGTGCTATTTGAACCAGCTTCATGCGGTTGGTCCTTTCGATCCTGTACAGCGTGATCTCCATCCCCCTCGGGGCGCCACGTGCAGGTTGTCCAGAACATGCGTCGTCAAGTAGCCGTTGGCCATGCAGATGGTCTTTCCTGTCCGTTGACCCCTTACGATAGGCATGGTGTCACGGCAGCGTCAATGGCGGTATCAGCGGGGAACGGCCCGAGGGCGGGAAAAGCGGACGATTCGGGTAGGTGGGACGAAAAATATGCACATTACGAATTCGTTTTTGCTTTGAAGGACGCGAATCTCCTTGAGCCTATATGGTAGAAACTTACAATCGAGGTGTGTCGGGCCTGCCAGCGATCTCATACAATCCGAATATGTATTCTGGGGGGGGACAGGAATTCTTATGATCGGGCAAGCCGCATCTGGTGCGGCGATCATTGGGCAGGGAGCCGGAGGACTCGTGTTTGATAGCGCGCAAGAGCGGGCCCCTTCCACTCCTTCCGCCCCGATTTTATCCCGCATGTCTTGTAGTTTCAGGCCGGCCAGCGCCCTTAGAACTTTCGGTATAGAGAGCAGGGCCACTCGGCCGAATTGGCAGCAGCAACCTTCTTGTGAAGGGGGTGGCTGGTGTCATGCGAAAAATCAGTGCCAAAACTGTAGGTTGAAACAAAACATCGGCCCACAGTGCGAGGGTGTTCCCCTTTGCAGGCGGGCGCTGACCAAAGACGTATATGACACCGTTACCTCGTGATTTTCACCGGCTACGGCCCGACACCGGCCTGGCGCTCAATGGGCCGGGAGGGCGCGGGTCGCTGTACATTTGTTGCTGAATTACGAAGGGCGGCGAAACTCTCTGCTCCACTGGGACGCCGCTCAGAGGCATTTTGTCCGAGGATCGTCGGGGGCGCCCCTTGGCCGGGGGGCAGGCGTCACTGGAATATGGATCTATCTACGCTACAGGCGCTCGAGCGGGAGGTTCTGGCGGCTGCACGCGTCACCGGCGTGCCAATCATCCCGTTCACGTTCTATGGTGTCGCCACCGCCTCTTTCGGCGCGGGTCCCCCAGCAGGGTAATAGGCAAATGACCAGCGACTGGAGATTCGCAGCCACTGGCTGAAGTGGATCGTACTACAAGTGGATCACACGCGCCGAGCAGGTCGAAAGCGCTACAGGACGAGGCCATCGTCTCCACCGCGGAAAGCGTCGGTCCGTCCCAGCGCTGGTACACAGGACGCAGCTCTGTGAACACGGTGGCTGCTGGCAGCCGAGACAGGCGAATTCGATTATATCCTCTGACAGCATACGCGGCGACTGACTCTGCCCTACTGGCACCAGGTGGCGCGGCCGCCGATCAACTGATCATCCCTATCCACGCTGACTGCAAGAACATGGCGGTTGCCACGCCGCAGGGCTTTAACCTCGGCGAACGCTCTACACCTTACTCTGTGCCGATAACTGTTCGATTCGCTTATATGCGAAGCAGCCGCAGGGTGGGCAAAATGATGTCAGGTGCGCTTGCCTGTCGCTTTGATGGCGCCGGGGCGGATACAGGCGCTGAACGCTTTATCGACTATTCAAAGGGTTCGAGGGCGTCTGGACGCCGCGCCGCATCGATATCGGAGACCATTTGGCGCGCGGACCCATCCGCGCAGCGCGCCTCGCGGTTGGACTCAAATGGGACGCGCCAGCTTTGTCGCAAATTCGGTTGGCGTGTTCGACATTCGCCGTGGATCGCGGAACGCGCTTCGAGCTTGAAACTCGGGCCTGCGCATATACTCTTGCTCGCGGGGTTCACATGCACTGGCGCGGAGTTTCGGTCGGCGACGCGGCGGAACGCTTGGCGTGCTGACCGCGCGACCCCCGATTGAGCGGCAGCTGGCGGGCGGCCAACGGCTTTGACGGCGGGAAAGCACCGCAGGAGGGAAGCCAGCGCGGGCGGGCTGGGACGCATGACCGACGGCGGCGTACGCGGTTCGAGACGTTTGACAGCCAATTAACAGTCGCAAACCACGGGTTTCCGTTTTATCATCCGCGGTCAGATCACGAAACAAAATGGACGGCTCCTACGCCAGTTCGAAACCCGTATTCGCGCAATGCAGCCGGAAGATGAAATTTACACTGCCATGCGCGCAGGGTCGAACGGATCGCAGTCTGCGGAGTTAGAGGATATTTGCTAATGACCTATTTGCCTTCCCCCCGGCGGTCTGCCGGCATCATCCCGTGCGCCGAGCACAGCTGTTTCACCGATGGCCTATGCGGTGTCCCGCTCGGTTGCCAGCGCGATATCGGGCCAGCCTGTTTGCCCGGGTTGGAAGGATAACCACGCGCTGGGTTGTGGCTCGGGCCGCGACGGATTTGGCCGAAACCTTTGCGCAATACGCGATAGAACTTGCCCTCAATGGTTGGCAGGCGACACCCCGAGCCGAACGCACAGGCGCAGGCGGTATTCTTGTTTGTGGCGACGGGGGACGGCCGCGGCTTGACCGCTGGATTGGGACGCTCACAGATCTGGGTTGGGGGGTCCTACGCGCTATATTCCCCTTTTAGCTACCCACTGGGACGTGTAGATAAACCACGGCGATACGGCCGTCTCGGTTCTTCCATTGGGTTGCGTAAACGGTTATGCTCCCTTGACCCAAAGGAATCGATGCGCGGATGACGTTCGTTTTTCACCACATTGACAAGGGAAATTGTCGCGGCCTATTTGACCGATTGCCCCGGATTACCGATGGGGCTTGGGGGCAAAACCCAGCGTTTTTCGACCCCGGGGTACCTGGCGCCACGACATGCAACGTTCAATATCGTTGGAACCTTCAGCCGGCCCCGCTCAGCTACCGCCCTCTCAGCTCGTCGCTCGATATATCTCACTCTCTGGTCTGTCTGGGCGCCGGAAGAAAACAGAAAATTTGCTTTCGGTGTGGATAAAAAAGTGGGGGAGGGG
>Ga0163217_1012772_pt1 | contig 10589 bp, 9 predicted proteins | sample SynspAceP_FD_185933 | JGI IMG/M metagenome (GOLD analysis project Ga0163217, IMG submission 185933) | Saline lake microbial communities from Ace Lake in Antarctica - Synechococcus sp. Ace-P (PacBio error correction) | ecosystem: Environmental > Aquatic > Non-marine Saline and Alkaline > Saline ... | reverse complement strand
ATTTTATATTTCAATTTAAGCGTCTCGACTCATTGTTTTCCGGATTGCGATGGCCTTTTTCCGGCCGGTTTCATGATGCTATGGTCTCTATGGTCAAGATGGTTCCTGAAACCTCTTCTTGCGGAACCAGAGATGCGGGACTTATTTCAAATGAAATCATATAATCTCTCTGTGGCCGTGTGGGTTGGTTTTATCGCCTTGTTCGAATAGGCAACCGACGACCGTACGGTTGTGTAGTAGTAGTCTTCATATCTAAAGCAAAGTTTTCGAATCCAATAGTCCTAGACGGTAAACCAAATTCGAGCCGCAGTTTTGAAGCGGCAGAAGGCGTGTTCTTCCATTCTTATGACTACTGCCAACCACGCTTACTTCTTTGATTCCAGCCTTCCTCTTCCGGAAGAGGGTTCGACATCCATGATTCTATGGCGATCCTTCTTTGGAGGAATGACGATCAGTTGATCCCTATCTTGTCCAGTTCTATTATAGCTGTGGGCGGAGCGGAAAATAAACAAAACAAGAAACTATGAAAAAGTTACTTTCACTCTTTCTTATTGTCTTGTGCGAATTATGCCGCACAATAGCTTGATGAATATTGGGTGGGTGTCAAAGAGCAGGCGGAAAATAACCCTGAGCTGAAAGCATATTACAACGAATACTTAGCCTCATCGAGATTTGGCAATCAAGTTCAGCCGTCCCGATCCAGAGCTTCAGTAGGTTCTTCCTTTTCGTCCGATGGAGCGATTTATGGAAAATCAAGGCAGGCCGGCATATTCGTTTGATGCAGATGTTTTCCTTGGTTTGGAATGCTAAAAGTCAAGAGTCCGAAGCCAATCAATGGCGATTGGCGCGCTTGACCAGTCGTTTCTTAGATGGCCAAAAACAACCTTTTCTACCAAGTCAAAAACCAATTGTAACTTTGGCAGAATTAGAAACAGACCAATCCGAATCGCAGGATGAGAATCTGGCTATCCTTCGCAAATTACGAGCGAATGGCTTTTGATTCCTTCGAAAAGTGCTGCAACTCCGTCTCAGCGTGCGAGCTGTCCGGCTCCTATGGAACCTCGGCTCCAATGCTAGTTTCTCCACAGGTTTCGGGTGGAATGAATACGATGGGAAAATCAAGCTCAGGGTTATGTCCAAGTCGAAGGAAAATCTTCGGCAATGGCTTTTCCAGCGGCAATGGGTTCTTACTGGGCCGGAATACGATGTGCTGACGGAATCAGGCTTCAAATAAGCCACCCTGGGAATGATCTTGAATGGCTGAATGCAAATAAAATTTCAGTTTCAGTGGAATTAATAAATGATGAATTCCCAAGAGAAGCCAGATTTTCTACGCCAGAACCATTACTTCATTCACAATGAATCTGGAAAAAACAAGCTATTTCTAGATAGTATCAGTGTATATAATCCCGATGCTAGCGATGTATGATGCAGAGCTTTTCTGGCACTGGAATCTCAAAAGCAAAATGGGCCAAACTTGATGGTCGACCTATGCTTGTGGCAGGGTTCAACTACATGCCTTTCAAGCCGAGGGATTGAAGATGGGATGTCGTAGGGTAGGATGGAAATGATATGATTATGCCTATGGTAACGATGACCTTCGCCTATTTATAGAAAGAAAAACTACAGCCAAATCAAAGAAGCTGAACTCCGTCAGGAAAAGCAGTTCGATTCAACAAAGAAATACTTCAAAATCAATTGGAAATCGAGTGGTCAAAGTCGATTCGAGATCTGGATGGACGCGAATAGAAAAATAGCACTCTATGGATTCTCAATTGAGCTGGCAAAGCAGAATTTAAGCTATCCTAACTGCTTATGCAACAAATGGAACAAGATTTGAAGGAAGTCCTTTCGGCCAGCATTATTACTGGGACTATGAGTACTCGAGAGCAGCGCCATCACTAGACAAGTATAATTCGATTGCTATGTGGAAATGCTTTCAGCTGGCATCGTTAAACCTTATTCTTAATTATCACATGGAAACTAAAACTAGAAAATCGATACCTATTGGAGGATTGCTATTTGTTCCTCGGAAATCACGAGGCGGCTGCTGATCAGTCCCATCGGCACCGAAAACGTGTCGATGCGGGACACAATCACGGTGTGGAAGCTTTGGGCTTAATCAACTCTGAACTGCTCCGATGCTCCCAGGTCAATTGAATGAGCCTGGAGATTGTCCAATGTGGAAATGGATTTAATTTCGGTATCCACTGAAGATCTTTGGATCTAGCAATCCAATGGTGCATGAAGGTGACAGCGGAGGCTGTTGCATTAGCAAGATATACAACCTCCATAGTAGGTGAATGAACAGTGACGGAAGAGCTCTATTAACCGGGAAAATCCAGGCGATGAGCGTCAAAATGCTTCAGTAACGTCCAATTTTCCCTGGGAGAAAATCGAAAAGCTATTTGTGAGTTTCACAGAGAAAAAAGTCAAAGTGGGTCAGCGCTTAGCTACAATCTACTCCCAGAATTGGTCACTGCACAAAAGAACTGCTTTGAAGCGCCAAAGTCCAGGTCAGTTTGTCCCTGAATTGTTACCAAGCAGGCTCGCGAGAAGTTGCGGGCTTGGAAATATCCGAGACACAAAATAGCCAGTATAAATTCTGAATGCCTTAAAATGAGTTTATGTATTTGCTGAATTCAGTGGTTGTAGTTACGCAAGAAATATTACTGTAGGTGATTATTATCAATACCGGAACTTCACTGTTTCAATATTGTGAATTTGGATTAAAAATCTGGATTATGCTCGGATGCCTATGAGTCAGATTTTCTAGGGTAAGCTGTGGGAAATCCAATATCATTTCACAGCAGCGGGGATTCAGGTCAAAACGCTATCAAGCAAAAAGTTACTGTACATCGACCTATTTTGAATCCGGCTACTCGTTGCGCATCACTTTCCGCGACAGAGCTGAATATCCAGGAGGAAAACTTCTTCCTGAGATGTTTGGCTCAGCAAAAGTGAAAACGAATACGAAGACGAAAATTGAGGGGAGTTGCGACTTCCTCGTACGGGGGGCTTTTACTTTTGGTCGGGCAAGCCGTTCGTTGTATATGTTCAAAGCCCTAATTTCCGAATATGCCAGCTTACGAAAGGCGTGAAATTACCCATTGCGTTCTAAAATAGGCGCATATGTACGCAGTTAGAAGCCGGTAGATATCGGAGGAAGAGATAGTGGACCAATGGAGTTTTTGCGATTGAGCAGGCTTCGCAATTGGCTGGAGGAGTTACAGTATGATGAATCGACCAGGGAAACTAAGACACTGGAAGTTTCTCTTGCTTTTCCAATCCCAATTTGATACCTCAGTTGACCGAGGAGTATTTCAAAGGTAAAAAATAGTGCTGGTCAATGACGATGCACCTGCAACCTCAAAAAAAGCAGCTTAGTTTCCATACAAGGTAGCCTTTCAAAGTGGATATGAGGTTGGTCAAAGCGTGCTGCGTTAATAGCTGGATGTCAATCCGAAGTGAGATTTGAAAAAGCTGCAGGAATGATTCTGACAAAAGAGACCGATATCGCTAAACAACGAACGCATTTGCCTCCACTTTCTCAAGCTTTTGATTGACAGAAACCTTGGGCTGACAAAAGACAAGTGTATAAGGAATTTTGTCCGATGGCATTGAGAATTAAAGGGGGGGCCATTTTTGGGGGGGGGGGGGGGGGCTTAAAAAGTTTGGAAAATTTTTTCCAAAAAGGGAACAGATTTCGGAAACCTTATTTCGGTTCAAGCCATGCTTACCTTGTGGAGAAGTTGAAGGCGAGCTTACCTCAAAGGTCAGCCAGTGATGATTTTCTGGCCACAAAAACCTGTAGCTAGATTCAGGGGAGGCATCGACATTAGGTTGCAAGTTGGTCGGTTGTCGGTTTGTTCGGTGCATTGGTAATAAACTCCAACCCGGTCATTTACATCGGAGCAGTCTGCCACCCGGAACTTTAACGTATTTTGAAACCAAAAACAACCCAAACCATGAAAAAACAAAATTCCTATCAAAAGATTCGCATTGATGATGGGCAGTTTCTTTTATCATCATGTAGGAGTGAGTTTTTTAAGGTGACATTTCGACCATGTCATGCTTAGTACCACCAGAAACAATATATGACCATTTTAGTGATCCGCGTCCAATGGCGGATTTCATGATGCTCTTTATGTGGGAATGTATGAAAACAAAAAAGCAATTACCATCATCGATATCTACGGCCTGGTCATGTCGCAACACCTTTACCAATGCTTAGAAGATCAGACGCTGTCGCTGATGTGCAGTGGAGAAAGCGATGATTCCTCCAATCACTCCTCAGCCATCATTGGTAAGCCGAAAAGCGTCACTTAAAAGATCCAGAAACACAGCAATTAGCTAGAGACATCATCGAAGCTCAGATGAAAGAAATCGCTCAAATGAAAGCGATGATTTGAAAGAGATAAGAGAGTCAAACAATTTTAAAAAATCATGACTAATAAGATAGACAAAACACTTAAATATGTTCGCTGCTTATATCGTTGTGCTTTTTGACAAGCGTTCCATAGCCGAACAGATATCTAGCGATACAGCTGTATACACCAGCTTACCCTGAAGCAGGAAATGGTCTCCAACCGGAAAACGGCTTCGGCAATGACGGTAAAATAATGGTATTCCAGCCCTACCCTAAACTTTCAGGAAGCGGATTACGCAATAATTATGTCAAAAAACGAATGGAAGTAGAACTTCTGTGACTGGCACGGAATCTTACTCCCTAATTTTTTTGCATGGAGTTTCCCTATTTGAATACTCCACTATAAAACCTGGAGAAACCAGAAGTATGAGTGTCCTTTGATTCAATCCGAACCTATTGGTATCATCACATACGATGCTGCAAGAAAGCAAAGTGGAATTTATTGGGTCAATTGTGCATTGGCCCCAAAAAGAAAAAACTTTGGAATACGAGTCAGATTGGTGATCCTACTTTGTCGGGACTGGACTGAGCAGGAAAGGCCATGAACGTCATGCGAATCTTAAAGCGGGGGAAAATGAATGGTATAATATCAAAAAAGGTTACCGCACCCCATTAAGCATGGTGATCGCAGAGGTGGATTTGGACCCAGCTCAACTTCTGGAAAGCAACGAAATGGGGAAGGAGCGACATCGCTGATATTTATTACAACGCGTTTTAAATAAACGGTCAGATCATGACTTGAATACCCGAATTTAAGCCGGGGATAAAGTTCGGGTTCGAATGATCAACGGTTCCGCTTTCTTCTCAATTCTGGTTGACTTTTGGTGGGAAAGACCCTCTTTTAGTTGCGCTTTGCATGGGTTGGATGTATCCCCTATTTCCCGAAACAAAACCTTTATCGGCAATCGCAGAAACTACGATTTTATCGTGACCGTTCCCCCCAACTGGGAATAGTGGAAATCCGCGCCATGGCTCAAGATGGTTCTGGAACAACCCAGCGTTCCTTGGAAGTGGCAATGCCATCTTAGCACCGGTATTATCACGTCCGATAAGATTCGGGATGGATGATGAAAATGGCCAAAATGGATATGCGAATTGGGGGCAACCGGGCTATTGAATTGAATTCCTTCTAAGGAAAAGCCCCAGAAAGAAATGATGGAAAACGGGGGGATGAAAATGGACGGCAAGTGAAAATGGGATCAATCGGGCATGACCCATTCCAAAATGAAAATAAACCAGAGACCCAAGTCGATGAAAAATGTTAGATAAAGGTCAGTAAGGGTATGAATGAGTATGAATCAATCCCAGATGAAAACCTAATGACTCCAGAAAAGTCTATGGGGAAGGATCAAAAAAATGGAAATGAAGGATTCAATGGCTCAAATTGCAGGAATGAGATATGTTGTCAGAGTATAATTACGATTATTTGAAATCAACAGAAAAACTAGTTTCGACAAGACGTCCCTGGTTAATGAAGTGCTATTGATCTCACCGGAAATTGAATGTGGACGATACATTCGGAGTTGAAGTGGCCTCTTGCCGAAGCAGACAAGATTAAAATTGAAAGGCGGAAAAGTCACCCGGAAATCACGATTCAACAACCTTTACGATGATTGCATCACCGATTGCATTGCATGGCCATTTCTTCGCAGTGATCAATGATAAAGGGGAATATTCCCGCTAAAAACACCGTCCAATGTCCCACCGATGCAAAAAATGACAATTGAGTTGAAGAACTGAATTATGGGACTGGTTTTCTTTCATGTCAATGTATTATACATATGATGGGCGGTATGGCTAGGGTAATCTCCTACGATACGCCGAGAGATTCCAAGATTAAAAGATTTCATAAACAAGATGCTCATGAAGGAAATTCACTCTTTAATTGGGGAAACTGCCGAAATCGCCTCGCAATGACGAGCGTCAACCTGGAATGTCATCAAATATTGGAATCAATTAATCTGAATATGGAATATGGCCTATAAATCAGGAATATGGAGGCTGAGTTCAACCTTACGAGCGCTACTATATGAATTATTTTTAGGGTTTTTGCTTGGAGTAAATATGAAAATGAGATCCGAAAGCCTAGATGGAAGATTAGCACGAATGCTATCGCTTGGTATTCGATTCTTGACTCCTTAATCTCTTTAATTTGGATGTAAAACTTGATCACAAACTGGAAGACCTGAAATCAGAATAAACGCGAGATTATGATATTTCCACGCACTTGCAATTTCTGTGGTTTGATGAGTATCAATAGATTTTGGCGGACTAATACCCTACCAGAAACTGGTGAGAACTTCCAATTACAAGGAGAAGAAACCCACCTGGTCTGCTGGGTGTTAAATTTACATCTCCTCCAGAAACTTCTCGTCATGGGAGCTATGATAATCGCTTTGGAAGCAGGCGGGAGGATTAACGGTTAGATTTTAATAATAATTTTCCACGAATCAATTAAATCTTTCATGGATCATTCCATATTCTCATTCAACACCATTCTGATAACGGGAACAAGTCCGATCAATTCTTCAATGAAAGGAAAAAAGAATCATGAGGATTCATGGGCACATCATTGAACAGATGATGAAGATTTCAAGGAAACGTTCTGATCTCATTAGTCATTACACTAACCAAATCGGTGTGCTAGCCCCGGATTGATTCAAGAACTCTTTGGGTTATTGGAGCTTCGCTTCAATGGGATCGGTACTTCCAGTTTGCACTTTCTTCCATCATCTTTTTTTATGGAGTTGGCCCTTTTGAAAGGATTGGTGCAGAGTGAAAAAGAAAGCACCTGCCATGATACTTTGATTGCACTAGCTATATCCAGTGCCTACTTTCTACGCTCAGCAGTGGTTTGGTCTTGGAGGCAAGATCTTCTTTTGGGAACCTGGCCCAGCTTAATAGTCATTATGCTATTAGGGCATTGGATAGAGATGGAAACTGTGATGGAAGCCTCCAACGCTTTACAGGAACTTGCCCAAAATGATGCCTTCCACGCTCGAAGGATTAGGAAAATGGAGAGCATGAAGAGTGGTACCTATTGCTGATTTAAAAAAGCGATGACAGTCATTTAGTGAGACCGCGGAGAAAAAGTTCCTGGCGGATGGTAAAGTGATAGAAGGGTAGAAAGCTACGTCAATGAATCCATGCTTACCGAGGAATCAAACTTGTACCAAGCACAAGGATGAGCCAGGTAATAGGTGGTTCAGTCAATGCAATGGGTACATGAAAAATCAAGTAAAGCCACATTGGAGAGATCTTACTTGTCCAAATGATTGCAATGGTTAAAGGAAGCTCAGGGAACAAAATCCAAAAACCCAAAATTAGCAAGTAAAGCAAGCAGCGTGGTTGTTCTACTATTTGCTTTTGGGAGCAGTAGTTACCACCCACTCGTTGGTATGGTTAAGCCTCGAATTAAAGATGTGTGAATATTGCTTTGGATGCGAATGGACGTAATGATCATTTCTTGTCCCCATGGCATTGGCGTTTAGCGGTTCCTTAGTGGTTGGCCGATTTCACATTTTTTCTGCCAAAAAATGGATTTATTGATTCGAAATAGAACAGCCTTTGAAAATTCACGAAAAAAAATTACGGCTATCATATTTTGGACAAAAAACAGGTACCGCTGACCTAAAGGTGATTGGGGTTTCACGTTTCAAAAGCGTTTCTGAGAATCTTTCAGATAATGAATTATTGCAACTAGAGCTTCAATGAAACAGTTCTGAACATCCAATTGCGCTGGCGCTCGTTCGAAAAGGCAAAATCAGAAAATTTTAACTTTTAGGACGAACTAAAAAAACTTTTCAAAATATCACAGGAAGGGCATAAGGCAACCTTAAAAGGTAAAGAGGGATCAAAATAGTAAGCCCTGGTAATGTTAATAGAAGAAGGAATTAGAAACTCCTTAAAGAATCATTCAAAACAGATGACGAAACAGTAGTATTTGTGCATTGAAGGTAAGCTCTCGTTATATAGCCTTGCAGATGAAATAAGACCAGATTCGCTAGCAGCAATAAATACTTTGAAAAGGAAAGGGGAATTAAAGTTCTTATATGGCCACTGGGGATGAACGAAAAAAAGTCGGAAGCGGTAAAGTGAGCACTGGGTTGGACGGCTTATTTCGCTGAAGTGTTTACCTGAAGACAAACAGAAGATCATCAAAGATCTCCAGGCTAAGTGAATTCGTAGCCATACCGGAGATGGTTGTCAATGATGCGCCGGCCCTTTGCCCAGGCGATGTAGGATCGCCGTAGGTTCGGGCAACAGATGGTTAGCCCGCTGAAACAGCTGATATCGTTGTGTGGTGATAGCATCCGAAAAAGATTATTGCAAACTTATCCTTTTTGACAGCGACCTTATAAAAAAGATGAATGCAGAACCTATGGTGGGCAGCAGGTTACAATATTTTGGGCCGTTTCCTTTGGCAGCTGGTGTGCTGAGCAGGTTTTGGTATATTCTAAGTACCTGCAATTGGTGCGGTTCTTATTGAGCCTCAGTACGATCATAGTTCCATAAAATTGAACAATTATCTTAAAAAAGACAGATAAAAAACTGAAGACAGAAGATCATTAACTAAAATTCAATATCCCCAACCCAATACACTATGAAAAATAGTACCTCTTATCAGTCATCATGCTTGCAGCTGTAGCCGATCATCCGAAAAGTCCGTGACAATTTCAGTCGATGACATGATTCCATGGATTCCACTACAATGGATTTCATTCAATGCACCACCAAAAGCCTGAAGCCTCCAAAAAGTCACGCCACAGCAGCGATGGCTATGATTGGTGGCAATCATATTCACCTCGATCTACTCCTCCCCAAGTGTCAGAGCAGGACAGGTTTTTGAGGTTTAGTCTCCCATGAACGAAGTATGGGTCACTGAGCGCATAAGGCAACCTCGATCAGTTTGACAAAAACTGTGACTATGATGTAAAACAGAATAGAAGCCGGAAAAATATGGTTTTTTACGATCCTGGAGAAAATGAGTGGACGGTCATTCTAAATCCTCCAAGTTTGGACATGCATCTTGGCAGATGATTATGGATCGAGTAAAGACGTCATTCGATTATAGTAAAACCAGAGCAATTGTCAGAAACGGTTTAGAAGCTTTAACATTCGAAGTGAAAGAAAAAGACCAAAAAACTACTCAAATCACTGTGGCTTGGGATAAGACTAAAATTGCATTTTGATTGCCAATGAATGAAGAATAAATGAGAAAAAAACAATCAATTCTACGGCGTAAAAATCCAGTCGATTTTTAGCGTATTTATCGGTAATGCAATTTGTTTTCGGACCATTTCGGGTTTGTATTTAGTTGACAGATATCGATGAGATTCATGGGGACCAGTTTCACGGAAAAACCCACATTGATGCATCAATCCGTCAGTGACTTGTGAACCCCAGCTAGCTAGATTCTCCTTGAATCTCAACAATGGAGGCTCCGGTTTGTCCGGCATTCAGCTCCTTATTATCTTGGGTTAATGAAAAAAACAGCTTTTCAAACGCTAAAAAACTGGAGGCCTTACAAGGGTGAAATCTCTGAAGAAGAAGCTAAGGAAATCGCTCCAGATCTATATTAAGGCGGACTTGGGGATTCGAACAGCCAGAGTATTCTCACGAGACCGGATTCGCATCATGAATACAGAGGGGCGTCCCCTACCCGGCTTGGGGCGATTTCAAACTTTGACCATCCAGAAAACGACTGCATTATATCGATTGCAAAAAGCGGGAATCGTTCTGAACGCTGTGCGTTCCACCGCAGTTGGCGCTGGTTTGACTTCCTTGGATGTTTCACACGATGGACTATCGCTGGTTCGCGATAATTTAACAATTCTGCTGCTTCGGTGTCTCCATTAGCAGGATAGGGCCGCCGTAGGTTTTCAGGGCTTTCACCTTTGTTTTGATGACCAGAAAAAGAAAAAAAAAGTAAATAGACGAGCAAGGAACTACTTAAAATATAAAGATTATGAAACAAACTTCAAATCAACAATCGCTTTAGCATTCCATTTATTTGCCCTTTTTCATTTTGCCTGTTGAGAAAAGCGAAAAGAGTTCAAATTTGAGGGGGGGAAATGGAATTCAAAAGGAAAGGGAATGGGAAAACAATTTTGAAATTTGGGGAAGGGGAATTCTCCCTCCCCTTTTCCCCTTTTTTTGG
>Ga0163217_1094823_pt1 | contig 10590 bp, 15 predicted proteins | sample SynspAceP_FD_185933 | JGI IMG/M metagenome (GOLD analysis project Ga0163217, IMG submission 185933) | Saline lake microbial communities from Ace Lake in Antarctica - Synechococcus sp. Ace-P (PacBio error correction) | ecosystem: Environmental > Aquatic > Non-marine Saline and Alkaline > Saline ... | reverse complement strand
CGCGCGCCACCGAATGGCCGATCTGCACGTTCAGGCCCCGGCCAAGATCAAACCTGCACTGGAAGTGCTCGGCTGCGGCCCGACGGTTTCCAACAGGGCTTGGCAGATGGTGAATGCAGAGCCTGAATTGGCGGGATTGAGTTGGCCCTGAGCGCCCCGCACAGAATTGGGCTGGCCTCGCACCTGGTCTTGCGACCAGCCCGCCCTGCCGACGGATGGCAGCAACCTGATCCTGCGGGCCGCCGAAGCCCTGCGCCGCCGGATTGCAACGGCCGAGTTTGGGGCCGATCTGGCCTGGCAAGCGCATTTTCCGGTGGGCGCCGGTCCTGGCGGGGGGGCTCCAGCGATGCCGCCGCCACCTGCTGGGCCTGAACCATTATGGATCTGGCGCTGACTGGCGGACGACCTGCAGGCCCCTGGCGCAGGAAACTCTGCTCCGATGTGCCCTTCTGTCTGGCTGGCGGCCACCCAGCATTCTGCTTCGGAGAAGCGGGCGAGCGACTGGAGCCCTTCAGCTCTGGGACCTGCCCAACTCCGCTAGTGCCCAACTTGGCCCTGTTCAACTGGAGTGTTGCTGCTGATCAGGACCCCACGGGCGAGCGGTCTCACCCCTGAGGCCTATGGGCCGTTTGCACGCGAACTGCGCGGCGACTTCTACCTGGATGCGCGAGCTGGATTTCGAAAGAACGCCGCAGAGCCTGCGCCAGGGTCCTTGCTGGGCCGCCCTGTTGCCGGGGGAGCGACCATTGCCGCCCCTGCGCACGATCTGCAGTCAGGTGTGGTGGAGGCCGGAGGCAGGCCAGCGTGCGCCAGGCTGGCCCTGCTGCGCCAGGCCACGGCGCGCTGGGGTTGGCGCTGAGCGGTCGGGGCCAGGTCTCTTTGCCCTGTTTGCGGATCCAGCGGCGGCCGAAGCGGGCCCGGGCCAGGCTGGCCGGAGCACTGCCGGCCGAGGGGTTCGAAAAGCTGGTAGTTGCCGCTGCAGCAGCAGGGCGAGTCCGCCTGATCGCGACGCCGCCTGACGATGAGCGATTCACGCCCCTCCCCAGCTAACCCCAGCAAACCTGGCTGAGCCCGGCAGAGAGCGGCGAGGTTCAAAACCGACCGCGCAAGGGGCCGCTCAGCTCTTCTCTCCGCGGAGCGGCTCACCAGTGGGCCTGTTGGCCTGGGTGTCATTGCAGCTTCAGCCAGCGGGTCGTTGGTTTTTATTACGGCCGGCATCCGCCCCAGTCGCAAGCCCTTGCCCAGAGCATCGCCACGGCGATTGAACCCTGGTGGTGGGGGATGAGCTTCCTGGCCACTTCACCTTTGCCTTTGTCGGGCCTCGGGACTTTGGCGGTTTCATTCGCAGCTTCATCGGCCGGCTGGTCGGCAGGAGGCTTCCCTAAGGTCCACAGAAGAGCACGCCTCAGGATCCGCCATGACCCCCCACGACTCGGTCTGCCGCGGCTCTCTCTCGCGGGGATGCTTGCCTGTCGGTTTCTGCTGCTCGCCACCTTTGCGGCCGGGGCTGAACGGCTCCGGCGCCGGTTGCTACTGGCCTGAGATAAGTTGGCCGCTCCACCGGCAATCGCCGGGTCCGCACCTCCCCGTGGCTGAGACGCTCCTCTTCACGCCCTGGCGCGATGCCATCGACGAGGGAGATGGCGGGCGGAATGACACCGTCTGTGTGTTCGGCGAGGGACGTCGGCGAGTACGGCGGTTCCTACAAAAAGTCACAAGGACCTTACGAGAATACGGCCAGTGGGCGGGTGCTTCGGACACCCCGATCGCCGAGCAGCTTCACGGCATGGCCGTCGGCGCCCGCCATGACGGCCTGCGGCCGATCGTGGAAGGCAATGGAACATGGGTTCCTGTGCTCGCCTTCACCCACGATCTCCACAACATGGGGATGCTGCGCTCGCTCACCAGCAGGCGGGCAACTAACGATCCCACGGTTGGTTGCGATGGCCCGGCGGCGTGGGCGCCGCTCGGGGCGGAGCACAGCCAGAGCGCCTGGGGGCCCATATTTTCACGCCGCTGCCGGCAATCAAAAATCGTGGCGTGAGCACCCCCACCAACGCCAAGGGGCTGATTGAAGGCGCCATCCGCGACAACAAAAAAAAACCCCGTCCTTTTCTTCGAGATGTGCTGCTTTCTCAACTCAGCGAGGGGGAACTTGCCCGGAGGGTTGATTACATCTGCGCCCTTCGACCAGGCGGAGGTGGTGCGGAAGGTTCCGCGACGGTCACGATTCCTCACCTACTCGCGCATGCGTCACCACGCCTCAAGGCCGATCCAGCAGCCTCGAAAGCGAGGGTACGTCGATTGTGGAGGCTGATCGGACCTGATCAGCCTCAAGCCATTCGATCTCGAGACGATCACGCGCTCGATCGCAAGACCCACAAGGTGATGGTGGTGGAGGGAAATGTATGAAAACGGCGGCATCGGTGCTGAGGCTGATCGCCCTGATCATCGAGCCTGTTTCGATGATCTCGATGCCAGGCCCCTGCGGCTCTCCAGCCAGGAACTCCCTACCCCCTACAACGGCGCCTTTGGAGGAATTTGCGATTATCCAGCCCCATCAGATCGTTTAAGGCCGCACCCAGCTCAAGACCGGCCGTTTTTCTGAGATGGCACGCCACAGGGGTGTTCGCCCTGATCTGGCCCTGGCCATGCCGCTGCTTGCGGTGCTGGCCTCCTTCCCGCTCCACTGGGCCTCGACCTGCGCGGCGGCAAGCCAGCTCACTTGCAGGTTGATGCCGGCTCGGGCGCATCACCCGGGTGCGAACGGGAGCAGCTCGAAGCCGTGCAGCTGGTGCTCGACCCGGCGGGTTCAACGGACTGGTGTGGCGAATCCACCTCCAGGGGAACCGTCGGAGACGACCAGCTGCTGCTGCAACTCCCCGGTGAGCAGGACCCCACCGGGCCGCCAAGGTTCTCGGCAGGCACCGCTCTTGCTGGATTACCGTGCCCAGCGGCCAGGCACCGAGCAGGAGTGCAGGGGGCTTGCTTACCGCTCAAGCGCCAGGCCGAGGCGGTTTCTGGCGCGCCATCGAGGGCCGAGGCCGCCAGGATTCCAGCCCGGCTTCTCCGGCCTTGGGCAGGAGGCCTCCACCGGTCCGCCTTCCCAGCGAAGAGCCTCGGTGCCGCCCTTGACCAGCCTCGGGGTGCAGCGTCCCCGAAGGAGCCATTGAGGCCGAGCAACTCACGGTCCTGCTCGAGAGGTGAACGCCGGGTCGTGGGCTTCTCTATGAACCGGGCGGCCCCTCACGCAGGATTTCTGGTTTACCGCGGCGGCAGCAAGCACAATTGGCCCCGGGCGGGACGTCACCTGGCTTCACCAAGCAGGGCGGTGAAGCCTCGCCCGACTCACCAGACATTGCGGCAGTGGCGCCGCTGGGCATCGTGCTGGACGGTCGCTTCGATCAGCGAGGCCAAGCGTCGGCCAGGGGAATTTGCTGCTGCCGCATTCGCCGGCGGAGCCGGCCAGCATCACCGGCACTGGCAGCCGCCAAGAGGCCGCGGACCTCGAGTGCAGCTGCGGGAGGCTCGCTTCCCTTGCCGGTCCGGATCATCGAGGTTCCGCACCGTTCGGGCCCACCCTCGGGGCTGGAACGTGGCCGCAGCCGCATCGCGGCCCTCTCCGGCCTGGCCATCGGTGGCCGGTGTTCATGGTGGGTGTCTTCCGGCTGCCAGGTTGTGGTGGCGGTGTACGCGGCTCGCCCTTTCTACGCCCTGTTCAACCTGGCGATCCTACGCGGCTTGAATCCACGGTCACGCTCACCCTGCGGGGATCGCCGGTCATCTGAGTGTGGGCATGGCGGTGGATTGCCAACGTGCTTGATTCTTTGGCGGGTGGAAGGAGGAGCTACGCGGGGGCACACCTTGGATCCGCTTCGATCGGACACCGGTTTCTGCCCTGGCCTTCGTTCGATTCTCGACGGCCACTCACCACCTTGATCAGTTTGCGCGGCCCTGTTCGGTCTCGGCACCGGCCTGGTCAAAGGGTTTGCCGTTCATCCTGGCGATCGGTGCTGCTCAGGCCTGTTCACCGCCCTCACGGTGACCCGCTCCCTGTTGCGGCTGCTGATGACCTACCCCTCGCCTCAGAGCGTCCCGAACTACTTCGTACCCGCTGGCAGCTTCCGGGCCTGACGTGTCCTTCCCCAATGGCGCTGGACTGGCCCCTTGTTTCGCATTCAACCGCGTATCGCGCCTCGCCTGGTCGGTGTGTCCTCCGGGTTGTGCCTGCTCAGCCTGCTGGGTCTGACGCTCTCCTGGCTCCAACCCGGCGATCGGGGCGCCCTTGCCGTCTGGCTTGACTTCACCGCGGCACCAGATTTCAGTTGCGCGCAGCAATGCAAGCCGCCTGCAGCACCGTATCGAGCCGATCAGCTGGCCCAGGCGCTCAGGGGACTGAGCCTGCCGGCTTGAGGACTCCGTCCGCTCGCCAACCTGGGATTCCGCGCCATCCAGCTGCATCGATGAGACCGCACGGTGGTGCTGCGCCTGCCGGTGCTCTCTCCGGCCCAGACCCAGGCCTGATCGGACGCCTCGGCGGCGTGCTCGGTCCCCTCCAGCACCAGCGGCACCGGGTGGAACACGATCGGCCCCAGCCTGGGCCGGCAACTGCTCACGCCAGCATCGCCTCGTGCTGGTCAGCTTTCACGGCATCGCCCTCTACATCAGCTTTCGCTACAGCCGCCTCTTACGCCTTTTCTGCCCCTGCTCTGCCTCGGCCCACGACGTTGCTGATCACCAACGGTCTGTTTTCGCCTGGCTGGGACTGCTTCAGTGGCCTGGCAGGTTCGACCAGCACTCTTCGCCGTCGCCCTGCTGACGGGGCGCGCGCTACTCGGTCAACGACCCGTGGTGGTCTTCGACGGGAATCCGTTGACGTCAGCGCGACCTGCGGCGCTCTCGGTCGAGGGACCAGGTGGATGATGCCGTGGCCGTCACTCTCACCGCTCGGCTTACACCACGCTCACCACCATGTTGCCTTGCTCGCCCGATTTTCTTCAGGTGGCAGCCACCTGTTCTTGGTTCGCGATCGTCCCGGTCGGTGGCATCAGCGTGGGCAGGCTGGTCGAAGCGCATCGCACTTGCTCCACCCTGCTCGCGGTTGTCAGCGGCGGCCAAGCGGTTGCTCGGCGGAGCCCGGATTGAGGGGCCCAGGCCCCTCATCCCCGCTTTGGCTTGTGGGCCTGGCGTTTGGGATCTGCGCCTGGAGTTGCGCCTGCTGGCGATCACTTTCACTGGGACGAGCCTGGGTGCGGCCTATTGGGTCAGCATCCCCCTTGGGCCATCGCGGTTGCTGCTTGCTGGCTCCGGCAATCTGGCGACCGCACGCGGCTTCCATACGGTTGTCCCTATCCCTAGCCGCCGGGGCTGGCTCACAGCGATCCATCACCTGCTCCACAGCACCCGCTTGGGCAGATCACTGCCGCACACGGCAGCCGGCAGGGCCAGCAGCACGCCGGCGCAAGGCCGAGGCAGGGCTCCTGGACTGAGCTGGGGCCATCAGGGCCACCGTTGGCAGCGGTTGACGGTGCGGGCCAGTAGCAGTGGGAGTGAGCCGAACGCTTTCGAAGTCTCTGGAGCAGCAGCCGCCAGGATCGCCCTGGCACCAGCTTGGCCGGTGAATCAAGGCAGGGGCCACGCCAGCGGCAAACGGGTGGCGCTGTGGGGCAATTGGTGGGACACGAAGGTGAGCAGGCGCAGGACCAGGCCGCTGAGCAGGGCCAGGGGCAGCTGCCAACAACGCCAGACCGGCCCAGGTTGGAGGCGACACCACCAGGGCGGACGACGTCATGCTGCCAAGCCAGCCGCCCACGGCCTGGCGGCAGTTCATTGCAGCAGCCGCTGCAGGTCAGGCCGGCAGAAGCGGGGGCAAGCGGCGATCGAACAACTGCTGATGCTGCGGGGATCGAGGGCAGCAGCAGGGCCAGAGACCATTTCAGCAACCATCTGGACGTCGTGTTCGCCGTTGCTGCCGGGCCACACGCGAGGCAACTGGGAGTCCCAGGGGCTGGAGCCGCTCCAGCGGCCCCGGAATCGAGCACAAGCCTGCTCCAGGTTCTGCAGGCCACGGAAACTGGTCCGGCCAGCTCGCCAGCCGCTGCAGCAGCCGGGCACCAGCTGGAGTGAACTCCATTGGCCTGCTGCACCAGTTCGGGAAGCGCAGTTTCCGACCACCTTCCAGCCGATCAGGCCAAGCACCGTCAGCACCGGGCGAGGGCGGCTTGCCGGTTGAGGGGCAGCCGGCGGGCGCGCAGCTCACCGGCACATCGAGGGCCACGGCCAGCCCCCACGGCCCGAACAGGAAATCAGTAGCACCCGCGCAGTTCCCCAGAGCAGGCAAGCCCCAGCACACAAGGCCATACCCCGCAGGGCGCGGCGTGTTCATGGCGCTCAACCGCTTGCCGTTTCCAAGGGATCGAGACGTCATGGCATCAGCACTCCGGACCACCACCTGCAGGGCAGGACCGCCAGGGCAGGGCCAGCAGCTGACCCAGGGGTCCGAACAACACCGGTGAAACAGGAAACTGGGCGAGGGGTCAGGCCGGGGAGAAGCTTGAGCTGGTGCTGCATCAACCGAGGGGTGATCACGTAGCTCTCGAGATGCTGGATCACGAGTAGAGGCCCCGCCCGCCAGGGCCTTCCATGGGGCATCGAAGCAGGGCCACGGATGATCGGAAAACACCGTGCCTCAAGGTGGGCCCGACGTTGGAATGACGTTGAGCAGGACCGGCCAGCAGGGCCATTGGGCCACCAACCAGCTTCCACCCAGCAAGCAATCAGGCCGATGCCTGAGGCAGAGCCACCGCAGCAGAACTGATCAGCACGCCCACCATCAGTTGCTGAGGGCAGGCCGCCAGAGATCGGCACCCGCCTTTGAAGCGGCCGCCGATAGAACGACGGACCAGCAGCACAGCCACAATCCCGGTAGGGCCGTGGGGTCTGCACGGCCACCATCAGGCTCACCCGCCACCACGAACAAGGACTGGATCAGGCCACCGCCGAGGTTTGCCGGCAGGCCCGCAAGGCGGCTCAGGCCGCAACCCAAGCCGGGCTGGCAGGGCGGGCGGTGCCCTCACTGCTGCCCGGGCAGCAGCGTGCTGCAGCCAGCTCAGATCCATAGGCGGCGTTCTTGACTTGCGTTAAGCATCTGGGCCCCTTGCCTGAGCGGCCCCGCGGCCCATCTCAAGCAACAGCGCCGCCGCGCCGCACCTTGGTGATCAACCACCGAACTGGGCGCGAGGGGGGGATCAATACGGTGACAGCCCACGCACCAGCAGCACCCAGCAGGCCACTCAGGCTGAGCAGCAGGGCGATCGGCGGCTGCAGCGCAACTGCTGGCCCACGGAAGCCCACCAGGGTGCAGATCGCCCATCGCCAGGATGATGGCGGGAACACCTGGACCACACTGCGCCAGGCTCCAGGCAGGCGCATGGCGGCAATCGTGCCCGGCCAGTCCCCAACCAGTTGCCGAATTTTCAAGCCCCTTTCCTTGCTCGCCTTCCTCTGCGGGCGCCTCGGTGGCTGATTCGCAGGCTGATTCCTCTTGCCCGGCGAAGCCGAGGCCGTGGTGGCCGGCCGCGTAGCGATCGGGCGCGAAGCGCATGAACGAGGCGAATCGTCTTCGGTCCAGGTGAGGTGCTGACGATGGCGCTTGCTTTGGCCGTTCACGAACCGTGCATTGACCTCGCGGGTCACCAACTTCGCTTCCTCTCGAGCAGTGAACATGCCGGTATGTCACCCATCGCCTCCGGTTGCCAGGGCTCGAGGTTCCTCGAAGACAACAGGCCTGGCCGTCCGATCCATCGCGGGAGCGGTCAGGCGATATCGGAAACAACCGGGGCTCATCACGCCACGAAAGAACTGATCGCAGTCATCGGAGGTATGGCAGCAAGGCTGATCCCTAAGCAGCGCCACTGATCTGGCCCTTCTGGCAGCAACAGCTTCGGCGCCTCAGTGTTCGCAAAGCGTCATCAGATCCAGCGACTCGCCAGCCATAGCCTGTTGTTTGGCGGCTTTCGTGATCGTAAACAACGGTTCCTTCGTATGTCCAGCATCTGGCGGCAGCGGCGGCCCAGTCCTCCGCCGCCAATCGCCTCCAGGGCCAACCGGGTGCCGCTCCGTCCCAGACCGCCGGGCATCCGGGTCGTGCCTCGGCCAGGGCGGCGCCGTTTTCTGGCTGCCGTTACACCGCCACGAAGCCGGCCGCACGCGCTCGTCGAGGGGCGGCGCAGCTCCCAGCCGCGGTGCTGCCTGCATCTGCCGCCAAGGCCGGGCAGGGGATCCGGCAGCGCACCCACCTGTTTGAACACTCTCGGCCTCAGCCAGATTGGGCCGGGCACACGAGGGCCAACGAGCCTGGCGGCCAGGCGATTTTCGAAAGTGTTCGGTGCTCGGCTGGGGCGCAGGCCGAGGCCGGCCGAAGCTGCTGCCACGGTGATGGGCCAGGCCCTCTGAGATCCACCACGCCGGACGCCGCGCGCTCCAACTCCAGCCGCGGTCGGTCTTGCCGGTTGCGGTGCGTCCGCCAGCAGCCGCAAGGGGCCAGGCTTGCTCGACTTGGGCCAGCACCAGTGGCGATAAACACCTTTGTAGCCCCCTTCCAGGAGCAGACCGCAGGTCGAGTCTCGGCCAGCCAGGCGAGGCTCGCTGGAACGCAGGGGCCACCGCGCCAAAGCAATGGAGGCGCAACCGCAGCGCCCGTTCCGGCCTCGCCCGCGGCACCCGGCCTGGAGGGCCCTTAAGGCTTTCGCCAGGCGGCAGGCGCGGACCCCACCCGGGCCAGTCCCAGACATCAACGGCCTGCTGACCGACCCCGTTGCTTGTAGAGCCCGGGGCCCCGGCCCCACTGCCGATCTTCGGCCCGTCATTCGTCGCTGAACAGGGGCAGGTTTGTGGGGCGCCGGGGATTTGGCACGGGCGTACTTCGGCGGGGCTGCGGGGCATCAACGATGGGGCGGCCAGCGGCCAGGAAGGGCTCGATCGCCCTAGCCGCTCCGCCACCACCCGACCCCGGACCGTCCTGCCCTGACATAGTGGGCCAGCGCCAGCCCCGATTTCCAGCGGCTGGAACGTCATTGATCCTCAGGGACCCTCCGCCACCAGCACTGTCAGTGTCCGAACAGTTGTTGGAGCGGTTTTTTGGCCGGCTCCAACAGCAGCGCCGCAGCCTTCTTTGCCCCAGCTCGAAGGGCGAGCTGGGAGGTTGCGACGCTGCTGCTTGATGGCCCTTGGTGGTTCTTCGATGCCACCGGCGGACGGACGTGGGCCGGCTGGCGCCCTGATCCAGGCTGTTGCTGCGCGATAACGACACGCCTGGCCAGCGGCATTCCCTCTCCCGCTATCCCAGGCTGGTGGAGGTGCCGAGTGCCGAGGGCAATCGATTACGAGGCCCTGCAAAGCGCCCTGATCCAGCAAACGCTTCGAGGGAAGCCGATCGACTCACCAGCTGTCCCTGCTTCCGCCGCCTCGCCGGGCCGCTGCGGGAGCAAGCGGGGCTATGTCTATTTCGCCGAAGTGCCGGCGATCAGTTGGCGGGTCGATCTGGTTCAGCCTCGACCGCTCTGTGGTCTGTTATTCGCTGGGACCGCTTTCGGTTTTTCGGTGGCAGGCCGGCCTGTTGCGCCAGCAGTCGGCGGGCGCTGGCCCCTGCTTCTGGCCGACAGCTGGGCTGGAAAACCGGCGGCACCTGGGGACCCGCTTATCCCTCCGGGTTCACCTCGGTGCGGCTGCAGGCCCCTGAAAGGCCACTGCCGCTGATCAAACCAGCTGCCGCGGGGTGCGCCTTGATCGATGCGTTGCTCTGCCATCAGGTTTTGGGCAACAGCGCCAAACCAGTTTTGAAGCCTGAGTGTTAGGTTCAAACTTCAGGTGATTCAAGCAGTGAATGCCCCGGCGTTTGATCACCCCCCCACCAGTTCGCTGGGACCGATTTCATCATCCCTCCACCCTCCAGCTCGGCCCCCTGCTGGGAGTTGCTGCTGGAGCCCATGGCCAAAGTCAGCGAATCTGGCGGAATCTGCATCTGGGCCTTGGGCAGGAGGCCCTGGTGAATGCCGTTGCGCCATGGGCAATTGGCAACGGACCCCAAACAAATGCCTGCGCACTTTTTTCGCCGGGGGATCCTCTCGCCCGTTGATTCATTCTGGGCAGATCCGGATGAAGGGCCTCGGCGTTTCCCGCATTGATTCGCCGCCTGCGGGCCGACCTTCCCAAGCAGGCCCGGAAGCCTGTTGCGGCCGGGGTTGTTTTCCTTGATTCACCACTGTTTTGGAGTTGATGTTGCCGCTGGAGGCGGGGCCGTTGGCAACCGCTTGCAGCTCGCCTGCGCGGCCCCCGCCGTAACCAAACAAAGCGGGTTTTTTTGGTAAACGGCTGGGTTCCAACGGCCCGATGGGGGGCTTGGGGGCAGGCCCGGCGTCCTTGGAAGGGACTCCCCCTTCAGCCAGGGCCAGGACCATGGTTTCCAAGGCAGGGCGGATTGCTCCCGCGGCCTTTGCCCCGTCAACCGGGCCCAAGTTCGGTTTTAGGGGAAAAAGGCTGTCGGGCCGGCTTTTTTTGGGAGCCATCTTTTTTTCTTCTTTCCCTTTTTAG
>Ga0163217_1080612_pt1 | contig 10590 bp, 12 predicted proteins | sample SynspAceP_FD_185933 | JGI IMG/M metagenome (GOLD analysis project Ga0163217, IMG submission 185933) | Saline lake microbial communities from Ace Lake in Antarctica - Synechococcus sp. Ace-P (PacBio error correction) | ecosystem: Environmental > Aquatic > Non-marine Saline and Alkaline > Saline ... | reverse complement strand
GAGATTATTGAAGGACCGTTTCAGATTGCGAAAATCAGGTGAAACGTTTTAAACTTACCAAAATGGAAGTATTGTTCGATATTAAGGAGATGGGACTAGAAGTAATTACACCTGCAGCTGATCAATTTCCGTGTTACAATTTGTTGGTATGGGTGGAGTTTTAATCGCGACCATATTTAGATTTGAAGGTTATCCAAATGGGGAAATTAACAGGTTAAAGAAAGACTCGTTTTGCAGCCAAATAAAGATGAGGCCGAATTAAGAATGTGGCTGAATTGAACACAACTATCAAGTTATTGCAGAAGAATAGTCGAGAAATAAAAAAAATATGAAATCATAATCGCTGAAAAGTCTAATAAACTAAACGTTCCCTTTTTGGGGGAGGATAGGTGCATTTGGTTTTTTCTTTAGAGAAGAAAGGTCTCCATTTATTTATAAAAAAATGGAATGATTGTTGAATTAGCAAAGAACGAACAAGATATTAGCTGATTTAACTAAAATCTTCTACAGATCAGTCTGATAAAAGATATGATTTTTAAGAAACAAAATTGATGCTATAAGGAGTTGGTTAAAGTGAAAGGACATCTTAGGTATGATCTGATTCGAAAAAATTTGAAGAATTTGCACCCCATACTTAGCTGAGAGAGGGGATCCCGTTGGATTAGCCATTTGGGAACCTTAAAATAAAACCAATAAAAAAAGGCTTGTAACTTAGATGTTCGCCCTGAAGTTGCTACAAGAAGCTTATTTCAAAAAAGTGGACTTAATCGTCGCCCATTCATCCACCCATTTTTCGGCCTGCAAAAAATTCTTTCATAACGATGATCACAAAATCAAAATATGTATGCCAAATCTATTAAAAAATAAATAGCTCAGTGTATGCTGGCCCATACAAATCTTGATGTAGCAACGAATGGTATGAACGCCTGGTTAGCAAAAGCAATTGGGATTACGGATACTGGAAATATGACCGTTACAAAAAAAAGAAAAATATAAAAAATTGGTTGTTGGTTTGTTCCACTAAGCTAATGAAGATAGCATGATTAAAGCACTGCACTCAAGCAGGTGCCGGGGAGTGGCCCTAACTACAAGGACTGTACTTTATGTTGTTTGAAGGAAACTGGAAGTTTTTACTCCGCGTTAATCAAGGCACATCCCACATATCGGACAAATGATCAAATTGAAAAAAGTTCCAAGAGGCGCGTATTGAAGTCATTGTTCCCCAGAAAGGAACTTCTGAAGTTGAAAAAGCACTTTTTTTTAACCCATCCTATTGAAGAACGGTTCTTACGATATTTATACGATAGAAAATTACCTAGACGAAATTATGGGTTAGGACGCCGTTGGTAATCTATGAGGCCCAATTTCTGTAGAGCGAATTTGCAATAAAAATAAATCTGTTTTTGGTAACTGGGCTTACGGTATATAAACAAAATTGATCCCTTCTCAAATGATTCAAACGGTAGCTATTTGCTGTGGTGGCGATGTGGGAAATTTTACCCAGATGTGTAAAAAAAGGCGCAAGGTTTACATTTACAGGAAGACGTTTATTTATTCATGTTGGCCAGGATATTGCTCGCTTCCGGGCTGAACGTGTCATTTGATCCTTGGCAATTCATATGAAAGTTTTGTAAAACAGAAACTTGTGGGTCTGTTTACCACTTGAAGTAAAGAACTTGAATTGGGGATCTAGACGTTAGTTCATCAACATTAAATACCGATCCTTATCGTTTTATCTGATTCATCTTTAAAAGATGAAGTAGAATGATTTTAAAATTTGAGTATTAAAAAGGATTTTTTAGTATAAAAATTTAGTTCCTCGCTTTGTTCGATATGCTTCAAACAGGAGACACGTTCTGATGAATCAAGTACAACGCATTCCATCAAACACTCTCACAAGTAACATTTTTGCTAAAACGCTGATGGCTGAATTGACTACCATTGGTTTGAATGATATTTTCTTTACAATGAAAATAATGGTTATGTAACAGCTACATTACCAAGCAAACCACTATGAGGACGTTCCAAACAATTGGTTTCATTGCCACATTATGGATACAGCTGACTTTATTCCAAAAAAAATATTCATCCACAGTTTCATGGAAAATTATGGATGGAACTACAATTATTTTAAATGAAGAAAAAAAATTGTTGTGTTATCACCCAAGGATTTTCCTAATTAAAAAATTATATGGAAAAAACGTCTAATTACTACAGATGCTCTACTTATTGGGTGCTGATGATAAAGCTGGTATGGCTGAAATTATGACAGGCGGATGGAAATTTTAATTGCTGACCCAACGATTAAGCATAGGTACTGTTCGAATTGGCTTTGAGTCCTGATGAGGAAAATTGGAATCGGCGCCAATCTTTTGATGTTAGCAAATTTTAATGCCGATTTTGCTTATACAATGGATGGTGGACCGGTCGGGGGAATTAGAATACGAAGTTTAATGGCTGCTTCAGCCAATTGTAAACATTCCAAGGTAAAAAATGTTCAACCCTGGAACAGCAAAAGATACGATGGTTTAATGCATTTAAAAAATCGCATTAGAATTTTGATCTGCTTTACCCTCAAAAAATGACGTTCCTGAAAAAACAAGTTGGCAGAGAAGGTTTTTTTCAATTTATTAGGGTGACTGGCAGAAGTAGAGAGGCTCGGAATGGACTTAATTATTCGTGATCATGACCGTGCTAAATTTGAAGAACGTAAAGCCTTCATGTCAACACGTCGCAAAAGAATTAAATGAACAACTCGGAGTTTGAACGCATTTTGTTTGGAGTTTAAAAGGATTCTTATTACAATATGGGCGAAAATCATTCAAAAAAAAATATGACAGTCGTGATCTAGCCGAACAAGCGATGAAAATGCTGGGTATCAAGCCAATTATTGAAAACCCATTAGAGGTGGGGACGGATGCGTTCCCAAAATTTCATTTATGCGGATTGGCCAACCCCAAAACATATTCGCAGGTGGAGAAACTTTCATGGTCGTATGAATCGTTCTGCCAGTAGAAAGTATGCAGAGAGCTACAGATGTCATTGTTATGAAATTTGTTCTTTAAATTGAAAACAAAAAAATCTAATGGAAACATAATATATAAATAACATAAAAAACATAAACTTTAAATGGCTGGGCATTTATTTGATGGGACTCGATTAAGAAGAAAGCTCGACAAACACAAATGGCGGAATTCCTGAAAAAAAAAGATTATTGACACTCGGACTGGTTGGCGAGGTTTAGGTGGTCTACTTGCATGTATCTGCTTTTGACATTAAGACCAGGAAACTTAAGTTAAAATACCTATTAAAATTTTGGAAATAATCGTCCCCCTGATGCTTAGTATTATTCTTTTACTTTTTAGTTTTTTGACTAATACTATAAATCGCAACGTTTTATTTAATCCATCAATAGACACTTCAAAATTAGATTAAAACCTAAACTTTTTGAAGTGTTTTGTATATACTTAGTTATGCCAGCGAGGTTAATTGGGACACGCTAATAAGGACTATCTCTAAGATTAGAGATATAAAAAATAGAGATGAGGTGAATTTATATGGGGTTGCAGTTTTATATTAGCCGAGCTAACCGTGATAAAAGAGGCTTAAGCTAGATTGAAAATTCGCTAATATACTGCCACAAAATAAACAAGCGAACGGTATTTACTTAGTTCCCGATCATATTAAAATTTGGAGGCTGAAATGGACCGTACTCGAAAAAATTGGAGAACTTCCGCCAGTTTTAACGGAAAAATAAGATGATGGCGGTATGATGAATCTTTCAAGTCTTTTAGTTTTTAATCGCTTAGCGTGGATGGCTTCAAGATACCGATACGTTTATCCCAAACCAACAACTAACGACTTCGGATTATCTATGCTTGTCCGTAAAATTATTAATTTGATTATGAAGAGCAACTGGTTATATATCGTGGGGAAGTGCGGAAAACCGGTTTTGTTCAAAACAACTAACGGATTTTATTTTTAGAATTAAGAAACAGGTCGAATCACACAAGATGACTTAGTTGTGTTGGTTAACAGCTTAGGTTCCAGCCCGCAAGAGGTTGATTTCCCAATTAAATTAAAAGATATCTCATTATTGTATCAAGCCTTTGATGCCTCTTTGGCAGGGAAAATATATTGAAACAGAGGATATTTTAACAGCGTTAATTGCAAAAATTAACAGTAAAATGGCATCTTTCGGATACAACTATTTATATTGAAAAGTTATTTTCGCTTTACTGCTTCAAGAACAAGCTTTAATTCTAGTTTAATGCAGTCAGCTAAAAAAGTACCATTTTCTTTAACATTAGGATAAAGGCTATCCAAGCGAGAAACCTGAAATGCATAATTATTTCAAGCAGCTGGCGAAAACCTATTACAAATTATATCAACTTGCTTTTCGTATTGAAATGTATACCAGTTGCTCCTGATCGAATCATTCAACAAATTAATGCTCATATTGTGAAGAATTGAAATCAATTTAGAAGACTTTTGGTTTTGAAAAACAAAAAAATTAAACTCCAATTGACTTTAGCAATAGAAAACAACAAATTCCAATGGATGAGTGCCATTGAAAGTATGCGGCAGCTGAGGATAAACAAGCCGATAGTAAACACATGTTAGCAAAAGAAGTCAGAAAATGGATTAAAAAGTGAAAAAAATATCGGTATACAAAGATATTTTTAATCTTAACTCGAAATACTAAACGATTATTTAACGATTCTAGGTCCAATTTTTTGCGGAAAAGCTGTATTGAAACCTTTATCGATAAGTGCAATTAATGAACCAACATCCATTAGTTGAGTTTTATGATGCCTTTATTGACGATTAAACGTAAAAAATTGGCGTTATGCAGCATTGTCATGCGCTTATTGCGGGACAGAGTTATTTGTTCCTGAAATTAACAGCTGGAACTGCCTGTTGAAAAAGAAAAGTCTCAATTCCAATCCATTCAAAATCACGTTAACGATTTTCGTGATAAGATTGAACGCTTACAGAAAATGTTTGTATTGCATATGGCTATGAAAGGATTCCAATTGGACGATGAAACATCCATGGCATTAGACTAAATTTTATTATTGATTGACACAGATTTCCCAGTCAAGACTCCGATCAGTAATTTTGAGCAAACGGCTAATCAAGTTAGGTTTTTTATTAAAAAGCATGCTGTTATTGCCTTTTTTTCACTCAACTTTGAAAAAGCTTAAAACGGGGCTGAAGCTGCAAAAAGTAATTGTATCTTTTTTTGGAAAAAATCGGAGTGGATACACAAGTAACTTTTGGAGAGATCAAGCTATTGAAAGCAATGAGTTAGAAAACGGCAAAAAGCAGGTGAACCAGATTTTGGTCGGTTTTCTACAACTGTAGATGATACGTAGAAGTCTTAGGAGAGAAAACTTTTGAAAATGGAAGTTTCCAAGCTATTTTATCTGCCTGGTTTTGAAAATGCATCCTAAGTATTGTTGCCGCCTAATATTGATCAAGTTATTTTTTCTGGTCTTGAAGGGACACGTATAGCACAGCGAAGCCGTAACCTTTTTAACTAGGTATGACAGATATTCATTTGCCTGCTAAAAATGAAAAATAAAAGTATGTTAAAACAACATGAAGATCGCGTTCTTTTTTTGCTTGATATTTTTATATCCGGAAAATTCAAAAAACCATCACGGAAGTTTGATGGCATCTGAACCATTTATTGCCTACAATGCTTTTTTAGATTCTTCAGAAAAAAACTTATTTTCTCTTATCCGCTTAGCAGCTGATTCCAAAGGATAGGTTCAAAAAATTTCCCCTTATGTTGGAAACGCCATAGTTAAAAGGTTCGCTCTTCGATTCAATTCAAAGTTGCGAGAAGTCCATTTCGTTAGAAAATCCTAAAACCTTTAAGGGAAACGTTAAGTTTTGTAGGACGAAACAAAGTACAATGAGCCAGCTTATGCGTTTCTCCGATAAAGAACAATCAAAAAGGACAATTGTCGCCCATTTTGGGACAAGGCTATTTTACCCGTTATTTTAAACGAGACAAAAACTTAACAACTGTTTTCATCACTTGTTGAATAAGCTTAGTAAAAGAAAAAATATCCCACATCCTTTAAAAAAGTCAGATAGCCACAAGTTTATACGCGAAAAGATTTGTATTCTATCGGTGTCTCGCTTAGAAACTTGGATGCTGATCCATATAATCATTTTTTACAATATGGACTTAATTAAAAGGAACGTTGAGAGATTTGGGCTATCTCCAGCAGGAACATGGGGAATTCTTTCAGATGCATTAGCATCAGTTAATTTAAATCCCTGTTAACCGAGATTTGACGCTGTCCGAGTTGAATTACTTCAAACACCTGTTTGACTTATTACAGATGAAGTCTTGCGTTATGTTTAAAAAAACCAAAAATTCTCAATTCTATCGGCTTCTTAACCGGATGAAGTTCATCCGCAGTCAATTAAGGCCCCAAACCTTAAAAAGATGGCGTGGGCTCTTGGTAATCGAGCAGGAGAACAATACGAGAACTGTTCAAACAGGGAAGTACTCTTTGGTCAGCTAGCAAACCAAAAAAGGTGTTTGAAAGGTCTATCTTTTCCTTTGAAAATGGGCAATTATTCATAACGCGGTAAAATTGATCGTGTTGATTCGTTAGTACTAGAAGATCAACATTATATTTTTAAGTGTTGTGCGATTATAAATCAAGTGCACATACCTTTAATTATTGATGCTTATTATGGCTTAGCAATCAATGATTTACCTACTTTGGATACTGCTGTTGTTTAAAATGCCAATGAGTTAAATTGGCCACTTCAGCTAAACCAAGCAGGAGCATTTTATGTTCATGTAAAAATCCCTTTTATCAAAGATACTCAAATAAAAACAATGAAAATCCATCACAACAGAATTGCTAAAAGAATTTAAATTAGATGGCCTTCTGTTGGAAGAAGAAGAATTACTACCTAGCTCTTGACCATACGACTTGAACCTACCGCTGCTTCATTAGTGTAACCCGTTTAAACAACTTAAAAATGAATCGTTGAAATCGAGTAAGTTGTTACACTCGATAGAAATGGCTGCTTTAAGAATGACAATCAAAAACTAATTTTAGAGGCTGGAAATGCAATTATAGAGGGTGTAAACAACACTGAACCATTTTATGCAAAAAGACAACATTATTTCCTACTGCTAACGGCGAATTAGGGCAGTTTCTCAGTTTGATAATATGCTACCAGAAAATAATATCGACGAGAAGAGAAACGGACCACGCGAAGATATTCTTAGAATGATTTTAGAAGGAAAAGGAGGGGAATGAATGAGTCAATTGCCAATTAAACGTTAAATAGCCGATTTACAAGAATGGTTCAATGCAGTCTTATTTATGAATCTGGTCATAACATTCTTTAGTCTGCTGCCTCAGCTGGTTCAGGTAAACAACTGTTTTTGGTACAACGAGGTGATTGAAAAAATTAAAAGCCTGGGTTAACGTAGATGACTTATTGGATTGTTTCACCTACCACAGAAGCTGCTGGCCAGAGAAATGAAAGAACGAATAAAAAACGCTATTCACAAGCTATAACTAGCGAAAGTTAATCCTGAACAAAGCAACACTTTAGTTAGACAGATGTCTCTCTAACTTCAAGCATCTATCAGCACACTGCATGCTTTATTGTTTTACAAAGTCCATTCTCGTTATATTTTTTAATTGACTTGATCCGGATTTTTAGATTACTGACAGATGAAACAGAAATTATTTACTAAAAAAGCCGTGTGGGAAGAGGTTTAGAGAATCTCCTTTATGGGTTCTGAAACAAATTCGTTCCATGGATTTAGCACTGCTTATTCTAATGACCGTAGCGATGTTGGGTTGACCGACTATCTTTTCACTTTATGAATTTTCTAGAGCTTAATCCCGATCCGGCCTTATTGGGTTGATCACCTTTATTGACCCTATATGGGAAACGGCAGCTTGAATCTTTTTCAAAAGGAACGTTATTTCAAAAATTATTGAAACCTCAAATGTCTGATATCTTAATTTAGCTTTTAAAATGAAATTAGACATAACTGCTGCTAAAATTGTGGATGGTTGCTGAGGAGTTAGCGAAACAAAACGGAAATAGTTGCCTAGCGAAGCAGCACATTTTGCAGAGGTATTCAAAGCTTATTCAAGCTGATGCCTTATTGCAAGATGGCATACCAGTTAGTACAAATCGTTTTGAATCATTCGTTGGAAACCGGTTAAAAAATCAGTAGAGGATAGCTTGAAAAGCGGGCCAGCGAAAATGAAAGTATTTAGGGCAATCAAAGCAAAGACTTCGTTAATGGGGAAATGAAAGAGGCTTATTTTAACACCCATTAGAAAAACAGAAATTGATTATATGTCAAAAGCCTATTCCACTTGTTCAAGAAATGGCTCGTTGTAACAAAAATTTTTACACAAGCCTACCGTGAAAGAAAAAATGAACGCGAATTATTAGACTTTAACGAATCTAGAACACCTTTTACTTTGCAATCTAGCTAAAAATGAAGTACAAGAAGTGGCACGCCGGAACAGAGGCTTCTATCCACTACAGAGAAAAAGTTTAAAGAAGTGATGATGACGAATACCAAGATGATCAATCAGCTTCAGGAAAATATTATGTATGGGTTTAACGGCAAGATAACACAAAAAGACGGAAATCTCTTTATGGTGGGAGGGACGTAAACAAATTCTAATCTATTTCCTTTTAGATGGCTGACCCTGGTTTGTTTTTAGAAAAAATACCGAACAATATTGCGAAAGAAACGGGGGGAGCCGAATTCAATTTTAGCTTGAAAAATTTCGCTCTCGGGTTGTGAAATTTTACCAATTTTACGAATTTAATTTTGGAACCAAATTATGGATAAACAGTTGTTCCAAATGGATATAATTGAACCAGCTTAAAATTGATTCAAGGGATTCAAATGATTTTCCTGAAACAAATCAGCATGCAACAAAGATACTCATGTATGAAAAAGGAAAAAGAAACCACTGGATGAAGATTCGGATTGAAGAATCATTAGATTATATATGCAAATCGAAAATAAGACACAAGCGAGAATATTAATGGTGGGCGCAAAAAAATTCAGCCAATTGATTCAGAAAGGAATTTCCCCATTTATGATAAAAAACTGAAATGCAATCGTTCCTATTAAAATACAAGGATATTGTATTGCTGGAACGCCTTACTAAGAAAAAATAAATTTGCGTTTTACTAGGGAATTTTAATCGTCTGGTCTATTCCATTGCATGTTAATGATACCACAAAAATTAATTTTTCAGACTACAGAGATTACGATTATGATTGTCCTTGCCTAAAATTGATGATAAAGTCCTTTATCAAGATTATTCCGTTAGCCGCTGTTTTGCGCTCACCCAATTGTTGGACTAAATGAAAATGAATTGGCTTCTATTCGGATTAGTCAAAAAAACGGGGGACATTACGAGACGCCTTAATCAATTTTATGCCTCTTATTCCTGCGAGAGATAAGCTAGCGCTTTTACAACGCGATTCATAAAATAGATTTATTTTTAACGCATTTAAAAAAAAATGGAGAGGAAGAAGCTTAGAAGAAGAGCATTAGTGGGGTTAATCTGTCAAATTTATAAAGACCACTCATTTCCTTGATTATGTAGGCGGCATGAGTCTGGACGACAACGTAAAGGCAAATCTTTCCATGCCTTATACGATAAGAGCGGCTTGCTATGAAACAAAACTAGTTTTAAAGGACTCTTTCAATTTTGTTCGATTTATTGAAAAATGCAAGAAAAAAGATAAAGATTAGCTGAACCAAAAGCTATCGCAGCAGATTAAGATGCGGTACGTGTGTGACGATTCATTGGCAAGTAAAGGATTAGAATTTTCCCGTTGTATTTGGTTGTGTGGATTGGACGACAATAATTTGCAAGATATTAGAAAAAGTTATTTATTTTAATGAGGTGTACGGAGTTGGGAACCAGAATATAAAGATCAAGGAAAAAAGCCACATTCGGGTATCCCTCATACCTGGTTATCGGCTTTTGAAGTTGAGCGAAAAGCCTTAAGCTGTTATCAGAAAGAAATGCGAAATTATATGTAGCTCTAACACGTGCCAGAGGAAAAATTATATTTTGTTAATTGGTTCTTATAAAGATGAAGAATCTGCCTACAAAAGAGTGGGAATAATAGGTGGGTCATCAACAACTGTTTTGTCCTAGCGATATTCGCCTAACAGCAAACTTAGCTTAATAAGTGGGTTGGACTCTCATTAATGCAGGACCATTCAGATGCGAGAAAATGACTTTCTTTTCCATAAACAAGCTAATAAACGTTTACTGTTTAAAAATCATTCCAGCTAAATTTTCGATTCATGTTTATGATGAAAAAGTATGATGCAGGAACCAAATGATCCAAAGAAGACCTTGGAGATAGATGGAAAAGTGGTTGAAAAAAACTAGATGCTTCCTGTTTCAAAAAATAAAAACTAGTTATAGAGGAACAAGAACTATTGGATGAAGCAGTTAGCTTTGATGGATTACTCTGTTATCCTATGAAAGGTCTATCTCATACAACTAGTTATCAATCTGTCTCAGAAAAGAAAACGATTAT
>Ga0163217_1074259_pt1 | contig 10590 bp, 13 predicted proteins | sample SynspAceP_FD_185933 | JGI IMG/M metagenome (GOLD analysis project Ga0163217, IMG submission 185933) | Saline lake microbial communities from Ace Lake in Antarctica - Synechococcus sp. Ace-P (PacBio error correction) | ecosystem: Environmental > Aquatic > Non-marine Saline and Alkaline > Saline ... | reverse complement strand
TCGAAGGGGCCGGGCCACGTCGTTCCAGAATCAGCCCAGCCGCGTTTCAAGGAAGTAAGATCGTGGGGTAATGGCCACCACTGTGCGGAAGGGTGCAGGAGATGCTCGCAGGCGAGTCGTCAAGTGGTTGGTGGGTTCATCGAGCACCATGTCGGGAGCAGACGCAGCGGCCCCGCAAGGACGACGCCGGCCCGTTTTTCACCAGCAGATGTTCCGATGTGATCCCGGGCGGGGAGCAGTGCCGTCGGCGCAATCGTTGGCGTTCAGGTTGTGACGTCGCGCTGAAGTTCGCCTCGAGCTTGGCTGTTCCAGCCGCAGGCGCATCAAAGTCGGACGGTCCGGATTAGGCAGCTAATATCGAGTCCGCCCGATTCGCTTGCTTATTTCGCCTTACGGCTTCTTCCACCCGATGTCGCGGTACGGTCTTTGCTGGGTCAGTTCGGCTCTTGCGGCAGGATAACTATCTTGATGCCAGGCATCGGCCGGCTTCCGCTTCATTCTCCCCCGGTATTTCGCGGCATGTGCGCAGGCAGCGTGGATTTACCGAACGGTCGGCGAGAACGCAATTTTGGCGCCAGGGAGAGGACGGGGAGATGTCCTTAGATCTTTTTCGGCGGTACACTTGGCCGACGGTGCATCGTAGCAAATGGCATGTGCGGAGACTGATAATAGGGAGTGAAAGATGCCTGATGTGGTAGTTCACGCTGGGTCTTGGATTGCCAGCAGGCTAGCATGGGCGTACGGGCAAATCTAGCTTGGGTATTTGATTCAGTCGCGGGTGTGATGTTTGGCATCCGAACCGCACTTTTGCAAAGTGAGCAGCTTGATAAACAATAATTAAAACGATCACCGCAGGCCGTGATCGCGTCGAGGCCACGAGGCTGGCGGTCCGGCGGGGGCGCAGGCTTTTTCTATTGGTCGCTATTGCGGCTGGCTGCTTGGACTTGCTAAGATTGATTTGGCAGGCAACGAGGATTATCGGCTTCTGCCCTGAAACATTCTCAGATCCGGTTGAGAGTCAGTTGGTTGACGGCGGGTCAGATGGGCGCTCACCTGGATGGTTCAAGTCCGCTGCGCTCTCAGTTGCTGGATCGGCTTTATTGCGAATCCTGAGGCGGCTTGCCGCGCGGCGCGTTGTCCGGGGGTGCGCAATCTCAGGCTTGGTTACCCCGAACCCCGGTAGTCGAAGCAGTTGTCCCAACTGGATTGCCTTCGGACGTGGGCTTCAGCCTCGGGCAGCCTTCCCCGCTAGGATCCGATCGCTGCAGTGGCTTTCGTCTGTGGTGGTTAACAGTTGCCAGCGAAGGGGCCTGATATGAAGGTGGATGTCAGGGATATTCCCCCGGTCTGTTTTGGCATCGGTCAGGGATATATCTGGTATTGGAAGACGCAGGCCATGCCCGGGTACTGGGCCCGCCAGCAGGCGACCAGTTGTTTACCTGCTAAAAGGGATGACCGCCCAGGAAGGCGATCAGGTGGGGGTCAGTGCGCCGTGTCAGTGGCAGTTGGAGGTGCGCGGCCTGGGTGAAGCCTGATACTATGTTGCAGCAGCTCGGGAGTGATTCGGCTTCAGGCGTGATGGTTTGGGCGTTGTTACTGTGTTGCTGTCGTTGTGCGCTGTTCTGGCCAGGCTGACGGGCGACAATCGCCGATCTGCTGCGGGCGCCTCAGCAGTCTTCGCGCCGTTGAGATTTACGACGCCGTTATCAGGATTGTATTTTCCGGGCGTGGGTATCGCTTGTGACAGTGAACTCGCGGGGGCCTGCTGCGGCTGAGTACAGGGGGACATACAGTCAAGCAGTCATGGACGCTGGTTGGAGCAGCACCCGACGGAGCTAGCGGAACTGCTTGAATGTGTTCCGGTGTGGATGCCACAAGATATACCCTTCTGATCTGTTGGTGCTGCCTCAATGCAGGGGGGTGGGAGCGCATTTGCTACACTCGGTCTGATCGCATTCGCCTGATACGCACGCTACCCAATGCTGATTTCTGGCGTGCATGGAGGTCAGCCGCGTGGGGATGGGAAACGCCGCTGCGATCTTCCGCCGTTTGCGGCAACCGGTATGTTGGGTCATCATGCGCCTGCACGAACGAGGTGGAGTTACTGCGGTGACCTGAGTATTTCGAATCACCAGCCGCGCCGGCTCGAGTATCGATGGTCGAACGAGAGCGGTCTGGGGGGGGTGGTCAAGGCCAGGTACGGATATCGTCTTCTCAGGGACTGCGCCAGGGACAGAAATATCGTCTACAGCAACCGCTCGCTGGCGCAGAATGCTGGCTATTGCCGATGGGCGACCGGCGGGTTTTCAGGCGGAGACTACGTGGAACGGTTGCTGCACCCGGATGATGTCGAGTCACATGTTGATTCAATCGGAACCTGCGCAGGTGCCTTTCCGAGACAAGATCAGGAAAGCGCGTGCGGCTGGCGGAATGGATGCAGTTGGCATTGGGTTTCAAGCCTGCGGTCAAGTGCGTAGTCGCGCTTGCCGAATGGGGCGTTCAGGCAACTGTTGGCCGGGGGACTCGCGATTATACGTGCAAGGGAATCAACAATGAGACCTGAAGACAGCGGCAACGCTACCGTTTATGCTGGCGGAGAATATCAGTGATGTTGATCTGGTCGGGCTGAATCGCGGCTTTCGCTTGAATTACATCAGCCGTCGGTCAAGCCCTTTGCTCGGCTATGATCCGCGAATGGCTCATCCGCGCGGCTTCACGGGTATCGTTTGCCGTGACGAGTACCACCAGTTTCATGGGGCAGGTGCTCAATACCTGGCGCGCTGGTAGGCGATCCCGTTGAGCCAAGCGGCTGCGGAAAGACGGCTCTCTCCTACGGGATTACTTTTGGACGTATCACCGCCGAGAGGCCGCAGTGCGACCGAGTTGCGTTCTAGTCTTGATAGTGGCGGTGCCCAGCGGGAGTTTCTGGGCTTGACTGCGAGCATCGCCGTGGGATATTACCGAGCAGCGGCCGACGGAGATCGGCTGGCGTATGGGCCGCTACGGTGTTCGAAATACCCACAGAGGGCCATTCTGGATCATGATCCTGGCGGAGTTACGTGGTGCAGGTCAAACCGGAATTTTCGCAGATCCCGGCTCAGCGGAGAAGGAGGTATTGGACGAAGACGCCGGCTGCTGGATCCACATGTGCATGATGAGCGTTTTTTATTCCGGGCATATTGCGCACCCTGCGCGGCAGGGGCGTTGTGAGGGGATTTATGGCAAAAGGCGCAAGGATGGCGGCAGTTTCCGGCCTGGGCGCATCCGCCGTACATGATACGAAGGCGCCTGTGTTCAGCTACTTTGGTGCTTTTCGTTGATGTCAGCGAGTAGGCCAGCGGAAGCGCGCATTGAAAGTCTTGCGTATTACGACTCCTGACGGGCTGGCCAACCGACACTTTTTCAGGATCGGACTGCGTACGACCTGGTTGGCGGAAAAGCGTGATGGAATGGGTGGCGGTGCTGTTCCTTGTCTGGAATCGCTTCAAACCGATTCAACGACACCTGGGGTCTGCTGCATGGTGATGGCGATGCTAAGGAAGTGGCGCGCGGCTGCGTGAATGCTTCGCGACAGTTGTGATACCGTTGGCGCGCTTTGGGCGGCGACGAGTTCCATTGTGTTACCGCGTGGATGCGTGAAGTCGCCTTGACTTGGCTTCAGTGTGGCGGAAAAGATCCTGCCGATTGGCGCCGGCCTTCACCTTGCAGAGCGGGAGTTCTTTATCCAGGGCCAGGTATTGGCTGGACTTCATCGCAGGATGGCGTTGAGCGTCGTTTACGCTGCTGAAGACGCCGATACGGCGATGTTATGGCCAACGGCGCCGGCAAGCGTCCTTACAGTTCTACAGGCGGGCATGAATTGGCAGCGCTTTGAGGCGCTTGAGCATGGAAGGTGATTGCGAGAGCATTGAGGACGACGCGCTGACGCTGACTACCAGCCACAGTTCGATTGCGCAGCCGACGCTGGACGGGCGCCGAAGCCTTGTACGTTGGCCAGCATCCGGTGACTGGGCGCATCTCCCGCCGGTGTTTTATTCAATGGCCGAGAGATAGGGGTTGGTGGGCATTACTGGGTGAATGGGTGCTGGAATCGTGGCCTGTCGGCGATGGACCGAGGTGGCGTGACGCGGGTCACCATTGCCGCGGCTGGGCCATTACCTGATCCAAGCGCGCCGTTCACTTGAAGGTCGGCTTGCCGATAGGTCGGGACAATCAATGGCGCGCTATGCGATCAGGCCGGCGACTACTCGAGTGGGCCTGCCGAAAGCGTGCTGTTGCAGGATGGTGAAGAAACCATGGCAAACGTGGCGCATCAAGGCCCTGGGGTTTGAAATTGCGTGGTGACTTTTTGGTACCGGCTATTTCGATTCGCTCAATTCCTGAAGACTTCCCGAGTTGATTCGTTGAAGACGACCGAGCGTTTATTCAGGCTATGAACGCAGGCAACCCGCGACTTCGCGTCTGGCCAAAGCCATCTTGATGGCGCTGCGACGACCGCCTGCCGCTACGGGTGATTGGCGCGAGCGGCGTTGGAACCTGGAGCAATGGGGCTGTTTGTAGGCTTTGGTTGCGACGAAGTGCGGGGTTTCTGTTTAGGCCATCCGATTACCGGCCGAAAACCTCCTAGTCCGACCATCTGCTCGCGTCATGAGCTGAGAACTCGTGAAATTTGATATGTTGCAAGGTTGAGCGCTTATTCATGTGCCAAGATGCCGGCCGCTTGCGTTAAATGCCGGCTTAATATTGAAGTCCTTGCAGGGGGCCGCGACACTGTTTAGCCCGTTCCAACAGATATAGCTACTTTGATGCGAACGGGGCTGCCATGCAGCAGGAGTCGGTACTTGAAGACACATCGAATTCATCGCCTTCGGAGAATCACCAGACCGCAGTGATGCAGGGCAGGCTCAGGTGCTGACCAACAATACGCGGAAGGCTACCCCGGCCAAGCGCTATTACGGCCGGTTGTGAGTTACGTTGATATGCCGAGCAGTTGGCTATTGACCGACGCCAGGCATTGTTTGTTGCCGTTACGCAACGTGCAGCCCCAGCTGGGTACGCAGGCCAACCGGCGGCGTTTTCAGCGCTGCTGAGCCCCGGCGATACTGTTCTGGGTGAGCTGGCGCCGGCGGTCCTGGACCATGGCGTTCGGTCCAACTTTTCGGCAAGGCTTACAAGCGGTGCGTGCGAGCATCAATACGTACCGGTGAATCTGAATCGACTATGCGAGTCGAGGCCCTTGGCGGCTCGAGCAAGCCTCAATGATCGATCGCGGGTTTCTCGCCTATTCCAGAGGTGTTTTCTCGACTTCCGCGTTTCGTGGAATCGCTGACAAAGTGGCGCTACTCTGTTTTTGTATGGCTCACGTGGCAGGAGCTGGTCGCTGCCGGGTCGTTTATCGAAATTCGGTTCCTTATGCCGATGTAGGTCAAAACACAAGCATAAACCCTGCGCGGCCGGGTGGTGGTCTGATTCCGGGGCCGTGCAACGAGGCGCTGGCGAGAACTCAACTCCGGCCGTACTCCTGAGTGGCCAGGCGCGGACGTTTGATGTGTGATCGCGGCCAAGGCAATCTGCTTTCAAGCGAGGCCTGAGCCGAATTCAGACCCTAACCAGCAGCAGGTAGTCAAGAACGCCCAGGCCATGGCGGGGTCTTTATCGATCGCGGGGTTTATGACGTGGTCTCCGGTGGTACTCGAACCACCTGTTCCTGTTGGCGTTGATCAAGCAGACATTCGGCAAAGACGCGGGATGCAGCGCTGGTCGTGCGCACCATCACCGTTACAAGCACGCAGTTGCCCAAATGATCCGCGCTACCTTTGTCACCTCCGGTCTGCGACATTGGCACGCCTGCAGTGACCACTTTGGCTTTGGTGAAGCGGATTGTCGCGCTCTGGCAGGCTGTTTGCGATATTCGGGAATATGGGTACGAGTCAGTATCGAGCGGGTCGTGGTCAGGTGCAAATATCTGTTCGCGGTTACCGGTGCATAACGATGTACATAGGGCGTTGACCGTTAGCGTTGAGCTGACGGGGGTTTTTATTGGCCAAATTTACCCGGCAGTTGATAGCTGACGCATTTTGTTACCCATTGTGCACCTTTTTTGTTGCGCGCTAGAGTGAGGGTGGCACAACCGTGTAGCCTGGTGGCGAAGATTTTACGCTGCGCCCTAGCGTTTGTGCAACCTGATGATTGAGCCCTGCTCTTTCGGCGTTGCACGCAGCTGGGCTGTGAGCGGGACGCAGCGACAGGCAACTACTGTAGAAGTGGGCTTATAGCATTCCGATTTCCTATTAGATGCAGGAAGCACGGCGGGCGCGATGGTAGAGCTGACGGGATTGCTTGATTGGCAGCGCAGGCTACCGTGCCAATATACGGGATACTGCCAGGTGCGCGTATATGGCGTGGGCGGAAAGCGGTGAAAGTGGCAATCTGTGGCCTGGTATCAGTCAACAGCCTAGGATTGGAGTAGATACTTGGTGACCGAGCGGGACTTGGCCCGGTGGCGATTCACCTTAATACGGCCCGAGGCCGTAAGCCTCTTTGGCCAGAGGGGCTGGTAGGAGCGTGTCATTCTCTCAACAATATACCTACATCAACTTGCATTGCCTACGACGTCTGCGGGACCGGCCGCTCGAGGGCATTGAGAGCTTCGATTCAGTATTGTCCATGTCGGCGCGGTAGAAATGTTATGCGAGGCGGGCAGACTTCTTGCTCAATTATCGCGTTTACAGGTCGATCATTCGTCGCCGGTATTGGGCGTTGGAGCATTGCCTTTATCACGATTGCGAGCACCGAATGGCATTTTGTTGCTATCGTTGCAGTCGGGATTTGCAGCTAGCAACTGAAGATGATCTTGATCGTGTGCCTTACGGATGCATCGCGCGGGACAGGAGTAGGCTAGACGCTACCGCGTATCTGCAGCTTCAGCAGGCAGGCAGGCCAGAGCCGGAAACCCGACCCCTGGCGGCAAATCAGCGCCGTATTGCACAAGGTTGCTGAGGTCGGCTTACGACCTGCTTGAGCAGCTTCGCGTCGTTGTGTGATCACGGATGGCCATGGGAGGGCACCAGTCCTTACATGCGCGCTTGCATTCAGGGGTGCTGATGCGGTCCTTGAGAGCGTTCGAGACATCGATCATCGCCATGAACACCAGTTGACGGCGCCGGCGAAAGCGCCGGCAGTGCCAGCTAAGCGTACGTCCGTTGGCTCGCGAACTTCTCGGGTGCAATTCCAGCTTTGCGTGGCCCTTGGTCCTCTTGATTGAGTTGTCAGCGGCAATGCCGGCACTCCTGGCGCTTCCAGTTCGTTTTCGATACCGCCGGCGGAAAGGGAGTTGCCGCAATGACGCCACGCCGGTCTTTATGGGACTGGAAGGTATTCGGCGTTAGCATAGCGGGTCAATGTCCTATGTACGGGGCCCCATGCATATCGGCGCAACGTTATAGGTTATTGGACGGCGGAACAGAATCGATACCGGCCCTTTTTTTCAGAACTTGTAGTAAGCGGAGGGTCGAACATAGCGCAGGTTGGCGTTTGATGATGGCGTATCCAGGTGGGGTCACGGACATGGGTGGTGCGCCGTCGGCGTTTGAGCCGCTACACTTGGAGTTTGTGGCTGACGATCGGCCGGGATTTTCGCAAGACCAGCCATTGGCGCTGGCGGGAGCCGCCATATGCAACGCTTTCATCATGGTGCGATTTCTGGCGCAAGGGCCCGTGAACCCGCCCCGCGCAAGAACACGAACTTGCGATATGAGCATCTTTTCTTCGCCACGTTTTTGTCCTAGCACCGTAACGCGCAGTGGCCGCGCTGCTCTTTTTTCAAAGAGTTGACGATGACTCAGCACAGATCAAAATTCTCTTGGTTTCCAGATGCTGGTGATCATGGCTGCGGTCAGAAGCCGAGATCACGTCGGAAACCAAATCGACCGAGTGGCGGCAACTTTCTGATTAGCCTCACGCTGATTCATGACCAAACGGCATTCCAATCGGTTGATTCTGCGCAGACGAATCGTGAATTGCATGTCGGCAACAAGGTGTGGCGCTGAGACAATGCGTGGCGGCGGCGCATGAATCCGCTACCTTGTCACCCCAGACGAAGCTTTGGTGGGGGGTCGGATTATAAAGGAAGGGGGGGATCGGGGGATCTTTTGTTCACCAGGTAGGACAGAACTGCCAGGAGTCACCTCGCAATGAGATTGATGCGCAATGCCCGATCGATGTGGAATGTTGCCGGATCAGGTATCTTAGGAGTGTAGTCAGCTCACAGTAGCCAGCATGGCAGTTCCGCGTGTTCCAGCATTCCTTGTCTCGTGGTGCAACGTGTTCAGGCGTCGACCAGCGGTATGGTCATAGCCCGGATCAAAACTGTTTGAGCACAACAATTTTTTTTTCCCCCAAGGGTGCGCGTCTGACGCCCCACCGACACGCAATAAGTCTATGTTCTTTGCTGTCATTACATGTCAGGCATTTGCATTGAAATCCGGTATATACCGGATTTATCTCAGCGTAACAGTGACATATGCCGGCCTTAGGGCGAAGGTCTACTTTGGGGTTTCACCGTTGCAATGAAACGTGGCTGTAAATGGCGGGGGCGGCATGACCGAGCGTTGACCAACTGTTTAAGCTGATGAGGCTATCAAGGCATGAGCAATGGGGAAGTCCTTTGCAGCAGGTGATTGTATGGCGGCGGCGCGTAGTTAGGCTGCCTGAGTGCGCTGATTTGCTGGGCGGGCGTGGCCGTTTTGCTGATGGAGCGAGCGACGGGGCAGGAAGCGTCCGGGCGGGCGGCGGTATTGTTTCCCCGCTATGTACCCCTGGCGCTATAGCGATCCGGTCAGTGGAGTTGGCGAATAGGTCGCAGGGGTTTTATCGCGTTGGCAACCGAACTTTTGGATCAGGCGACCGCCATTGATCCGGAGGTCAGGGCCCTGTGGGCCTTGGCTTGTATTGACGAGCAAGCAGATGGCATCTGCGCTGGGTGAGTTGCCCCAGCGCAAACGCTCAGCTGCGTCAGGGCGCGCGATTTTACTCTATCAACAGGTGCCACAATGGACGACCGCTTTCAGCAGCGCTAGGCAGCGCAGGTCGCAAGTGCGAATCCGGGCCGATGCTGCAGTTACGGCCCGTTTGCAGGCATGACGATGCATTTACCTGTTGGAACACCCGGTTACTTCAGCTCTGGCTGGAGCAGGGCAAGGTTTCAGGGTTGATTCGGGCGCGCAAGAGACATGCAGCTGACGCCGGTAGTGCTGGCCGCAGGGGCCTCGGAGCGGCGCAGTAGGGTTGGGAAGTGAGGGTCTTGCGTACGGTGCAGGCCGGTTCAGGGACAGATGATCCTGTAACAAGACCGCACCGGCTGGTTGCGAGCTGGTGTGTTTGAAGGGCGCGCTATCCGACCATTTCCGGCGTGACGGGCATATCCCTCGTTTGGCAGTCACTCTGGAGAATGCGGAGCCTTCAAACAAGCAAGCCCACAGCCGAAGGGCGGCTGGCGTACCTTTGCAGGGCTACGCACCGCAAATGCTGGCCTGCGTCGGACAGAACTTAGCGGGTTTGGGCGCCAGTGGGCGGGTCTGCGGCGGGTTCGCCTGAGGGTGTGCCCTATATCGGCCACGGGGCCAGGTTATGTGTGCGTGGGGCTGGAATACCGCGGCTTATCGAGCAATGTCTGGTGCTGGCGCGGCGTCATTGTTCGTGTTGGACTGGACCTGATGACGGGGCCGCGCGGATATTGATCCGCAGGCCTATGCACCTGCTGATTCGGCTAGGCAAGCGTATTAGTCCTTTCACATCGCCCAGCTTTTTCAGCGGACATAGCGCAGCGACGGAAGGTCAGGCCAGGCGCTTGGGCCGCTAGCAGTTCTTGTTCCAGCTTTTTTCTTTCCAGTATGCAACTGGAAAGTTATACGCGCTGCGCTCGATATTGTCAGGTAATTCTCCGCGAATCGAATCTTGGGTCGCGAGGGGATGCTGATCTGGCTGCTGGCGCAGGGCGCGATATTTGATGTCTGGGGCTCTTGATTCCAATTGGCCCCGTCGCATAGGGTGAAGGCGCGCTCGAGGGGTTATATCTCCAGGCTTCGCGGACATTGCAGGTAAAAAGCGGTAATTGCTCAGACGGCTCCAGGGTTTTCCGGGGCTGCGTCGACGCCGGCATGTACGTGGGGGCGCGCGGCTAGTCCGCGCCAGAGATGCTTGACGACGCGATGTGACAGCAGCAGGAACTATTCCTCGCGATACGATTCCACGTAGCGGCGGCACACGCAACTTCAATGGAACACTTTGATGCGGCTTTACAGAAACAGGATCCTGGCGGCAAAACCGCCCGCGGCCAACCTCGGCAGGCAGGATCCTTGTGCGTGGCACACAGCAGATCTGACAATCACGCCTCTTTCCTTGATTTTTTGGCGTGCCCAGTTGAGCGCACGCTTTTTATTTTTTTCCTGGATAGCGCGCAGCAGTTTCAACCGCCATTGGCCATTGGAGCAGGTCGGGGCGGACCTTTTCTTCAGGAAAAAAACACGGGTTTGCCGGGGGCCCTGAGCGCCCCCCCCCCCAGGGGCTTGGAAAAAAATCTCTCTCTTTTTT
>Ga0163217_1052917_pt1 | contig 10590 bp, 14 predicted proteins | sample SynspAceP_FD_185933 | JGI IMG/M metagenome (GOLD analysis project Ga0163217, IMG submission 185933) | Saline lake microbial communities from Ace Lake in Antarctica - Synechococcus sp. Ace-P (PacBio error correction) | ecosystem: Environmental > Aquatic > Non-marine Saline and Alkaline > Saline ... | reverse complement strand
AGAACGCATTTTGGGTCACGCCGGTCTTTCAGACTGTTTGCCCACGTCAACCGGGCTATCGCCGCGGACCAGGCCCGCACCACATTCGATCGGTGGCCGAAGAAATAACCACTTCATCGTCGAACTTTTTATCTTCGACAGCACGTCGATGGCCTGCCGCCCGGCTGCCGCTAGGGTTCGCCGGGGGTTTACTGGCGCCCGTCGTACAGCGGGGGGGACTGCACCGAACGATAGCGGATCTGCAATGAGTGGGTTGGCGCAAACTCTGTACGGCTTTCCTCAAGCACCTTTCCCAGCGTTGCGTTTCCAGCCGTGCTTCGGCTGAGTTTCAAGAATTTTCGCCGCCGCGCCGCTGTAGCGCGAGCGCGAACAGGATGACCGGCACCAGCGCCAGCAGACGACATTCGATTTGAGGGTCAAAGCGCAGTGTTCTTCCGAAGGTCGGCAGGATCGTACATGCGTGGAATTCGATATTCGGCAACGTCGGTGCTTTCTGAAGTGCAATCAAACTTGGTTGAGGCGATTCCCCGACAAAACAATGCTGCACCACTGCAAAACATCCGCACCCACGTTTGGGGCTGCGACTTGCCCGATGACGTTCTTGCTCGACAAACCTTTCGCCTGTTATCTGGAGATAAAAAGCATTTGCTAGCGGGCGGAATGAGTGGGAAACAGACGTTAGAATCCTCGCGCATCATCGAGATGGCCTTGGGAGACCGTACCCCATTTGAGGCGATCGAAGCACTGTATGGGCTGAACGAGTCCGCGGTCATAAGGCCTGATGCTTAACGAACTTGAAGCCGCGGCTCCATTCCGGCTATGGCGCAAGCGGGGTCAGCGCGGGGCGCAAGACAAACCATCATGCACTGCGCGACCCGGGGGTGATTCTGTCGCCTATTGCCCGACTCAGTATAAAGCGCTGAGGCATGTGGGAGTAGCGCTGCTTCAGGCCGGCTGTCTCATGGCGGTCTGCAGCTTCCCATCCTGCGTGAGGAAAAGCGGCACCGCTTTCGCAATTGCAACGGGTCATTGAAACTATCTGTGGGTACCGGCCGGCGGCGCCGAAAGTTAAGTTGTTAACCTGCGCGTTTTGAGAGTGTTTGGAATCATTTAGCCAAGCGGCCGCGTTCTTCATTTACGCAACTCATGATATATTTTCGAACACACGGCCAAGGTGGCCTACGTTTTTCCGCTCATCCGTTTTAACGATGGTTCGGACGCTGCTTAACGAGAAGCATCTCCTGGTATGTAACCCAACGCTGGCCGTCCTGTGGTGGAGCATTACCGCCTTACGAACAACCGATGCCCAGAGTGTGGACGAGCAGTACCTACACTGGCACTGAACAATCCCCAGCCCGTACGGCTTGCCCACCCTTAAGCGCTGATCATTGGTGCGGCTGGAGCTTTGGCGTTTCTATTCCTGGGGGGTGGTGGAAGAGGCATGGCTGGAGGCCGGAGCTGATGGACAGGGGCAGGCTTCCACATGCCCTTTTGATCAAGCGTTTACCTATGCGGGCGCCCACGGAACTTACAGGGGCGTGCCACTGCCTCCTGAGCAGGTTCTACAAGCACTTCAGGCTACCCGAGGCATTCTTCGGCCGCCGACTTCACTACTTCAAACAAGCTTTTAAGCGCAGAGCGCGAACTGCGCTTTACCGTCCAGAGGGATCGGTTGGCTATAAAACCCGTTCTGTAAATCCAGTCTGACCTTACAGCCCGGGGGCAGGGGTGAAAACGCTGCGAGCAAGTGGCTCAAGAGCATGCCCGAATTTTCCTATCTGACCCATTGGACTTTGCGCGAAATCTTGGAACAAACGGCGCCTGGGGATGCCCGTAGCGAAAAGACGTCTGAGCGATATCAATCTCGCGCAAACACTGCTCTGAAGGAACATTTGCAAGATATCCAACCACTTAATTGGAAGCACGCGCTCACGTGGGATGACACGCCGGTCGAAGCGCGTGACACTGCTGCTGAAAATCATTGCTTGCTGAGGCACGGATGGGCCGTTTCTATCTTGATCAGCGGCTGCGGTGTTACCTCGCTAACCCCCGACCTACCGTACCAGGGCGATTTCCTTTCAAGCCGAGGTGGGCGCGCTCAAAGCAATGGTACAGAGCACGTATTGAGCAGGCGCGAACTTCAAGCTGTCAGCGAATCGGACCTGTTTGACATGCGAGACGAGTTCCTGCTTACCCTACGGACTATCCACGCCCGGTGCACGCGCTGAGTATGAGAGAGAGCGCCAATTCGGCCACCTCCTACGCGCAAGCGTCTCACTAGGCTGACTGTACGAATTGCGAAACCGGCAAAAACTGGAAGGCATTAGTCCCCGCTGCCGGAAGCCGTCATAGCAAAACTATCCACAAGAGCTGAGGCCTATTACTGTGGCTGAGGCCAAAAAAATTGCTGGCCAGGACAAAAGTGCGAGGGCCGCTTATTTGTCTGGCTGCGGCAATGGGGCAATGATGATGCCATGCAGGTCTCATCATGGCATTCATCCGTGGAGGTCTGGGTGGTATGATGCCCATACAGCGGCCCAAAGCCTGCGCCGAGCTATGGCGATACAGTGCTGCGCTGGGTTCACGATAGGCGCAAACTGCCTGGGGCCGGTTTTTACGAGGGCGGTCCAGCCAGGAGTGCCCTTGAGCGCGGATCCTGCGCAGGGCTATGCGGGGCCATCTACTGGCATTCGTCGTGGGCCATTAACCAACTCTCAGTTCGATTCTTGGTCTGGATGCTTACAACCGGCAGAGTGGGCAGGTATTGATAGAGAGCAGGCAAGGGAAGCTGGGTATTTTCTGGCTTCGCCGCGCTGAAGAAAAAGCGCCATGTCTATGCTGAGCGTCGGCTTGATGAGCTGAATGTTGATCGCTCTAAATCCAGTCCATTGGCGCAGACAACCTTTCTGATGATGAGGACGCTCTGAGGACTGCTTTATTACAGCTTTGCGGTCAGCGGTTTGCGAACGTTGGGGCAGGATTTTACGCTGCAGGCAGCTGCCGATTCATAATGGTTAAACACAAAGTTCAGCCCTGTTCAAACCTAACCAAACCAAGCCCCCTGACGCGGCCAGCAACAAGCCCATCGCTGATTGAAAACGCTGAAGTTGATGCGGCGATGTCAGCCACACACTTGCCTTGATGCCGAGCAGGCCCAGAAGCCAGCATGCAGGAACGCCATCAGCAGAAACAGGAGTCGCCAGCAGGCCATGCCGGTGGCGTTGGGCGCTGGCATGAAAACACACTGACGACCGCCAGTTGCCACCGTCCAGGCTTGGTGATCACTTGCCAGCAGGTTGCTGCGGCCCCAACCGTCTCAAGGGTGCTGGACGTTGCAGGGGAGAGTCCAGCTCCAACGGGAGGCGCGGCGATCTGCCAGCCCAGGTAGGTCAGCCAGAGCCGGCACCGCCCAGCCCAGCAGGTTTGCCGCAGCGGGGGACTCAGCAGCCATATTGCCAATGCCAGCCTACAGCCAGACCAGCCCGGCTTGAAGGCCAAGGAACAACCGGCAATGATCGGTAGGGTGGCGCGCAAGCCGAAGCGTTGCACTGCTGCTCGATGGCCAACAGTTGGTCGGGCCGGGGGTGATGGATGCGACGAAGGGCAAATACAGAAACGGCAGCAGGTGAGTCAAGCAGGTCTGCCCGGAGATAAGTGTCGGGAGTTATTGTGCGTGCTGCTCAGAGCCCGTCTGGAAGTGTGTGCAGCGTTGCGATAGCCTGCAGGGGTAAGACCGTAGGGCGCGCTTGAAAACCAGCGCCGGAGATGACTCTTGGTCGGCCAAACCCAGATCCATGGCCACTGCGGAAGGCCAGTCACCAGCAGCCAATCGACGCCGGCGCCTGGGCCCAGGCCTCAAGTTGCACCCAGGTAAGCCTGTGGCCGCCAACCCGAACGCCGCCTTGAATGCACGTTTAGGCGGGAAACGATTCTTACCCGGCCAAAATGTGGCGAGATCGTTCAGGCTCACGTTATCTTGCCAGGTGGGTGTGCAGATAGTCCCGAGCCAGTCGGGCCACCTGCGGCATGCGCGGAATCAGCCTCCGTGGCGCTTGCGCCAGTGCATCTGGGCGAGTAAGCTGGCCTCAATAGATAATCAGCGCGTGTTGCCGAACGATTGCGCAGCTTCCTTGCTGATGCAGCGTCTGAAAGGGTGCTGGCAATGGCGAAATCCAGCTCTGGCGACCTGGCCTACGCGTCATGCTCATGGCGGGCCCGCACTCTACCGGAGGCGTTTCACCAAACAGGCCCGCCGCAACTCGCGCTCCCAGCCAGTGCGGATCCAGGTACAGGGCATGGCAGGTAGGTAAAGCCTCAAGCGGGTGGGCGCTTCGCCAATCGTGGATGTCGCCAGGCCTCCAGCAGTAGACCTTGCCAGGCAACCTGTCGTAACGCTGGCGCCGCCAATGAAATCGCCGCACGCCCTGCTCGGTACAAACCGACCAGATAAGCTGCCATGCCAATGTGGGGTCTAAGGGCATGCCCTCAAAATGCGCTCGAATGGTTCTCAATGCGGTATCAGCATCCTGTTGAAGATCAATCAGTTGTGAGCGCTCATGGGCATTTATTCGGTAAACAAGGGCAATGCCACAATTCATAACGCCTAGCGCGGGGCGAGTCTGCGAAGATTTGTGCAGAGGCGCGGGAGCGAGCACCTTAGCGCTCGCTCTTATCCTCCTGCCAGCTTGGCTACCTTCGGTGGCTCATAGGACTTTTACCTGTGCCATCAGCGATCAACATCCGGGGGGCACGGATCAACATCTCGCGGTAGGCCTGCTTCATAAAGCCTTCATTCCATGGGCTGTGGTCGAGGAAGTCGATCACTTGTTCGTAAATAGCCGCCCGCGTTGAACAGGGGCGGCAGGGGCTTCTGATTTGATGGCCAAGTTGGGCAGGTCCAGACCTCGAAACAGCTCTTCAAAGGTGCCTACGCCGGCCCGGGCAGGGCGATGAAGCCGTTCTGACAGTCGGCCAATCATCGCCTTGCGCTCGTGCCATTGGAGCTGACCTGGCGCAGCTCGGATCAGGCCGGTAGGAGCCAGCTCACGCTCAACCAGATGCTGCGGAATAACGCCACACCTGACCGCCGAGGCAGCCAGTGCCGCATCGCGACAGCGCCCATCAAACCAACCTGCGCGCCGCCGTACACCAGCGTGATACCGGGCTTTTGCCAGAGTGGTGGCCCAGCTTGCTGGGCAGCTTCAAGATAGTTTAGGCTGATTGCCCGCACTGGAACGCAGAAAACACAGAGTCTCAAAGTGTTAAATCCTTACAGATTGGAAGTTGAATTCGATTGGGTACGCGCTCGCAGAAAATATCAGCGCCGGCAAGCAGAGCAGGCCCTTCATCGCCTGGATCCTGCGCAGCAAAATGAACCGTTTGCCGCCCATTACGTTTGGCCACGTTACATGGCCTTCATCGGTCGGCGAACCAGTTGCAGGTCGATTCTGCCGTTTCGGGTTAGACGGCGATACCCAGGTGGAGCGCTGGTCAGATCTGGCCTTCAAGCCGATATGCTTCGCTCAGGAGGCCAGAATCTTCTCGCTACCCACGTCGCTCTTTCCGGCCTTGCTGAATGTTATCCAGTACAACAAGGCAAATTCATTGCCCCCGCCCAGGCGGCGAATGGTGTCGGGAGTCAACGCACGCATTGTTTGAGGCGCTGAGCAATTCCTGAGCAAATGGTCGCGGTGGTATGGCCGTAGTTATCGTTGATGTGCTTTGAAGTTGTTCCCATTGTCCAGACAGCACAGCCAGGCATAAGGATTCGCTTTGGGCCCGCTGCAGTGAAGCTGTGCAGCGGTCCAGAACAGGGGCTCGGTTTCGGTTCTGTCAGTTGATCGTACGGGCGAGGAAATGCCCAGGCGCGAGTTGATTACTCTTGCCTCTATCGCAGTGGCGACCTGGCTGGATACGAATTGCAGCAGCTCCTTTCCTGATCGGTGTAGCGCAGCGTGCCGAATAGCTTTGCAGCACCAGGGCGCAATCGTCTGCGTGCCCGTTGTCAGCGGCACCCTACCAGTCGAGGGGATGCTTGCCGGCCACGGTCCGATGTTCGCCAGCATTTGCTCTGCTGTTTCAGGCGTCAGCAGCAGGGCCTTCGCCTGAACGTATAACTTCTGCCACTCAATGGTGCTGACGGTCATCGGTATGGATCGGGTGGCGTCAACTGGTCGACGTAGTAGGGGAAACGAAGCTGCTTCATTTGCAGCATCATGCAGCGGCAGACAAAAAATTGTCGGCGGTAACAACTGGCCACCCACCTGATGCACTTGTGTACAGCGCCTGAGATCCTCCGCCGAAGTGCGGCTGCCTCGGAGATAGACATAGAGCGCTGCCCTGCATATGCTTCGGCGCGCTTTGCGCTCCGTGATGTCTCTCGCTACGGCCTATCCGCACCTGCTCTTCTTCAAGCCAGCGGCCGAACCACCATGATGTGAATAGTCCGGCCGTCTTTGTGGAGATAAAACGGTTTTCATGATCACCGAAGGTTTGTCGGCGTTAATGCGCTTCACCATCTCGAGGGTGCTGGCTCGGTCATCCGGGTGCATCTGCTCAAGGCAGTTGCCGATCATCTCGTCAGGCCGGTAGCCGAAAACACGCTCGCTGCCGCGCATGACTGAAAGAAAACCGCCCGTAGGTGTCTACCACACAGACGACGTCGAGTAGCAGACCAGCAGTTTGTCGTGGGGTAGATGGGGGCTTAATGTCATTTGTGTAAACTTACGGGCACCCCAGGCAGGCTCGGCTTAGCGTCATAATAGTTACATTTGCAACGGGGTAGCCAGAGCAGCCGCGAATCAGGCGTCCCGCAGCAAGTCGATGACTGTTCAGCAGGCAAACGCGATGTTCCGGATGCTGCTCCAGGCTGCGCCGGATTTTGCCGTGGGGATCGACTTGGCGGGCCTTGCGGCACAAGGGCCCCGGTTGCCGGTTCGAACTGAATTGCTGATGCCGCGCATACGCGTACTTCATTATGGCCGGGAGGCTATACGCAGGCGGGAATGCCCAATTGCTGCCTCCTACGCCTTGCGATGCTCCAAGCTCGTCGAGACTGGCGGAATGCTTATCCATCGCGCGAGCAGCGCTTCTTCATGCCAAGGTTAGCCGCAGAATGCGGATGTCCGCTCCGGATTGGCCAGCAAAAGCCGGTCCTGTTGCAATCACAGGGTGCCCGGGCGGGCAGGGTTGGCGAAGTGGCGCAGTCGTCATGGTGTGCCAGTGATGTTCTCGGCTTTATCGGGCTATCCTGCAGTCTTTGGCGTTGAGTGTTGACACGGTGAAGATCTTTTCCGCTTGCAACAAGGCTCGAGCGCCTCATATTTTTTCTGGCAAGCGTTTGGTTATTTGGAGACGCAATGCGAACGCTGAAGCGGTGGGTTACCTGTTGTGCCCTTGACCATTGCTGTGGCGCTGGCGCCAGTGCGTGTTGCGCGGAAGAAAATACGCCCCTGGCCATCGATGTGGCGGCCTGAACCGCCGGTAACTGCGTACCAGCGCCAGTGGGAGTGAGCTGGCAGTGAGCAACTGTTTGTTGGTGATGATCATCCGGCTGAATACCAACCTACGGATGCCCAGGCTTTACAAATGTCGACCTGTTTAATACCTCCATGTCTACTATTCGTTCCCTGCAGGGCAGATGCCGCAAGTGATCTGTTTATTTCTCCGCCGGCACCACGGAAAAACTATCGTCCAGATCGCGAATCAGTTCACGGACGCTGAGTTGGGCGATAGGCTTGAGGGACTGGCCCCGGAGCCGCTGGGTGGATATTTCGCTCGGGCCAAAACGTTCGGCAGATAATGACTGCGCGGTTGACTTCGGCAGGCAGAAAAGGCTGTGATGCAGGTCGAGCGCGGATAACGTTCAGCTATCTTGAAACCCCAGCGGCTTTGACTTTTGGTGCCCAGAATCAGCTTTGCCTACAACCGTTTTATCGCAATGAAGCGCACCGCCGGGCGGTTTAGGGTAGGGCTGAAAAAACGCTCTCAGCAGGTTTGAATTGCTGGTGGCTACTTCGACTTTTCAATCACGAGCATGCTTCAGTAACAACGATGTGCGACCTGTTGCTGCCGTTTATCCGGGCGGGTAAGCCAGGTTGGAAGCGGAGTACCCGGAGGACGGGGGTCAGGACGGATCGTAGCGCCATAGCCAGCCTTGTGCAATGCAGCCGATAAAGTGAAGTTCAGTACTCCGGTACTGCCGGTGGCGCTGCGACGACAGCTTTTCCGCGTCGCTGCCAGGACCGGTAAGGTAGCTGCCGCCTGTATCGCAGGACGGCATATTGAGGTGCGAAATCGCCTTTCACGCCTTGAAGCGCGGCTAAGCGCTCAAGCGCCAGTGGCACTTGGCGCTTGTGCTCCCGTCGCATCGTACGCTCGATTGATCTTGGCGCGCGGCCTCTTTCATGCACCGGTATACCCAGCAGCGCAGCGCGATTTCAATCTGCTCGTAGGTCACGCCGTGGGCATTCTTCATCTGGTCTGGCCGTGGTTTCAGCTCCTCCCAGATCGGCCGTGGGCACCTTTTTAAACCAGCGCGCGGGAGCACCTAGTCCGGCTTGCAATGCTGCGCAACCTGGGCCTTTGGTGCAGGCGGTTAGCGGAGGCCAATCACAGGCGCCGTCGCGAACTTGGTGAAAAACCCCATTGAACCGCTTCCGCGGGGCATGATCCGTCCCTACCACCAGGACCGTTCATGAAGTTCGCCAGCGTGTATTGCGCCACCATGCGCGGCCCGCGCTTCACTTACCCTTGACGAAGTCTGCTGGCAGCCTCAGCGGGCTCGCCAGCAAAAACAGAGCCTCATCGCATCACACGCGCCCTTGATATCCGCGTGCGTATCTGTCGGGCTGATAAACTCCAGCGCCAACTGCGCATCCGCTTCATCGGCCTTGCCACACCATAGGGCAAAGCGCATTGGCCATAGAAAGTGGCCATCATAGGCCCTCCTGGCGCAGGCGATTCGACCGCCATCTGCACCAAACCGGCCACAGCGTGGTGGAATCCACGCCGCCGCTGATCCCCAATACCAGCGCCCGCGTTCCGCGAACCGCGCAACGTATCCTTGATAAAACCGGATACGGCGTCTAATTTCCTGCTTTATCTTGCGGTCGTCTTAAGGTCGGATTCACCTTGGCAATGCGCTGCGAATCTCAGCGCCACGGCTTGCTGCAGTGTTCATGCTTGTCTCCTGAAGTAGCGGATACCGGAGTACTGATTAGCCCCGTTTAAGTTTCACACAATAAAGAGGTTGCGGCGGACACCAAGACGAATTTTGGTTGCGGCGATTTTTCGCACAGGGTGAAAATGGCCGAACTTTGATGACCCTCAGCCCCGAGCAGGTAGTGATGCTGGCAAGTAGCGTCTTGCCCACCACAGCTGCTGGCGCGCTTCAAGAGCACTATTGTCGATCACCCGAGGGCGACTCAAGTGGAAGTCTCGCGCGCCCCGCGCTTACTGATTCCACAGCGCGGAAAATGAATCAGACTTGCCGCGCGATTGAAAGGGGCAGTAGCGCGGTGTCGGTGCGCCAGACCAGCAGTTCAGCAGCAGGCCCACCGGTACGGAGAGATTGTGCATCACGCGGGTGTCCCCGGCGAAACCAGGCGTTGCCCCTTGATTCCAGCAGAAACTGCCCGACCGCCGTGGGCGAGAATCCCCAATCCATAGCCAGCAGCCCCATTGCGTAGAGGTGGTCGGTAAACTGCTCGCTATCACCGAAACAGCAGCCACGCCAGGCCCAAACACCAAACCAGCCAGACGCGCCGAGGAAGAAGTTAGCCGAAGCGTCGATATAGCGGGATCTCCGATGGGAAAATGCTGTGCAGGTGCTTGTAACGATTCTGCCCGCTGGCGACAGGGTGAAAGTTTGGGCCAGTTGCATCAAATAGAAAAAGCGCCAAGAAAACCCAGCAGAAATGCCGTCGGAACCGGTATCACCCCCGCGCCCACTTTTACAAGCCCACAAAAACCGCAGCTACCAGCGCCCAGGATTGAATCGGCCGCCGCAAGCAGCGCATTTCAATCAAATTTTTCAGGCGTCACGATGCAGTTGGCGTCAGCCACCGGTTGAACAGCAGTACTCCGCCACCGCGCTCAGGCAGGATTGAAGCTCAAGTTACCGAGGGCAAATGTACGTTCACCGCCAAAAATTTGCAACGCCCCCACCAGCGTAAAAACCCCCGGCGATAAAAACCGCGGGTCCGACGGCCCGCCGGGCCAAGCGCTGTCAAGCGGGCAGAAACCCCATTTCAGGGGGTGCGCCAGCAGAAAAACACGCGGGGTCAGAGCCACCGAGGGGAAAATAGGGGGATTTCCAACCTGGCCGGCCAAGATGGGCACGGATTCAAAGGATGAAAGGGACCACCGGGCCCCAAGATCCAACGCGGTGGACGAAGAAGGGCCAGATAGTTTTTCTGTCGCCTTCCCCAGTTTTTTTTACAGGAAGCCCGGGGGCCAAAAACCCATTTAAAAAAAAAAAAAAAAAAAAAAAAAAAAAAAAAAAAAAAAAAAAAGAAAAAAAAAAAAAAAAAAAAAACGGGCTCGGCCGGGCAAATCGGCTATGCGCGTTGTGTAGCGATTTATCTCTCT
>Ga0163217_1030948_pt1 | contig 10590 bp, 13 predicted proteins | sample SynspAceP_FD_185933 | JGI IMG/M metagenome (GOLD analysis project Ga0163217, IMG submission 185933) | Saline lake microbial communities from Ace Lake in Antarctica - Synechococcus sp. Ace-P (PacBio error correction) | ecosystem: Environmental > Aquatic > Non-marine Saline and Alkaline > Saline ... | reverse complement strand
GAGGCAAAACTGGATGATCAATTTCGCGTCGGCGGACTCATTTGGATGCCGATGGTGGCACAACCTGGAGGCAGCCGGGCATTGCCGTCAAAACCGCGACCTGAAAACCTAACCCCAATTGGCCGCTTTTGCTCCGCCTTGGTTCATGAACACCGGAAGGCAAATCCAGTGGAATTGTTGGGGACCGGCGTCTTAGTAGGCAAGGAATTTACTCCCGCCAGTGACTCATCCGCCATAACCTTGCGTGGGGGGTAAAAACAGTCCATGCCATAAAGCAAAAGTTTTCAAGATGTTTGTTGCAGCTTCTTGGTAAATTTGTTCACGATTTGTTTCTTCGCCAAAGCAAGCGCGGGGCTACTTGAATCTGCGAAATCCGCATTAATTGCTGGGTTGTCGCCCTGACAGAACATGAAGATCAGGATTGGGATCAACCCGCATTTGAGTTGGCCCGCTGTCACACCAATAGCGTATTTACAGCGCTTTTTGCCCACCAGTTCTTTTCAATGGCCCTTGCAGTCCGTGCCGAGCAGCGGGCGCAATTGAGAATTTCATTGGCAAAGAGACGTGAATCTTCCGGTTCGTTCTTTTTGACATGCCAAGCTTTTAGCGCGCATGTAATGGGCGTATTCTGCTCAGCCAGGGATCGCCATCAGGATCAAAAGCTGTTCCAATGGTCCAAGCCAGCGCTCCAGCACCCCAGTTCCAGCACCGCAACATAAGAGCCACTTGTCGTGCTTTCTTGAAAATAATACAGTAAATTGGCTTTGTTCATGCCGGAGGGCTTCTGGCCAACTCAATCAACCGTTTGCGCCACGAAAACCCAGTTTGATGCCAAAGATACTCAGGGCGCTCCGTCCGAGGATGCGTTCCTGATTGCGAATCTGAATGGCGGGTAGCTTTGCGCGAGCTTCACACGATCCCCCGCTCTTGCCCTCGGTGCTAATGGAAGCGGTTGTCTGGTTGGTGGCACCGACAATTAGGAAGATTCGCAATAATGAGATTGTGTGATTGTCTTGAGGCCGGCTTTACCTGTACCATCGGCGAAAGCCACTCTGCTACTTGAAGTGATTGTTCTAGGGACAGTTTTGTCTGTCGCATGCGAGATGGACACGTTCAAGGTTATTACGGAGCCATGGAAGGAGCTTGTGGGCTTTTCCCGGAGTGTATGCTGGGTGGTGGGTCTAACGTCTTCATTTGACCAATTTGGTCCAGGAAAATTCCGGTTCCACCCTAACGGACGTGTCAAGCCATAATGTCAAATTTGACGTTTGCGGCGGCAAACCAAGGGGTGTAAACAGAAGTTCTCTTTGTTGTTTCTTGAAGGCTTCTTCTGGGGGGCCTTTTGGGGTCTATCTGGCCGGTGGTGTAGATTGGGGAGTGCGGGACGGCATTGAAATCATTCAAACACCCAACAAGGAATAACAGCCTTGAAGCTTTTTTGGATTGCCGTTTACGGCCAATCGAGGCAGTTCAAGGAATTCTCCACGCATGTTCGTTGGGCCAAAAGACATTTGCACCGGATGTCAACCGCTGACGGGCCGAGGTGCTGGATGAGCACCGCTGGTCTGTGGTGCGTGAATGCTGGTCATTGCCCGCCGAAGATCACAGAAGCCATTCAGAAAACCAGCAGCTTGGAATTGGACTACGCGCCCGCGTTTTCAGATGGGGCCATCCCAAAGCGTTTGAATGTGGCCGGCAGCCCTCGTCGACTATGATTCCAGAATGACATCTTCAATCCATTGTGATGTACACCAATTCCCGGGGAATTCTGAATCGGTGGGAGACCCGCTGCTTGAAGTTGCGTGGCCTACCACCGGTAAAGGGAGACGGGGTCCACGGTTCCCCGCCTGATTGGCCGCGCAGCGCGGTTATCACGGTGTGAATTTCGGCGCATATCGGTTGGTGCGCATTGTTTCGAACCGCAAAGATGTTCGGTACGTTGCGACGGGGGTTGATCACCTACCCCACAACCCCATGGACATTGAAAACAATGCCGGTTTACCACGTGGCATCTTCCAGATCATGGCGCCGGATTTGGCTGACGAGTTGGAGCGGTATTTGCATTTGACAACGACCCTTCACCGGTGCAAGCCGTAATCGTCGAGCCTGTAGCTGGAATCAACAGGGTTTTGATTACCACCTCAAGGTTATTTACAGCGCCTGAGAGACATCTGTGACAAACACGGTATTTTTTGCTGCATATTTTGATGAAGTCATCACCGGCTTGGTCGTTTGGGATCACCCTTTGCAGTACAGCAATTTTTGGTGTTCACCCAGATATTGTGATTACAGCCAAAGGGCCTTGACAAAAAGCGGGCGTTCATCCCCATGGGGGGCGGTATTGTGTAAAGACCATATTTACGAGGCTTCATTGCAAGGGCCCCACCGCATATGATCGAGTTCGTCCATGGTTATAACCTATTCCGGAAAAACCCCATGGCGGCGCCGCAGCTTTGGGCGCGCTTGATTACCTATGAGAAGAAGGACTGTTTCAAAAAAGGTTCAGGTGGAGCTTGGACAATATTGGGAAGATGCGCTGCATTCGCTGAAAGGGCCTGCCGCATGTCATAGATTCCGCAAATATCGGGGCCGCATCGGTGCTATTGAGCTGGAACCGATTCAGGAAAACCCACAAAGGCCGGCATCTCTTGCTTCCTGGAAGCCTATGAAAACGCAATCTTTTCTAATCCGCACGACTGGTGAATATCATTTGCCTTATCACCACCTCTATTGTGAAAAAAACCCATATTTGGACCCAACTTATCGACCCACGCTGTCCGGCGTGTTGAAAGACGCAGCGTAAGGAAAAATTTAGTAAAAATTGGGCACGCGTTAAAAAATATTTATTGGTTGGCAAAAAAAACCTCACATCAGCCAAAAGCGGGCCGACAACTGCGGCGCTCTTATAACCGGCAACGGGCGAGCAAAGGAATGGAGAGGTTGGTCCTTCATCCGGCGTCTGAACTGGACATGGCTGTGAAGCTGCAAAAAGCTGCGCTTCCTGGATGGGCCAATTCTGCCGCCGTTAAAACGTGCCGCTGTGCATGTCAAGTCAAATATCTGATTGAAAACAGAATTCGACCGGATTGCGGAAGCTTATTTCTGCCGAACATGGCAAAACCATTTGATGATGCGCTTGTGTGAAGGTGCCAGCGCGGCCTGGAAAGTTGTGGATTTTGCCTGTGGCATCCCTCACCTTTTGAAAGGCGAGTTTTCCCGGCAATTGTCGGTCCATCCAATCGACAGGTTTTATGCCGCACACGTCAGCCACTGGGTACGTGGCGGTATTACGCTTTTAATTTTCCCGGCCATGGTTCCACTTCTGGATGTATCCAAAATTGGCGATAGGGCCTGCGGCAATTGCTTCATTCTTGAAACCATCTGAAAAAGACCCGACAGCGGTCAAAATTATGATCGCAGAATTCTTCAATGGGAAGGCCGTGTCTTCAGATTGGCGTTTGAATTGTCATCACGGCGATAAGGAAGTTGTGGACGCAATGCCTGACCCCACAAGGGACATCAAGGCTGTGTCGTCGTTGGATCAAACACCGATTGCCGAATTATGTCATATCACACCGGAACTGCCAATCATAAAGCGCGTTTCAGGCCCTTGCGGCGCCAAAAAAAACCACATGGTTGTCGATGCCAGGGAGACGGCTTATATCGACAAGGACAGGTCATGCGTGATGGGAAGCCGGGTATGGCTCTGCTGCGAGCGCTGCATGGCGATTCCCGTTCGCGGTGCTAGGTCGGCCGATGCGAATCGCTGGACAAGCTTATTGAAGCTCTGGAAAGCACGTATTGAAATCGCTCAAATCGGCCCGGCGACCGATGATGCCCAAAGGGCTGATATGGTCCACTGTGACCCAGGCAGCACAAGGACAAGGTTGTCGCGCTATATGATGCGGTGCCGAAAAAAAGAAGGCGGGGGGGGGGGGCCTTTTGGAAAAGGGTGGGGTTTTTTTTGGGGGGGGTCCGGATTGGCCGTGGGGCTAGCCTGCAGGGGCTATGAGAAATGGATATTTTGTCGTGGAACCCTGTTCGACGCGTGACAACCGACATGTCGATCTACAAGGGAAAGATTTTTCGGAACCGGTTTTGGTCTGGCGTTGCGTGCGGGGGACAGTTTTTGAAATAAACCGCGAACCAAGATGATCAATGAGGGCCATTGAGTTCGGCAAAATGGCCACCGCAAATTTCACCCCGCGATTGGTGATGCCGGCGCGCAGCTTTGCGGACAGCATTGAAAGTCGGCCATGGTCCGGGTATCAATGGTGGCCGATCCCTGTTCCTGGTTGCCTACCCACTCCTTGGCGGCTGGAAAAACGGGTCTTTGTTTTGGCGATCACTTCAATCTACGGTCCAGAAGGCATCCGGTTCTACACCCGTTCTCAAAAAACGGTCACCCCAGCCCGGCTGGCCGGATGGTATAAAGAAGGCGCCGGTCCTTCAATTTCCCGACGATGTAAGCAAGCACCCCCAAAACTCGAGGCGGCAGATATGGCAGCACCAAGGATAATCTGAAAGATCAACGGCGATCGGCTTGGGATATTGCTGATGGAAATGGCCCCAAATCGGTGCCGCAATTAGCTGTGGAACAACAGGCAAACCCTGACCGATGGAAAGATGGTGAAGGGCGCATTTCATTCACAAATGGTGCATTGAGGCTGGCCTCAACCATGGGCTGGACCAGATGGGCAACATGTTCATGCGCCGTCGAGGAACGGACCCGGATTGACGCTGCCGGGTCTATGTTGGCTCGCATCTGGATTACGCAGGCCGACAGGTGGTAAATATGATGGGCACGTATTGGCGTTTCTGGCGTGTTCTGGAAAAGGTTCGTCCGTTTACGCTCAATGATCTGGACATGAAGGACCAAACACCCGAATTGTGTGGACAAACTGGACAATTGAGGAAGGCACCCGTTCTTTGCGCCCGCCATGGCTGCCTCAGGCGTGTTTGCAGGGCATGCCCACCAGGATTGGGCCTATTGAGCGTACTGACGGCAGACAGCAAAAACTTCGGGAGGCCGAGTTGAAAACGCATTGGCTGGCCGCCGGCGAAGAAGAAGTCGCGTGCAAGAAAAAAATGCCACGCGTTTTTTGAAACTGCATATTGAGGCAAGGGCCAATTCTTGGAAATTGAAGGCAAGGATATTGGGTTGGTGACCCATGGTTCAGGGAAAAAAACTTTCCTGACACAAATCCCAATTCACCGCGGCAAGGAAAAGGCCAACACTGGCCTCAACCCCCCATGCCCATGCGCAAGAATGGCCGGTCTGGGAATGGCCAAAGTCTTGCAGTTGGTTGATGAGATCGCATGGTCTCACCAGCCCGATGCGTTTGGTGCCGCTGGCCTATTGATGTGTATCCCAACAGGCCCGCAATGTTCATCCCCGGCAAGGTGGTTTTTCACCAGTCGATTTGCGGTCTCCGCAAACTGGCTGTGATCGGAAATATGGAAGAACCCGTCTAAAAAGACGGCGCACAGAAAATCTGTGATGAAAAATTGGGGCTTGGAAGATCCATTCGAGAAAAGTTTTGGCGGGTTTGATCCGGTGACTTTGACGAGATATGCGTAAGGCTGGTGCGCAACGCCGCCGAAGCGCCTTGGCTACAGCCATCGCGAATCTGATCTTCAGCCGGCATGATTGCTGCTGGATTCAAACCGCATTTGGCGCCCGACGGCCATGGTCATGTGCCCTTGCGTTGGATGCCTTTCCCACAATGAAGCGGAAGATATTTCGCCGGAATGGGCCAAAGCCGGGGCCGAGGTATGTTTCCACGCCGTCCGTTGGAGACGCAGAGATTGTTGAGATAAGCTGACGCGGACCAGCCGAAAGAACGATACTGAGGAGTTTAAATCATGACCCAAAGTTATCCAAAAGGCGGAAAACAATTATTGCCGCTGACCGCAACCTACCCAAGGCCTGACGTTCTGCTCTGATAGATGGCGAAAGCATCCGTTTGCGTTGGAATTGATCTGAGGGCGATGAAATCATTTCGATGCTTCCGGCTGCTATGTGATGCCTGGTGGCATTCGACCCCCACCACCATTTGGAAATGCCATTTATGGGCACCCATTCCACAGATGATTTGAGACACTGGCACGCAGCGGCTCTTTGCCGGGGCACCACCAAATGGGGGTGGTGGGGATTTCTGCCTGGCCGACCCACGTGGTGGCCTTGATGGACCCCGCTGCAACAATGGTATCAGAAAGCGGGGAAAAGCGCGGAACTGACTATTCGTTCCACATGGCAATCACCGGCTGGAGCGAGCAGATTTTCAACGACATGCCGAAGGTCGTGGCTTGAAGGGCATCAATACGTTCAAAAACAACTTCATTGGCCTATAAGCGGTGCCTTGATGGTGGATGATGATGAGGATGTTTCGCATCTTTCTCCCGAACTTGCGCCGAAATTGGTGCCATTGCCGCGGTCCCATGCTGAAATGGCGTGGGTGCACAATCAGGCAACCGGCTTCTGGCCGAAGGGCAACAATGCGTCGGGAAGCTCATGGCTATTCCCGCCCGCCCGAAGTTTGAAGGGGAAGCTGCCAACCGTGCAATCATGATTGCCGATCAGGCTTGGTGTTCCGCTTTATATTGTTCACGTTCCTGCGAAACAGGCCCCACGAAAGCCATTCGCGCCTGCGCGCCAAAAGGCATTTGCGGGATCTATGGGAAGCCGTTGATTCAAACATCTGACGCTGGAAATGAAAGCGAATATCTTTCAAAACCCGCAGATGGGATTTTGCGGACCGCCGCGTCATGTCACCGCCTTCCGGCGACAAGCTGGAATCAGGATGGAATTGTGGGCAGGGCTTTGTTCTGGCAGCCTTCAGGTGGTTGCGACTGATCATGCGCGTTTTACCACCGAACAGAAGCGGTCTTGGGCGCCGGTGGACTTTACCAAAAAAATTCCAAACGGGAACTGGTGGTCTGGAAGACCGGATGCTGTTCTATGGACGCGCGGTCGTTGCGCACGGGCCGTTGGGACCATTGAATGAATTTGTGGCTGTGACCTCCACAAACCATTGCCCGCATTCTCCAAACCATGTACCCCCAAGAAGGGTGCGAAATTCATGCCCGGGAGCGGGATGCTGACATTGTGGTCTGGGATTCCTGAAAGCGTCAAAAACCATTCAGGCCCAGCACACAGAAAATCAGCAATTGATTTACAATGTTTCGAAGGCTTGAAGTGACAGGTGCCTGCTTATCATGACCTTTCAACCGAGGCGAGATGGTGTACAAGGGAAAGGTGACGTAAACCGGCGAAACCGGTCGCGGACGCTTCATCAAACGGCAGAGGCAAACCCTCCCGTTCAATCAGGCGCTGTCCACCTGGAAAAGAGTTGACGCATCCCACGCAAAATTGAGCGCAGCGCATTCCTTGCTGGCGTTTAGGTCCGAACAGATTATGGTGTATGAATGAATTGAGCCTTCTTGAAGGGAAACCGGAATGTCAGCGAAAAAATTCTGTGATTTTCAGATGATGATTTGTCACTTGAATTTGAAACAAATGATGGCCCGGTCCACGCCCTGTCAGGATATTTGATTGTCGATTGCTGAAAGGTGAGTTCGTCTCCTTAATCGGCCCCGTCAGGCTGCGGTTTTAAAACCCAACCACTGCTGCGGGTGAATCGTGAATCTGATGCGCTGGCAACAGCGGGTTCAATCACGCGTCATGGCGTCTCACCTGAACAGCGAGGGCTGAACGCGCGCCCTATGGGTATGTGTTTCAGGCCGCGGTTGTACCGTGGCCGAACCGAATTGATCGCCAACATCGCGCTGCCACTGGAAATCATTGGCCTGTCCAAAGAGAACAGAACAGCCGGATTGCGAAAAATCTGGAATCTGGTAAACCTCACAGGCTTTGAGAAAAAGTTTCCCTGGCAATTGTCCGGCCCGGCATGCAGCAACGGGCTTCGATTGCAGCGCACTGGCAGTGGAACCCGATCTTCTTCTTATGGATGAGCCATCGGCGCCATTGGACGAGGATGTCCCGCGATCATGCTTTCAACGAGCAGCTTTGAAGCTCTGGGAAAAGACAAACAAAACAGTGGTCTTTGTCAACCCACTCGAATCCGGAGGCGGTGTTCCTGTCCACCAAGATCGTTGTGATGTCACCCACGGGCCCGGTCGTGTTCACGATTGTGACTGATTGCAATTACCCGCGTGAACGCACCGTTGGATGTCCGCCGAAAACGCCGCAATTTCTGGAAAATTTGCCCACCGGCGTCCGTGGGGAAGGGGCTTGAGGGCGGACATTCCTATGACGACTGATGCCATTGCGTCGCCCGTTTCAAAACCTCAAAAAGGCCTGTTGAAGCCGTTCTGCGCTCTCCGGACGCTGCTCCCCGGTGACCGTGGGTTGTCCTGGGTTATAATCCGCTATTTTGGTATGTCGCGGCCATTTAGCATGAATTCAACGTTTCAGCGCAGTCTCGACGAAGCGTGCGGAAGCCCACGCCTTCTACCGTGAATTTGTTGTTTTCTACATTTGAATCAGGAAACGACCGGTCCTGCCCTTCCCCTCATCAGGTGGCGGAAAACCCTTTGGGGACCAACGGTTTTTAACAAAAGGTAAATTCACATTCCAAACGCAGTTGGTCTATCACGCGGTGTAAAAACCTTTGCGCCCACGCTTCTGGGCTTTTTGTGATGGGGAACCGGGCTTGGCATATTGCTGGCGACAATCATTGTTCAGTTGCTGTCCATGGGGAAAGAGCCTGGATGCCATGGATCATCACGTCTCAAAACCATTCCCCATTCTCTGGCCCATCGCACCAATTGGTTCATTCTGGTACTTGACGCAGTTGGTATTCGCGGTGTTGCTGCCAAAAGCGCTGATTTCCATGTATCTGTCCTTCTTTTCCTGTCACCGTTGCATGGTCAAAGGGCTGGCGGTCGCCTGGACAAGATGCATGCTTGATCTGCCTGGCGCACCTATTAAATGCAGCGCGTTGGCAAGGAAACTTTCTGGGAAGCTGCGTTGGCCTTCGTCCCTGCCCTATCTGTTCACTAGCAGTGAAGTGGCAATGCGTTTCACTGGATCGGTGCCATTGTTGGCGAATTGCCAACAGGGGTGCTGTCGCAGGTCTGGTGCCACGGCTTCTATCCGGCCTTATTACGGGTCAAACGGTTGCTGATCTTGCGTCCCGCACTGCTGATGGCCGCCTTTTGTGCAAGCCATGCACGGTGGCGCTGGTTGGCGTTGGCCGAAAAAATTGGATGGCGCCGGCGCATGGGCGAAAAAGCCTGAGGCGGGTCATGAGGCGATATTACAGTGACACCAAAAACCACCAACGCTGCCTGAGAGTGGCGCGAACGCCTTATCTGGCGCGCAATCCTTTGCACACTTATCGCGCTGTTTGTTCCGGCTGGCCTTTCTGGCTGGTGACGATGGCATTGCAAACCCCACTGCGCACGCCTGCCGGGCGTTTGTGTCATTCTGATCGCTGGTTGCTGGTCGCTTCCCGTTCGCTTCCAAGGCTGGTTCGGAGATATTTTCTCCTCTTCCTGTCTGCGGCATGTGAACCGCCCGGAATTCTGCTGTTCATTGCTGCCGGCCCTATACCGGCGTCGCTGGATGGGTTTCTGGTTGCTTTTGGCAGGCAGGGTTTTGCGTTTTGGCGTCGGCAGGTGGTGACCCGCCTGTCGATCGTTCGTTTGAAAGGGTATAAAACCCAAAACCCTGCTCGACCTTTGCCATTTTCCGGTCCGTTTCGGATTGTTGCTGCTCCTGTTGTGGGGAAAATGATCGTCGTGGGCGGGCGGGCCGTCCCGCTACGATTACTTCTTGCCACCACCCAAAGTACTCGTGCGGCAACGGATTGCTGAATCACTGCCGCCTGCCTGTGGGCTGACTTCCGGACAAACTTTTTTCCTGTGGAGTTTTTACCGGGTTACATCAATGGCTTTTGCGGCGGCAGGGGCTTTATTGTGGGCTGTGCTGGTGGACAAGGTTCCCTTCCTTGCAAACGTGGTTCTTTTTGCCCGTTGCAATATGGCCTCTGCATTGCCAATTTATTGGTTGTGGCCCCCGATCATGGTTGATGTGGTTTGGAATTTGGACCCCGAGTTCTAAAATCGCCGTTGTTGTGATCATGATTTTTCTTTTTCCGATGCTGGTGGAATTAACGGTGGCCGGATTTGCTGCCGCCGGAAAACATTGGAAAAAGGATTTAATGCGGCACCTATGCGGCCTCTTTATGACCCAAAAAACACTTTTCACAGTTGGCCGCCTGGCAAATTTGCCATTTGCCGTTCATTTTTCAACGCCCTCTTTGGGAAAAATCAATTCAACGCCTGGCTCTGATCGGTGCCGATCGCGCCCCGAATTCTTTCGTTTCACCCACCGTTGGCATGGCGGTTTTCGGATCCAGTACTGGGGGGAATTTTTGGCCGCTTTGAAATACGGGAATTTTGGGGTTCTGGGGGCCCACCATTGCGGGTCCGGCCAGCTTTGGGCCGGATTTTTTCCCCCCAAAAAACCCCCTTTTTCTTTTTTATGGTCTGGAAAAAAATTTTTTGTGTGGCCCGCCTTTTTTTTTTTTTTTATTTTTTTGAGCGCAGATTCTCCCTCTTCCT
>Ga0163217_1005420_pt1 | contig 10590 bp, 6 predicted proteins | sample SynspAceP_FD_185933 | JGI IMG/M metagenome (GOLD analysis project Ga0163217, IMG submission 185933) | Saline lake microbial communities from Ace Lake in Antarctica - Synechococcus sp. Ace-P (PacBio error correction) | ecosystem: Environmental > Aquatic > Non-marine Saline and Alkaline > Saline ... | reverse complement strand
GATTTCTCAAGGCCATCTGGACCGTGGCGAAGAGGACAAGCCCAAGCCCGCCCGTCCCAGGCCCCGCGTCGGGAAAACCATCGCCGCCCTTGATCGTTCCGCCGGCGCCGCTTCCCAAACCTATCTCTGGTCCGCCAGTTCCCGCCGTTGCAGCCAGTCCCGCCGATGCAGCCGTCCGCCGTTGCAGCAGCCCCGCTGCGGAGTCGATGCCTAACGACCGCACCAACGCATGCTCACACCGCCCACGACGATTTGCGTTGGGTCGGCCCCGATACAAAAACGATTCGGATTCGCGAATGTCCGACGAGGCGGAATTTAAAACCGGACGCCGAGATACAGGAATCAACACACCCGCAATCGCCGACTAACACCTGAGGGCGTTCAGCTTCGTGACAATCTCCAACTGTTGTTGACGCGTTAAAACCCAACCACTCGACATTGGAAAAAACACTCGCCCGCAAACGGTGATGCTCGCGTGATTGGGCGTTTGGCAACGAAACCGAACTCATCGTCGATCGGTTCGAAGCGATCGACCACCAAACGCCGATCGGTGCATTGTGTTGGAACTATCCCTGCGGCGGGGGAAGGCGTATTGACACGACCGAAAACCGACACGGTTTCGAAAGAGATTGTTCCGCGAATCGGCTTCGGGTTTTGGCAATCCAAACGCGGCGAGTTACTGACGACCCTCGCCCCGATGTTCGTCGATTTCAGTGTGAGAGCGAACTGCGGGCCGGCGATGGCAATCCGCGGCACCGTCGACGACCTCGTGCGATGGGACAACGCAGCGTTCGCGGCGGAACGAATTCTTGTCCTTGGTCTTGTTTCGGTTTTCGCACTTACCTCTGGTGCCCCGACGCGTCGTGGGTCAACGCCCAAGGGGCCGAAAACGTGGTCACTCGACAAAATCCGCTGGCGCGGAACCTCGATCGTGGACGTGCCGGTCACCGATTGTGGCGTCGATCCGATCGTCTGCTTCGGATGACTCGGTACGTTTGTGGGGCACGTCAAAACGACATTCCACGGATCGGCCGGCACCAGCCAGGTCCCGAAAACAGTATCCTCGCCCGTTTTCATTCCAGCACCGCGGTTGGACTCCAAAATTCCGACGGCAGTTGGAACGAGCATTTACTTCGGCTACCGCCGATACCCTCGTCCCTGTCACGTCACGAAACCGACATCAAGAACGAGCGACCAGGACCCACCCTTTCAAGTACGGCAACGTTGCTATTCTGGTAAGCACTCTCGTTGACAACCCGGAGCAGCTCGCCAGTCGGTCCTTTTGCGAGCGTTGAAACCAGGTTCACGCGGGCGTTCTCGCCGAACAAACTCCAACGTCACGACGTCGACCACGGCGAGTCCTTAACGAAACAACGCCATGACGATGCGCGCCGTTGCAGCGACGCCACTTTACCAAGACGCGTTTTCTAAAACGTCTACTACCAAAAGGACGGCGTTGTTAAATAACGAGCGGTTTCTTTGCGAGATAGTAGTTTCCGGACGGACTTTAGAGAGACGCCGAATTTCGCAGTCCTTGGCGAGCGATAGTGGTGTCGCGGAATTGCAAGACCGCAGGTTTTCAAACGCAGCCCACCGAAACAGATAAATGTTGGCCCATATCGAAAACAACAATCAACGCGCCTCTGAAGATCGGTTGGGCCGCGATCTTGCTCAGGTGATCGGAACCGCGTCGAGAGTGCCGGCGTCGAGTTGCCGAGTCCGAGTTCGTCGTCAGTTGGGAACGCGTGCCGGTATTTCCGATAGGAAAGGTTCGATATGCCCCGGCCAATCGTGAATCAGCGGTTGATTGTAACGGCATCCCGGGAACCCAAACCGTGGGACTATCCCCAAGTCGATGGGTTGCCCGCAAAACGAAACCGTTGTTGCTGGAACCGTTGTTGCTGGAACCGTTGTTGTTGGAGCGTTGTTGAACTGGGCGTTGTGTACTGGCCTATTGCCATACTGGCCGTTATTTAAGGCTTGGGGCGTTATTCATCGCGGGGTTGTTTGGACGCGTTTTGCGGAGCCATGGGCGGGTTGGACGAGGTAGAAGCGCCATTGTTGGAACGATCCGTTGCCTGTAAGATCATACCCGCGAAAATGGTGCCTGCGAAATTGCCAGAAAGGGGAAATTGTTCGCGGGGAACTGACTTGCCCGGGTTGGGTTCGTCGAAAACTTGTTGCGTTGGTGAGCGGGTGTCAGGCGACGAGCGTCGTTTTGAGTGCTCCCGGGAAAGCCCGCAACGAGCCGCGTCCGGTTCCGTCGCGTGGGGTTTTCCGTGCATGCTGTTCCTCGGCGCGTGAGCAAAATTGCCTTTGACGACGACCCGGACGACCCCGAACCGATCGAGACGGTACCCGTCGAAATCGACAGGGAAATTCTCCCCGCATCGAAACTCCAGCCGTTCTCGGGGAACCAACGCCGCTTGAGCCGGCGTTTCAGATGGAGTCGTAGTGAGGTTTGTTCGACGCTGTTATTGGATGCCGTGTTGTTGGATGCGGTTGCTGTTCCGATTGTCAAAAGTATTCCTGTCGAGGCGTTCGCGATCGCGTGTCGCCGTGCGGGTATCCTGCGGAGAGGGGGGGCGGGTTTCGGATTTCAAGGGCCCGCAGGCAATCGTCCGAAAGTTTGCTGCCGGCGAACCACTGTCGTTTTTTTTGAGAGTCGTCTCGGGCGAGCGGATCGGGTCGAGCGTCTCCGGGGAGGAAAACGGTTATTCAGATCGAACCATTCCTCTTCAGTTTGCGAATTGAGAGGGGCCGCTGTGTCTGAGTATTGCTGGATTGCGGTGTTCGGGGCGTTTGGGAACGCGGAGTTCGTGAATTGCGGGCGGGGCGACGGGATTCGTTCGTTGCTCGGGACCTCGACCGTGCTGGAGCGGTACGTTCGGGTTGAGGCGTTCGTGAATTCGGATCGTTCGTGCTGGCGTTGGACAGCGGGCACAGCGGCGTTCATCGCCGTGTTTCGACGCGGAGGCTTGCGGGTTAAAGCAGTTGGCCCGGCGGCTTGACGCATGCCGTTTGGTGGGCGGATTGCATTTGCCCGCTGCGGCGTCGCCGAGTCGATCGGTGGTGGCGTTGAAATTCTGCTGGACTTGTTGACGACCCGAGTCGAGCAGACCGGAAAACTCGTTGCCGATGTTGTGGCGGTTTCGCGAGCGGATTGGGCCAAAATGGTGCTCGGCCTGCCATCGCTGCTCGGCCTGCTCGTACTGGGGTCGGCTGTGCTCGGCGAGTTCGATGCGGTGTGTTACAGCCGTTGGGCAGGCTGACCCGCCGCCTTGAGAGAAGGCTGCATTCATTCCGCAATCGAGGGCGAAGCCACACACCGATGGGACGCAGTTCGCAGGGCCATCCATCGCCTGGATCGGGCACGGGCGTGTAGTCACCCGACGCAATCATCCCGGCGTCCCGGGAATGGAGCTGATTTGGGGTCGTATTCACGAACCGGGGCCACGCATGCGGCCAAATGGGGCGGAGTGGACCTCGGGAACATCGCCCTGCCCGATGCGGATCACCACTTCGCGTGGACGTTGGCCGCGCATTTCAGCCGGAATTTGACTGGTCAGCTCCCCTGCTCGGGGCGACCTTGCTCCCATCTGATTCGGCGGAATTTGAAACATGATGTAACTTCACACCATTACCACCACGGAGTCCACCCCGTAGGTGATTCCGGCGGAGCGCGGCATCAATAGCATCACCAGCGCCACTCATTGGCACAATCCCTGCTGTGTTGTTTTGTGGGAATTGCAAAAACGTCTTTGCGATCCCGACCGGACCTTGCCTGCTTTCATCATTGAAAAGCGGCGAGGCCGATCACCGACGCGCGGGTTTCACCGGTTGGCAGCGTATCGCCGAAGGTGAACAGAGGTAAAGACCCAAACGAAATCATTCACGGCGACAAAAACGCGAAATCGTCCAGGGCTCTGCGCTTGATGAGGCCGCGAGAACGCTCGTAATAAAATTCCGATCTGCAGGCGACTGGTGCGGCCTGCCAGAACTCCCACCCACCCATACGGCCGCAGTAACGGCGATCCCGCCCCAGTTTAACAGGCAAAGGGGACTATTGACCCGCCCGGGTACTGGGCTGGCAGTTGATTTCATCCGCGATTCTAAAAACTCGCGGGACTCGATCAACCGTGGACTGGGTGCTCGCGTGGCTCCGAGGTTGGCTTTCGTGCGGTCGAGAATGAAAACATTCACGCCTCCGATCGCTCGCGGCTGAATCCGCTCGGGTCCGGCCGGCGACAGCCCTGACGTTTTGCAGTGGGGCCAGGTTAAAAATACACAAAGCTCACGTTCGGGTTGCTGTGCGATCTGACCGCCTTGCTCGAATCATAATTGTAAAAAAACCACGGAACTGCGATTGCTCGACCCCTTTGAGCAAAACGATCGGCTGGAGACCAATTCCCTTCGGGCCCCGTGGCCGTCGAGAGCGTTCATCGCTTAGGCTCGAAGCAAGACGGGATGGCCCGATTCGGTGGACCGTCGCTCCGTGCGTTTCTTTCCCGGTGGCCTTCATCGAACCAGCGTTTGGAAAACTGGTCATCAACGGATCAGGGGTGGACGTCTTGTTCGAGCAGCCCGCCCGAAGCGTTGTAGTTTTTTCGCATTTCTGGTCGGATTCGTCCGACGCTGGTGATTCGTGGGGCGAAGATGGTTCATGACTTTCAGGATGCAAATGGGAAGGCGTTCGTTAAGAACCTCACGGTAGCCGAGTCTCTCTGAGACACCGAATTCCTCGCGTCTCAGAGAGACGCTTGCTACGTGTGTTCCCCGAATTCATTTGTCGCGCAAGCGTACTTAAGAACGCGAGACCGCCTTCATCGGAACGGTTTCCCACGAGTCTACCAAGGTGGCATCGGTTTCATCGCGTGGCCGGAGATTTATCCACCGCTGATGAACGTGGTGGCCCGAAACGGGATTCGTTCGGCGACGGCGTGCCGCGTGTCGAGGTGATTTGAGCGTCCAACAACGTTGCTCAAGGACGCTTTCTGAACTAAGATCAGGGTGTCTTCATTCTCTTTTGGTCCAGTGTGTCATGTTCGTGTCGCCCAGCCCCTCTCCCGCTTTTTTCCGCACGGGTCGCCCGATAACGCGAGCGACGAGTGTCCAAGAAAGAGTTCATATCAAAAGAACCCGTCTCGGCCGAGACAAATACATTCGCGGACGACGGGAAATCCGGTTCCATCCCAAGGCGAGGATTTCGTGAGGGGGGACGTCTTCTTTCACAAAATGTCCGGGGAAGGCGACCGCGAATCGTGCCACGCAGGGGCGAGATGTACGTCGAGGTTTGAACTCGGAGACGATCATTTACGAAGTGGTTGACCTAAGAAAACTCCGTGCGAAAGTCGTTCCGTCCGACCCATCGTCCGGCGGTCGGAAGCTCAAAGCCAGCGACTCGCCGTATCGAGATCGTTTTCCACCACCGCGTGCCGAACGAAAAAACGCCCGACCATGGCCGTGACGACACCGACGAGAATCATAAATTCGGCGGCGATCCCGGTAAAGTTAGATTCGTTGGCGGGCCGTTTACTTGAAACTCTTGGTCGAACGCGCAAAGTTTCGTCCCGCGCTGATCAGGCCTCCGCGCCGAATCTTTTCCTCTGGGCAAATTCACCAAAGCGGGCATCTTCGTCGAACGATTCCACAGCCCCCGGGACATCCGAAAGATTCGTCTTCCACGGGAGACGTCATCGATATGCCGGTTCCTCCGCGACGCTTTGCTTTCTTGACCGGTCGACGGTCCGCGACTTTTCCAAATCCCATTCACGGTCACTGAGGAATCGCCGACCGGCAAGAAAAAACAGCCCAGGCAGATAAAAAGATCATGGAGAAACGGTCGCTCGGGCGGAAGGCGGGAAAAGAAAACGGCGGCAGGGAAAGACGAACCGGCACCGCAAGGCAATTGTTAATCTAGTTCGCCCGAACGACCTCGCAAATACGACGCGTTTGCCATTGACGGCCTCGCATGCCGTCCGTTCCCGTAGCGGTCACGCCCCCGGAGGGTTCGCGGGGTACAACTCCTTGCCTCGAAAACGTTCCACGGAGGTAGAACACATTGCGAAATAACGACCAATACGAACCCGCGATTTGGGCTGATCTATCGCAAACAAAAAGAGCAGCACCGTGCCCGGCCCGCGGGGCGAGTAACGTTCAACGCCGCTTCGAAAAGGCAATCTCTATCGATAACACCCGTCGACAAATTTTGGGTCATCGACGATGGTCGAAGAGGGACGGCACCCTGAGTCTCCGCACTCGACCGCGGGCAAACGACACCAGGTGCCCCCGATGACCCGCAACTTCGTAAGGGCTCGGGTTTTGGGACCGCTGGAATTCACGCGCCCGATTTGAAACCATCGTCGAGGATGACTGAGGGACGATGCGTTACGCTGTGAACCCGATGAAATCGATGTCCTTCTACGAAGACAACCATTTGCTCCGTCGTCAACAAACCCGCCGGGTGCCGACGATTGGGGGATTGCCGATCGGAACGCTGCACTCGCTCGCCGGGCGCTTTACTTGAACGGAAATTCAAACAAACCGCACGGCGTCTACGTCGGCACGTCAGTCGGCTTCGATTCGATGACGTCCGGGTGTGATCGTGTGGCCCGGACCCAGCAAAGGCGGCCGGCGCGCTGAAACACCCAATTCGCCCGACCAAACGCCAAACGACTCAATTCGGGAATCCGCGAACTCGGGGATCTTCTGATGCTTCCCCCCCTGGCGCCCCCGAATCCGATTCGGAAACATATCTTCGCGAGTCCGTCCCGAACCCTACGGCAACCGCGCCGCTGTCCCCGCGCGGACGGATGTTAACACCTCTACATAAGATGACGCGGCCCATCGGTATGCGGGTGACAAGCATTTGCCGCGAGACAACGCCAAACCGCTTCGCTGATTTTATCAAACCTAGCCTCGGAACCCTTCGCACGCGTTCGTCGCGGTGGCGCCCGTTGGACCGGACGCAGCATCGATTCGGGTGCAGTTCGCCGCTCGCGGCATGGCGATTTAGGCGGACCGAAAATATGGCAGCACGGCGGTTTGCAATCCGGCATCGCACTGCACCAGTTACCAATTGCGATTCGAGCATCCGACCACGGACGCAGAGCCGATGACGTTTCCGATTTGCCCGCCACCCGATCATGGGGCCAGCGTCGAGAGAGCGGCGACAATCTAGGGTTCGACCCTGAGCGAACTAACCTGGAACACCTAAGGCAAGGTTCGGGTAATTTCATGCGACTACAACCCCCATGAGGCCGTTTGGGCGCTAGCGGGCTGTTGATTTAGTTTAAAGCCGATGGGGCGTTTCGCCCCGGTTTTCCACACCGGCAACCGTGGCTAACGCCAAAACGGGCTAATTCCAGCCGAAAACACTTTCCCAAACCTGCTTGACACACCGTTCGCCTCACGTGCGGAACAACCACGGAGCAAACGAGGGTGAGGCACCGACTGCACGATTCAGGTTCAACACCAAAACCCTCCCGAGCCGATCTCGCGGATCGTCAATCGATTCGATCCGAAAACGATTTCACGTTGGGCGCCCGTCGCGACCGGGCAACATGAACGCGAAAGCTTCGCACATGATCGTCGCCGGGATCAATCAACAATTTCGGATCAAGATCGCTCGCGTTCGCCGTCGCCGCCAAAATCGGCAGCAACCAAATTCGCCGTCGCCGTGTTGCTTCGTCCACCTCAGTCAAGAACGTGACGACCAGACAAATTACCCCGATCTAATTCACCACCGGATGCAACCTTGGATGTCAGCGGCGCCGAGTGCGATGACGGACGGAGTTCGCTCAACCGGAATTCCTTGAACCCGCCTCGCACGATCGGACTGCCCGCCACCGCAAATAAAACACAGCACACCCCACGGGATGCGGTTTCGGCGGCCTCCCAACGTCAACAACGGTGTCGCCCTTTTGGCCGTTCGGGAATTAAATTGACAAACGCCACCACAAGCGAGCAAACGCGACCGCTCGCGTCGTTGGCGTGCTGGCAGGTCCAGCCACGAACTCATCCGCCCAGCGGGTCCGCGTGCGGAGTGATCCAGAGTAAGCGCCGGTGATCGGCAAACACCGCGGTTCAACGTTCGCGTCTCTTCACTCCGCCACCGCACCGACGTCGGGCAACCGGATTCGAGTTGATCGGTTTCAGTTCCGCGCACCAACAACCCGCAATCGGCAACCATGATGGACCACGAACGGGCGCCATCCAAGCCCATCCATTTGGCAGGAAACTCGGTTTGTCAAATCCTTCGAGCGCGTAGACTTTGGCGAGTGGAAACACCAGGTTCGGCGGCGTCCCGATTCCGGGAGTCGCTCGCGTGCCCCCGATTTTGCTCGCCGCGTAGCCACGCCGATCAAGAGACATTGTTTGCAGTCTCGGTTGGTTCGTCCCTTTTCGGTGACCGCCCCATGATGGATCGGGAGCAGCACAAACCGTCGTCGCGCGTTGGAAATCCACCCGAATGCTCCAAGAACGCTGCCGACCAAACATGAACCCGAACACGACGGAAGCGCCCGTTTGGTCCGTTCGATTTGCGGCGCTCCCGAAAACCGCGTTTGACCATCGTCAAACGCCGATCCGCCGGTCGGGCCGCCGCTCGCGCTGCATCGCAGCAGGATAGACATGAATCCGCCGAGGATCAAACAGGGGATCATCGAATTGCCGTAACTGCTGCGAACACTGCTCCGCTCGTCACCCCCCCCCCCACTGGCACGCCGCACAACGGCAGCACGGCCGAACGGGACAACGACGTCGCCGCCATCGCAAATCGGTTCGAAAAACCCACAACACCGCCGCACAAAATCACCACGGCGAATCGTCCAAACCCATTCTCGCTCGAACAACCGCCGAACTCCACGCTCGCGAGGGCCGAGACTCCCGGCCAGCAAAGGACCGGGAATACAACGCGATCGCTCGAATATTCAAGGGGGGAATTGGTCTTGGCCGTCATCGGAGACACATTTTCAGCTAGGTTTTACCGGATCGTTCGGGTGAGTAAGTTGTGTTTCGCCACGGATCGCGGCTGTTGGGCGAGTGCGAGATGTTTCGTTACTTGGGGACCTTTATCCCTGGAGCGAGCCAATTCAATAACCACTTCGCCGCCAAAGGTCACTCGGAACCGGGACAATGCTCGCACCTACGTTCGAATGACCATTTCGTATGTTATTTCCAGGAAAAAGGGGAAAACGGGTTTTTGGTCCATTCTGTTTTTTAAATCGCGTAATATCGATTCGCCCGGGCACTCGGTGACACGCTCGGTGAGAGTGGCCCGCGAGGATGCAGCTTAAGCACCGATTTGATATCGTCACGGGGCGGATCACGTATCTCCGTCGCATCGCTCGCCCGATCCTCTTGTCGCCGCCTTGGCCACCACCAAAAGAAAACAAGGAGCCGCCGCCGATGTACTTCTTCCGCCGGCAAGAAGTCTCGGATGGCGGGCAGCATCGGCGTTTGGCGTTTATCGCACCAATATCTCCACGTTGGACTTGTCAGTCTCGCCCGCAAACGGATTTTGCATTACCGGGTTGCCTGAACGGGGAATTTCGAATGGTATGGCGGTGTGTTCACCGTTCGGTGTTACTCCGGACTGTTTTGCACCCGTTTTATATCCGCAGCTTAGGATGCGCCACAAGTTGCCCCGCATTTTTTTAGAGCAAACGTCGGTACAACCGAATTCTGCCGTTGATTGCGCTCGCCTTCATTTCGATCATGCACGGCGATCGTAATTCACATCGCGTTCGGGCGCTGTTGACCGCGGCCGAATCATTCTTCGAGAATTATGGGCATCCCGATGCTGATTACAGCATTCTCGTCCTGTTGCGTGTTGACGGGGGGGATTTACACGATCGTCGGGCGCGGTTGTTGGCCGGTCGTTAGTGACCGAGTGCATTCAAAAACCGTCGTGGCCTGCTCACCGTGCGCGCTCGCGCTCTCCTCTCACCCTTCGGGATCGTCGCAGTCCCAATGCCCCTCGTGCTCAGATACGAAGCGATGTGCCGCTGGGCAAATCACCTTCGCAAATACTTGCTCGGTCTCGGACATGGGACGGAGATGTGCGGCCAAACCTGCTGTGCTGCATATCTCGATCCTCGCGAAGGTGAAACGCAGATGACCCGTCAGTACAGAACTGCTCTGGACATACTTTGGTCACCTCACCCGGTAGTCTCGTGAGCCGGCCGGTATCGGAGGATTGGACCTGGGCTACGCAAACACGGTTTGATAGGTTGGGTAGTCCCGTGCTCCCGGCATTTGCGTATTGGGTGTGTGCCGATCAAACGATCGTGCAACCGGCGTGACTCGGTGCGAAAAGACCGAAATGAACGCGAGGCAGGGACCGATCTTGTGCCGCGTCGTGGTTTGAAAATCTTAGCCTGTGTTCCTGTTCGTGTTTACCGGGGTGGTGCTCGCCTACGCGTTATATCAAGACGGCGAGGCTCTCGATTCTGGTCGATTGCTGATCGACGAGGAGGGCAAGGTTGCAATCCAAGCATCTACGCGAGCAATGATCACCGAAGCTGTTTGTCCACTCGGGGCTTGCGTGGCGTGTTCTCGCGCGCTCCATGCGGGCGTTGAATTGAGCAC
>Ga0163217_1095732_pt1 | contig 10591 bp, 11 predicted proteins | sample SynspAceP_FD_185933 | JGI IMG/M metagenome (GOLD analysis project Ga0163217, IMG submission 185933) | Saline lake microbial communities from Ace Lake in Antarctica - Synechococcus sp. Ace-P (PacBio error correction) | ecosystem: Environmental > Aquatic > Non-marine Saline and Alkaline > Saline ... | reverse complement strand
CGGTTAAAAATCGGCGAGTCAACAAAAGACGCCCATATTTAATATGTAGGCTCTTTTTTATCGAGTGTATCAATTAGTTAATTTTAAAAAAGACAAATCTTCCCCATTACTGCAATGACTTTCTCTATAACCAATTCAAATGATTTTTTCTTAGAACAGCTAGTGTTCCATTTCCTTTCATTGTCGCGATCAACGTAAATAAGCCATAACGTTCATTCACCTGTCCCGCATGACTTAAATCAATACAACCCCAACTGGTATACCCTATCAAATCTACACCGTCTAGTTACAACAGCATCCTTCATTGCTTTTAGGTGAGTGCTAAATACGCGATGCAAACGGTATCAATCAATCACATTAACCATTCTCATCTGGTTTCACAGTAGCCCCCAAGCCGTTTTCACACAATAAGAGTGGGTTTGATACCGGTCATACAATTGAATTTCATTGTGATTCGTTAAACCTAATGGATCGATTTGCCAGCCCACTCACTTGCTTTTAATAAGGGTTTTTCACAGAAAAGTAAGTAACGCCTTTCCCTGCTGTTGTTCGTTTATTTCGGGATCGGGTCGAAACTACCGTGAAGAGTAATACGAAAAAGAAAATAAAAATCGACCGTATTTTCTTCAACAACGCTAAATTCTTCTTCTTCATCTGAAATTTTGATACCCTCACGTGCTAATTTTTCAAAAACACATAAGCTGGGTATTCGCCTGCGTGGAATGTGAACTCACCAAAAAAAGTAACTCTCACGAATCAGCTTCTTGTGCTGCGCGAAAACATCTCAGGGTTTACAAGAGTAAGGATAGTGATCCCACTGAGCTAACATACAACCTACTTGTTTTCTGAATCTACTTCATGAGCGTGCGAGCTAGCAATGGCCACTCGGCTTATAGTATGGTGGAGCGTTGGTATTTTGATTTTGCTCTTCATTGTCGCGCTTTTCAAATACAATCCTGCTTTCAAAAATGGCGCATGTTAAAATGACATTTATTTCATTAAACCGTTAACCCATGTTTACGAAGCCCTTTATACCGACGGAAATAAACGTTGCAAAAAGATTTCATAAAAGCACCATTTCACGGCTTTACGCAAGCGCCATATTCTTCAAAACCAAATACATGGGCCAGTCAAAATGAGTGATAGTCACCAACCGGTTCAATGCCGGTATTTATGGCCATTCTTAAACAAAGTTCAATAGAATTGCAAGCCTTCTTCATTAGGTTCTGTTTCGTTCCTAATGGAAAAATACGCCCACGCAATCGAAACAAACGATAGACTTTGAATCCCATTCTCTGAAAATAAAGCAATATCCTTTTGTAGTGTTCATACATTGTTAATAGCTTGCTTTGGTTGGATTAAAAGTTATATCGTTCAAAACTCAACCATTTTTTGTTTAACCTTATGATAGAAAACGGTCTTTTTCCATAGGGGATAACATCTACGTTTCGCCAAAAAAACCCACGTCCGCGCCTCTTTGTTTAACCCGCCTTCAAACATTGATTAGCTGCTGTGAGCGCCGCCCCATAAAAAAATCTTTTCTAAGTGCCATAACATCCTCTCCAGTCTTTATTTAGCGAAGTTGTATTTCTGAAACTACTAATTAGCGCTTTACTCGTTATTTTTTAGTATAGCTCTTTTTCAAAGTTTCTTTTTTAAAACAGAATAATACCAAATCGTTTGGAGCGGGTCATAAAAACATCGATATTATAGCTATAGGCAGATAAATTATCCCTTCCTATCTGGACGAATAAGATTCAGACTCCAACATTGTTAATGCTTTTTCTACATCAGTTCTTTTCGTAAAAATCTCAGAAAGTATAAGGGATGTTCTTTTTGTAGCAGCATTGTAATAACGTTTGCCGTCTTTTCATTCCCCAATTTTCAAACTCAAACAAAAATTAATGAATCAAAAAATAAAGGAGAATTCTGGATCATATTTGTACTTTTCCACTCAGTTCTTTGGGCTTCACACGCGTCTTTTCCAATCGATAGGTATTACCACTCATTAAAAATTGTATCAGAACACCTTGTTATCTCCTTCGTTCAATTGAAGCAACTCTTTATCACTGTTCTTTCTGCTAAAGTGAGTCGCACTAAATCTGGAGTAAAGCACCGATAAGCCTGGTTTAACCCGATAAAAGGGGACAGTTTTTGTAATCAACCAATAATGCCCAGCGATTCAGCAATCAATGTTCCTTTTGCTCAGCTCCAACCAAAATTCGACTAATTTTTAAAGTCTTTTAAATAGGGTATTCTTTTCTACATCTAACTGCAAACTTATTATAAACGGCATCCAAGTATCTGATCTAAATTTCAATTACTTTTCTTATTAATTGCTTGTGTACTCTGTATTTCATTTATGGGCATAGGGCCTATCTCTTCAAGCTCACTATTGGGCATCGATCTTTCTGACATTCTTCAAATAAAGGAAGGTTTTGATTTGTTGTTGTATCTGCTTTATAAAGGCCTGAATGCCTCCATCCTCATTTTCAAAAATCATCGCCCATGTTCTACTTTAGAAACTTTTCTAATTGATGGCACATAATCTCTGTGTTTCTATTCATTGTTTCATCCTCTCTTATTGGTTATTCTTCTCCCTATTTGCCTCACTATTTTTATATAACACAATAAAACGATCCTATCACGCTTATGTTGTTTAATCATACTTGCTTTGCAATGTGCTACAATTTTACTAACTGTCTGCCTTTCCTATCTTTTTGAGGGTATAAAATTATTCCTTCAGTATTCTTCATTTTGTGTGGAAAAGAATAGAAGAATCATTCATCAAATAAATCATCTATAATAGAATTGACCTTAGCATTCCTTTGTTACTTCGGCTATATTTCCCTTAAAACAATCGGCCTAAAATAAAATGCGAGTAAGATATGAGTTCATTGTTTAGAAGCTATAGTCCTTACAAAATCGGTCTAAAATAAAATGGCGAAACCCTACATACCAATAATGAACTAGCTATTACGTTCCTTACAAAATCTGGCTAAAAATTAAAAATTCGGATATAGACTTATGGGTTGATGACGAAGGCGTATACGTTGCCTTACCAAAAATCGGGCGAAAAATTTAAATACTACCTAGAAACGCTCTCTAATCAGGAAGGCTATACGTTCCTTACAGAAATCGGCTAAAAAATTTAAAATACCTAATCCTCAATGGGAATAACCGACCTAGGCTATACGTTCCTTACAAAATTCGGCTTAGACGTTCCTCTACAAAACGGCTTAAAATTAAATTCAATGACAATTAAATTATCACCTTCTATGTATGCTATACGTTGCCTTACAAAATCGGCTCAAAATTAAATGAACAGTTTAGTTTTCATCCTACCCTGTATGCTTATACGTTCCTTACAAAATCGGCTAAAATTAACATCTGCCATCGCGTTGATTCTAAAACGGCTTCCCGCCTATACGTTCCTTACAATAATCGGTAAAATTAAATTCCCAACTTCATATTGATAATCATTGCAATGGCTATACGTTCCTTACAAAAATCGGCTAAAATTAAATTTACAGGAACTGGAAAGTCAAGTCGTTTTTGGGCTATACGTTCCTTACAAAAATCGGCTAAAATTTAATTCTTCTTCTCCTGGATCAGGCCCATTAGAAGCCTGATACGTTTCCTTACAAAAATCGGGCTAAAAATTAAATGACATGTTAATTTGTGTATCGCCAAACATGTAGCTATTACGTTCCTTACCAAAATCGGCTTAAAATTAAATATTGGACGGAGTTACAGGGGACGGGAGGTGTTGGCTATACGTTCTTACAAAATCGGCCTTAAAATTAAATATGCTTTTGACAACCACACTTTTATGGGACAAAATGCTATACGTTCCTCTACAAAATCGGCTAAAATTTAAATGTTTTCTGTATTTGGTGACACGGTAGTATTCGCTATACGGTTCCTTACAAATCGGCTAAAAATTAAATATCTGGCACGGGCCTGATGTCTGTAAGCCGCGTATACGTTCCTCTACAAAATCGGCATTAAAATTTAATCTCAAACCAACATTTCCACCGGACTGAGGGTTCTGCTATTACGCTCCTACAAAATTCGGCTAAAATTAAATTGTCGTACTTCTCTACACTCTCACCTGTATTGCTATACGTTTCCTTACCAAAATCGGCCTAAAATTAAAATAGAGAATTCATCTTTTGTTTCAATATCTGCCAATGCTATTACGTTCCTTACAAAATCGGCTTAAAATTTAAATTACGATAGTTTGAACCAATTCTGATAAGACTGCTATACGTTCCTTACAAAATCGGCTAAAATTAAATCAAACAATAGTTAAACAGTCCTTGTTTTTCCGCTATACGTTCCTACAAAATTCGGCTAAAATTAAATGTTAAAAATCGTGCATCTTGGAAAATCAGCAGCATACCGTTCCTTACAAAATCGAGGCTAATTAAATAAACCCAAAGGAGTTTTACTATTCATTTAGTAGACTATACGCTTCCTTACCAAAAACGGCTAAATTAAAATGAACCTACATTGTTCAAGGACTTTTTCTTCTGCTTATCGTTCCTTACAAAATCGGCTTAAAATTAAATTAGGACTTAGAAACATGCGTTTATACATGTAAAAGCTATACGTTTCCTTTACCAAAATCGCGCTAAAATTAAATTGGGAAGCAGAATGAATAGCAGTGATCAGAGGCTATACGTTCCTTACAAAAATCGGCTAAAAATTAAAATAATACATGAGAACAAACGCAAACCACAAATTGCGATATACGTTCCTGTACCAAAAATCGGCTTAAAATTAAATAACAACGCAAGCTGAGAACGTACACCTAGCTATACGTCCTTACAAAAAATCGTGCTACAATTAAATTGTTCTGCATTTGTTCAATAATGTCAATACAGGCAGCTATACGTTTCCTTACAAAATCCGGCTAAATTTAAAATTTATTATTAGGCGAGGCCACTACAAACACAAAGCTATACGTTCCTTACAAAAATCGAGCCTAAATTAAATTGCCTCAACTTCAGAGTATTATACTCTTTGCTATACCGTTCTTACAAAATCGGCTAAAATTAAAATCCCAGCAGCTTGCTAAGGACGTTCATACGCTATACGTGTCTACCAAAATCGGCTAAAATAAATGTCGGGGGGGTATATAAAAACCGTAATTGGTGCTATTACCGTTCCTTACAAAAATCGGCTTAAAATTAAATGGGGTGGGGGGTATATTAAAACCGTACATGTGTATACGTTCGCTCATCAATGTAATTCGGCGTGAATAATAAATGTGTGCGGTTGGGCGGTATTATAAAAAACCGTCTGTGTTAATTGGTGCTATACGGTTTTCCTTACAAAATCGGCTAAAAGTGATTAAATGGAGGTTTTAAAACAGTTGACCGAAGTGTGAATAACGGGCTATACTTCCTTACAAAATCGGCTAAAATTAAATTTTGTGCTTATAATAGAGGTCGTATTCCTGCTTGATGTGAGCGTTCCTTCAAAATCGGCTAAAATATGTAGATGATATACTGGCACTTGTTGCTATGTGATTGTCGAGAGAGCTTACGTTGTTCGGCTTACGAGAGAAGTGCGTGTTCGTGAAAATTAAATTTATGCCCACAGGTGTACTTTCAATTTTCAGCTATACGTATTCCTTTACAAATCGGCTTTAAAATTTAAATTACAAATACCTGGGTGATATAAACGCCTTTGTTTATACGTTCCTTACAAAATCGGCAAAAATTAAAATTATCTAATACATTTCGAAATAGTGGTTAGGATGCTATACAGTTCCTACAAATCGGGCTAAAATTAAATCTGTTATCTTACTTGCAAAACACGCGATTAAAGCCTATACGTTCCTCTACAGAAATCGGGTTCTAAATTAAATCAAGGTACATTTGTGTCGTTACCATCTGTTGGCTGATTTGGTGAGCGTTCCTTACAAAAATCGGCTAAAATTAAAATTGGATATACAGATTACAAAAACTTGTAGTGTGCTTTACGTTCACAAAGACGTGGCAAAAAATATTTGAAATGTTAGTCGGAGTCACCTGTCCAGCTATACGTCGTGCTGACTATAGAAATCGGCTAGAAATATATATTCGAATGCCTGTATCTAGCGCTTATCTGCGCATACGTTCCTTAACAAGATCGGCTAAAAATTAAATTACGGGTTAAAGTATTTATGACTATTTCCGCTTTATGCAGTAACGTTCCATTCAGCAAATCGGACTACATTAATTCAGTCCTGTGCCATTTGCAATCCACGACACGTTGCCCCATGCTGATTAAATATACGCTCTCACTACGAAAAATCTGGTTGTCTAAATATAAAATACGCAGTGCTTGTTTCTATATAATACTCAGACACGTGACTTATCGTGACACTAATTTACCGCTCTTACAAAATCGGCTATGAATTAAATCATTTCACCCTTCATCGCATTGTTGGAATCAAGTAGACTCTTTGCCGCAGTGGCTATTGTGTTGCACTTACAGAGATCGAGCTAATAATTTAAAATTATGTGTGTAACGCTTTAAATAGATGTAGACCGTATAGCGCCTATACGTCCTTAGCTAGAATCGGCATAAAATTAACAATAGAGTATGAGTTGGATACTCTATTGTAGTCTTATCTTGAGGGCATATACTGTCCTAGCCAAACAGTGCTAGTCTCTTAACAATTCAATAGATAGATTGATAACATGGCATCTTCTGTCGGCATGACGTTTCCTTAAAAATCTGAGACGCGCGTAAACATTCAGATGATAGCAACCATACTGCTATTATCCTCCATAGCTTGCCTATATACGCGCCTTATCAATCGAGACTCTAATGTACATTAAAATATTGGATCGGTTTACATGGCGGCCATGTGCTCTCTGTAAAGCAAGGAGTGGCTCTGTACGTTCCTTACAATATTATCGGTCGTATAAAATTGGCAGATCTGAAATACGTTACTTATATAACTATAGCCTTGACGTACTACAAGTTCCTTACAAATCGAGACATTTACAAGATTCTAGAATTGGACATTGAACGTTAACTGTTACCTATGCCCTTGCTATACGTTCCTTTTACAAAATTGCGGCAACAATACCAATTATGGAAGCAGTAAATTATTTAGGTAGGCGAGTTTGGCGGCATTATTGACCTGATCTCGCGATGGGTCTGGGTCCATGATACGTACGATTCAGCCTGGATTAACAAGAAATCTGGGTTGTATGTTAGCTGCCAGGGGACTCACCTATCCTTACTCTTGTTAAACCAGAAGGATGTTTTCGTCAGCACTAAGAATGAACTTGGATGCTCTGTTGTGAGTGACGTCTACTTTTCTGGTTCGATGGTCTCTCAAATCAACGAAGATTAAGCGTAGTTGACAAAGGAATACATTGCCAGCTTTATTGTGCTCATTGAAATAACAGTTCAGCACTATAAAGCTGAGGGTATTAAATTTCAGATCCTGTGGGAGTGAAAGCGCAAGATATTAATGCGCGGGGTCTATAGTTGAATAGTTGAAATAACATAAACGGAACTGCACCGGTTGAAAGTTTAAATACTTGCTATACGTTCCTTACAAAATCTTTGGTATTTCTCGTTTTTCTGATAAAATTTATATACTCTCATTCTCACAGTGAAACTGCGATAGTATTCTAGATTGGCTACCTCACGTTCTTGAATCCCGAAAATAAATCCGGGGTAAAAATTTAAACTCACTACAGGGAGACGGGTGTGTGATATAGACTTGTGTTGCGTATACATCTCCTTCTCTTACTAGATCAGGAATAAAAATATAAACCCATAACTTCCTCAAAAGAGCAATGTTACATGATTGTTAGTAGGCTTGGCTCAGAAATAGAGCTATACGCTTGACTTCTCTATCTCAAAAATCGGTTCTAAGAATTCTACAATATGGTTAATTTTCACACTATGAAATAATCGCCACAAGCAGTAGGTGCTAAGGGTCATAATATACACTCGTTCAGTTGGTGTCGTGAAAAACGCTCTATGATGTAGCGGATTTCACGCTTATCTGTGCATTGGATGGATACAAGGGATCCGACCTACAGTATGTCGTTATTCGATATGCGCACTACAGTCAGTTTTCTGCTCGTACAGGTTATTAGCATGCTCAGCGTACAGAACTCTATTCTTCTGTAGACATGCTTTACTATATTGATGAAGGCTATAATTTCGTGTCGCATTGCATACTAATCGGTCTCACGCAGAGTCTAGTAATGAATATAATGGAATGTATGGTGCAACATAAACATAGCCTTCATTTAAAAGATAGTTTCCGAAATGTTATGTCGCAGTCACTTCGTCTCTCAACTTTGTGTTGGGGACTACTGGTAAATAGAAATCTATATGTCAGTGAAACGTGAATTTACGTCTCACTAAGATCTACTTCTGTACTCATTGATAATACAATTATTATACGTAGTTTATGGGTCAATTTCAAATAACTATTTTAGCTAGAGTGTACTCCTCGCGAGGCAATGCAGAATTGGAGACTCGCGAAGACACGATACTAGTCTTTTCGTCTCGTAAAGATAGAGCCGAAAATTCAGTCATATGATTTGGAGGTTATTCGTCGTCTTAATAGTCATAACTTCTCGTTATAAAAGTCAAGTTAATGGACGCGAACGATCATTGACTGGATGTGGTTCATTGTTTAGGTAATATTAAAAAAACGCTCATCTCTGAAATTGATTTTTATTACACTCCGATGAATAACCAAGGAATTCTACATATAGGACCGATCATAGCGATATATCTAAATAATTGAGGACATACCTTGATCTTCGATTGCTAACGGATTATTCATGAAAATTTATGTAGTTCATTGCTAGAAAAACTCTCTATATGTTAACGTGGATTCAAATATAATCCATCTACAAAGCATGAAAGGTAATACTCATCTACTATAGCTCTCTCACCAATCATTTTCATTGATGCTATATAGCCACGTAGTTCATATGCACGCATGTTCTGTACATGATTATCTTACTCTTCTGGCTCAAACCACCAGTTCTATCTCCAGTACAAATTAATATAACTCTAAACATGTGCATAACCTCTTGAGCTCTTTGCTCTAGAAGAACTCCAGATCATAGTACGTCATCACCCTCATCTATCTCTGGATTTAATGTATAACTGTCTTCACTAGTTCTTTGGTAACTCTGTATACGGATATTATAACATTCATTTTAATAAACGACAAGTAGCTTATTTGGCAATCTTTTGTTTAAATTTTTTTGCCAAATCTTATCTCTGTTAAATTATCTGATATCTTCTTCTGCGTTTCAGTAACAGATACTGCAAGCTGACGGCTTTATTTTTAAGTTGCTGTGCAATTTTTATGGCCCATGGTTCTGCCGCATTAAAAGCAGCTTCGTTAAACGCGAAATACATCTGACTCAGTCTCTCGCTGCCAAGTGTTAAGTACAGCAGTACTCTAGGCATAGTCTTTTGATCAGTATAAATACAGTTCAGAGTTCTTATCTCGATCTGATTTCAGCTTATTTTAAAGCATAAATAGCATGTGCAGTTGGACAGACTGCGCAGGATGTTATGAATTGTTTTGGCTAGTATCTATCCACAATCATGCTTAATATAGTTTTACTGTAATGATCTCTCTTAAACTGGTATCTCGTTTTGTATAGTCACTGTTACTTTGATGATACTTACCAAGCTGTGTTACTTGCTTGTTATACTTAGGCATTTTCTTAGCAGTGAAGATGTGTGTCGTTAGTTATCACTAACTATTTCGATATTTACATTGCCATAATTATCCTGCTTTCGTGCGAATGCTTGCCGTTAACTTTTTCATTTACCTATGTTAATTTACTCAATTAATCTTACTGCATATTTTCTTATTTTTTCAGCCTGCAATACACAATCCTTTACCCAAAAAGCTGTTGTCATTGAGAAACTCATTACTTTATTTTGTATAGCGTGTGCGTATAGCTATATTCAGTACACGCGCTTATGTGTAGAATAATACCCATAAAAAATCACTTATTTTTGAGGTTCCTTTGTTTTCTCCATTCATTAAAAAAGCCGTATAAATCCTGTTTTATGCTTGATATGAAGGCATTAACCGCGGGATATAAAGAAAATGTTGAAATTCAGCTTTCATCAACTTCCGGCCAATCTTATATGGTTGTATGCTGCAACACAGGCTTTGTTAGGCAAACTCATTTTTAATTGTATTCGCTAAATAAATGGAACAAACACCATATTTTTAGCCGTTTAAATACATCAATTCTACCATTTGATCCGATTATCTGGCTGACTTGTTTCTCATCATTTAATTTGAACAGAAGTAAGTAGTTTTTTGGAAACTACTTGTATTTTTCTAACAGTATGCTGAGGTCCATTGAATTTCATACGTAAAATTACTTTTTCCGGAAAAGCTTTTGTCCATCTCCATCATTCTTTCAAAGTTCCACGTCGTATGCTTCGTATACTATTTTCCATGCCATTACACTTTGGCTGATAAAATTCCCATTAGCTGTTTTTATTTCACCATTTTTGTCTTAATGTCCAAACTTATTTTCAACTGACATACGGCCTTAACTGTCTTGGCCTTGTCTAA
>Ga0163217_1074219_pt1 | contig 10591 bp, 16 predicted proteins | sample SynspAceP_FD_185933 | JGI IMG/M metagenome (GOLD analysis project Ga0163217, IMG submission 185933) | Saline lake microbial communities from Ace Lake in Antarctica - Synechococcus sp. Ace-P (PacBio error correction) | ecosystem: Environmental > Aquatic > Non-marine Saline and Alkaline > Saline ... | reverse complement strand
TCGCCTCGATCCGCCTCAAAAGTCATGTCGGTCGAGGTTTCGGGCTGGCCAGCACGGCAGAGAGTTGAGATGTTCAGGCCCCTTATTCTCCCATTGCGCCCATATTGAAATCATCCACTTGCCAACCGATGTTGGAACAGATCAAGATCGTATTCACGGGGCCAGTAGACGTCTTTCGTCCCACTTCATACTGTCCTTGAGCGCCTGCTGCCAAAAGGCGCATTGCCCTCGTCACCGCGGACGTACCATAGAGGTCAGATCGCGGCGCGGCCCGAATTTTGTGTGAAGCTTCCGGGATGTGCGACCAGATCGCCAGCAACCAGCGCGAACAGATAGGCGGGCTTGGGCCACGAGTCATGCCATTCAGCTGTGTCGGTATCGCTGCTGACGGGGGTTGCCGCTGTTGGACCAGCAGGAACGGGGTGCGGGCCTGTTGATGGTGACCAGTTAAGACGCCATCACATCGGGGCGGTCGGATAAATAGGTGATCTTGCGAAAGCCTTCGGCCTCGATTGCAGGTGCAATAATTGCCATTCGACATATAAAGCCCCTCAAGCCGCGGCGTATTGCCCTGCGGGGTCGATCTTCCACTCGGCTTCCCAGATAAACGGAGCGTCAGCCCGTCACAGGTTAGCCCCTTGGGGGGTGACTTCGGGCGATACTGGCGTGCCATCAATTGCGCAGAGGACAGCGACAGGTTTTCGCCATGTAGAAAAAAGCTGCGATCATGGTGTCGGGTTGGGGCGAAGGCAAATCCGCTTTTTGACGCGGGTTCTTGCGCGGGTTCCAGATCGAAAAATGCAGCGCCGCTGGTCGATGATGAAGCCGTAGGGGTATAAGTTCGAGCCAGTATATGTCTGGGGAGCAGCGTTCGCGCATGTTATTTTCCTTCTTGTTGGAACCGAATGTTCCAATTTTCAATTATCCTGCCACCAAGGCGCCTGCAAGGTCGCCACCCGAATAAGCATCAACCTACACCGACCCATCGGAGGGCCACCATGTCTTGCACCCGACACAAATATTTGAGAAGCCCAGAGGAAACAGCCACAGGCCTGCGCTTGCTTGGCGTAAAGGGGGCGATTCATCTTCCGGCGTCGTCATCAACCGCATTCTTCGATTATTCTGATCGCGTAATGGCCGCGGAAGGACCATTCAGCCCGCGGCAAGGAGGAAGCGACACAAGCATCACCACGATAGCACCGTGCCCGCCGTGACCGACCGCCGGAAACCCAACGGTGCATCGCAAGCTGATGATACAAAACGCCGGCGCCGGTTTGATCCGTCGCACCGGGGACAAACGAAAGTAACTGAGTTTCCGCGGCGCATAATAACGATGAGAATTTAACGATTTGGACGCAGGACTTTTGGCAACAAGGTTCTGCCGTTTTTTATGCGTGCTGCATTGCGAACGATGGGACAGTGCCATGGCGAAAAAATGCGCAAAAAGTCAGAGTTGCAAACAAAAGATCTGCCGGACGTTGTGGCCTTGCCCTTTAGCTGGGCGACGTAAGTGGGCGCGTGCGATTGGAAGCCGGTGAAAGTCTCTGAGAGGTGTTTCGGAAGGCGGGGGGGGCTTGCGGCCGAGCCGGTAAGATAGGCGCATTGGTAATATTTATTACCAATAAATGTTGCCCCATGCTGCATTACCTTCTTAAGCCTGTGTCAAGCGATATTCCATGCGAGAACAGGAGCTAAGAGATGACACAGCGTTAGCGAATTAAGAACGGCCTCAGGTTGCCCGCCGAACTTGGTAGAATTATTTGAAGGCGGCGCTGCCCCGCACCGGCATTGGACGCGGGGCACGTTTTGGGCGGGGCTAAGTGATCTCGTGCATGATCTGGGGCCAAAAACCCCGCGCCTTTGTGTTGCAGACCGCGTGAAGAGATGCAGGCCAAGATAAAATGCTTGGCACAAAGACCGCGCCGGCCAGAACCATGACGCCGGGACGCCTATAATGCCTTTCTGCGTGAGATTCGGGTTATCTCGTTGCCGAAGGCCCCGCATTCGAGATTGATACCCAAGGTGTCGATCACGAAAACCGCAGGTCCCCGGACCGCAGCTGGTTCGTTCCTATTACCCAACCGCCCGCCTTTGCCCTGAACCGCCGCCAACGCCGCGGTGGGGGCAGGTCCTGTAGGTGATGACGCGTATTACGGCACGGATGCGCTAGGGATTTTGCCGTAAGGGCAAGGGCTATGACGCAGAGCTGGCGCGCCGGTGTTGTGGTGCAGGCCAAGGCGTTTCTGGATGAAGCAGCCCCGGCTTGCCTCTGGCAGCCATTACGGATGTGACCGGTTACGCCGTCGCAACGAGGGCACTGGAACACCTGCGTTGAAAGATTGCGGCGCCAGTTTATTCGGCTTACCGCCCCGGGATGCGGCTGCGCCCTGACGCATCTTGCTGCGCAACAACGGCTTGCACATCGAAATTCAGATCGACGCTGCCATAACATTGGCAAAACCGGATCGGGCAGGCGTGCCGATGTGCGCTGGAATCGCGCATGTTCTACGACATGGATTGCGAAGATAGCGTTGCGCTGTGGATGCGAAGACAAGGTTTGTCGCCTATGGCAACTGGTTGGGCCTGATGAAGGCATCTGTTCCGAGACGTTCGAAAAGGGTGGCCAGCAGGTTACGCGCGAGATGAACGGACGATCGCGAACTACACCGCCCCGGACGGCAGTACGCTGACGCTTAAGGGCGGTCGTTGATGCTCGGTACGCAACGTGGTCACCCATGACCAAAACCCCCGCCATTCTGGACCGCGACGGGCTGGAGATTCGCGAAGGCCTGATGGACGCGATTTGGGTCACAACATTGCTCGCGATGCACGATCTGAAGAAAAAGGGCGGAATTGCGCAATTCGGTCGCGGGCTCGGTTCTATGTGGTCAAACCCAAATTGCACGGGCCCCAGAAGTCGCCTTCTGCGGATGAGATATTTTACCCGGGTAGAGGACCGCGCTGGGGCTGCCGGCCAATTACCGTTCAAAACTCGGCACATGGATGAAAGAGCGTCGGCACATCGGTTTCAAAAACCTTGGCCGAGTTATCCGCGCAGCAAGTCCGCGGTCTGCTTTTATCAACAACCGGTTTCCTCGACCGCCACGGCGACGAAAATTCACACCTCGATGGAAGGCGGGCCAATTGGTCCCAAGGGCGAGATGAGAACGCGCCGTGGATTCAGTGCTATGAGGATCGCAACCGTCGATATCGGTTTGGCCTGCGGCTGCAGCGGGGCCGCGCAGATCGGCAAGGGGAATGTGGGCCATGCCTGATCTGATGGAAAGGCCATGCTGGACGCCCAAGATCGGCCTATCCCAAGGCAGGAGCAAACTGCGCTTGGGTTGCCATCGCCTACGCTGCCGACGTTGCACGCGATGCATTATCATACCGCGATGTTTGCGCGTCAGGACGAGATCAAACGGGGCGGGTGCCCGTGGTATACGCTGAGAAAGACTGCTGGACGATTCCCGTACTTGCGGGGCGCAACCTGTCTGACGGCCGATATCGCACAGGAGGTAGAGAACAACGCTCAGGGAATTCTGGGCTACGTCGTGCGCTGGGTCGATCAGGGCGTTGGCCTGTCAAAGGTGCGGACATCCATGACGTCGGCCTGATGGAAGATCGCCGCGACCTGCCGCATCTCGGCACAGGGCGTTGGCGAATGGCTGCATCACGGGGTGGTTTCCGAGGTCAGGTGACCACAGCGCTGAAAAAGATGGCCCGCCGTTCGTGGACCCGCGCAGAAACGCGGGAGATCCGGCATTTACAGCCGATGGCCCCCGGGCTTTGACGCGATTGCCTTTCAGCCGCTTGCGAATATGGTGCTGAAAGGGCGCGTGCAAGCCGTCGGGCTATACCGAACCTGTCCTGCACGCACGCCGGTTGCGAGCTGAAGCCGCACAAGGCTGAACGTGTTTACCGGAAGGCAGAGGGGCCAGCCCCTCGTGCTCCCCGGAGTTTACTTGGCAAAATGAAGCAAAGATGAGGATAGGATGGACAGCTCACTTTAGAGCAGGCGCGGATTCATGATCGCCGAAAGTTAAAAGGGGCCACGAAGGCTGGGGTTGAAAACCCCTGTCAGCCGTTGGTGCTGGACGCAGGCGGCCACGTGCAGGCTGTCGAGCGTGGAAGGACGCGCGGCACCTGGCCGGTTCGGCATTCGCCCACGGCAAAGCCTATGGCGCGGTGATGTTGGGTAGGCCGGGCGGGCGCCAAATGGCGCGGGCCGGCAGCAAGCCTATTTTATTGGCGGCGGTGGAACGGTGTTTATGGCCGTGGCCGTGGTGCCTTGTACCGGGCGGTGTTGCTGCTGCGCGACGGCGGCGGGCGTGGTGATCGGCGCGCTGGGCCGTGACCGGGGATACATCGGACAATGATGCTACTGCTGCGCGTGGCCGGATTGGCCTGCAGGGCTGATCGCCGCGAGGATAGCCGGCGGGCTTTGGGGTGTTGAGGTTCGGATGAGGACCGCGGTTAGGCTTTGAGTGAAATCAAAATCTGAGGCTGAATATGGCGCGTCCTGTTGTTGGTATTGTCCGGAAAACACCAGCCTGTTGAATGACCCAATACCCGATCAGCGGCCGGCACGATTGAACCACCATACGCGTGGCCGCAGGTAATGTCTTGGCTGTTTGCCGTTGATCATTCCCCAAGCGACCCGTCCTTGGTGTCGGTCGACGAGTTGCTTGAAACCTGCGACGGTTCTTGTGTGACCGGCGGGCGACCGAATGTGCACCCGAAGAATTATGGGCGAGTCCGCGACAGAAGGCCGCCATGGCAACCTTTGACCGTGCCGCGGACGCCATTGCCCTTGGGCTGTGCGCGCCTGTGTCGAGCGGGGACAGCGTTCTTTGCGTGTACCGTGGGTTCCAAGAGGTCAATGTGGCCCATGGGCTCGGGGACCGCTCTACCTGAGATCCGTGAATTTGGCCGACGGCATTTGAACCACCGCAGCCGCCGATGGCACGATGAGCAGAAGTTCGAGACTGCGTCACGATGTGATCCTTTTACCCAAAGGCGGCGTGTTTCACGAGCTTCTTGGGTGCGCAAAAGGTGCGCACCAACACGTTGCACCGGGCAGGGGATCAAAGCCGCGGGCCCGCGCGTGATCATCGACGGCTTCCGCCCGAGGATTGGCCACGCCAGAGGCGATTTATATCAAGACGCCCCCGGTTTCACGCTTCGCCGTGCAGTGGCATCCCAGAATGGGACGCGGGGAATGACCCTGGTGTCGGGTCCCTTGTTCGAAAGGTTCGGTGCCGCAGCGCAAGCTTGGGCCGACAAGCAAAACAACAAGCGGATGCTTGAAATCAGCCTGATCCCTCTGACAACGTGATGCGCCGTTCGCGATGATTCGACGGGGTTGAGAAAAATAACGTGCCGTCAAATGTGTCGATCTTTTTCCAGGTGAAATCGCTGTGTTGCACGGCAGGTTTTTTGAGGCCGCTTTGGCGGACGCCGCCTTATCGGCAGCTGCGAAAAGCTGCGGCACTTTCGCGGGCGGTATAAGGGGGCCTGTGATCTTATGCATGGGGCGACCTTAGCCGCCCCAAATTAACAAATTTATTGACCGGCAAACGCAGTTTTACATGTCCGCGCGCCGGTGACCTGAATGCACTGTCCGTTGATGCTTTGCGAACCGGGCGCCGGTTAGCCATGTGGCGGCAGCTGTGACCCCTCGGACACGTCGATCAGACGTATTTATGCGGGTTTTGGAATTCACATTTGATTCGCGCGTGCTTTTTCTCTGAAAATACCCAGCACGTTCGAGATTGACCGCGGGTGCGCGATACGATTGGGGTGTCCACGTAGCCAGGCAGATTCGCGCTGGAACTATAGGGCTGCCCAGATAGTCCGCGGCCAGTTGATTTGATCAGCCAATCATCCCGTGTTTTCGACCAGAGTAGGCCGCCGCCGCGGGCAGGCCGCGCCAATCCGGCATGGCAAGAATCGCAATGGACCCGGCCCCATCCGTTGTCGGCGCATTGTCTCAACGATTCGCGGATCGCTTAAGGAAAGGCACCGTCCAGATTGGTGGACATCATGTTGCGCCAGGATTCCCATATCCGTCTTATGCACGGCCTTGCCCTCGGCAATACCGGCGGTTGGCGGATGCAAATCTGATCGGGGCGTGGGCTTTGACGGCTTGCGGCGATCTTTGGCCACCACGTCGTCTCCTGCGCACGTCCATCGCCATGCCGGTCATATTGTCGCCCGCAACCTCGTCGGAGCACTCTTGGCGCGGCCGGTATCGTACATGCCGCGCCCCGTTGCCGCCCAATCCCGTGCGATATCCAGCCCCGATGCCGGTGGCCGCCGCCTGTGATCAGTGCGTGTTTCCTCTGTAGGTCCATTTCTGCTCTCCCGGATTTGAAATGGAACGTATGACGGACATTGCCTGTCGGCAGCGAGGTGCAGGTGCAAGGCGCGCGCGTGTTCACGCAACGTCGCAAACCCTAAATGCGGCTGTTAAAGCGCTATTGATGGTGCCAAATCGCTGTTCTAAATTAGTCCGTCTCTTGTTACTATAGGAACCCAAGCGCATCGCTCTGGTAATGATTATTTGCGCACGCGAGCGGTAGAAGCACCAACGGGGGACTCTGGATTTGAAGATCGGGACGCCAAAAGAAACATTTTGAAGGGGAAATCGCTGCGATGACCCCGGAATCAGCACTTCAGCTGCAAAAAGCTCGGTCACACTTGTCTGCATTGAAGCTGGCGCAGGCGAAAAGCGGCTGGGTTTTTCCAACGATAATATGTGAAGCCGGGTAGAGGTGATCGACACAGCGGCTGAAGCTTTTGGGAAACGGCGGATGTCGTGGCGAAGTCCGTGTTCCCGAGCACCGCCGAGATGGCGATTGATGCGCTGTTCCCGACCAGGGACGCTGATTTTCCTTCTTTAGCCCTGTGGCGACGAAGCCAAGATGAAAGAGGCTGCTGAAAAAGGCACCACTGTTTGTCGCGGATGGAGATGATCCTCGGATCAGCCGTGCGCAGAAAATGATGCACTGTCGTCGATGGCGAACATCGCGGGCTTAACCGTGCGGGTTGATCGAGGCGGGCAACAACTTTTGGCCGCTTCTTTACGGTCCAGATCACAAGGCCGGCGGGGCAAAGTCCCCGGCCAAGGTTTCTGGTTATGTCCGGTGCAGGTGTTGCCGGGTCTGCAGCGAATCGGGACCCTCAACCCGTCGTGTTTGGGCGACGCATCACGCTGGCCTTTGACGTACGTCCCGAAGTCGCCGAGCAGGTCGAATCGATGGGTGCCGAATTTGTGTTACCTCGATTTCGAAGAAGAGCAAGCAGGACGGCTCCGCCTTCGGGTTGGCTACGCTTCTGTTTCTTTCGCCGGAATTCGCGAAAAAGCGCAGCTGGCCAAGTTTCCGCGAACTGGCCCCGAAAAGTTGATATCGTTCCAATCACCACGGCGTTGATTTCCAACGCGCAAGCCCAGAGCTTGTGACCGAAGATATGGTCGGCCGCAATTGAAGGGCCCGGTCGGTTCATTCATCGATCTGGCGGCGGAAAAGGGCGGCAACTGCAAAGCTGACCAAGATGGACGAGAAAATTCGTGACGAGGAATGGTGTAAACCATCTCGGTACACCGCTTCCAAGCCGGATGCAACGCAAAGGCGTCGGACGCTGTTCTCGACCAACATTTCGCCACTTGCTGGACGAACTTCTGACACCGGAAAAAGACGGTTGTGATCAACCAAAACAGGGAAGACGACGTGATCTGTGGGGCAACCATAACCACGACAAAGAAGGTCACCTTCCCGCCGCCCCCGCCCAAGGTAGCGGCGATGCGGCAGCGTCCAAAAAGGGAACAAGCCAAGCGAACTGACGCCGGAAGAAAAAGCGTGCCAAAGAGACGGCGGCGTTCAAAGCCACCAGACCGCGCAATCAGGTCGCTTGGCTGGCCATTGTGCGTTTGTTGCTTGTTGGCGGTTGGGCCTGGTCGCACCAAGCCAGCTTTATGCAGCACTTTATCGTGCGTTCTGGCCGTTTCATTGGTTTCCAGGTGATCTGGGCGGTCGCACATTAGGCCTGCACACCCCGCTTGATGGCGTGGACAACGCGATTTCGTCAATCATTCATTCCTGGGGGGCGCATGCAGATCAGGGTCCGGATCGTTCTTGGTGATTATTTCTGGCCCGCGCTGTCGGTGTTTATTGTGCGGGAATCAACATCTTTGGGGGTTCCTCGTGACACGGCCATGCTTGGCCATGTTCCAAAATCGTAAAGGGTTCAGGTAAATGGATTTTGGTTTTACAAACAGCGGCTTACGTAGTCGGCCGCCATCCTCTTCATCCTCAGCCTTGGGCGGGCTGTTCGGGCAGGGAAAGCGCAAAGCGTGCCGTATACGGGATCGTGGGCATGGCCTTGGCCGTTGGTTGCGAATGCATCGGGCGGGGCTGGTTTTTGGGTTGCTGTCGCTGATCCTGATCGCGGGTGCGGTGCCATCGGTTATCAATGGCGACCAAAAGTACAGTGACGCCAAATGCCCGAACTGGTTGCTGCCAATGACAGCCTTGTGGGCTTTGGGCCGCGGTTTCGTCGGCTATAACGCGCATATCGAACTGGGCATAACGTGCTGGCGTGGATGGCACCGCCGCAAGGCAACGGAGGGCTTCGCCGCCTTCTGGCAGAAAGACAGCGTCGAGATCGCAATTCCTGCGGGTCGAGCTGTTCCTTGTGTGTTCATCGGTTTGCGATCACCTTTACCGTTTCGGTCATTGCCTTATGGCAAAAGCTTGGCGGGTCGGCCGTGAACTCTTCGGCAACCAACTGCCCCGGTGCCACGTTCCTTGAACGCAAACCGCTGCGGCCGTATCGATTGCTGTGCTTGGTTACTGGTACTTTAAACACCGGTGGGTTCCTGCCGCTGTCATTCATGGACACTGGCGGCGCTGTTCATTGGCTACCACCTGATCATGGGTATTGGCGGCGCGGATATGCCCGTGGTTGTGTCGATGCTGAACAGCTATTCCGGCTGGGCTGCAGCGGCGATCGGTTTCAGCTTGGCAACGATCTGCGCGGAATCGTGGTCGGTGCGGAGTTTGGTTCGTTCAGGTGCGATCCTGTCTACATCATGTGAAAGCGATGAACCGTTCGTTCGTTCAGCGTGATCTTGGGCGCTTTGGTGGCACCTCTGGTCCACAGATGGCAGTCGAGGCGAAACAGATCTCGATCGAAGTCGACGGTGTGGCGAGCATGCTGAACGAAGCCGGATAGCGTCTTCATCATCCCCGGTTACGGGATGGCGGTGGCTCAGGCCACAGCAGCGGTCAGCGAGGCTGGTTAAAAGTGCGGCCCAGGGCAAGAACGTGCGTTTCGCCATTCACCCGTTGCGGGTCGTTTTGCCGGGTCACATGAACGTGCTTGCTGGCCGAGGCCAAGGTTGCCCTGATGACCTTCGTGATGGAGATGGACGAGATCAACGATGATTTCAAATCCACCGAAACGTTGCGATCGTGATCGGGATCGAAACGACATCTGAACCCCGGCCCGCACAAGGATGATCCCACAGCCCGATCGCGGTATGCCCGTGCTGGGGAATGCTGGAAGGCCAAAGAACCGTCCATCGTGTCCCAAGCGCGGCAGGGACTGGCTCTCCGGTATCGAGGAACCCCGGTTGTTCTTTCAAAGACAAACACGCGGATGCTTTATGGGCGACGCCAAGGCGAGCCTGGGACAGCTGCTGCCGCTGATCGACTTGATTCCGGCGACAGTGACAAACCAAAGGGCGGTGGCAGCGATGCGCCGCCCTTTTACATTGGGTGATCCCATGGAACCCAAGCTGCCTTGCGGGTGTTGAATTGTCATGATAGGGAGGGTTTGAATATGAAGTTTTTTCGCGCAACCAGCCCGTCAAACCGGCCCGCGCGGCCGAGCAGTGACCCGGCTTTTATGACGACGATAGCGGCAAGCATCCAGTATCTGGTCGCTTGATCCCGGCCAAATCCAAACGGCGGTGATGACGTGGTTCTGGGCTTCAGCCGCAAAGCGCCGCCCAACTGATACGGCAGAATGTCATACGATCCTTGCGCATGCCGGACGGCGGCAGGGTTTATACCCCCAGATCGAATGGATTCTCGACACGCATTCCCCATTTGCACGATTCACCCTGATGGCAATCCCATTTGAGCTGGAAACGGGCCGGTGCTGAAACAAAACCCAATTGCCATCGGGGTCCAAAAAAATCACCGAGAAATTGCCGAAAAGCTTTTCTGGCCGCGAAACTTACTACCCACATTGGCCTGACGCCTTTTGAACCCCGGCGTCCCGAATTTTTTTTGGACCATCTTTTTGTTTTGGACCGGACGGTGATTTTACCTCCTTTTACCATCGGGCGGATCTGCCGGTTTCCGCGTGATTGCCTGGTCCCCCGGGGGCATACGGCTGGGGCGATTTTCCTATTGTTGGTGGGGTCGGATTTGGCCGCCCTTTGTTTGGCAACGGATTAGCGCTTTATGCAGCCCGATGTTTCCGGCACCGCCCGCGCTGGATTTCCCCGGTGGTTACGCGGCAGAGGCTGTATCAGTCGCTACAAGAAAATTCTATGCACTGCCCGATGCGAATCTCTTCT
>Ga0163217_1057283_pt1 | contig 10591 bp, 6 predicted proteins | sample SynspAceP_FD_185933 | JGI IMG/M metagenome (GOLD analysis project Ga0163217, IMG submission 185933) | Saline lake microbial communities from Ace Lake in Antarctica - Synechococcus sp. Ace-P (PacBio error correction) | ecosystem: Environmental > Aquatic > Non-marine Saline and Alkaline > Saline ... | reverse complement strand
AATACACCTGGATGGATATTGAAGCAGCAGTCGTGCCAAAAGGAAGTAGAAAGGATTTCATTTAAAACAGGTAGAATTGGAGATATATCGGATGACTACGGTATTGAATTAAGGATTTTGTTTCTATTCTATAATGAACCAATGCACAAATGATTATTTTCTGGCAGATGATGGCCTAGTGGAATATCTGTAGTGGTGTTTCTTGGCACAAGTAGGCCGTTGTATAACTGAGAGAACAAATTTCAGAACGACGATCAAAAAAGTGGAGCAAGCAATTGTCAACGCTTTAGATTACTACAAGGAAGCGAATGGGAATTATGGCTGCTCGAGGTGGCATAGAAGGAGGGACATTACCATTGGGGTGGATCTTTTGTTATCAGTGTACGGATGCTTATATGGCGAACTTTAAGCCCCAGGAGGGAGATTATGCGGCGATTCAAGCTTTGTATACAGTAGAGCTAGGCCTATGGCAAACGATATAAACTTGTACAACATGGCAGGTCGTTCGAATGGACAATAGTAGTTATGACCAAATTTCGTAGGAATATTGTCACTATGACCAAATTGCAGAATCTTACACAAATTGCTAGAAAGTATATAAGAGGTGGGATTTTGGAAGATTGTTGAGCCTTAATTTCCTCAGGTAAGTACCAGGATTTACGAATATCAAGATTTCAGGCCGTAGTTACATCGGAGATTTAGGAAACGTACAGGTTACATGGAGGGAAGATTTCTACCAATAAAATATAAATAAAGAAAGACCTTTATATTTAGATCAAACGTTTACAAATTACTTATTTATTAACATTAACTTAATTTAAATTAAATTTATGGCACAGTCAATCCAACTAAGAATTATTTAACATGGCCTACGGCTTGGTGGGATCTGTAGTTTAATGATAGGAGCATTATTCAGATCTTCACTGGCATTTGGAACACTTTACGGGTGGATTGTTATTGCAATTGGATTTTACCGAAGCATTAATTTTTGCTATTAGTGCATTTGAACTGTAGTGACGAATCGATTGGTCATTGGTAACCAGATTTAGGTGGACGGGTGCTTCATTGGGAAACTAATGCTAATGCAGATTGAGGAGCGGAATCATCTTTGTCCAAATTGGATGATTGTAAAGAGCTTGTGTAGATTGCCAACATTATGGAAAAGTCTTGATTAGATTTAGAAACTTGGAAGTGCTGCAAAGGTATTGCCCGGTATGTTGATGCTATGGAGTCTACTAAAAGTATTCTGATGAAATGGTCAAGCTTGCTCTCAATGGAACTCTTTAACAGTCTTTACAAGTTTCAGTGGAAGCGCAGTAGACAAGGCGTTCATTACGAGGAAGTTGGTACAAATTCAAGTTGCCCGTAAAGATCAAATGATCTTTGGCTACTAACCTTTCTTCTGAATGGAGTTTTCGGTGGTTGTTATCTGCAATTTGACTTTAGAAACTCTTATTTTTAATTCTCAATAACCAACCCAAATCGATTATAATTTAACTAATTAGAATGGGGCAGGAGGAAAAGGCAACACCACGTCGAGATGATCAACTAAGTACTGATTTTTCATCGCGGATGTTGGGCTAATATGGAAGAAGTTCTATCGGCTTTCGGTTTTATGAACGAAAGTTAGAGTTCTACATAAAACCCGGAAACAATACGGCTTTTCTAAGTTGGTCTGACAACTAAGGATCTGTAAAATGCTGAGAAATTTGGCCCTCTTCTTGAAGGCGCAGAAGATAGGAATTGTTTTTGGTTTACCTATATTTGGAAATTTGAAAAAAGAGATGATGGCCGATGTTGAGGATCCAAAGATTATCAAAATAATGGATAAAACATTTATTTGGACAAAGTTTTTACAGGAGGACCAACTTGGAGCGGATGGAAAAGAATTTTTGGATCGCTTAGTTAACTATCGACACAAAATTGCAGGTGTATATGCCAGGCTGAATGGAGTCTGTAAAGTCTTCTGTTAGAGGTAGGATTTGAACGGTGATGAAACGGTAAAAGTGGAAAAAAGGGATGGTTTCAAACAAGATTAGGTTAGAACTATAACTTGAAGGCTATCTTGTGGTCATTGCTAAATCGAACTTCGCTTCAAGGCTGAATTTAGGCTACCGAAGAAATTGCATTTAAAGGCTATGCGTTCAAAGGTCAATTGAGTAGTGAGGTTTCCATGCAATTACACACCTTATGGAAGCAAAGAAAAATCTGTTTTTATGCAGGGTGAAAAAGTTTGCCGGTAATATTGTATTGGTCGTAAGATGCAAACTACAAAGCCTATGAAGTTAATTTAACCTTGATGGTAGAAAGTTGAGCGACGGTGGATTATGTTTGATCGGGGCGGTAAGGTTAGATTACGATTAGTGCAGGAGTGAGGAGATCATTAAATAGCTTGGTTATTAGTATTTATGCAAGATGGTGAGAGGGACGAAGTGCCAGATCTCACATTTGCAACTATTTTACCCAGCCAAAACGCTGCTGTAATTTCAGGCTTGATATAAAATGAATGTGGTTATACCGTGGGGGTTCTAACGTTATATATCCATTCTGGTATTCTGATTTATAATGTTTCTGCATCGGCTCCGGGTTTAGTGAAGCAAGTGGAAGTAATATGCTTATGCATCTGGTACAGGAAGAACTGTTTCCTTACTGCTTCAGGTAAGTTGGCTGATGGACAAAGGATTAACTTCTTCTGAGTTCAGAATTAAGGGGATATTCAAGACTTCAGGTTCCGTAGAGGGAGATCCGGAGTGCAAAAATGGGGAAAAACAAACTAGAGATTTCTACAATGGAGCGTTGCCTGGAGATTTTGATTTCGACCTTAAACTTGCGGTTAGCGATTGAAATTTAAAAGTACAGGGAACCAACGGTAGATGTTAAATGGTTAACAATTTGGACGCAAGAGGCTAAGTCGCCCTTAAAGAGCAGGCCGTGGGAGATGCTGTTCAGATATTTGATATTGAGCTATATTACAAACAATTAAGGCTATAAGTTTAAAAAGGTTGTCGTCATGTTGTGGAGATAACAAAATAGTAAAATGTTGTGAAATTGGCCATGGCAAATAACGAAATATTACCATGGCCAAATGTAACACCAGTCTATTGGAAGAACTGGCTGAGGATTAAAAATAATAATGTAAACGGATGAATTGAAAATGTTTTATTAATTGAAGTAGTAGTGGGTCTGTTACGTTGTTCTTTCCGCCCAGGCTATTCTTGATGGCAGTTGCGACGGAAATAGGAAAAAGACGGAGGCTCAGATAGCAGAAGGACAATGCGGTCCTTTACATACGCTATGTGGACGACGGATATTCTCTGTCAACCATTATGGGAAATATCGACTAGGATGAGCGTATTAATTTTCCGCATTATATCCTTTGGATACCATTGATATTGGTCCGGAATCAGAAGGTCGTTGTCGACGTTTGATCAATTAACATCAAAATGGTTTACACTGGGAGATGTATAGTAGATTCTTTACTTTACCGAAAAAGGAAGTTCAGCCGATTGGCCGCTAACTTTGAAAAGTGGATACAACAGATTTATGGTTCACGAGCAATATAGATGCGGAGAACAATTTCTCCCGAATATATTTCGTAGGGAATCTTTACAGCTGCCGATTTGGAAGAGTTACCTTGTAAAGGATTGGTATTTGACAAAGACAGGGAGAGTTAAAATACGATTTTGGGTATTGCTCCCGTTAGTCGGCGATGTTAAACTTTATAGATGATGAGTCTATGGATTTGCCGAGGCAAAGTTCATTGTTTCTGGGTATGGGTATCCTAGTGCAAGACAAAATTACTTGAGGCTAAAGGTGTTTAACCACGTAAATTTGCCACAGCCATTCTTTGATGATGTATGTTGAATGTAGAGATCAATGTTACTTATCTATAAAGAGGATAATGTTGTATGGAGACCGTGAGGTTAGGGATATATAGTGATATGCCTTGTTTCCAATTATTGGAATCAAGCAGTAATTAAAGTTATGCGAGATAGGAGCAAAGATATTGTGGGGACCTACTAGCCTTAATAATATTCCAATTCAACATAAAGCAGAGCGCCACATCATATGATGTGGCGCTTCCTTTTTGCCCCATTATTAGACAAAGGTTTCCTGTATCATGAATGGGGTGTGGATTGAGGCTCATTTTAGACGGATAATGATTAATATTTTCAATTTTCATGAGATTGGAATTCCTTCTTACTTTTTGCTCAGGGTTGATTATTTAATTGTGGGGGCTAGGCTTGGCCGGCGATTTCTTTTTGCGAAAAGTTTGGGGCAGGGAATGGAAAGTCGTTCAGGTGGTCAGGATGATTCCCAACTTCTTCGGTGGTGGCAGGTGGTCGTACATTCCGGTTACCTTAAGCGATTTACTTGGCTTGAAAGCCAGATTTCAATGGAAATGGCGCTTCCTTTCTATGCCAATTGGAAAAGAAGCTAAAGTGCAATTGGATTTACAAATTCCTATCCTTAGGTTTTGCCTATAACTGAACAGACCTTTGGTTCGAAGTGGATAAGCTAATTTAAGTCACTTTATAGCCCCTAAAATTGTCTAACCATAAACCCTAACATGAAGCGCTTATGGCTACGAGAAGTGTTGCACAGGGTAGTGGAAGAACCTCGGTATTGGTGTCCATTATACCGATATCTGTTTGAACAACAATTGATGCTCAGGAAAACATTCGATTTTGATGCCTTAAGGTTACGGGATGGATATATGGAATTTACCGTGGTTATAAATGCAAATAATAGTGTTCTTCACAGCGGTTTGGCATTAAAAAAACTAATGCACGTATTTCATTATTTACCACTAATGTACAAAGGGGAACGTTGAACTATTAGGCTCAGCTTTAAAGAGGATCGGTTATAAAATCCTGCCGGTGTTTTTAAATTCCATGGGCAATGATATGTTATTAGCGGGTAGGAGTACTATTAAATGAGAAAAGATAAAGCAATGTGCCTTACGAGAAAGTAACAAGGACTTCTGCAGAATTGGCTACTTTTTAAAATGTACCTATGAGGCTTATTCGATTCATGTGGCCTGGTATAAGGCCAACGTAAGTGATAGGAAGCCACTGCTTGGTTCGACATTCCGGAACATGAAAATATGTATTTGCTCAACGGTTTTGGGTCTCGTTGGGGTCCTTGATTGCTCATGGGCTTTCTCGGAACAGCTTTACGGCTTCATAGAAAAAGGAGGTCTTGGAGCCTGAATGGACCTATCTGTTTTACAAAAAAAATTTTAAGATTTACTTTGCGGCCTTAGGTCGTATTGTTACAAAGAAATTAATCCATATATTTCGCGAAACTCGAAAAAAAAGGCATTAGGAATTCCATGATAACATTATGGCAAATAAAGTTTGAATCAATGAAAGCTTAAAGATTACCAATGCAATACATGAAGGTGGCCACAGGCAAATGCAACACAAACAAGTAACATACATGGCACATTAAAAAAAAGGAAGGCTCAAAATTTTATATTTTGTACCACAGTTGCGAACAAGTTCGTTTCATTCTTAAAGGACATTTTCCAATTTAAGGGGTTTTTATCTTATACATGCTCTCTTCGTGAATTTAGACAAGTTCTGTTAAAATGCTGTTGATTTGTTTCCTTTTTTTAAACATTTGCAAAAAGTTTCTATGCAAAAGTAATTTTGTAGGAGTTAATCAATGTAACACTAGTCACAATATATGCTAATATCCATACCTCTCCGTAGATTTTGGAGAGAATACTTATTTGAGCAATATCTTTTCCGTTAATTCAGGTTGACGCGTTGGTCTTATTGGAAAAACGGGGCGGTAAATCTACCCTATTTGAAAATTTTATCAAAAGGGAATATGCCATAGATTCAGGAAACTATAGCCTTGATAAAGATATTAAAAATGGGTTAAGGCAGGATATCGATTTTGATCTGGGTAGGAACGTTACAGGAAGAAGGCCCATGCAAGCATTCGGGAATAAAAGCTTATAGCTTAGGTTGGACGATTAATCACAGCTGGCCGAGCGGACAGATTATGAAGATTGAGGAGGTATAATCAATTGATTATTGATTTGAACGGATGCTAAATCACATTCATTATGAAATATTGGGCGGTTACAAACTTATTCAGGAGAAACCTTGGAAAAAGTACTATTGGGTCTTTGGTTTAAACGTGAGAATTTTGGATCGTAAAACAGAGGACTTTTCCGGTGGTTGCGGATGAGGGATAGAGTTGGCCAGTGTTGTTTACAGTAGGCAATATGTTGCTGTTGTTGGATGAGCCAACAAAACCACTTGATATTGAATCCATATATGGCTGGAGAACTATTTTGGAAAAATTATACCGGTGGTGTAATGATTGTATCGCACGATAAAAATGTTTTTGGACAATGTTACCAACGAACTATTAGAATGATCCTTGGGACGGATCTATGACTACGTAAACCTTACCAATAACTTGGTGTGCGTAATGAAATTAACAGCAAAAGTTAATGCCCGAAAAAATCAGAAAAGGAAATCAACAGGCCGAAAAGGTTAATTGAAAATTTAGGGCCAAGTCTACAAAGCTTCCATGGAAGTCATTTGATCAAAAAGCTCGATTAGAATGGAGGAATAGAGTATTGATGAGGAGATAATAGTGGTAATGAACTTTGAGATTGCAAATTCTGTGATCCAGGTTAGGTGGTTACGGAAATTGAAGGTTTGGCCAAGAGTGTATGGTGATAACCAGTTTTAAAGGGTATAAGATCTTTTAATGAGAACGCGAGATTTCCAAAGACTGCTTTTGTAGGCCAAAATGGACAGGGCAAAATCTACCTTAGCCAAAATAATGGTAGGGGGATATTGGACCAAAAGGGCATTTTAAAATGGCGGACATAATGTACGATAGGTTACTTTGCACAAATCCAAGCGGCAATATTTGGGATGGCGAATAGGACTGTTTGGATACTATGATTGATGCTGGCCCAATGAGAAAAACAGAGTAAGGTAGGATTTCTAGGCTCTTTTTTGTTTTAGGGAGATTGAGGTGATAAATTCTTATGTACGGGGTCCTTTCCGGAGGTGAGCGCAAACAGGTTGCCCTAGCTAAAATGTCTACAACCTTTAATGTGTTTGTTGGTGATGGATGAGCCTACGAACCACTTGGACATAAATCTAAAAATGTACTAAAAGCAAGCGTCAGAATTTTTGACGAACATTGATTTGTGGTGAAGTCCACGATAGGGATTTTTACAGGGGGGGGGCCTTACCATTAAAGTGTATGAATTTAAGATTAGGTAAATTATAAAGAAGATCTTGGGGACTATCGGCTTCTATTTGGACAGAAAAGGTCGAGGATCTTTCGAGCAATAGAAAAAAACAAACCGTAGTCAAAAAGAAGGAAAAGCGCCAAAGGATGACATGTTAAGTTCGAGATCAAAAAAAGATTTAAATCCATAAAAAAAAGGGCTAAGATTTCAGCGGAAAGTTGACATATCCAGCTGAAAGAGATTGCAGGTATAGATCATGACTTACTTATGAATTATGATAATACCATTGCAAAATCCAAATTATTTTCGAATTACCTATCGAGAAAAAAAGAGTCTTGAAAACTTATTGAAAACTTGGGAAATAATTACCATGGAACTTGAAGCTATTTGCTTTGTAGGAAAAAATAATCCAAGAGTTTAAATTTCTTTCACCAAAACTTTCGCACTCTTCCACAACATAATAGCACTTTTAGGCTTTATTTCGTCGAGTTTTTTGCGACTTATCGAAAATTAATCTTATTTTGTAGGGTATTCTTTAAACCCTTAAAGGGGGTAATAGTTGGATAATATTGAAAATATGAAAAAAGGGTTTTATAATGCTCTTTATGGTTGTTGTTGGGGCAATTTTGCAGGACAGGCTTTCTAAACTCTGGCGACGAAAAATGCCTTAATAGCTAGACCCTAATATAATAGTGTAATGGGTGATTCTTGGACAATAGTTGGACCGAACAGTCCTGTTTCCTCATGGGAGGGCGTAAGCTTGAGGACAATAGGTGGTTAACATTATTTAATGAATAACACCTTAGTAGGAAGGCTTGCCTAAGTCAATAAGGTTACTAAGTTAATTTAAAGTTTTGAACGCTTCGCTTTGATAAATTAGTGGGAGAGTATCCTGAAAGTTACACGCAATTAAAAAAAATTGGTTGTACTTTAAGGATTGGGTAAGATAAACATTACGGTAGAATTCCTGAAATATCGGGATTGGAAAAGCTGGCGTTTTGATTTGTTTTTATAACAACCTTACCGGGCGACATTGCGGTTAGTTTGGGAAATATTAAAAAACTAGAGGTAGTATTAACTTTTCACATAACGGATTAGCGGTTTCTATTCCATTGTATTTGGAAATTTTGAAATATTTGAACGATTGGAGTTGGAGATAACCATTTTGATGGTGTCTAGTTTACCGGGAAAATTTTGAGTTAAGCTTTACCATTGAAAAATGCTGGGTTTTGGACAGAAAATAATTTTAGGGAGATTTTCCAGAAGATTTTCTTGAAACCTTCTAGTCTTGAATTGGTCCAACTTCAGAATAAACAGATTTGGTAAACATGATTTTAAGGCGATACCGCCGTTGATAGTTGGCCTTTTTTGATTTTGATGGCTGAGAAATTAATAAAATCTTTGACATTGATAAATTAAAAGTTAGATTAAGCGACGTTAGAACGGCTTGAAACACGCTTGAGGGATGGTATTGATTAAAAAAATATAGATAATATGTTACAACTAAAATTAAGAAATTACAGGGTCTTTGGTATGGTTATATTGCTGTTATGTACAGCTGCGGTTATGCCATACAGTACCCAAAAAAACGAGACAAAAGTGCATTGGAACTGATACAACGGTACGCCCAAGGACCAAAATTGAATAAACGTACCTGGGTGTTAATGCCCGGTAAATTACATGGTATAGGCAAGTAACTGTTGCAAAACGGCCACTGTAGCTGGAAATCAACCTTTTTAGATAACCTTGTGGGTAGTCTCCTAAGAGTTTAGGTTGGATTAAAGCCCTTAGTACATTTAAACCTTGCGTTCATACTATTAGCGGGGAGATTCCAAAAAAGTATTTGGGCCGAGAGCAGTAGTTGGAGGTTTTAAAATTGAAATGAATAGGTTGGGAAGGTGAAATACCATCTGAAATCGGGAAATATGAAAATCTTGGAAAAAACTGTTCGGCTTGGTAATAATTTCTTGTCAGGAGAATTCCAGAGATATATAGGAGAGAAAATATCCAGACTCTAAAAGGCTTGGAACTTGTCAGTAATAATCTAACTGGCCGCATACCAATTCTTTGGAGGGGACTTTTAAAACTGGAGACTTTTGGGGCTTTTTGAAAAATTAAATTTTGTACGGTTCTATTCCTGGGAGAATGGGAAAATTGGATAAATGAAGGAGTTGAGTCGTTGGCCAACAACGAAGCTTGGTGGCGAATTCAAAGGAGTTTGGTTCAATTGTCCAGCTTAAGGTCTTCCAAATGTCAAAATTAATATTTCTCATTTCGAAAATATGGGACAGTATGAATCGGGTCAGTCATTGTATTTGATTCGGATCAAAGAGGTAGAGAGGGAAGAAAAAGTTATAAAGTTTTTGTGTTATTAAAAACTAGATGGCAGATACGAAGTATTGAAGATGAAATGGAGGATAAAATTGATTTAAAAATTTAGTTGGTTTGGTTAGTTGGGATTACAATGTTATTCCTTTTTTGTTTTATTAGTAATTTGAACTTTAAGATACATTTAACCAAAAAGTCACTTAACTTATTAGATAGTTTTTGCAATCAAACAACTTAAGCACTTTTATGAATTCAAGAAAAATTGTTTTATCTTTTGTTTGGGGGTCTTCCTTATAGTAGGCTCCATTTTTTTGGTTGCGAATTATATTATCAAACAGTAGAATACCCCGGAAGCACGACCGAAAAAAGTATAAAACGGGTTATTGTTTGAATTGTTAAAAAATGGTTTTATGTTGCATTTTGTTTCGGCCAAAACGGAATTCTAGTGGAGCTTAAAAGAAGGTGGGAACTCTACGCAGAGGTCCAGGGGGTGTTCAATCAGTAAAAATTGTTTAAAGCCGGGGACAGGGATATAGGGGTGGAGATTTTTTGATTCCAAATTGATGGCTGCTGATATTATTGGCCAATTGTCCAAATTTCAAAAAGTTAATTTATTAATTTAATAACTTCCATATGCCAGACCTTTCGATTGGGGGGACTATCGGAGGTATTCAATAAAATGGCAGAAACATATCTGGTAATTTTGACTAAAAAGTGTAACCTTTTGCTCTTTCCAGAAATGTCCACAGAAAAGAGAAATATTTTTTATATTCCGGCAGAGGTATTTTGACAATTTACTACCGACTAGGGAATTTAGAACAACGTTTTGGCCAAAGATTATATTGCGGGGGCCCAACCTTTTAATGGGAGTTAAACGGAGGCTTGGTTTCACAGGGGAAGGTTCCTTGTTTAAGGATTGGCCAAAAAATTGGGTTGAATTTATCCAATTAACTTAAACGTTATTTTTGGAACTGGGGGAAAGGAAGGCCCAAGGTTTTTAAATTTTTTCTCTCTTTTTTTTTTCCCCCCCCA
>Ga0163217_1114044_pt1 | contig 10592 bp, 7 predicted proteins | sample SynspAceP_FD_185933 | JGI IMG/M metagenome (GOLD analysis project Ga0163217, IMG submission 185933) | Saline lake microbial communities from Ace Lake in Antarctica - Synechococcus sp. Ace-P (PacBio error correction) | ecosystem: Environmental > Aquatic > Non-marine Saline and Alkaline > Saline ... | reverse complement strand
CATAAAAGCGAGATTAGAGACGATTTAGTTACGAGTTGGCAAGCATGTATCGGTCATTAGCCCCTTTACCGTTACGCTGGTTATCTTTCAAATATTTTTTAGTGGTTACCCGCACGTTTTTAGCTTGCTTAAAACGTGACGATTTCAATTGGTGGTGGGACCTTGTTGTTTCGATTGGATTAATGCAGCGGCAACGAATGGTTTATTCGTTCCGAAGTATTCGTTAGTTACCACGTCCTTATATATTCGCGTTCTTTGCTTAGCTTAGCCATGTTTATGCTGTTTTATTTTCCCAAATAATCGCGGCCCGCTTTATCGTGTTATTGAGCAACTAAACTGGCTTCGAAAAAGAAGAAGACGAACCAGCCGAATTGAAGTTTAAACAGACGCTCCCGTGAAAGACGAACTGGGGCATCTTAGCTCGAACGTTTACGACTTTTGGCATTAGCTAAGAAATAGAGCGACGTGAGCTGGCGAAAGTTGAGGAGTACTTTAAAGCGGTTGCTGCATCAATCCAGCGAAGTGCATGTTTACTCACCAATTTAAAGGCCAAATATTGCGATTGTAACGGCGAAACTTGCCGACTATTAGATTATGACGCCCCCACGTTTACTGACGTTAAAATTATTCAAGATATCCGATCCAGAGCAAGAGCCGAGCACCCATTGAAAGGGTTGGACGAGAAAATTCGCCAGGGAGACCCCAAAATATATGAGACCAATATTTCATAAAGTAATGGTGCAATGCTTTCCTTGTTGAAGTGTGTGGAAACATCATTACGCTAGACAAGAGGCTTTTTTCTTAGGCGTTCTTTTAGAGACATTTACACAGCGTAAAAAAGACCAAGAAACAAGTGAATTTTCTGGCCTATTACGATGCGCATAACCAATCTGCCCAACCGGCGCTTTTTAATTCAAAAACTTACACAAGTCATCACCACGGCTCGAGATAATGGGGCAAATAGGAGGGTTGTTATTTATTATCTAACCGTTTTAAAAAACATTAATTGACCTCCATGGGGCCACCCATATGGGGATGCCCTTTTAGTTTTGCAAGCGGCTAAGGCGTAATTGTGTTTCCTGTTTGTCTTGAGCGGATACGGCGGTTTGCGCATTGGTGCGATTGAACTTCGTTTTTGTGATTACCAATGTCTTGCATTATAGAACTTAATGAAGCCACAAAAAAAATAACCTCGTTGGCTGAGACCTTGTTGGCTCAGATGTCTCAAAAGTGTTCCGCTTAGAGCAAAAGACTTATTTATCAGCCAAGTATTGGCATTAGTTTGTTATCTTTAGGCGATGCGGATGAACATGGCAGGTTCTCCGTCTAAGCGGCACACGGGCTATGTATGAGGCGAAAGAAGAGAGGGCGTAACGGCTTCCGTTTTATCGTCAAGAAATGCAAGTACCAAAGTAGCCGAGCGTGCAGCGTTTAGAAAAAAGCCTTTACACAGTGCGGTTCGCAACGATGAGTTCTACTTAGTCTATCAACCACAAGTGAATAAAAAAACGGAAGGGTTGATAGGTTTTTTGAAGTGTTATTACTTTGGTTTCAGTGAAAGAGCTTGGCTTAGTTTCCCCCTCTCGCTTTATTACCCATTGCAGAAGAGAAATTGCATCATTTCGATGAAGTTGGATACTGAGGTGTTAGACAATGGCCTGCAGCAATTTAAAGACATGGCAAGACCTGGTTTACCTGCCATCTTTTGAAGCATTAGCCATTAACATTAGCCCTACAATTCGCCAGGACAGTTTTGTAGGCACATATATATATTTATCACGCAGATAGAGCCTAGATTGCTCGATTTTAAGAAATACACTGAAGGCATGCGAAAACACGCCGGTCGCGGAAAAAAATTGTGCACCATAAACATCAAGCCTAACTTGGAACGGGTTATTCTTCATTGCCGTATTTTACAGCATTTTCCTATCAATCAATTTAAAGAATCGATCAATCCTTTGTTTCGCGAATCTTTTCTAAAACGCATCCAAACAGTCATGTCAATCATCAATCGATTGTCGATGCGCGGTACACAAACCCGCGGAAGGGGTTAGAAAATCGATAGAAAAAAAAAAAAATAAGCTTGTGCGAGATATCAAGGGCTATACTTCTCTAAACCGACAGAATCCACCTAATATCTGCTGTGGCAGCTTTTTCTTTCCCTAATTAAGCGTAAGGAATCGTAAAGCTACCTTCGTGGCGCTTTTAAATGTCAGTTATTGTGCGCGTTTTTGCGCCTTACCAATCTTGTGGTTCTTTGCCATTATTCTATTCACGAGATTTCCGCATGGTACTGTGCTCGTCAATACCTGGTTAAAAAAAAGGACTTCAAAATGCTCATTTAATAACCTATAGACTCCGCTTTTTTCGTCTGTTTTTGCCCCCGTATTTGGTTTTCACTCGCTGACGTCGTGCAAAGGTCTCTAACGGACAATAAAAATAAGGAGAAGTAACGGTGAACAAGACTGATTCGGTGTTTGGTGTATTAAGCGTTTGCCGCTCAGTTCAGGTGTGCAGCAGCAGGTGTAGACTTAGATGGTCAATGGGTATTGCAGGATGCTGACAGCACGCAAAAGCTAAAGTTTAGATTGTCGCCCGTTTGAGAACGTTGGCACAGGAAAATGAATTTCTTTTATTCGCGCTTTTGGCGAGGGCCAGTATTAAAAAAAACAGACGAAATCTGTCAACAGTGGTTATTAGGTGTGCAGGAGAAGCAGTTCAGCTGGGGCAATGTGATGATGCGGAAGTGGTACCATTCCGCTAACTGCCAACCGCAGAAGGTGATTAAAAAAAGACGAAAGAGGTGTTGAAATCTTCCGGGTACTTACCATGCAAACGCAGCGATTCCGTTCGTTGTTATCCTTGAGTCCGAACGAGGCAAAAACGTACAATACGTGGGAAGCAGGTAAACCGATAGCGAATTTACTGTTTACCGTTAAGCTAAGGGAGTCTAAAAACTACCGCACCACTGACTGTCATTAACCTATAAGAAGCCAGTAACCTTTTTTGATTTTGTGACGTATTAAGCGAAAAAGCGCCAGCTAGATAAATTTACTCTACTGCGCTTTTTTTATGGTCTGTTATTTATTCGTTTTGCTCATATTTAACGCTTTTTCACTGCGCCCGTTGGTGGCAAACTTAGCCACCATCAAGCGGATGAGTGTTTTTGAATGTATTTCCACCCAAACAACATCGCATTCACATAAACCTGAGTTTACATAGTTTTGGATGACCGACGATTTTAGGGTAACCGTCACCACCTGATGCTGTGTAATTGTTCATCGCGATACGGTACGTTTTGCTTAGGATTTACGTCGCTTTACCATTTACGATGATGTTGGTGCTTTTGCCGTCTTTTAGCATTAAAGAACGCCATCAAACTGTGCAAAAGCCCTAGTACCGCGCTGTTTTTGCCGCTGCGGCAGTTAGGTAATTCCGTTAAACTCCGTTTTGCCCACTTAAAGTCGACATAAGACACGTTCCCAAAAAGGTTGTACTTTTCAATTACGCTTTTGTAAGTAACGATGCCTTTTTCTAAGTTGTCACGTATACCACCCAGAGGTTTCATTACACCGATGGTCTGCGGTTCACTTTTTCTTTTTCATTGCAACAGATATTCAAGTTACCAGATTGTGGTTTCTTGATACGCTACAAACGCTACGCTCGCCGATTGAAGTCCGTCGGTTGAAAAACCGATTTTCAAACGTTCAGCTCACTCTGACCTTTTTCTTGATAAGCGATAGCATTTCAGCATGCGTTGGGTCATTGTGCGATTTCGTCTTCAATGAAAAACACGTACAGAATTGCCTTCCGCGTCTTTGACTTTGGTTTCTTCAAGTTAAACAGAATCAGTGGTTACCTCAGACCACACAAATGGCGCCATTTTGTAGACAAAGTCTAAAACGTCCAACGTTATTTACCCCACTCATGCGCTTGCCAAAAATCAATTGTGGCCATTTTGCTCTCAGGCTGGGAATAATGGATTCTGAGAGTGTCCACCACCACAACGTTTCAATACCAGAACCGCACGCGCTAGGGCGACATCACCGGGGGGCATTTCTCCGCCGTGATTACCATCGTTGATAGTGGCCCATGTGTGCGTTACCGCGATATGTGTCGGCTTTTTTACGTAGCTCTGGAAACCAATTTCTGAGCCCACTTTAATCGGTGACTCGATTCGGATACCTTCTAGGAATTTTCAGGATTACCCAATTTCGCAGTATCGTCTGTTGTTAGCCCCATAACAGCAATTTTAGGTCAATTTACTTGAAAAATCTTGTACGCTATCAAACAGGGGTTTGCCTGTTTTCGCGTCTAAAATGTTGGCAGATAAAGGAAAGGAAAAACCGGGCGCCCATTCTTTTTTTGTTTCTTCAATACAGAAAGCGGGTTGTCGAATCGTGATTACCCAATGCCATGGCATCGTATTTTCAGGCATGTTCATGCCGCGAAAGTTGGTTCAGCGTTCTTGTAGATCAACTCTAGGAACGCCGGTGATGTTGATTGTCGCCACCGGAAAAGCAACAAAGAGCTTGCCATCGTCTAGTGCCGACTCTTTCACGGATGTTGTCGATCAAAGGTTTTGCGAGCGGGCCATGCCGTATTCGCCTTTGCTGTTTTGCCAGAAAGCGACCGTGGTGGCATTGGTGTTGCAAAAAATCGTCACGCGGTATTCTTTGTCTTCTTGCCAGTCTGGCTTTTTGCTGCGTCCCATCATAGAACACGCGGTTACGGAGAGCGCCGACACCAGTAATGGGGCTAGATGCGTGATAAAACGCTTTGGTAATTTCCATGGTTTAGTTCCCTTCATGAATATGTCGACAGTACTTCGATTCTTAATAATCAAAGTGTCACTATAGAGTGGCTTGATTTGATTACAGTTATGAAATGTATCCTTCATATTGTGACAAGTTCGAGAGACTGTGCAGTAATTTTGACCATTTGTGCAGTAATACAGTGTTTTTGGCAAAAAAAAGCCGCGAGAGGAAATAAACTCTTGTCGCAGGCGTGTCTGTTAAATGAAAAGAACAGCGTCGTTCTTTATGTGAGTGGCTTAGTCCTTCAAAGGGGGCGTTCTAGTTCTCGGCTTTGCCTTCAAAGTAAGATATCGAGATAGGTAATCAAGAGGAGCGAATAATGAAAGGAGATGCTCTGGCTTTCTTCGAGGCTGTCACCATAAACGCACTGTGTTGCTCGCACAAACCAGTCGTAATAGATTTTGATGTTGCCGTCGTCGTTAATTATGAACATAAGTTACGCTTGGAAATGCTTTATGAGCAAACCCTTCGCATGATTCTGTATTTTTTTCTTTTACGGACGTTTGGTTGTCAATCGACATATTAATAGTGAAAAGTAATGATCTATGAATACAGCTAGGGTCAGCGGTCTTGCATTAGACCACCCAATCTCCTTTATTCGGGTTTAATCACCGATGTTTTGGTCCAATTGTGGCGGTTGTTACCTCCTGTTTATCGGTTAGGGTGTTTTGCGTTGCCAAACGAAAGGGCTCTTACTAAGACTCTTACGTTCAATTTCGTAAGGTGAGCCGGAAAGAGGGGGAGTGAGGATCGCCTCGACCATCGAAAAGTGCCAACCACATCATCGCTGTCAGACGCGTGAACGAATAACATAACCATTGGCGGTCTGCATTTTCTCTTACAGAGCAATCGACTCGGTTGCTCATTAGCAGGCCTTGGGTTATAAAGCACCATGATTCTGGATTTGCTCTACCTCAAACTTGCATGCGTCCCCATTTACTTTCGGAAGTTTGGTAATTAGTTTTTGTAAACGTAAAAACGAATTCTTTTCGCTAATACGCTGTCTATGTCGGCTGAAATTCGATAATAGCGACTGGAACCCTGGGCCCTCTTCATATTTTTTGCCCAATAGCCTTTTTATGTTCTAGGAAACGCCGATGCCGATTGCTGGCACTGGCCTCCTGGATAGCCATGGACGGCCCCTAGCCGAATCCAGCGCTGCCCCCGTCCACACTGGTGACCGAGACACGTAGGCTGTAGGCGCCGTCTAAAACTTGCCGCCGTTGCCATTTTGAGCGCATGGCTACCTTAATCCATTTTCCATTGATTGGCAGCCCATTAGGGCTAAGAAGCAGACGTTATCATGCTTAGACTTATATCATGTACTTCATGCTGTTGCTTCCTTAACGTGTTTTGGGTCTGCTTGATAGGTGGGCAGGGTGTATTTATTGTCGTAAAAACAGTACGCACAGGCGTGTCAAACCAATTTGATCTGGTGTGATGCGTTGAATGAAGTGCTCATTGTCTTTTACGCCATTAACAAGTATTTCTTTTCATACTGTTAACCCAATGTGGCCGTTCGCAAGATCACGAGAGCGGTGAATTACTGATGAGCAATGGCGCGATGTCCCGCTTGCCAGTTAATACCTGTTATGGTTTGCCAATGTTCTTGTTCGGACAGCGTCTTCCATTTAGGCCTAGAATTGGAATGTTATTTAATGTAACTTCCGTTTGAAACATAATCCTCGGATCCCATATTAACCCAAACGAGTTCAGCGTGTTGGCTTAAGGCGTCCTTGGCTTTAAGCCCTGCCTAAATTGGCAGTTCATGTGGTTGTAGGTAGTTAGTAAATACGCATTGGTGTTGGTCATGGGTGACGCGGGCCGCGTCTGCCAAGACCTTTGAAACGATTGGCTATCCCATTCGATACTAATACCGCTTTAACCCGTTTCATTGGCGGAATAATTATCGATATCCAGGGTCATTCCCCCATGAACCCTTGCCTTCCGTCTATCTTCAGTGTGCTGTTTACTGTGGCAGAGCGTCACCCTTGACCAATTCCAGTTGATTCAGGTTGCATGAGTGGCGTAAAACCAAACAACAGGGCGCCAATTCTGTCGCTTTATATTGCGAACTAAATGGTAGCCCCTCCGCCCAACATCTGAATGGGCACCAGAAAAGACTTCTCATAGGAGAAATTGGTGGTAATTTTTCCTTTGGGTTTTCAGGAGGTGAGTGGCGAAAACTTTAGTACGGTAATTCATTATGGGCGGTAATGTGAAGAACTCGTTTAGCACTTTTTGCGAGGAAGCTCGAGTTCAATTTCAACCTTCTTTTTTTCATTGCCGGGCCAAAAAAAGACCCTACGTGTCTTAGTAATCCTGACCAAAGCGGACGCTGGTCGTGCGAGTGTTGGTCGCATGGTAGCCATCGTTATTGGCGTTTGTTACCTTTCGTAATGGAGTCCCACCTAAATAAATTGGTGGTGAGCTTCCTGGGTGTGGTGAACCAGTCTGTTTCTCTAATACTGTTTGTAATCTGGAAGGCTCATTTTTGTTGAGGGCATTAATAGTGACGAGCCAAGGCGGCACCCGCGGACTGAAAAACGAACACCATCAAAGGCGATGTTGCGTGATGTCTTAATTATACGCCTTTTTTGCTTAAGCATCAATGATGCTTTTTAAATCACGAAGGTAAACTTTGCCATTTACAAACGCGCTACCGGCATCAAATAGGCCTGTTGCTAAGCTGGCTGAGAACATGTCATCGCCGGTATCAATGATTTCTTTTCTTTTCCCCCTCAGATTTTCCTTCCAGACCAATGTTTGCCCACACCGACACATAAATTTTATCGGCATTCACCGAGCTTTTGTGGGTAAGCCTCAAATAATTCTGGGGCTATGTTGGAGCGAGAATGATCGCCATGTTTTTCTTTATAAGCATCGTTGGTTTTTGTTTAAGTTTGCTTGCTACCGTCAAAAAAACACGCCAATCGTAGGATGCGTGCGGGTTTGATTGTTGATCCAGCGGAGACCTTTTTCACTTGCGCTTTTCCAATGGAAGAACGGGTGCGCTGTTCGTGACCGTTATGCTTTTTTCACTGCAGACGTATAGTGACTGTTGTGTGGATTGTTGTAGTGCTAGCGCCTCCGGCGGGCATTTCAGATAGCTCGAACGACGACAGGTTGGTTCTTCCGCCGTTTGTTTGTGCGCGTAGGGTATCGCCTATTTTGAGCCGCCCCTGGGTTTTTATCGTAACGGGGTTTTGTTCAGAAGCTCCTTGGCCGATAGGCCATATTGTTTGGCAATGTCCAACAAGTTTCACGCTGCTGAGTGTTTGGGGTCTTCTATGACGGACTGTGGGTGGATGGAATTAGTTCTTAGTGGTTGCTTTTTCTTGAGCGTCTCTTTCAAGTATTGGTGTTTGGCGTGACCTTCAATAAAGCCTTCGATGTCTAAGTGAACACCTGTTTGGTCCAGCCATGCTTGTGAAACTTGGGACTCAACTCGGGTATCAGGAATCGAATTCGCGCTCGGTAGACGAGGTATTTGATCTTTCACCACGTCTGCCAGCCATTTTCCAATACACCAACAGCGCCATACTAGCGTGGGATGAAAGGTTTGTAATTCGCTGTGTTTTCGGCATTGGCTAAAAGGTGCCGTCATCTTCCATTGGTATTTTCTGGATGAGGAGTTTGCCTTTGAAATGGTAAAGATAGCCTTGTGGTGGCTAACCCTAAGCGTTCGGCCCCGCTGCATTAGTAGGCATGATGGGAATAAAGGCGTCATTAAATCTTTGCCCGATCCTAATGTCCACCATTCAACATTTTTTAGTGAAAGCCCCATGGTGTTGGTTGTGCGCCAGAAAGTTTAGATTGTGAAAAGCGTTAGAATTGCTTTTTATGGGTGTATTTCGTTGCCAAACTTTGTTGGCTGCAATCCCATTTTCCCCACAGCGACTTTTGCTTTGGTGTCCGGTTAAAAAAACTGTATTTCAGATTAACGGGGTGATTGGGGTTGTTTGCTGAGAAAGCGATTTCTATGTTGGTATTTCGTAGGCGAGTGGCGCTTGACGTTGTTTTGAGTGCTGCGTCTTGTACGACAGGTTCTGGTGTGTAGTGGGAATCGGTGAGCAAGGGTGAAGGTTGCCATTATTTGTTGGCGAAAGGGCGGATTGCTTCCACCACCTACACCCCCCATATTAGACGATTTTGCACAGTTGTCCGAGGTTAAAAGGCGCTGGCTGAAAGTTTGATTCTGCATCAGGTTGATTTTTGCCACTCACCTGATTATGAAATTACTTGAGTCTTGAATTAGTAGAGGTGTATGGGGAATATCCGTCAGAAAGAGCGTATTCCCCTGCGCAATTTTTTTCTATAGAGCGTCGGCGGTTATTCCTTTTGGCAATATTAGGACTGAAGCCGGTCACGTTTGTCTATTTGGCTAGACCACCTTCTTACGTAGTGGTACTCAAAAACGCCATGAAGCTTATCCAGCTCAATCTTTGCTATAACGTCATCAACAAATTCCTTGTCGTGGCTAGTTTTTTTTAAGTAGGCAGATTCTAATTTCTTATAGAAAAAAGTAATCAAATTTCTCAAGGCGCAACGTTTTGAATATGTGTAATAAGGAAAGAGGGAGTACTCAAAAAAACACGGTGTTTTTGGGCAAAAAAAAGGCCTGCGAGGAGGGAATAAGCTCTGTTCGCAGCGCGTGGCTTTAAATAGCTAAAACGTTATAAAAATGGGCAATTAGAGGTCCTAGACGGTCGAAAACCTGATTTCTTTATCAAAAGACAACCGCTTTGGATGTGTCAAACATTCATCTTTGATGATTTGAACCTGCTTCAGCTGGGTACATAGGGTTAGAGCGACAGTTGATTTCTGCATTGTTCACACGCGTCAGCATCATGGTGTCGGCGCCCCATTGGTTTCAGTCACTTTCTACTTCCACGGTTCGGTCGTTTGGTAAACAAAAGGGCTGACTTCCTTTGTGTGGCTTGAGTTCCGCCGTGATCATCTCTGGACGCAAGCCTCAATAAAGATGGTTTTTGTCAACATAAGTCTTTTAGCGATTCTGGGTTTAGGGGAATGCGCAGGCGACGGTTGTGTTGTGTGGCCAGTTCCAACATAGGTACCCGCCATTTGTTCGACGACTTTTGGTCTGGAATGAAGTCATCGCAGGGACCCCATTGAAGCCCGCAACAAACAGGTTGGCTGGGTTATCGTTTAAAATTTCTTGCGGGAAGAACCTAGTTGTTGTACTTCACCCGTCTTTCATTACCGCGATGCGATCTTCTCAAGGTCCATAGCTTCAAGCTGATTCGGTGTGTTTTACAATAAAACGATTTGTTGTGCCCTAGCTTCTTATGCAAGCTCCCTTGATCTCTGTACGCATTCTCTACACGCAATTTAGCGTCTAGGTTAGAAAGTGCTTCATCAAAACAAATAAAAAGCTGAGGGCGGACGAGCTAAGGCTCGCCCCCATGGGCAACCCACGTTGGCGTTTGGACCACCAGATAAATTGTTGCCTGGCTTACGATTTTAGCAAGTGGATCATTTGTAACATATCAGCAACCCGCGCTTTGAAACTTCAATTTGGGGCGCTCTGGCTTTTTTGGCACTTTAACGGCAATTTTCCCAAAACCAAAAGAGATATTTTGCCTCTACCGGTCATTTTGGATTACAAAAAGGGCGTTAAGACTGGGAAAACCAACCCATTCGCAATATCAAACGGTTTTCTTTCGGGGCTTGTTGTTAAGTCAACGGGTCCGTTATTCGGCGAATCAAAAGAATTTGCGCCCCCCTTTTCGGGGTTTTTTACCCATCTCTCGC
>Ga0163217_1093474_pt1 | contig 10592 bp, 11 predicted proteins | sample SynspAceP_FD_185933 | JGI IMG/M metagenome (GOLD analysis project Ga0163217, IMG submission 185933) | Saline lake microbial communities from Ace Lake in Antarctica - Synechococcus sp. Ace-P (PacBio error correction) | ecosystem: Environmental > Aquatic > Non-marine Saline and Alkaline > Saline ... | reverse complement strand
CGTATGTGAACGTTTCGTGTTGGCGGATCGAACGTTGAAGCGTCGGCACCAGACGGTATGTAGTTCGCCTTTGTCTCGGGGACACCTGCACCTTTGGAAGTGATTTCTCGCTGCAAAGCGGAGGAAGTGCTCCCGAGGCATCCCTTGTTGTCGCCGAACGTGCCGGCCTTGGCGGTTGGATGGCGCACCTGCGATCGAGCCGGTATGATCTGTTATCCAGGTGACGACGAGCACAGCCGCGAGTGGGCATACCATCGCGTTTTCCCGTTGGCCATGCAGGATCCCACGCACGAATGCGGAGAAATGAACGCGCCCGGCCAGTTCCCGCCGGGCGTGACCTCACCTGGGTCCAACTTCAACTTTCTCCGGGCGCCTTGCCAGGGGCGATGGTTGGCGTTAGGTTTCCCTCTCCGGTGATCTTGCTGCCATCTTCCACGGTATACTCGTTGTAGACTGATTCTGGTATAGCCTTTTGTGGTTGACGTTGCGGGACATTGAACATCACCGACTGGCATGGGGTATTCGGCAACCGCAAACATCGTGTGGGGCGTTTTCCCTGATCGTCCCAGTTGAATCGACACCCGATCGCCATCTCGCGGGTGGGATGGACCTGGTCGTCGTCGTATGGCCAGGCCAGCCCAGTCCAATTGGGCGTCCCCTGGTTGTTCAGGCCCGTTCCCCGTCTCCCAGAACAGTGCCAGTTTGTTATGAACGTAGTTGCCGTGGGACTGGTCGATCACCGCCGGTCCTTTCCAAAGGTTCCAGTCAGATTTCGCAGGCGGATCGCCAGGGCTTCTTTTGTCCGATGCCACCTCGCGGCTTTGCAGCATAGCCAATATAGCGATTTTTGAGCCTGGGGAGTTTGCCGTCTTGAGAGCCTCGTGTATCCGGCGATTCACCGAGTTACTTGCGGCGCTGTGTGCCGTGCTGCACGGACAAACCGCCATTATTTCTTCTGAGCTTCCACAGGCGACACGGCCTTCGGTGATGTCGTGGCTCATCGGTTTTCGAATTTACACATGATTGCCAGCTTGGCACCCCAAGGATGGTCATCAACGAATGCCAATGGTTGGGTGCGGCGGACCCGTTAATCAGCGTCGATGTTCTTGATCCTCGAGTGCCTTGCGAATATCTTGGTGCCCTCGAGCAGTTTTTGCCGTTTGGGCTTTGCTGTTTGAACTTCGCTCAGACGCCGTTTCAGGCACCTTTTCGTCGGGGTTTCAACCACATAGGCCGATTTAAACGTTTCTCCTCCCGCCGAAACCTTGCAGGTGGCTGTTGCCACGACCATTGAGGCGAATGACCGCGATTCGAAACGCGATCGTTGGCTCGATCACCTGACCGGAGGGACTTAGGTTAACCTCCAATCGAAAAATGACGATGCCTGCAAAGCACTTGCCTGGTAAAACATCGTCGTCGCAGTCGTTCGTGCCATGTCTGAATCTCCTGGTGAAAAAGCAAACCTGGTCTAATTGGGACAATCCAATCTTGGATGGACTTTTTGCGCGCCCACGTTCGTCACAAATCATAGTCTCGACTGCGGAAAAACCGGTTTTGTTCACTTTTCGTGATCGGACCGAAACAGTAAGCATATTGCATGGGAAGTTGTTTGACGTGACCGGATTTCTCGTCGATATCCTACCCGATCTCGACTGTTTTGTGTTTCGCGTGTCCGGTGCGATAGTTTTTATGCTTTCCTGTTTGTTTTCTGCTACGACTGTTTCCAACCGCAGAGCACGCGGAGACGCAGAGCCCGTAGATGTCAATCGTCGCTGCACTGAAAAGGACTGGACGTCGTTGTCCCCACATTCTTCTCGGGAGGTCTTTTTTCAGGAAATTTTTGATGTTTCGTGCCGATGTTGAATCATCAAAAGGAATTGGAAGATGTTGACGCAAACGAGTCGCTGAGGCGAATCAAACAATTAAACGAATTCGCTATAAAACAGAGCGAATTGAACGCAGAACGCGATCTGCGTCGCTGCAAATCATGACAGTCAAAGCAATGCGGTGATCTGGAGGCAGGCGAAGCGACGCTAATCGTCAGACAAATCAGATGAGCACGGGGATGCGGGTCGTTACTTCCTGATGGATGCTCTGTTTTCTCAGCTCTCGTGCTCCCGTTTGCCATTCTCGCGCGTTTTTGAGTGGATTTGATTGTGGACTGCTGGGCGAAGTGTCGCGGCCGGTATCGGGCGACCTCCTTACCGGGGACTTCATTCGACATTTTTCCAGTCGGTCGTTTATGGGTGAATTGAAGATGAGCACGGTCTGCTGCGGAACGATTGGTCGTACAGGACTTAACGCAGCCAGCCTGCCCCCCGCCGAAGACGCCCCCGGCACAATCTCTGAGACAAGCAGGAAACCAATGATCCAAAACCGACCACAAATCAAAGCATCCAAACTTCCTCGGGCTCTGCCCGTGGATTCCATTCCCTTTGGCAGGCGTGGGATTGCGATGTGGCTTGGTTTGGCGTTGTGCGCGTGATGCCGCTGCCCAGCCAATCTCATCGTCTTTTTGCGGATGACCTCGGGATATGGAGGCTTTGGTTGGTCAGGGAATTCGGAAATCCCACGCCATGACATTGCACTTTCGATCGCTGCCAAGGGGAGTGCGGCTTACTCTTGCCGCGTTATGTCCGCCGGGCCGAACTGCAGTCCCTTCACGGGCGGGATTGCTGACGGGACGGATTCCGACCCGGCTTTGGCTATGAATTCCAATCCCACGGGCGCGTTAATGAACAACCGGGCTTTGGTTTGCCGGAGCTTGCGGAAGTCACCTGGCCGAACCGTTGCAGAACTCGGTTTACACGACGGGACTGATCGGGCAAATTGGCACAAGCGGCACGCAGACTATCACCCGTTTCGGCATGGCTTCGATGAGTTTCTTGGGTTCCTGGCATGAGGGCCACTATTTGTGCCGCTCCCTACAAAGGGTGTCACACGATGCTTGCGGCGCAAACTCTGCGGCGGACTGACGGCCGCTGGGTCGGGAAACAAGATCTCATCTACACGATCAACAGGGCGGAACGACCCGACTACGATGCCGACAACCGATCATTCGCGGTGGTCAGCCGTTGTCGAAACAGAATACCTGACGATGCGCTGACGCGCAGAGGCCGTCGATTTCTCGATTCGCCACGATGACCAAGCCGATTCTTTCTGTACCTCGCCCTTTACAACGCCGTCCACAGCCCATTGCAGGGCCGCTCATGCCTACATGGCAGTTTCTCGCACATCGAGGACATTCACCGCCGGCATCTTTGCAGCCATGCTGGCAAAACATGGGACGGACAGCGTCGGTGCAGTCATTGCAACAAACTACCGGCGAATCGGTTTGGAGAAGAACACGATCGTCTTTTTTTGCTGAGCGGACAATGGCGGCCCGACTCGCGAACTCACCCATCAGCAAACCTAGCCAACTGCGAGGGTCCAAGGGCAAATGTACGAAGGTGCGTTGCCGAGTGCCTCTTCTGATGCCAGTGGAGAGCACGGTTCCCTCGGGTTGACGTACGGACAAACCTGTCAGCTCGTTCGAATATCTTTGCCACTGCCGCAGCGAACAGCGAAGGGTGTTACGGCACCGAATTCAGATCGAGGGCGTCGATTTGATTCCCTTCGTTTACGGGCGGGGACTCCAGTATCCCCTCATTGAAAAACGCTCTTCTGGCGAAGGGTGGCAAGGACTGCGTTACGCCGGCGATTGGAAGTTTGGTTCGCATGGGGAGGTGGAGACAGTCGGCAGCGCCGAAATGGGAACTTCTAAACAACTTGAGTCGATGATCTCTCGGAAACAATCAACCTCGCCGAATTCGAACCCCAAACGTCTCACCGATTGGTGGAACTGTGGGAAAAGATGAACGGCGAAAAGGCCGAGCCACTAATTCTGAGTTACTAAGCGACAACGAATAATAAGACGCGTAGCGGAATCGTCCACTCGCCCAAAGTGATTGCTTATCCGACGAAAGCCGTGCGCCGGAGGTTTTCAAGGCATGGCTTCGATGTCTAATCATGGTTTGTGGTCGTCGTTTGCAACGTTACAGTGGAGATGTTGGGAAAAACGGAGTCAAGCTTTCCACGCCGGCACTTGTGCCGGAAATCCCGCCCGCCGCTGCGTTTCGCTCCTCAAACGCTGATGCGATCATGATGCTGCCGGTACCCGATCGCATCAAAGGCAGGGAGACCTTCCGCATCAAGGATGGATGGAAACGATTCAGTTGGCCCGGATCACGATTCCTGATTACAGGAGGTTTGCAGAGAAGCGAGGAGGTATGTGGGAATTCATTCGCAGAACTCCTTAGCCGTTTGGGCGTTAGCCCCGGTTTAATGCGAGAACCGTGGCGAACGCCGAAAGGCTAATCATGCCCGAAACTTTTCCGATACATGCTTAGTAGTATTGAAACACCGGACGGACCTTCTTTCTAAAGGAAGCGCCAAGATAAACGAATTGACCAAAGGGCGGAGTCGGCGATATCGACTATTTTGATTTTGTTGAAGACACAGTAGCCAATCACGCGATTGGATTTTGCGAGAACTAGAGGATGAAAATTAAACACCTAGGCTTCATAAACGCAGCATTCATCATGACCGCCATTTGACTCCCCTGCATCGAAAACTCCACCCGTTCGAGGACTTTTGCTTTCAAAAATTTTGTTATTTCAAAATTGTCGCCATTTGCCGCTCGGCTCGCGCCTGTTATCGGGGGGACGAATCGCAGGGACCGCAGGGCAGGCGACGATACTCAAGCCCTTTGGTTTTGTCGGGGCAGGCCCAAAAACGGAGTCACCCATGAGGCCGTTTCTGCTTGGCCGGTTACAGCGGCGCAGCACCGGTGTATTCGAGGGCATCGACACCAAAACTCTGGGCCCGGGCCATGGTGATCGGAGCTGACAGTCCCTAATTGTCGCGATCGTCCTTCTGGACAATATGCGGTGTCTCGCCGGTATGTTAACGAGCGATTGGCCAAGCGTCTAAGCGGGCACGTCCATCGCGCCAGGACCGGCTTCGTGTTGCGGGCCACGCATACTCACAAATTGCGCCGAACTTGATCGGCTACCGCACCGATCGTTTGGCTGGTCGATCCACGCCCGAAGCAGGAACAAGGGGCACCGCCCGGTACACCGCGTTCGCCATCAAGGCAGATGGAAGCTGCGGTGGTTTGCCGCCCTACTGGGCGCAGCCGAACATGAGCCTGCGAGTGGGCGCAGGGCCGGGTGTGTTCGGCGGCCAAAACGGGCAGAGTCTGAACGTGGCAAGTGGACCGGATTTGGATTCGGCAGGCATGGACCGGTCGATTCACAGCCTTGCCCGTCCTGGCGGCGAGAGAGCAGCGGCGTGAGTCCGGGCGGATGTGGGCCAATTACGCCTTGCCCACGCACGCCGGTGGAAAATCCACGGATTCATTGTCGGGGGCGACTGGGCAGGTTTGCGAGCGGAGTCATGGAAAAAGCAGTTTCCCGAGGCAGTTTCGTGATGCGATCGGGCTGTGGTGCGGACATCGCGAGCGCAACCGGCGGCGGGTTGGGAGAATGCGCGGACCCAGGCGGAAACCCATCGGCGCCGCAGTTTCGACGGCTTCTCCGGCTGGTGAAACCACGTCGCTCTCCTCGGCCCCCGAGGCGGTCAGCAAACGGGTTGCAGCTTCCCCTCGCGAAAGTGGAAAACGGAGACTTACTGGGAGGAGCAAGCCAAGCTAGGCGGGTTTCCATGGACAACTCCGCCAAGCGAAATGCTCGGGCGACTGGACTCGGTGACTCCCTTGCTTCGGAGAGTGCGGGACTATCCCGTTCTCGGCCTGCGATGTTTGACACGATCTGGCCATGGTTTTTTCTCGGTGGGAAGTGGTGGTCGACTGACTCGGTTCCGCATCTCAATCGGGAACCGGGGACTGGTCGCGGCTTTGGGATTCACGGCTGCCAATGAAATGCGGGCTAACATCCCTTTCCAGTTCGCGTGTTGGAGGGAAGGTGGTACGAGCCCGGACTTTCGCAGGTCTATTACGAAAACCCGGCAACGTTTACGCACCCGAGTTAGAGGCAAACTCGTGAGAGGGCGGTTCACGACCTATTTGGTAAACGCTTCGCAAAGCCAAACCGGGCAAAGCCCGCTCCTTTTCACCGCATTCCCAAGTGATCCCACCCGATAAAACGAAGGTGCCAAATGCCGTTCCACCACCGATTGCACCGGAGAGTTTCGTCGGACTCACAAGCAGGTAAGCACATCGGGCAGAAAAGTTCGGCAGAACCTCACGTAGCGAGTCTCTCTGAGACTCGCCAATTTCCAAGCGTCCAGGAGAGACGCTGCTACGTGGTTACGCCGGAAATAATTTGTCACGATGTGCTATAGCACCCAGGCCAATTGCCATCGGGTCACCCGAAGAATTTAAGAATCCACACCCTTCACCCTACCTCATTGGAGCAATGATTGAACCATCGAAAGTTCATTCCTGTTACGCTGCTGGTCTTTTGCGAGCTGGACGTCCACGTCCCCCTCCACGCCTACGCCACGAAGCGAAAAGAAGGTCCAATCCGCGATTGAGCCCTCCCAAGGGCGGATTCCGATTTTACCGACGTGTTGTGATCCGGTGACAGCATTCGATCGGATTCCACGATTGCCACTCGGAGGCTTTGAAGGCATCGCCAACGTTTATCGACACTGCACGAATTTGCGGGCCGACGACTCGTGGAATCAGGGCTCGGAACGATTGGTGGGGATCCGAAGGCGGGACGTCATTCCACTTTCAACTTTCGGACTTCATTGGGACTTCCAGTTACAATGGGGCCGAAATAAAGAGAATCTCGCGAACCCGATTCCCCCGCGAGTCGTGTTTCAGGTTCGATGCGAGGAATATGACACGAACATTGAAACCATCGCACGCTGCTTGAAGTCGACCGGTGAGCGGGTGATTTGGCGTGCACGACACCGGTTTTCCGAGGGGCGCCGCGGCCGAGTCGTTTGGTGATTCCAAAACGGTTATAATGAATCGGCCGTCGAGCGATTGCGAGAGTGGACGGGGAATTGAGATTGATCCGTTCTTACGACTACGCGCTCGAGCATTCCGAACTGCAAAAGAAAAGCGGATGTCCATTACCACGCCCGCAGGATCGAAAGTTGCTCGGAGAGGCATGTCGCCGAAGTGATTAAGGAAAGCATTTGAAAATAGCGAATTCTCATGGCGTCAGCCCTATTTGTTATTTACGATTGGATTTGCGAGCATCCTAGGGAAGGGTACTTCCCATGGATTCAGGCCACTGCTTCGAGTAGAGATCTGCCACTGACGAAAATCCGGCGAAAGCAACGTTCTTTGCACCCCGCCCGTGAAACGAGAAGGGCATCGGCGGCGAGCCTTTCCGGAGGCCGTCGGGGAAAGTGGGCTTGCTGGGCGTGTTACTGGGGAGATTGCTCGTTTAATGCCCTCCCTCGAAAAACTTGCTGACGCTCGTTTTTCTCGACCCTCCCGCGTTGCGGGGAGGGGGGGTCGTTAAGGCTGCAAACCGATTACAAGGCCAAGCACTTAAGTGGCACGATCTCAGTATTCAAAAAGGGGGGGCGTTGGGATGGTTAGATTCCCAGGCTTATCCGACGGAGCGTTGCGATGAGGTTTTCGAGCTTCGTGTCCAATCATGATTTGTGGCCGCGTTACAATGGATTTTCCGGGGAAAAAACGGAGTCAAGCTCGAAATGGCGTAGGACTTAGGGCTGATCTCGCGTGAACAATTTTTGGCTAGCGGGAAAACGGGCACCCCTGCCCGCATTGTGGTTTTTTACGCAAAAATCTAAGCAAGCAAGGCGATGCACCGATGATTTCTGCCACCACGCGGAGGCCCTGTCGATACCAATCGCCGAGCCGACATTGGCGTGCGGCCCTCATCCGAAGGAGGTGTTCAGCGGATTTGATAAAACTGATTGACAGGAGGGCAAGTGCGGGCTCACCAAATTTTCAGTGACGAGGATGTCCCACCGGGTATGTTGACGAACTCGAAATTGAGTTTTGCGAGCGTTGACTTCACTCCCGCGATTTACCTCGGATTGTTTGGTCTCGCAGTGCCTCAGTCGTTGGGCCGATTGCCTGTTCGACGGTCGTTACCAAGTTTCAATCGGAGCGAAAACGAACAGGGCATGAAACCGGTGCTGTGAGGTAATGCCTCGGGCCTACTGCAAGGCAAGGGCAAAGCTCTCCGTCGAACTGATTGATCGACTTGAGAAACATATTGTTTGATATCTGCCTGCGCACCAAGCGCAGGTCGCAGTGGAAATGGCTGGACTGAACGTCATCTTGCGTCGATGGTTTGGTGTTCCGTGCGCCTGACACCAAAGGCCAATCAAGAGGTTATCCTCAGCCCGCGACTTCAGAAAGAAGGATTAGGTTTTCCACAGTACGCTGCGTGGTAACGACTTTGCTTGGCTACCGGTTGAAATGTCACTCAACACCGCTGCGAGGAAAGGAAAAGCTGACCGGTTGAAGTCAGTCTTTTTCGGGAAAACCGGTGATTTACCGTAGCTGGCGATGTTGTCGTTGCTGATAGCAACTTCGAATCTTTTATTGACGCCGTGCTGTTAAATCGACGGGAGTTGAATTGGTTTTTGGGATCAGGGGATGCCGAAAATACGCCGGTTTGAAGGCGTCTGTGAAGTACTCGACGGAGGAAGATCATCACACTGAGTGATACCGAGAAACAATAAGAATCGGTTTTAACCCTGAGCAGTGGCAGCAGTTACCTGAGTCGATACAGTATCGCTGCATTCGCATATCGAATCACTGGACGATCCGAAGTGTCTCACGATCGTTTACCACTTGATCGACACGAAACGATTTCTCGGCCGAAAGAGATCGCAGAGCTTTATGCGCTCTTTGAGATTGGACGTTGAACGGACATAGCCTGGCTGGAAAAACGGACGATGGGTTTTTGTGATCTTCGCTGCCATACTCTAGAGAATCTGAAACGCGAAATCCGCACGTCGGAGTGTTGGCGTTAAACTTGGTTCGTCGCTGACCAACCGACGCCGCAGGCGTCCTTGGAAACCATCCGCGTGAAGTCGTCTTCTTATCGCTGCGAGATGCTGGATGAGTTTCAGCGACGAAACTTGAAAACGTCAGACGATTTGATGTGGATCGTTCTCGGCAACTTCCGGCTGGTTCCGAAATCGCCCCGGCCGCGAGGGGAACCCCGGGAGCTGAAACGTTCGAAATCAATCCAATATCAAGATGAAAGCACCCCGCCCGATCGCAGCCAACACGGATGCGACCGCGCCCCGTGAAACCGCCTGACAAAATCTTTTAGTCCCGCCATTGAGGTCAAGCTCTGCGAGGGGCAACTTGATAAGGGAGGATCCCAGTCGCAACGTTTTCCCTGCAAAGGAGGCGCCCAATGGTGTGCCGGTCCCCGGCGAAACTTTCCGGTCTTTCGTCAGGGCCTTATTGATGAAAAAAACATGGAACGGGAGCCATGCCTTTCAAAACCTCGCCTGACTCTGCGCACGCTTTGCGTCGGATGTGTCCTAAAAATCCCACCACTCCGAATTGTTACAGCGGACAGATCTCCGCTTTCATCCAAGTGAACCGCTGCTGAGGTTAAGGCAGGTTCGGGTTAATTCATTTGGTGACCCATTAGCGTTTGGGCGGTTTAGCCCCGTTCAACGTGAGAACCGTGGCTAACGCCAACGGCGAATTTCACCGAGATACTCTCCCGCCTGCTTAGTTGCCTTTCTACCTGTTCAGCCGAAGGTGGATCGTCAATCGTTTTCGGCACAATCAGCGCATCTTGTAAAGAATTCAAGGTCATAGGTTTTCGGCCATCGAGCGATATGCGCCAGCAACTACCAGTCGGCCAACACGGCAGGGGGCTGTGGCGGGGGACATTGACGTGACATATCTGACGTCCACTAAACGGATCATAAACGGATCAGCAGTTTTCGCACTCTGCCGCTTCTTCGGCTGGATCCCGTGAAGTCGCCAGAATCATGACGCACGCCAAGCGACGCACAGCAAGCCGCCGAGCGATTCGCCTCAACCACTTTTCTGACCTCAGTCTTCGACATGCTGACCTTCAGATTTCAGTTAGTTTGTGATAAACTCTCGACTCTCGCCACGCCAGTCAGTACCAAAAGCACTCGGATGATCGTTTGGTCGATCGAGACATCGACGATTGGTTCAAGTTACCAAACGCGCAATCACTTCGTCGCGCTGATATATACTCGCGCAGACACTGGCTACTCCTACATAGAGATCGCAATTCTTAAGCAACATCGGCGGAAAAAAGTTTCCGGCAGAACCTCACGTAGGCGAGTCTCTCCTGAGACTCGCCAATTTCCAAGCGTCTCAGAGAGACCTGCTACGTGGTTACGCCGAAATAATTGTCACGATGTGCTACGGCAGGACCGGAACATGGCTTGCGTGGTTCGCCAATCCGAGTGGCGAGCGGCGCGCGGTTATGACAATCGGTGTATTCGTGCAACCACTGCTCGACCGCTGTTCCCTTCCAACTTTTCCACCTCACGAACGATTCAAATCGCCGAGTGTCGGAGTTCCTCACCAATCGCAGATAAGACTGCGTGATTTTCCTGGTGGATTGCGGCTGTGGGGCAGCTTTACCACG
>Ga0163217_1074815_pt1 | contig 10592 bp, 5 predicted proteins | sample SynspAceP_FD_185933 | JGI IMG/M metagenome (GOLD analysis project Ga0163217, IMG submission 185933) | Saline lake microbial communities from Ace Lake in Antarctica - Synechococcus sp. Ace-P (PacBio error correction) | ecosystem: Environmental > Aquatic > Non-marine Saline and Alkaline > Saline ... | reverse complement strand
ATCTGTAATAAGTTACCATTCTTCTAAATCTATATTTATAACTTGACCATATCGGGTGTTATAGCGTATGATAATAGGTTATAGCTATTTTAAGTTCTTTAGATAAAACTTTAAGAAGGACTTCTTTATTACGAACCCTTACATAGATTTGCCAGTTGCAATATTTGCAAACTTCCGTACTAATAATTTTTGGCGGCGTTGCAGGTGTATATTTCCGGCAAAAGAGCGGACGTATTACAACCTATTGTAGGCACTAAGAGACGAATAATATGATCTATTTATTTGATAGGAAATACATGGCAAGAGATTTTGGATTCAATTAGTACAGAATAGAAACAGAACAATTATTACCCGTTATTGGTGTGCTTTGGCATATTCATATACATAGCGCTATTTGGAGCGGCAAAAAGCTTGGGGCAATGGGTTGACATAGGTTTTTAAACTGTGGCTATCCAATAGTATGTTTCGTTATGGGCTCAAAGAAAAACACAAAAAAAAAAAAAAAAAAAAAAAAAAAATACCAGCATGCCGTTATGACGGTTTTTAAAACCGGTTAGGCCTTCTTCAATTAAAAATTAGAAGATGTAAAAACTATACCAAAATAAGAATTTTCCTGAATTGTGATTTATATAGCACCAAGAATTACTCAAGGTCAATTGGAATCAGAAACTGTATATACTGTCGCTGGTCAAAAATACGGTAGTTATGTTTTAAATGGAGATTATCCCATTTACCAACTAAAAATATCTACAAAAAAAAATATATGATGGAGGGTAATTTCAATCAATCAAGAAGATATAGATCAAGCTAGAAAAAGTAATTGTAATTGGAGAGCGGGTTGAACAGAACTGTTATAATAAAGATGAGATAAAACCCCCACTGTAGGAAACTTGGATTAGGTTGTAGCGTTTATTTTCAGTAATTAGGAGTGCATAAAACTTGCACAAAGGGGTAAGTTTTTGATTCTGATAGCGCGTAGTTTATACCCTCTTACTACATTATCAAAAACTTTATATATCTGGCGATTAATATTGGTTATATGTGTATTGCTGCCTATGATGATGTTTGATGTAGTACAGTGTAGAAAAAGATATTTAAAACCTTACTGAGAAATATTCATAGAGTAGATCCTAAAAAGATGAACGTGCTTTTGGTTACTTTCAATTTAGGAGAGGCATTTTCTAAAAACAAATGGGTTTTGCCGACGGACTAACATTAGTGTCTCTTGTAGTGGTATTGCTTACAATTTTAGCTGGGTAATTGGTATTGGGTAACATATGCTTGATTTCTGTAAAAAGAGCGTACAAAGGAATAGGAGTACGAAGGGCTCTAGGGGCAACACCAGCGGAAGTTAGGAAATCAGATTGTTATGGAATCAGTTGTTTTTAACAGTAATACTGGTATTTCTAGGAATCATATTAGGCAGGCAGGTGTACTAGCACTCATTAATTCATTAACTTAAGGATATAGATTTTCCATATACAACCCAACGGTTCCAAATTCCTTATGTGATAGGAGCCCTTCTGGTCATTATGGTCGTATTTGGGCACTTTGATAGGGTTAATTCCTGCACAGAGAAGCAGTTAGTATTACGAACCTATTGAGCTTTAAGAGCAAGAATAATTTATAACAATAACCAAATTAGAACGATAAACATTCTATTAAAATGAACAATTGTAAAAATTATAACATTAATTGGCCTAGTAGTTTCTTGGGGCTTGTGTGGCGGCAGTATTTTTATCAAAACGTAACAGTAAATCATCCATTACCTTATTTGGAGACTTCAATCCCTTTATTGCGAATATGAGAAGAAAAACGGTTGCTACAGGAAAGTGTGATTCCTGAAGATGAATTGAGATTAAACCACAAATTTCAGGACATTATTTGAAAAAAATTTATCTTGAAGGAAGGTTGGGTTGAGTATAAAGCTTGGTGATTTAATTGTCTCTCATAAAACGTGTTGTGTCCTAACGAGCAATCATTAAATTCAAGCAGAAAGGGTTTAGAGTTGAATAGTGCCAACATATCGCTAAGCAAGTTAAAATAGAATACGATAGAAATAAAACTCTTTCGACAAATGGAGTTATTTCTAGTCAAAAACAATTTTTAACGATTAAAGTTGCCTGTTGACCAAGCACAGGCAAGAATTACAAAATTGCACAGGGCATATATTAAATTCAGATTATTCGGAGTAGGGATCATCAGGAGGGTCGTTTCAAGCGAAATACGAATATTCGAGCCCCCTACTGTTTGATGTAGTATTTCTAGAAATCCTGTAGAACGGGGTGATCAAGTTATTCATAAGTAACACTTTTAATGATGGGACAACGATTGCGACTATCGCAGATTTGAGTTGTAAAATGATATTTGAAGAAAGTTTGATGGAGGGCGGGGTCAAGTAGGAAAATTAAAAGTTGGCGCACCACAAAAATAAACTTAGTGCTGTAGAAGAGGAAAAGAGTTGAATGCAAAAATTACGATTGTATAGGCACCAAAAGGTATTGAGGAGACTTGGTGCGGTTCAATTAAGATTGAAGGAATGTAGAAAAATTCAGAAGATGATTTTCTTTTATTCCGTTGCGGGGTATTAGCGCTAATGCATCGTTGGGGTTATTAGAAAGAAAAGAAGTGTTTTGGTGATTTCAGAAGCGTTGCTACAGTTCGATAGACAACAGAGTAAAACCTTTATTGTTGAGGTGTTGGTTGGTTCTTGCCGAGAACCAAAAATTTGAACGTAAGGATATAGAATAGGCAATATCTGATGGAATAAATGTTGGAAAAATTATTTTCGGGGTATAACGAAAGATGATAAGTTAAACAATGGAACAAAACCGAGCCCATTAAAAAGGGTACGAAGAGAAAGCATGCTGAAAAACGATCGGTAGAATTAAAGAATCAATCCATACAAATCATAAACATATCGCCAAAAAAAAATGAAAAATTTAAAATTTAACCGCTTTATTATTTATTGGTTTTGGCCATGATGATTACCATGCACAACAATAAGAAATGGACTTTGGAAGAATTGCGTATTCTATGCTTGTCGAGGAACAACCTTACGGATTGAAAACAATTTGAATTGGATTTAGAAAAATGCAAATATTGATCAGTCTGATGCATTGGTAAATATTGTTGCCTACGTTAAATGCTTCTTTTCAAGTGCATCAAAAAAAAATGTTGGTTTTTACGATTGTTAGTCACCTCTAACCAGGGCCTGTTGAGTAATCAACTCTACTGTTAGTGTTGGTGGAAATTATAGTCAATATTTACGCGTATACAACGGGTAAGAAATTTTAAGCAATTACAACGTGCCAAATTAAATGCAATTATATTTCTATTTAGATTAATCAGTATAGAGATTAGATAATCTGAAAAAGATGAATTATAAAAGTTGAGTGTTGCTAATATTTATCTTCAAATCTTATCTAATTAAAGAAGCCTTGGCAAGTTTCAAGAGCACAATAATGCATTTTACGACAGATTTAAACGAACAAAAGAATTTGGTTTGAGCCTGGTGTAGTTCCTAGAGGAAGAGTTTACTTGATTTAGAGGCAACTGCTGCTGCTGGCAAGAACAACAAATGTCAATAATGAAAGCTTGGTGTTTGATTTCAAGAATGAAAACTGCTTCAACTTTTGGCAAATAACGGATTACGATAATTTTAAATTTGCGGATGAATTCTTTTCGAAAATTTCCACCATTCGATATATGAATATTACCTGCTAAACCAAATTTGTTTTGCGGAAAGCATTAGAATTTAGAATTAATGATATTAAATTTTCTAAATCTACTGTAGACTTAGGCGGAGAGGAAAGATTTTAGAGATTGCAAAAGGCGCTTATGCCCCCAACCTTAACTGGATTTTTTCAATATGGAGCAAGATATTCTGTATGCTACTCAATTCTTACACCGGATGGAGCTGGGTGTAATTTACACCTGGATTCATAGACCCCAACTTTTGATTTTTGATGGAATGTCTCTTATGGGGCACATTTAAATGTACCCGACTTTTTCTTAATGGTTGGAGTACCCGTAATAGTGTATAAACGTTCGGTATAAATTTTAGGAAAAAAATCTAAAACTTCACGTTTGAACAAGACAACAAGTTTAAGATTGGGAAACAAACCGTTAACCAACAGGTATGTTGATGTGTACAACGTTTGCAAAAGCCATTACTATGCCGCTGAAAAAAACTTTAGCGGCTAGAAGATTGGCTTACGGATTATGCGAAAGAGCGTTTTCGACTGTAGGGCAATTGTAATTCATTTCATTTTTCAAGTCAAGCGCAGGGTCGAGGCGTTTTCTTGGACACAAATGCAGAGGCTTAGAATGTAAATTCTTACTAATATGATTATAGCTTTAGATTAAATAATCTTTACGAAATTTCTTATTTCGGTATCCCTATTTTCTTTAGAATTAGTCGAAATCCAATTATACATTAAAAGCCTGTAACATTTTAATGTGTACAGGCCTTTGTCTATTATATATAGTAAGTAATACTTTTTGCCATCATAGTGAGTTGTGGGTGGGCCGTATTATTAAATCGAAGAAGATCGCATCGTCTCATGCCTCGGCTCGCGCATTATGCTCACAAGCATCTCGCAGACTACGCGCGTGCACATCGCCTGCCGCGCGCACCAGATAAAATAAGATGGCTGTCACAGAGCACTCTCAGTGTGTCTCCTATACGAGGACTACAAGGCTTCTCCCATATACCGTATGTTTTGTTGTTGAGAGAGAGTTTCCGATCTTTCGCCAAGCATACCGGAGCAAGTTTTGTAGATGATGGTTTTCAAGATTTAATATTACGCCCATGATGCAAAGGTATTACTAACTATAAAATGAAAAAGCCTGTACACACTTAAAATGTTACAGGCTTTGTTAAATGATTAATTGATTCGACTTAATCTAAAGAAATAGGGATACCGAATAGAATTCTAATATTTTTAATCTAAGATATAATCATAATTTAGTACGAATCTTACATCAGCCTCTGCATTTGTCAACCCTTCGGACGCGCTTGCACTGGAAATAAATGAATTATTAGCCCTACATCGAAACGCTCTTTTGCAAATCGTAGAGCAATCTTCTAGCTCTAAAGGTTTTTTCAGCGCATTAGCTATGCTTTTGCAAACGTTGTAACATCAAACATACCTTGGTTAACGCGGTTGTTCCAAATCTAACTTTGTCTTGTTCAAATGAAAGTTTAGATTTTTCTAAATTTATACGCGAACGTTGTACACTATTACGGGACTCGCAACATTAAAAATCGTGTACATTTAATTGTTGCCCCCATAAGAGTTCCATCAAAAGATCCAAAGTTGGTCTATGGAATCCAGGTGTAAATACACCCCAGCTCCATCCGGTAAAGGTTGAGTGCATCAGAATATCTTGCTCCATATTGAAAAATCCAGTTAAGGGTTGAGGCATAAGCGCCTTTTTGCAATCTCTAAAATCTTTCTCCGCTAAAGTCTACAGTAGATATAGAAAATTTAATATCATTTCTAATTCTAATGCTGTTCGCCAAAAATTGTTTTATGCAGAATTATTCAATATATTCGATGGTGGAATTTCGAAAGATCATCCGCAATATTAAAATTATCGTAATCGTTATTTGCAAAAGTTGAGCCAGGGTTTTATTCTTGAAATCAACACCAAGCTTTTCATATATTGGGACCATTGTTGTTCTTGCCCAGCAGCAGTTGCCTCTAAAGTCAAGTAAATCTCCTCTAGGGAACTTACACCACTTTCAACCAATTCTTTTGTTCGTTTTAAATCTTGTTCTGTAATAGCATATTGTGCTCTTGAAACTGGCAAGGCTTCATTTATTAGAGTAAGATTTGGAAGATATTATTAGCAAACAACTCCAACTTTATATCATACTTTTCAGATTATCTAATCTACTATCTGATTACTATTGCATGTTTATTTGGCACGTTGTAACTTTGCTTAAAATTTCTTCCGCTTGCTATAGCGTTATATTAGAACTAAATATTTCCACAAACACTAACAGTAGATTGATTTTACCTGCAACGGCTGGTTAGAGGTACTAAACAATCGTAAACAACATTTTTGATGCACTTGAAGGCATTTACGTAGGGCAACATCATTACCCAATTGCATCAGACTGATCAATACTTTGCATTTTCTAAAGATCCCAATTCGAATTGTTCAACCGTAAGGTTGGTCTCGACAGCATAGAATACGCATTCTTTCAAAGTCATTTCTTTGTTGTGCCATGGTAATCATTTTCATGCCAACAAAATATAAGAGGTTATTTTAATTTCATTTTTGGAATTGTTCTGTTTGTATTTTGATGATTCTTTATTCTAACCGATTCGTTTTCAGCATTCTTTCTCGGTCACCTTTTTTAATAGGTCGGGTTTGTTCATTGTGTTAAACTCTTATTCATCTCTTCGTTAACCCAGAAATAATTGCTCGAACATTTATTCATCAGATATTCCTATTTCTTATCCCTTATGTTCAAATTTTGGTTTCCTCGGAGAACCAACAACACCCAAACATAAGGTTTATCTGTTTGGCTAGTCGAACTGTAACGCAACTGCTCTGAAAATCACCAAAAACAACTATCTTTTCTTCTAATACCAAAGATGCATTAGCGCTATACCCGCACGATAAAAATATCTTTGATTTTCTACATCTCCTTTCATGCTTAAAAATTGAACTCCGCACCAGTCTCCTCCAATACCTTTTGGTGCTATAAATCGTAATTTTGCATTTCAACTCCTTTTCCTTCTACAGCAGCTAAGTTTATTTTTTTTTTTTTTTATTTGTGGTGCGCCCACACTTTTTAGATTTTCCTACTTCGCCCTCATCAAACTTTTCCTTCAAATATCATTTTCTCAAATCTGCTATAGTTCGCCAATCGTTGTTCCCATCAATTAAAAGTGTTACTTTTGAAATAACTTTGATACCCACTTTCTACAGGGATTTTAGAATAGTACCATCAACAGGTAGCTCGTATTCGTATTTTGCGCTTTGAAGACCCTCCTGATGATCCTTACTCGGATAATCTGGCATAATCTGCTGTGCATTTTTGTAATTTCTTGCTGTGGCTTGGTCAAAACGCAACTTTTAAATTCGTTAAAAATTTGACTAGAATTAACTCCTTTGTCGAAAGAGTTTTATTTCTATCGTATTCTATTTTACACGTTGCTTAGCGATATGGTTGGCCACTATTCACATCTTACCTTTTTGCTTGATTTTAATGGATTGCTCGTTAGGAAACAACTTTTATGAGAAGCAATTAATCACGCGCTTATTCACCTTCTAGATATATTTTTTCATAATTCCTGAATGTGGTTTAATCTTCCAATTTCATCTTCAGGAATCAACTTTCTCTTGTAGCAACCGTTTTTATATTCGCCAATAAAGGGAATTGGAGTCTCATAGGTAATGGGATGATTGTAACTGCTTACTGTTTGATTGAAAAAATACTGCGAATTATTGAGCAAGGCCAACAAAAATCCCGCGAATTAGAACTTACGCTAGGCCAAAATATGAATATTGTATTTCCTGTAATGAATACGAAATATTGAGTTCATTTAAATTCTCATCCATAATATGTCTTGTATACGTGATTTGAAATAAATTTGTATCGTTGATATAGTATATAGATATAATTCTTCTTGCTCTTGTAGAAGACGTTAAATCTCCAGGAGTGTACTGTGTAAATTGCTCTTCATATAAAAGTCTGCCGTTCCCTCTCTCTAGAACTGGCAGCGCAATCTCAATACAATCCCACATAGTGGCAAAAGTGGCAGCACCGATGAATAGGTAGCCCAATATTATGATACAGGTCTCGTCTATGAGCGGAACGTTTATATGAGAAACACTCAGTTGGGATATTGTATCTCAATGTAAGAAACATTAATAATAACTCCTCTATGTTCAGAACTCGAAGGATTGTAATAGTTGACTTTTTCTAGTCAAAATGTTTTAACGCCTAAATATTAGAAGTTGCTGATGTGTTAGATCCGATAGCACTTAGCCTCGTATGAAAAACTTACAAAATTCCTGCATACAAGCGCACTCTCACCAGTATGATTTTCTTATACTCTTGGACGTAGGATCATTCAGGAGGGTCGTTCGACGCCGCGCGCCATTAACGATCAGTACATATAGTTCGTCTGTTACACGTGTTCTTTATTTAGGTAGATAATTCATATCGAGCAAATCATCCGTGCTCGCGAAATGATCGCGATGTGTATCACACGTCATAAGTCTTTAAAAATTGTGCAAAACGCTTACAACACTGACTTTATATGATGTGAGGACTCCGATCGATCCTCGCGAAAATCATCGCCCAGATTGTTTTTAAGAATGATTGATGACAGGTGTCACAAGTGAGTTAGTAGAGGGGAGACAGACACGATACGGACGATTCAAATACTTTATAGTGTAGGTCCCCCGTGTGCTGGAAATGGAATCTTTACTAAAAAGCATATAGAAGATTTAATATCACTTTAGTGCTCTGCCGGTACTATAACGGAAAAGAAGTCTTGACTGCTAACATATCACTAATTTATTGCAGCAATTACAACGCATCTAAACAAATATGTATATACTTGCGCAGCCAGGGAAACTTGGTAGCAGGAAGTTTTCTAATTTAAGGATTGAATAGGATATATGGGTAGTAGAAATTCACATAGGACCGATCTTTTTTTTATGCACAGTGAACAGGTTACCCTATTTGCGCGACGTATATAATGTCGCAATCTCTTCTTGGTATTAGAATATTTGACATAGTTAAGTAATAAGTTGGTAGCATAGCACTCTCAGTGCAAGTCCGCGTTGCTTACAGTTTCGATAGACAAGGAAACAGTTTCTCTCAACATACTTCTATTATTGTGTTGCAGTGGCGTGTTGCATTACGCGCCTGTCCTGCTCGCAGATGTAACAAAATATAAATTTTTCTAAGCCGTAAGTGATCTAATAAGTAATTCATTACTAGGTATTATCGTGATAGTGAAATTTACCACTGTTTGAAATTTATATTTATTGAGATTTTTTATTACGATAAAAGATGAGATAAGGTTTTTAAGTGTTAAACATAGATGGAAACAAAGACTCTCAAGATATCCTCATATTAAAAAAAATAGAGTGGACGAGATAATATGATATTGCTGAAAAACGAAAACGTACGGTGTGTAATAGGGTTATTATTACACGCCCAAATTCTAGTGCACCAATTAGTACGTAAATCTAACCTATCAATAGAATTCAATAATATAATGTATTGAAATATCCCTATTCATAAGGCCGTCTTTCTTATATTTAGTGTTTGTTATTGTTGACAATCTCATGATTATGAATTTCAATGCAAGGCACAAAGAATGGACTTGAAGAATGGCGTATCCTACTAGCTCGTGCGTTTGAAAAACCCGTCGGATGAAACAGGCCTTCACGATGTTTGAGAGCACATCGGAGTCTCGGCATTTAGACAGAAAATGCATAATACTTATTGATAGCTTCGATCGTGTTCTGATAAGACACCTTGTTTCAAACCATTGTTCCAAGCGCTGATATGTTGCCTACGTTAAATGCTTCTTCAAGGTGCATCAAAAAATGAATTGGTTTTACGATTGTTAGTACCTCTAACCAGCCTGTGCAGGTAATCAATCTACTGTTAGTCGTTGGTGGAAATATTAGTTCTCAATATTACGCCTATACAACGGGTTAAGAAAATTTTAAGCCAATTACAAGCGTGCCCAAAATTAAAATGCAAAATTAGTAATCAGTATAGATTAGAAATCTGAAAATGATAATAAAGTTGAGTGTTGCTATAATTATCTTTCAAAATCTTATCTAATAAAGAAGCTTGGCATTCAGAGCACAATATGCTATTACAGAACAAGATTTAAAACGAACCAAAAGAATGGTTGAACAGCTGGTGTTAGTTTCCTAGAGGAGATTTTACTTGATTTAGAGCAACTGCTTGCTGGGCAAGAACAAACCAAAATAGGTCAATAATGAAAGCTTGTGTTATTTCAAGAATAAAACCTTGAGCTCAACCTTTTGCAAATAACGGCATTACGATAATTTTTAATATTGCGGATTTGGAATCTTTTCGAAATTCCACCATCGGGATATTACTTGAATAATTCTGCTAAAAAACAATTTTTTTGGAAAGCCATTAAGAATTAGAAATGATTATTAAAATTTTCTAAATCTTTACCTGTAGATTTAAGGCGGAGAAAGATTTTAGATGATTGCAAAGGCGCTTATTGGCCCCCAACCTTTAACTGGATTTTTTTCAAAAAAAAAAATATGGAGCAAGATATTCTTGAATTGCTACTCAACCTTTTACCGGATGGAAGCTGGGTGTATTTTACACCTGGATTCATAGACCAACTTTGGGGGGATTTTTGATGGGAATCTCTATGGGGAGCACCAACATTAAATGTACCGATTTTTAATTGGTTGAGTAACCCGTTATAGTGTACAACGTTCGCGTATAATTTAGGAAAAATCTAAACTTCAGTTTTGAACCAAGACAACGTTAGATTTGAAACAACCGTCTAACAAAGGTATGTTGAGATACAACGTTTTGCCAAAAAAGTGCATTTTTA